>ERZ857882.137-NODE-137-length-83292-cov-5.973545_pt1 | contig 83292 bp, 92 predicted proteins | sample MGYA00519697_ERZ857882 | MGnify/ENA primary metagenome ERZ857882 (study PRJEB31778, sample SAMEA3449373) | human gut metagenome | biome: human gut; feature: human-associated habitat; material: faeces | place: United Kingdom | collected 2010/2012 ...
ACTTTCATATCATTTCTTTTAAATATGCAATATTTTACATTGCCGTTTTCAATATGATATGGAATGACTAATACCTGATATTTTGCTCTTGCCAATATATGTTCACCTCCTATAAACTTGAATTTATTTGGAAGATTTTATTATCCATTCATCAAGAAATTTCATTTGTTCATCCGTATGAAACCAATGCTCTCCATTTTTCATAATAGAAAGTGTTGAATTAGTCCTCTGTACAAATTCAAATATCGTTCCATAAGCGGTAAGATTATCTTTTTCACCATACAAAATGTGCGTTGGGATTTCCCATATAATAGGATTTTCTCTTGCATAGCAAAGATAATCCCATGAAAGAGTCTCTCCAAAGGTTGTCTGAATTTCTTTTTTCTCTTTGAGTTCATCCTCTGTAACATTTGCCCAAATCATCATATCAGCAATAAGCCTTTCCATATCTACAACGGGCGAAATAAAATATGCTTTCTCTATTTGCTGATTTGATAAGGCATTGATAGCAAAATACGCTCCAATGCTATTGGCAATTACTTCGACAGTCTTGTAGTTTCTATAAATTGAATTAAAAAGTAATGGAAATTCTTCTTTTGCTTCCCATGGAAACTGTGCAGTATAGTCGAGACCAATCACATCACAATTACTAAAGAGCGGTTTGTAATGAATAGCTTCTTCAGCATTACCACCTTTTCCATGTATATAAATAACTGCTTTATCCACAATAGTTATCCTCCACAAATTCCGATTTCTCAGTTTCAAAAATTAGAATTTGAGCAAAAGCCCAAGGGACTAATGTCCCCTATGCTTTTCTCTTTTCTTTTGCTGTTTCAGTTCAAACATTCGCAGTCCGTCCGCTTCTTTTTTCTCACGGCTCCTCACTTTACGCTCCTGTTTATTCTGTTCCTGCTGTAATTTCAATGCCTGCTGCGATTTTGTGCCGATGCCTGTTTCCTGCATCTGTTTTTTCGCTTCACGTTGCATCCTTTTGGGATTTCTTTTTATATCTTTTACAACAGTATCAACAGCCGGACTGAATTTCAAACTAAAATAGTATTTTTGAATATATTCCTGCACTTCGTAATCCTTTGGTTCTGCACCAAATGTTACCTTCGCCACAGATAGTTTACCATCTTCAATACGTTCAAATACACCTACCCAAAATGGTTCTTCAAAATATACCGTCAGTTTTCCACTTGCTTTGTCCATAAGAATCCCTCCTAAAATGAATTGAACAAAGAATGGACAACCCGGAGGGGCAGGTTACTTACCCTATTTGCATAGGACGGCTGGGCTACCTACCAGCTCTAGTACATTTTTAATGTACATTGCGTTTTTATCTTTGTATTTATAATCAAGCCATATGGCACGATTAACTTATTCGGTCAATTCCGATTTGTTAAATTCTTTCTACATTCCATCTTCTTGCCCTTCGGACAAGAAGCATTCCTTGCTCAAAGAGCTCGGTCAATTCTTATTTACAAATATCCTCTGTTTTTTGCTTCTTCAATTAATTGAGGTTGAATTAAAGGATAAGTCCAATTTTCAACTAAGTTATCCGTAATTAAAATTTTCTCTATTTCACTATGTATTTCTTGAAAAGAAAATACCTCTGCATAGAAAAGCATGCCAAATGTTTCATCGTTTATATTTTCCATCACATTTGTTTGTCCTTTAACCGAATACGCACAGATTGGTTTGATGGTAAAATCTGTCGCACCCGTTTCCTCCATCAATTCCCGCTTAGCAGTAGCTAAAATATCTTCGCCACTTTCCCTATGCCCGCCTGGCACTTCATAAGTATCTCTTTCTTTATGTTTACAAAATATCCATTTACCATTTGTTTTAGAGATGATAACTGCAAATTTTAGAAATTTATCATCTATACTATCATAAAATTTTACTTCTACCATTTATAAACTCCTCTAACTTCAATTCTCCTACCGTAGTAATTTGCTATACTCTCCTTTCTTTTAAACCGAATCATCCAACACTAAATTGAGCTTAATTATGTTTCTTCCTTACATACAACCGTCTTTGATTTTTAATTACAATTATAAGCTTGAAGCACAATTATGTTTGCCTCTACTTTAACCTGATGCCTTCTAACACATCATTCGTTTTAAATCTCTCTCCACTATACTTCAATTGCTCTAATATAAATGTAATCTCTGCTCTGTCAGTCAATTTAATTATCTGATAATTTTTTCTCAGCCTATCCCTACTTTCTATAACGGATTTTCGGATACTCGGTTTGTCAATCTGTTCCGCATTAGCCAAAACATTCTCCAGACTTTCAAATTGCTTTAACAATTTCGTTGCTGTTATCATCCCCACTTTATCTGCCCCTTTGATATTATCTGCCATAATCGCTTTGATATTCTTCACAGGAAACTTTCTTTTTATTTATATGAGTGTAAAAACCAGTCTATTGCCTTCGTATCCCATTCAAACGCAATCGGATAATTATTTCCGACAAATATATCGCAATAAGCATGTTCCGTCTGTACTATCATTAATGAAATATAAGCCACATATGCTCCTTCTGTTAACATCCCTTCGCTGTCAAATACTATCAGATTATTTTCCTTTTCAAACATTTGTCGATACTCACTATCTGTTTCAAACATCACAGCAATATCATTACACAATACTTTTTTCACTTTTTTGTCCATGAATATAATTGCGAAGTCAATAACCCCCCTTATTATATTGGGCAAATAAAAACTATTTTCAATTTGCTCATTATTATGTACATCCATACCAAGATTTTCTTTCACGATAACCAAAGCCGGTACGAGCAACTGAAACATTTCAGAATATGTAACTTCAAGATTTAGTACTTTTCCCAAATTTCTGCTAAGATTTCAAAATCATTAACAATCTGAGTCATTGCATACATATCCGCTTCAAATTCCATCTTTTTTTTCTTCCAGTTCAATCCTTTCTTTATCATTTGAAACTTCTTTGCGAAAAAGACTGTATTTATCATTAAGTCTCTTTACATGCCCTTCCTTGTGGTGTCCTATTTCATGATACAACATAAATCTGACCGCAAGATTTGCAATCATATACCCTACTGCTTCTCTTGTAGAATCTCCCGAAATATACAAAAGCACATTGTCCCCATCCTCTGTAATAGGATATTCTTCCGCAATCATATTTTCACGGCACGCTGACATATCCCCTATTCCCAGAAGAATTTTATCGCTTAACATCATGAGATTTGCACTGTACATTATCTTTTTAATTGACCCTGCATTTATTGCGACCACTGAAATATCATTCTTTTTCATAGCAAATGCATTCACTTGTTCATCATTAATTATTATAAAGCAGCCATTCGGTATTCTTTCAGATACTAATGTTTCAAATTCTAACAGCGTTTCCAAATCCAAAATTCCATTCTTTTGAATTACCATAAACTCTTCAGAAGCTACAACCATAGGTTTATGGTAGTTATTTCCAAAAAAATCAGACAAAAGTTTTTCTTTATCAATCACTTGTGTTACCTTTCTTCTTACGAATAAAATTTTTCCTAAAAACAATATACCAATATATCGCCCACCTGTTTGATTATGTTTTGCTCTTTCAGTTTGCTTACAATTTTGTTAAGCTCCTCTCCTGATATATTACATCGGTTATAATCTCTATCATCGCATTCAGACACATAGTTCATACATTTCAACGGTTTTTTCGCCATATATTGTTCTTTTGATTCAACAATAACTGCCTTTGATTTTATTAGTAACAATACACATTTTTCCTTATCACTTAATTTCCTAATCTTATCCGCTGTTATTCCCAAAACACCCAGTCCGGCACTTAAGAATCCTTTTGTAAACCTGACATCCAATAAAACTCCAATAAGAACTATTGTATTCCTTTTTAAATTGATATAATAATTTGTTTTAGGTATCATCAGACCTAACATACTTGTGTCTTCTTCCGCAGATTACAAATTTCCTTATATACCTCACCCTCCTCAAAAATCCCCTTAAATCGCGAGAGATTATTAAATACCACTTTTGCACTTCCCTCACTCATATACTCCGACAATGCGGACACAACACGACCTTCATTTCCCTTAACTTCAAAATATTCTTCCTGCATCTTCCACTCTCCTATAATTCAGACTTAGTTTATATTGAACACATTATAGTTTTTTCTCAAAAATGTATCTCTGCTCTGTCATGCCTAATGACTTATAAAAACCTATGGCTGATTGATTAAAATCCCAGACCATTAAATCTAATCTTTTTGCCCCAAGGGCTACTGCTTTTTTCTCAGCATCTTTGAATAATTTCGTTGCAATTCCCTGTCGTCTTACTTCCTCGCATACAAATAAATCATCCATATATGCAGTTCGTTGATTTACCATCATGCTGCGTTCTCTCATTGCAACAAAACAAATTCCAAGTATTCTCCCATTTTCTTCTGCAAGAAGTAAAATATGTTCCGCACTTTCTACTTTCTGTCGAAAATTTTCCAGCGAATATGGATGCTGTAAATCAACATATAAATCCGGTCTTCCTTTTACATGAAGCTTATGCAACTGCTGCATTAATCGGTCTACTTCCAGATAATCCTGTACAGTCATGTTTCTGATATTCATTCATTTACCTCCTTAACTATTATCCATTATTTAACATAAAAACAATAATCTAATATAACATTTCCATTTTCATCCGGTGTTGTGAATCTAGGACAAAGTCCACTTTCAAACTGTGCAACATATCCTCTTTCATCTAACTTAAATTCCATTCCGTCTTTTAGAATATATTTCCAGTTATTACCAACATCATGTACTTCATCCTCCTCACCATAGTTCCAGCAGACACCTATATTTCCCGCTTCGAACTGAACACATTCAAATCCTTCTGGAACAACCGTATCAGTCGTTGCAAACATTCCTATCCAATACTCTAAAAGTTCCCCCTCTTTGCGAAATTCTAATCCAACGTATCCTCCACCATCTTTCCAAATGTTAAGGATATTATCTACACCACCCATGGCATCTTCGACTTTATCAAACCATCCATTTGCAAACCATTCTCCCCAATGGCTATATACATCATCTCCTACATACTTCTTTCCCACAAACTTCATTGCAGGAACTTACTGCTTGTAAACTTTGATAACTTGATTCATAACAATACCTCCATTACTTATTAAAATTTTCAACAATATCTAACAACTTAACAGCCCAGAAAGTTAATTCGCACCAGATAGCTATATCATTTCTATATTCCTGTTCTAGTGCTATTTCTGCATATGGTCCCGGATATTTTAGTCCTTCCTTAAATCGTCTCTTTTGATAAGAACTTTCAAAATTTGCACGCACGATTCCATCCTCTCCTAGTGCTTCATAAACAGATTACACGCTTTTTTCACTACCTCAATCTTATCTCCACCCACCATTGCAAGATGCGTGATTGCTTTTAACTGTGCCACACTGGTAAGACTATTTGGCTCATATTCTTTAAATGGTGCAGTGTAAGACCATAAGGTTCCAACATATTTACTTCCCATCTTTACAGTAATCTGATTTCCTTCCTCCATAATTTGATCATGATAATTGATGACTTCTACTAATGTATCGATACTTTCCTCATTTCTCCATAAGGTGGTATTTGTCAATGTTTCCAAATGATACTGACATGGAAAATAGGTATTCTCTTCAATATATGGATAATTATATTTTTTCTTTAGTTTGGAATTAAACTTTGTAATATCATCTAGCGAACTGATATGTAACAAACTTTCAAACGCTCGATACGATATTTCTACAAACGGTCTTACTCCCTCATCATCCCCATATCCTAAAAGAGCCTGGCATGTATAGATTAACACCATAAGCCCCGTACCATTCCAAAGCCCATAATGTCGATTTTGAAATCGGGCAATTGGGGGATGATAATATGAAAACTCTTCCTCTAAAATTTTATCATCACGCAATGCCTTAATAAAGTTTCTAATAATCGGCTCATTTTTTGGAATACCATAATTTGATAAAAGACGTGCCGCCTCCCCATCCTGCAATGTGGTATCTTTAAACTTGTCCCAAGAGTGCATACCAATTCCAATATATCCATTGTTTTTACATAACTCTCTAACAGTCTATATTTTGGTGTCTGCATCACTTTCTCTAATAGGTTTTCCTCTTCATTTTTTGAAATATCCTTTATGATTTCTTTATGCAGGCGATATTTCATTACATCACCACCATTTTCTAATAAGAAATCAATTGATTTTGATAAATCCACATATACCTCCTCCCTAAAATCTATTTTTTCTTGTTCCGTTCTAAATACGCTGTTATTATTTTACCATAGGAGTTACTGTAATAAAATAGCAAAAGCCGATTTTACATTTTCGTAAAACCGACTTTTAAACTACACTACATATTTTATTGACAGATTATTTAACTCATTGATTACCTTTTCATTTTTCAACTTTCTTGCCACCGGCATAAATATTGAAATAGTTTCTTTCGCCCTTCTCTTTTTCTCGCTTTCCTCCATATATTCTATGGTTCGCATATTATGAAGTCGCTCTGCCATTTTTATTACAGCACACTCTTCATCTTTCAGACCGTCTTTCTCAATATCATAACCTCTTAATCGTATAATGATTTGTGCAACATCTTTTGGCAAATATTTCTTTATATCATCTATCAAAACATCTGTTTTTCGAAACACATCACAAAACATCCCTGCATAGACTACATTTACTTCTGATCCTATTTGAACAAGTAACAATGATACATTTAATAAATGCGTAATATACTCATCTCCTGAATATCTTTTTTTATTTGCATATGATTTCTGACAGAAATTATAGACTGTTCCCAACTCTGTAGTATCCAATTTATTTTCTGTCATTTTTCTCTCTAGCAATTTGAATAAATCCTCTTTCGACATATGTTCATCAGTCTTTTCGTAAAAAGCATAATTTCTCATATTTCTACCTCCTAAATGAATGATTTCTAGATTCATAGCATACAAGAGAGATGGCGAAAATCCATAATAACTTTTAAATGCTTTAATAAATCCACTATGAGATTCCCATCCATATTCAATCGCCACATCAAGAATTTTGTTTCCTTGCAGAATGGATTCTAAAGCACATATAACTTTTCTTTCCTTAACATATTCCATAATAGAAATATTCATTTCCTGCTTAAACATTCTGGAAAAGTAAAATTTTGAATAACCTACATAATCTGCAATTTTCTCAATGCTTATTTTTTGTTTTAAATTCTTCTCAATATAAACAAGACTCTCTGTTATTATTTCTTTTTTATCCATCCGTTTTTCCTCTTGCAATCTAATGATATAAATAAAATATCATCTTTGCTGGTATTATACTTTTCCGATATTGCTCAAAATACAATTATACTTTTTATTCGCCATATATTTTTTGTATTATTCTATAATGAAATTACCTTCTTTATCAACAGCATATGGGTAAAACTCTATATCATCAGTTTTCTGAATTGGAATAAACGAGTATTCATCATAAAAATCAGCAACTTCATTCCAATCATTGACGAGTTGCATTATATGTTGTGCTCCTTTTTTTGTCGTAGCTACTGCGTATACACATTCCTTATATTTTTCTTTATATAAAATATATTTATCTGCTCGAACAATACCATCTGTAATATATGATGCTATTTCCTTCACCTCTTCCTGATTAATCTCATTTAATAAAACACTAATCATTGTTACAAAACAATAATGCATCCTTATACCTGGATGAGGATGATCCATATCATAAATATTTAATATCATATACTCATCAAAGGTGCTTTGTCTACTTTTTGACAGCATATTAAAAATTAATAATAAAACTATCCCCAAATTATCGAAACTTTCTTTAATCATTTTGGGACTTCCTTTATATAGAATCAAGAAAATTCCCGAACATATTTTTGTTGCAAACCGATCTGCATCATATTCTCTTAGTTGTGTTTCCCACTTTTCATCTATCTCATCACAATTTATTTCATCTAAATAAAATGAACTTTTATACCTGCTATCAATATGTCCATCTACAATATGTCCAAATTCATGTGCGACAATAAAAGTAATCATAGTCGAATACATTTGTTTCGTCATCACTTCTATATTTTCAATGCTCAAATGATAAACATCTGAACATTGTGTACTATCCAGAAAGTTTGATATTTCATTATAACCAACTAATAACAATCCTCGTGTAACAATAATATAGTATTTATTATCTTTCTTTTTTGTTGCACAAGCATTTATTATATCTGTATCCTCAACTAATATTTCTACATTAATTTGTTTCAATATATCACTCTCTACCCATACATTAATATCACTTCTTATCTTATTTAATGTTCTATTTACTATTATTGATTGGGGATATAATTCGTCTATTTCACTATATAGAAAAACTTTTTCATTAACTCCGCCTCTTTTTACACTAATAGTATCCTTTATTTCCATAAATTATACTCTCCTATTTTGTTATTATGGATATATTATCATGCTTTAAATCCCATGACTATAAATCTCCAATTATTACCTCTTGCATTATCACAAGTACTAATCGTAATCATTTTCTGTCGATACACTGACGTACTATTAATTTCAAATATTCTTTGAGATTCAATTTTTTCACAAATCTATCATAATCTGCCTGATTTCTAGCTATTGTAAACCTCCAGTATTCAAATTCATATATATATTCACACTCATAATTTCTTCTGGTTTTCGCATTGATAAAATACCCCTTCCTTCTTTTGTTCCGTCCCTAATACAACTGACATTATTCTACCACAGCAAAGAAAGTAATGAAACCTCCACTACCTTCTTCTTTCATCAATATCTAAATCTTCTTTAAATCCTATTTTCTCTGCCCTTGCAGCCGTTCTTCTCTCCAGTAACTCATCCGTTTCTTCCACAGCATCCTCAAACAGACAACTATCAAATTCTCTACCATACATATCTTCTAATTCCATTTTTGCCTGTTGTTCCATCTCCAGTCTGATTTTATAACGTTCTTCTGAAACTTTTTCTGCATCCTCCGGTTCGACCTTATCCTTTGCACTGTCATATTCCAGATATGCGATAGTCTTATTCGTTTCAATCCTGTCTGCCATCTTTTCCAGTCTTGATATTACATCTCCATACCGCTCTTCATTTTCGATACATTCTTCCATTTCGTACATGGAATACATCTTATAAAATTGTGGCAAATCTCTTAACTCTCTGTCTATCTGATAAAGTTCCATCTGAACTTCTCTTAATGCTTTCCCTGCCTGTTCCTTGCGTTTTTTCTTTTCTGGCATTAACAACCATTTCATAAGAATGCTTTTCTTCGCTTAACCGTTCTCTCTTTCTAATCAGGTCGTATGCTCTTTTAATAACATCCATTCCCCTTGGAACTAACTCCCGATACTGCTCTATTTTCCTATCATTATCCTTTTCGGCATATATAGTACATAAAAGATTTTTCTTAACTGTTCCAGATTTCCTGCAACTTTGATGACTTTATCCTTCACACTTTGAACTAACTGCTTTGCTTCTTCTTGAAGTTTTAAAATCTCTTCATTGCAGAAACGGATCCTCTTATTAACGATTTTGATGTGTCTGTTGGATTCACCTCTGTCAGTTTTGATGTTCCGTTTCTCCATCTGGGATGCCACAGTTCCTAAATGCTTTGTTGGTAAAATTTCAAGTCCCTGCCGTTCATAAGAACAGTGGTCTATCCTCTCATCATGTTCTGACCTTTCAAGATAAGCATTACACATTTCCGTCCAGCTCTTTCTCCATTTTTCAACATTGCCCCTGTCATTCCAGTCCGTTGTTGGAACGAATTTGCATTTATACTGGCGTTTCTTTTTGTCGTAGATTTTCTTACCATTCTCATCAAGAATGTACTCTTTTTTCTGCTTACTCCCCCTGCTTCTGTCTTCGTTAAACGGTCGGACTGTAAGCATGATATGTGCATGAGGATTACCGTCACCTTTATCATGAAAACAGATATCTGCAATCATTCCCTTGTCTACAAAGTTCCTATTGCAGAACTCCTTTACTAAATGATAGCCTTCCTCAAAGTTCAATTCCTTTGGAATGGAAACTTCCACCTCTCTTGCAAGCTGTGCGTTCTTTGCTTTTTCAATCTTTTCTACTGCATTCCATAATCGGGAACGGTTATAAAATCGAATCGGAGCATTCCTTGGTAACAAAATCTCTGTCATCATTACACCACGTTTTCTTGTGTAATCGTGAGTGATGCCATCGTAGTCACTGGTTATCTTCTCTCCACTTCTGTAAGCAGCGGCTGCAACGGCAAATTTCCTTTTCCTCTGGAAATCATCTTTACGGATAAATGGAAAATCGCCATCTGTTTCTCCCTCCTCTGTTTTATGTTTTTATTTATTGGAGAAACAGTAACACGAGCTGCCTGTATGTAATACAGAGCTGACCGTGTTACCTTTTTCAAGTGTCTACTTTGAATTTACTCATTATCTAACTGTTTAAATATTTTGATGGCATTATATCTTTCACCACAGACTGTACAAATCCAATCACTGTTACTTTTTTTCGCTTTTTTATGGAGAAAATCTAATTTTCCAGCACACAAGGGACAAGGTTTAGATTTTTCGCTCCAAAGACTTTTTAAGAACTCAACAACCTCGTCTCTGTTATTCATTTTAAGTTTATTTAATATATCTATCGCCATCAAATACCACCTCAATAAATTCTAATTTTTCTATTTATTTTATTAGTTCAAAATACTTATGTTTACATTATTATTTCAGAATCAAAGTACTGTTCTGTAAACAAAACTTTTTCCCATATTTGTTCTTTAGTAAATATCATATTTCGAGGTGCAACAACCCATTTTTCCTCTACATCATTATTGCGATGTATTATTGCAATAATTCTTCCAACAAATTCCTTTACAGGTTCATCTACACCTATAATATACGCATCTTGTTCTTCTCCATCTGGAGCAATTATTCCTTCAATATATCCATAATTAATCGGATAATGCATATCTTTATGCTTAGGATGATAACTTCCAAGTGGTCTGTCAACCACTACTTTTACAATATCGCCAACCACTATATTTACCTCCACTAACTTCAATTCTCCTACCGTAGCAATTTGCTATTATCTACAAATTCTTCATCATATAGCGTTCCCGATACTCCACATAGCCATGTTTGGGATAAAATATTTTTGATTCCTCAAAGCCCTCTCCTCCCAGATGAATTCTTACCACTTTCTTTCCTTGATTTGCTATATAATTTTCTGCCATTTCTAACAAAGCACTTCCAATACCTTGTCTTTTCAAATTGTATTTTACAAACAAACGATGCAGCCAAACCTCATCTGTGTCTCTTATAGAATTATATCCAATACTTCCTATAACTCTGTCTTGTTCATTAATAGCCAACCAAAACATATCTCCTGCATCCAAGTAGTTCCTTTTAATATCCAATAAATCCTCATTCAATCCCGGAACTCGACCTAAAGCATTTTTTGCTTCTAATATCATAAAAATCATATCATCACGATACTTGTCTTCATACTTAATTATTTTCATAATACTTTCCTTTAATCTTGTTATTGTCTATTATAGTAATTCCTCAATAAAAAGCTGCATTCTTCTTGTTACCAATTCATTAGATTTCATGTTTTTCAAAGTATCTTTATCTACCCACTTATAATCCTGTGTTTCTCCTTGTTGAAGAATAATGTTAGACTTGTCCCAATCCGTAATCACAATATAATCAACATATATTGAATGATGATTATGTTGAACAACCCTTCCTAGCTCCACTAAATTTGTTTCATTTATTCCTGTTTCTTCTCGCAATTCTCTTATTGCACATTCAAGTGGATTTTCTCCTTGCAATGCTGAATCTCCTGCTGTAGCTTCCCAATATTCACCATAATGCTTATTTTTGTCTCTTTGCATTAACAAATATGTACCATCTGTATGTTTAACAATAACCTCACACACTAAATGGTACATTCCATCTGGTACGGCTTCACCTCTTATTAATGTTTTATCTTTAATTTTATTTAAATTCATGTCATATGCATCCCAAAGTTCCATAATTCACGTCCTCGTACAATATTACTAATATTCTAGTTTATTTCCTATTCTATATTGTTTCAATTTTTTCTATCAATTCATCCCAATTATTAATTTTAAAATAATCAAAATCTATCTCGTATCCCTCGTTTTGACCCTCAAATGGGTTTTTTTCTTCTGTTTTTCCTTCATACAAAACTGGAAATATTCCTGCATTATGCGCTCCATAAATATCCGCTTTTACACTATCTCCGCAATACCACACTTCTTCTGCATTTAGTCCTGCTCTATTCAGTGCTATCCCAAATAGCATTTTATTTGGCTTTTTAAATATATAATCCCCGGAAGTAATTGCAAATTCCAGTTTGTTATTCGGAAGTAATCTGTTCAATCTGTCTTTCAAAGATTTTCCAGACCAACACATATTACTAATGACTCCACTCCTAATGTCATTTTTATTCAGATAATCTAATATTTTATTTGCATTTGGCATAATATCACATTCTGATACACCATTCCATATAATGCTTTCTGCCTCTTCCAATGAAACAGATAATTCAATGTTCATGTATCCATATACTAATCGCAAAAAATTTTTCTCACAAATATCAATTCCATTGCCACACTCATTTATCTTTTTAAATGTGCTATTTACTATTTTATTAAATTCTTGAAATGAAATATTTTTAGGATTACTTTTTATGTATTGGTATATTGCTTTATTCCCCTTTTCTGCATTATGTCCAATCTCATACAATAATGTATGTCCATAATCAAATAATATCATCTTCGGTTTCTGTATACTCATCTTTATATTCTCCATATATTAAATCTAAAAGTCTTCTCCATAAATCTTAATTTAGTAATTCTTATCTAAATATCAACTATTTCTTTTACACGATGCAACACCGGCAATTCTCTATTGGCTATAATTTTCCCTAATCTTGTATTTGACCTATATTCATACTCTCTAACAGCTTCTTCATAAGATAATTTCAATGTTGATAAGTGAAAATTATTTATTTCATCTTCTGTCAGTTCTTTTTCACCAAAGGATTCAACTTTGCACAAAAAATAGTTATTAATATTATGTCTATGAATCAGATTATAATAATCGCTTACAACTCCGATTTTGCAGATTACATCTACTTTTACACCCAATTCTTCTTTAAGTTCTCTTTTTATTGCATCCTGCAATTCTTCTCCTTCTTCAACACCCCCACCTGCTGTTTCTATAATTGTTGCCTGTCCGAAATCATCATTTCTTTCAGCTCTTACAAAATAAAAATTTCCATCCTCATCATACACTATTGCTCTGGCAATATTTCTGTTATGATCAATATATTCCATTTGCCATTGGTCATCCTGCAACTCTATATTAAGCTCCGTGGTATGAATTGTAATATTCTTATTTACATTCTTTTTCAATTTCATCAAGTATTTTTCCTTATCTTTTCTACAAGCAAATCTAATTATTTTTTTATATTTGTATCGTTCTAATATTTTTTCTATTTGAGGCAATGTATCTTTTCTAAAATCCATAATCCATTTTTGAAAATCAGGGTCCAATTTTGTTTCTATCCACGGAATGTCATCGCGCTTTACACCTATTCTTGATTTAACTCCTTCTAAGCAATCTTTAGTTTCATAGTCGAAGAAAAATATCGTGTCCGCAGCTTTTATTCTTTGCTCAATAGTTGATATATAATTTCCATCAAGAATCCATTCTGATTGACTTATTATTCGATCTACCGCGCTAATCAATTCTCCCCTACTAATATGCGTTTTATCTTTCTTCCAATATATATTATCCATATGAAAAAGTTCTATTTGCAAAATTTCTGACAACTGTTTTGCAAAATAAGTTTTCCCGCTTCCCGGACATCCGATTATAATTATTTGTTTCAATTTTTTTACTCCGTATTATGTATAATTATTTAACAAGCATATCGCTAATAAATTTTATTTTACTATCTATATTTTCAAAAGTACTAAAATGGTGCTTACCATCAAATTCCAACATATCACAAACTCTTTTCTTTATGTCAGGAGCAGTAATTTTTTCTTTTGCAATGTTTGGAGTAAACCATCCTACTTCAATACTTTCATCTGATACATTTTCATTTCCATCTATATATTTACAAATAAATGTCAAATTCACAACAGGTGGTAAAATCATTCCTTCAAGAGGACCATATCCATCTTTAGTATTCAATCTCTGATATATACCAACAAACTTTTCCGGCTCGGCAACAATGCCACTTTCCTCAAATATTTCTCTTTTTAAGCCACTCATTATATCCTCTCCCTGTTCTACCACTCCGCCAGGGATTTCCCATCCTCTACGTTTTGATTTAATCAATAAAACTTCATCGCCTTTATATACTAATCCTGCAACAGATATAAAATGTAAGGGTAAGTCTCTTGTTTTTAACCATTCATCCATCGCTTCTCTCCTTTTCGCCTCCTAATACTAAATTTCTCTACAATTCCTTTTTCATATATCCACATGTAAATGGAAAAAAATCATATTTCTTTGTTCCAATATGTATTGCTCCATTCAACTCATACCATTTACGAAGAACTCTGTTTTCTTCTACAATAGCTATATTAATAATTCTACAGCCTAATTCCTTTGCTATATTAAAGGAATGAGCTAATAATTGTCTTCCAATGCCCTTATGTCTATACTCTGGCAATACTGCAAGATTATTAAGTTCACATTCTCCATTTCCTTGTAACAAAAGTGAATAATATCCACACATACTGGTATTTCTTCACCTCTTACTTTTCTTATCATTACCACACCTCATAAATTCTAAATTTGTTTTACTATTTCTTTAAAAAAGAAATGTATCTTTATTCTAAACTTTGTATTCCTCAATTATCTCCATAATTGATTTTTCATAAATATTCCCATTCAACACATCCCCATTTTCTGAAAAACTAATTGTTCTAACATCTATTGGATTCTCCTCATATGGATTTATATATTCCTTGTTCTTATCGAAGTAATCACTTAGATATTTCACTGCATTTCCATTTGGAAAAATAACATTTCCTTTTGCCTGTGGAATATTTAAATCCTCAAATTCAGAAATAATTTTCTTTGTCTTTTTGTTATATTCATTATCATCTTCTTTGCTCACAAGCCAAGCAGGATTTAATTTAATTTCTACACCACTCTCTTTTATGCACATTGTAAAATATTTCACTATATCAAGCGGTATAGTCTCTTGATGAAACGAATCAACAGATAATAACACTTTTTGAACTCCACTATATGACAACATTTGCGCCACTTCTCTTACTCTTTCTTTGTCTTTAGAAAAAAATCCGTTAGTGATTATTGCCCTATCCTTTATGTTCATTTCTTTAGCAGTTTTATGAATGTTGCAAACCACTTCCGGATATATCAAAGGTTCTCCTCCAAAAGTCATTAAAGATTTAATATCATAGTTATTACATATATCAATAACTGCTTGCACTGCTATGTCTCCATCTATGTGTTTTCCACTTAATTTATGTTCTCCCTCTGAACAATGTATGCATCTTCCTGTGCATGCCATTGTTACAACAAACTCTATTCTGTTTAAATTTTCTAAATACTTGTTCATTCTTTTTTACCTCATTTGCTAATAGACCTAATTCTCAGCCTATATTTCAAAATCTAGAGCTTATGACAAGCTTACAACTGTAACACACTACAATTTTGTTGTATTTAAATCATAATATGAATATTCTTAATTTAATGTTCCTAATTTAATTTTACTATCTAATTCCCATAACGCAGTTTTATTACTATCATATCTAAGTCTTTTTAATGCAGTTTTATAATCAACCCATTCATATTTTGTATGCTCTTGAGACAATTCCAAAATTGTTGTATTCATCCTAGCAGCAAATGTATATTCAGGAATAACTAAACAATTTTCACCCCATATTTTTCTTGCTTCTTTAAAACAGTATGTTGGTATGCTATTTTGTGTATCAAGTACAGAATATTTACAATCCATACCTATGTTTGCTTCTTCATATGCTTCTCGTTTTGCAGATATTATTATAGTTTCATCCTCATCTTCTCCACCACCTGCTATAAATTGCCATACTTTCATATCATTTCTTTTAAATATGCAATATTTTACATTGCCGTTTTCAATATAATATGGAATAACTAATACCTGATATTTTGCTCTTGCCAATATATGTTCACCTCCCTAAATTTTAATTTATCATCTACCCAATTTTCTATTTTATACACAGTGCCATTAGTGTTTTATCACGCCATACTCGTGTTATTATATTTCGCTCAACATTTATACAGCTATATTCTACCATATCCATAACTAAATTGATATTTCATTATTTTATCAATTACAAAATTTCAGTTCAAATTATTTAGAATATTTGTGTCCAATTGACATCTCCTCAAAGCAGATGCACCCGCCAATACAACATTTGAGACATAGAGGTTTTAGGGTGCGGTCATCCAGTGGATGACCCTGCGTAAGCAGGAGCATGGACCGAGCCGGTAGGCGAGACTTCCCCTAACAAGAATGTATTTGTATATACAAATGCGTATCTTGCAAAAGACCTACTTCCATTTTCTTAATCTACTTTTGACAACCTGGATTTAATATTTTTCTTATTTTTTCCTCTAACAGATACGAGATACGCTATGCATATCTCGTATCTGATTAGCGGTCGGCAAATGTTCATTCATGCAAGCCTGATGACCACTTGCCCCGTCGCTATAACAAAAAGGGAACCATACTTTAAAAGTATGACTCCCTGATTATTTTTTATCAAACCGTAATCGTTACGTTGATGTCTTCCCATTTATTAACTTTTTTCATGTTTTTATCGAACTTTTTGTACTCTTTCAAGTAGTCCTTAGAAACTGTGAAATTGCCGACGTTTAGGGGCTTTTGACACCATAAACGATTATTTCCCACTTTCTGCAATAGCTGCCTGAGCCGTTACATATCATAGGCTTACTACAGCCACTCCTCTTTCTGCTTTATCTTTTTATGCTACCTTTGAATAATCTAGCACTGCAATTTCCTGCATCCTCTCCAAACAACGTGCAGACCATCGAATAGCGTTTTTTCATATGTTTTTCCTTTCAGTTTTTCCATATATCATATCCCTGTGTCATTGCAGACTCATATATGGGATGAAGTCTGCCATAAAGCACATTGAAAAATCTTTCTTTTTCAATTTTCTGTATGTATAATTCTTCCAATGGCCAAATCGAATTAAGATTGTGTTGTTTACATTTTTCAAATTTTTCTCTTGCCTTTTCGTTTGTCTGAATTGTTTCATTTAAAATATACTGATTATCACAAAACTTCTTATAATAAGCATCCCAGTCCGGTAATTTATTGTTCTTGGAAGAATTCAGATTTCCGTCCATTGGAATCAAATTCCACAATTCATCATTGGCAACATATGACCATGGTATAAAATGATCTATCGCATATTTGTTCTCTATCTGTCGCTCTGAATATATATCTTTAAACCCAACACCATTAATATCTATTACGCAGTCCCAAAGATTTCTAACATTTTCAAGTTTTCTTTCCTTGTCTTTTTCCGGTTCAAGTTTATAAATAAGTCCCGGAACTCCCGGATTTCTATCCTGCAAATATTTAATTTTTTTCATCTTAATCCAGCCACGGATTGTAACCATATTATCGATGAGAAAATTGTTCCACAACTTATTTATAATAACCTTTTTAGTTAATCCTCTACCATTCTCTATCGTATACAGTAAACATCTTTTCTTATTAATCATTTCAAAATAACTAATAAGTTTTCCAGTCTTACTCCATAATGGATTATTCCCACCTAACTCTTTCACAAACGAAGAAAGTAATCTATATGGTACATTCTTCGCCAAGTCCTGCATCTCAGAATTAACACATTTACTGTTGCACTTTATTTTTTCAATGATAATATCCCTTGATTCATCATTTTTCACATCCACATTTTCGCTAATTTTATTTACTGCTCTTTCCAAAAGATTAAAACTTGTACCATCTACTGATTTTGGCCCTAGTCTCAAGTGATATTCCTTTACCGCATACCATGCATCCGCTATCATGCCCGCAAAAACTTCCAAAAATGTAAACTCATTTTCTCCTCTTGCCACCAACTGCATTATGGAATCAAGCCAAAAGAATTTGTAACACTGAGTTGGATTTTCCAACATTCCTGCGAAACTTTTTATATTTAAATTACAGTCATAAAAATATAATTCATCCATAGTCATTCTCTAACTTTCTCCGTTAACATTATTGTCAAAATTCTCTAACGATATCCCTGCTCTTTCTTGATTTGCCTTTCAAGTTCTTTTGCAAGTTGTTCTTTCTCTACTTTTTCAATTGGTATTGTAATAATTACAGCGTAAATAATCCCTATTATCAACGGCCCAATCAAAAAGACATTACAGATAACAAAACTTAAAGTCTGTTCAACACGATTTATTGAAATAATTGTTGGCAAAATTACAAAACTTAACAATACAGAAGTAAATATATGTGTCCTCCTCCAAACTTCAGGATAATCCATTGTTTGTTGAATTCTAATTCCAAAAAATCCATTTTCACTGGTAAATGGCATAACTACTGCTGCTACAATCATTATAATCAAATACACAATGCAACCATAAGACGGCTTGTATAAAAATATGTTTTTTGTAACATTTCCATTTATCCAAAACGCACCCATACATCCTGCTAATATTACAAACGATAATATGTAAAATAATTTTGACTTTATTCGTTTGTATAATATATGCGATGCAATCATTATCGCCACTGGCACAAATATAAAAACATACATCAGAAATGGCAAATTAAATTTCACTTCTTTTGCAAATATCAAACTACTGATAACATGTGAAGTTGTAAATGAAACTAAATATTTTTCTTGTGTAGTCATTTTTCATACCTCCTTTTACATCTTGTTCCATACACTAAATACATTTTTATTTTATCATAATAAAATGTACAAAGAAATATAAAATCAATTTGATTGCCATTTAATAATCTTGTGTTTTATTAACACATTCATCTAAGTACTACATTTTACAACTGCACACTTATCTTTATTTTATTGCAATTGTCTTTACAAAATTCATACAGTTTTAACGAATCTCTCATAGCTCGCTCATCTTTTTCTCCTATGAAATACGCTACAAACAGTAACTCTATGCATTCCATAACTAACGGTATACTTTCCCTCTCAATGGTTGAAATTGGAATTACAGATGCATATCCTTTTACCAAGTTTTTTAAATATTGAAACCACTGCTTTTCATCGACTTTGTTTTCTTCATCTTCTAATAATAAACCAAGCATAAAATAACATAAATCAAATATTCTGATGTTCTTTTGACTCAAATCAAAATCTACGTATCCTGAAAACTCATTGTTATAAAACAAAAAATTTCCTAAATGTACATCTCTATGTATAAGCCCATAGGATAAATCTTTATTTACCAATCTAAGTTCTTTTATAATATCTTCAAACTCGTTTTTATCGATAATTTTTTTGTCATACTCATATATGTTTTTTCTAATCCAGTTTTCCATTTCTCCTAACAAACTATTATTCCAACATTTGATTTTTCCTTCACATTCATCAAATGCCAGATGCAATCTTGCAATAATCTCGCCCATTTTGAAAAACCATTGTTCATTACATTTATTAACATTAACTATATTGCATCCTTTTAGTTTAGTTGTAAGAAGCCAATAATTTTCTTTATCTTTTAAATATTTTTCATTATTTGAAGTAGCTATTATTTTAGGCACTGGAATTTGCTCACTATACAAAATACTCAAAGCATCTACATTTCTCTTTAATTCCTCAAAATTTACATATTTCTTTAAAACAAATTCATCACCAATATTCCAAGCCGTGCTATAAATTTGTTTTATATCACCTTCAATACCATATTTTGTCATTACCTGTTGTACGTTCACTTGTTCCTGCTTCATTTTCTTTTTTTCATTTAATACTATTCTTCTAACGCTTTTTTCTGATAAACAATACATTTTTGCAATTTCAGAATACTTCATACCTATAAGGTAATGCTCATATATTTTTGAGTTTCTTATGTCTATTTCCTGTCTGTATTCTGTTATAACTTTATCGTTATTTTCTTTCTTCTTCGGTATGTAAATATATTGTCCATCTACATATTTCATAATTTCTCTTAGTATCTCATCCGGAAAAATATCTTTCGCATTTTTATATTTCATATTCGCACCTCACAATGCTATGATAACATATTATTGTTTGTTTTTTTGCTCATCTCTTTTCATAGTAAATTTTGAGAATTTATCAATAGTGCAAATTATAAAATAATAATGTAGTTTTTCCGACATTGTTATACGTCATCATTCCTACATTCTTATTTTATGATTTACATCTGCACATCATTTTTCTCGTTTATAAATATTTAAGATAATTATGTTGTTATATTATTTATATTTTTCTCTTAATTCATTTATTTTTTTATTAAATTTCTTTTGAAGTTTTGCCATTTGAACCGTGCATTCTCCATCTAACTGTCCATCTCTTCTTGGATATTCAGTTTCAAGAATCTTTTTTGCTTCTTTCCACATTTCAAACTTTAATTTTTTAAACTCTTCTTCTAATTTTATATTTTTTTCGTTCATATCTTTCATTATTCTTTTTCCTAAATATTCTAATTTTACTATTTTTTCCTATAAATTCTCATCTAATTAATTATCATATCCGGGTTTGTTCCTATAAGATGTATTATTTATAACAATTGTCTGTGTTTGCGGGAAAGTTACTGCTCTGTTTTCCATTTTCATTCCACAATATACATTTTCATCCCATTTCTTCTTTGCCAAAAATAAACTCTGTTCAGGTGTTAGATGAAACTTATCTTTAAATTTTGACATTGTAATACACTTCTTTTTCTTTTTTCCATACATATTATAGCACAGATTTATATAGTACTGTCAGCAATTGCTATCCGAATTGCTGGATATCATACTTATTTTATCCCCAATGCTTCCTTTAAAAATCCTACTATTCTCTTTTCATACTCGCCATATATTATATTTTCCTTACTTTCAGAATCACTGCCCTCAACAAAATACCTTCCTGTCTCTTTACTAATTGACAAAGAATCAAGCGGCCAGCCCTCAAATCTTTTAGTTGATGCTTTATCTATCATATAAAAAGCCCCTACATTTTTTGCTGACTCTCTATCCATAAATGATGAAATCCTACCATTGTTATAAACAGCTATACCGTCCAGGTAATAGGCAGATACCTTTCCTCCAAGCTCTCCTATAAGATTTGAATAATACTCAATCATTTCTTCATCTGATAATCTGTTCATTCCCATTGGAGTTCTAACATTTAATCCCGGTTGTCTCTCATCTTCTAAACTTAGTTCCTCAAAATACAATCCCGAATCATTACAAATCACCAAGTCAAAATATTTGCCATAATATCCTGCTTTGCATATTGCATTTTCTTCCGGCGTTTTTCCTGTCTCATCCGGTTCATCTTCTATCTCTAAATCTTTTAATGTTATAAATTCTATATCACAATTTTCTAACAGTTTAGAAAACCTCTTTATCTTTGACGGATTAGTTGTTCCCAGTAGTACTTTCATCGTTCTCTCCTTTCAATTCTTTTCATACTTTATTTCAAAATAGTCTAAATATGCCTTATATCTATCTTGCGCTGTTAGACATGTATCCATTAAATAACCTTTTTCATCCTTCACTAAAGCAGAATGTAGCACAGCTTAATTTTATGTCAAAAAACTCCTGCACACCATTTCTAGTATACAGGAGTTCATTATTTTAAGTAATTATATTCTTTTCACTTATCAGTGTATTACTTGTTAGCGATAGCTGCCTGAGCTGCTGCTAATCTAGCGATAGGTACACGGAATGGTGAACATGATACATAATCAAGACCAATCTTGTGGCAGAATTCTACTGAAGATGGATCTCCACCGTGTTCTCCACAGATACCTACGTGAAGGTTAGGGTTAACCGGCTTACCAAGCTTAATAGCCATTTCCATTAACTTACCAACACCAACCTGATCTAACTTAGCAAATGGATCATTTTCAAAGATCTTAGCATCATAGTAAGCATCTAAGAACTTACCAGCATCATCTCTTGAGAATCCGTATGTCATCTGTGTTAAATCGTTTGTACCGAAGCAGAAGAAGTCTGCCTGCTTAGCGATTTCATCAGCTGTAAGTGCAGCTCTTGGGATTTCGATCATTGTACCAACCTGGTATTCAATGTCAGCACCTGCTGCTGCAATTTCAGCATCAGCTGTAGCTACTACGATATCCTTAACATATTTTAATTCCTTAGCGTCACATGACAATGGAATCATGATTTCAGGCTTAACTGTCCAATCACTGTGCTTCTTCTGAACATTGATAGCAGCACGGATAACAGCCTTAGTCTGCATCTTAGCAATTTCAGGATATGTTACAGCAAGACGAAGTCCTCTGTGTCCCATCATAGGGTTGAATTCGTGAAGTGAAGAAATAATTGTCTTGATTTCTTCTACTGTCTTACCCTGAGCATCTGCAAGTTTCTTAATATCTTCTTCTTCAGTTGGAACAAATTCATGAAGAGGTGGATCTAAGAATCTGATTGTTACTGGGTTTCCTTCAAGAGCTTCATAAAGAGCTTCGAAGTCTCCCTGCTGATATGGAAGAATCTTTTCAAGAGCAGCTTCTCTTTCTTCTACTGTATCTGAACAGATCATTTCTCTGAATGCTGCAATTCTGTCTTCTTCGAAGAACATATGCTCTGTACGGCAAAGACCAATACCTTCTGCACCAAGTTCTCTAGCCTTCTTAGCATCAGCTGGAGTATCAGCATTTGTTCTAACCTTAAGTGTTCTATACTTATCAGCCCATCCCATGATACGTCCAAATGTACCAGCGATTGTAGCATCAACTGTCTTGATGACACCATCGTAAATGTTACCTGTTGAACCATCAATTGAGATGTAATCTCCTTCATGATATTCTTTTCCTGCTAAAGTGAACTTCTTGTTTTCTTCGTCCATAGCGATGTCGCCACAACCGGATACACAACAAGTACCCATACCACGGGCAACTACGGCTGCATGTGATGTCATACCACCACGAACTGTTAAGATACCCTGTGAAGCCTTCATACCTGTGATATCTTCTGGAGATGTTTCAAGACGAACAAGAACAACCTTTTCTCCTCTTTCGTTCCATTCAACAGCATCGTCAGCTGTGAATACAACCTTACCACAAGCAGCTCCAGGAGAAGCTCCAAGTCCCTTACCAGCTGGTGTGGCAGCCTTAAGAGATGCAGCATCAAACTGTGGATGAAGTAATGTATCTAAGTTTCTAGGATCGATCATAGCTACAGCTTCTTCTTCAGTTCTCATACCTTCATCAACAAGGTCACAAGCGATCTGTAAAGCAGCCTGAGCTGTTCTCTTACCATTTCTTGTCTGTAACATATAAAGTTTTCTGTTTTCAACAGTAAATTCCATATCCTGCATATCTCTGTAATGGTTTTCAAGTGTTTCACAAACCTTTACGAATTCTTCAAATGCTTCTGGGAATTCCTGTTCCATCTGAGCGATTGGCATTGGTGTTCTAACACCTGCAACAACGTCTTCACCCTGAGCATTCTTTAAGAATTCACCCATAAGCTTCTTTTCACCAGTTGCTGGATCTCTTGTAAATGCAACACCTGTACCACAATCATCACCCATGTTACCGAATGCCATTGACTGTACGTTAACAGCTGTACCCCATGAATAAGGGATATCGTTGTCACGACGGTAAACGTTAGCACGTGGGTTATCCCATGATCTAAATACGGCTTTGATTGCTCCCATTAACTGTTCCTTAGGATCATCTGGGAAGTCTTCACCGATTTTTTCTTTGTATTCAGCCTTGAACTGTGCTGCTAATTCCTTTAAGTCATCAGCTGTGAGTTCTACGTCCTGCTGAACACCTCTATCAGCTTTCATCTTGTCGATAAGTTCTTCAAAGTATTTCTTACCAACTTCCATAACTACGTCTGAGTACATCTGGATAAATCTTCTGTAGCAGTCCCATGCCCAACGAGCATTTCCTGATTTTTCAGCAATTGCGTTAACAACTGTTTCATTAAGACCAAGGTTAAGAATAGTATCCATCATACCCGGCATAGAAGCTCTAGCTCCTGAACGAACAGAAACAAGTAATGGATTTTCTTTATCACCGAATTTCTTTCCTGTGATTTCTTCCATCTTTACAATGTACTCGTTAATCTGTCCCTGAATTTCTTCATTAATTTCTCTGCCGTCCTCATAATACTGAGTACAAGCTTCTGTTGTGATTGTGAATCCCTGAGGTACCGGAAGTCCTAAACCTGTCATTTCTGCAAGGTTAGCACCTTTACCACCGAGTAATTCACGCATGTTAGCGTTACCTTCACTAAAAAGGTATACCCATTTGTTTGCCATGTGTTTTTTCCTCCTAATTAATTAGTATTTTATGTCATGAGCTATGTATAGAATGGCCATCTTGAATAGCTCATACACTCTCATATTGATGCCCGCTCTTCCTCTATGCAATCCCACTGCAGGCACACAGAAAAAGGGCGCAATCGCACCTATATAACGATTATAACATAAGTGACCTTTTAGTCAAGAAAAAAGACAGAATTTTCAATCATTTGAATTTTCTGTCTTTTATGGCTTTACGTTATTATTATTCTTTTTATTTAGTTACAATAAATGTTGTAATTGAATGTGGCGGAACTTCAGTATTAATACCTTTTCCATCAACCGCAATTGCCAATCTGTTTCTCTTACTTAATTCGTTCTGTACTACAACAATAATCTGTCCATCCGGATTCTTGTAAGCAACGGAATAAACTCCCTTATCGGAGTCATTTAAACAAAGTATTCTCTTAGCTCCTGGTTTAATATATCTTGAAAAATGACCTATGTAATAATATGAAATATTATAATTAACTTTATTTTCCTTTGTGTCAATCATTATTGGAGCCTCACAGAAGTTACCTGCATAGTTTGGTCCACCTGTTTCATCTAATATAAGATTCCAATCAACCCATCCTTCTGTGTAGTTATTAAAGTCATTAATCATGTTGTGACCGTAAGTTTCACCATGCTTCCATGCGCCAATACCTTCTTTTGAACTTGTATAACCTGAATTGTTAACTAATTCAACGCAGCCTTCCGTAAATACCAAATGCTGTTTTGGATATATTTCATGCGCCATTGTAAGGATTTCCGACTTATCAGAACCATACCAGTGATATGCAATCCCCCAAATAATGTCCTTCGCATTCTTGTATGCAAGAGTCTCCCTGACTCTTCTAAACATAATATCTCTGTTATGATCCAGAATAACAATTTTTATTCTGTCTTCAAGTTTTTCATTCTTTAATTCTTCATATAAATAATCAACTGCCAAAATAGCTTCTTCTGTAGGATCATATTTACATGATGCCCAAAGCTGCTTCGCTTCCGGTTCGTTCTGTACGCTTATGGTACGAATATCTATGCCACGTTCCAACATACCTTTTACATATTTAACCATGTATTTAGCCCATGCGCCATAGTATTTTCTAAGTAGTCTTCCGCCGTGATTCATATCTTTATTATTTTTCATAAAAGCCGGTGGACTCCACGGAGCACAGAGAATAGCAATATCTTCTCCCGCTTCTTCTCCTGCCTTCTTTATAAACGGTATAACCCATTTTTCTTCTCTCTCCATGTTGAAAGTATTAAGTTCAACATCACCATCTTCAATATATACATATGGATCTAAAGAGAAATCACATCCGTTAATGGATGTTCTTCCTAAGTTATATGCAAGACCTGTTTCTTTATTGAAATATGCTTTTATTACTTCATCCTTAACTTCTTCACTGGCATTCGCCAATACATATGCTGCTGCCTCAGTAAATGCCCCACCAAATCCCAGGTGAGTCTGAAATTCCTGCGTGCTGTCTACAACTACAGTGTCCATTCTAAAACTAAAGTAATCCCTTAAATCATGTTCCCCTAAATCCTTCCATTTGATTTGTTCACATTGAGCTGTTTGAATTATTCTTATAACCGGTTCCATCTTTTACCTCATTTCATAACAAAAAGCATAATCTGACAGAATTATGCTTTTATTTTCTTATATTAAATTGTTCGATAACTATATTATAAATCCCGTTCATTCCTGTATTGTGATTATAACATTTTGTGAATAAATGTATATAGGTACATTTGTACAAATATACTTTTCATTTTTATATAAGTTGCATAAAATCGTTTCAATCCCTTTAAATATAGAGTTTTTCTATATAAAAGAAGGCTCTGTTCCAATCTCAATTGATTCGAACAGAACCCTGTTTATTCCAATTTCATTTTCTGATCTGTTTGTTCAGACTTTTACTACCCAACCCAGCTTACTTACTTAATACTACTTTTGTACTCCATGTTCCATAGGACTTTTTGTTTTTCTTAACAAGCTTATAAGGACGTACCGTAACATAAGCTACCTTTGTCAATGTTGTCTTTGTATTACTATCAACTTCGTAGCTCTTCTTTGCCACATAGCCTGAATAGATTTTCTTAGGTAATTTTTTTGTGAAATAATTCTTTTTTGTTAAGTATGTGTATGTCTTTTTACCTCTCTTCACTTTTACCCGATAACCTTTTGCACCACTTATTGCTGTAAATGATGTTCTCATTTTCTTACCTTTAAGCTTCGCACTTTTTATTGCGACCTGATTATACTTAAATTTCTTTGCATTAATTATTTTAACAAAGCTGTCAAAAGCGCCAACATCAAGTTTTACTTTTCCGTAAAATGTCACTTCTGATAATTGGCATCCTGCAAATGCATGAACACCAACTGAAGCTAACTTTTTGTTCGTAATTAATTCATCCACTCCTGATTTTTCAAATGCATAATCCCCAATTGTTTTTACGTTTTCTCCCAGTGTGACTTTATTTGCATAATGTCCGTACATTGCTCCCGGTACAATTGTCTCTACCGTGTCCGGTATAGTGATATCATTTTTTGATGTTACGCAGTAATATAACATCTTCCCATCTGTTGATACAATGCATCCGTTAGAAATTTTACAACTGTTATTATCTGATGCTATTTTTACTGAAACCGCTCCCTGATCCATTAATGCAAATCCAAGTTCAGCAGCATTTCCGCTAATCTCAACTTCTATTACCTTATCTCCAAGAGAGCCTTTCTCAAATCCTACAGCATTACCTTTTATAACATATTTTTTAACATTGTTAAAAGCTTCACTTTCTACTTTCTTAATTGTTGCAGGTAACACAACTGTGCCGGAAATCTTATTAAAAGCCCCTCTTTTAATTGTAGTTACACTGTTTGGTATTGTTAAAGTTTTAACTTCAGTTACTTTTTCAAAACTGTATTCTCCAATAGATGTAACTCCTTCTTCAATAATAATATTTTCTACTGCCTCTAATCCGTTAGAAAGTCCTGAATCATCCCACATTTCACCTTTTCCATTAATTGTAAGAGTTTTTGTGTTTTCATCGTAGGTGTATTTAACATTATCACCACATTTACCTTCAACTGATTTTGTGTTTTTCGTAGTTTTCTCTTCCGCAGCCTTTACTACATTTATTCCTGCAATTTTTGATAAACCTCTTACCGGCCTCTCTATCGGTACCATCATTGTAAGTGCCATTGTTGTTGCTGTCAGAACAGCCATCATTTTCTTTGTCTTTTTCATTAAAAAATCCCTCCGTTTAATATTTTTTTGTTTTATAACTATTAAACGTGAGGGATTAAATTTTTATTGCATCAATATTAAATTTTATTTTTTATTAAAATTCCATTTTCTTGTTGAAATATTCAACTAAGTCTTCAATTTTAATTCTTTCCTGTTCCATTGTGTCACGGTCACGAACTGTAACGGCACCATCTTCCTCTGAATCAAAATCATATGTTACACAGAATGGAGTACCGATTTCGTCCTGACGGCGATATCTCTTTCCAATAGCCCCTCTGTCATCATATTCACAGTTATAATGTTTGCTTAATTCTTCAAATACTTTCGTGGCACCTTCATTTAACTTTTTTGATAATGGAAGTACGCCAATCTTAACAGGTGCAATTGCCGGATGGAAATGAAGTACTGTACGCATGTCAGGCTTCTCTTCTGTTCCAATATTTTCTTCGTCGTATGCTGAGCAAAGGAATGCAAGCGTTACTCTGTCTGCTCCAAGCGAAGGCTCAATTACATATGGTATATATCTTTCATGCTTTTCATCATCAAAATATGTCAAGTCTTCTTTTGATAAATTCTGATGCTGTGTTAAGTCGTAATCAGTTCTGTCTGCAATACCCCAAAGTTCGCCCCATCCAAATGGGAATAAGAATTCAATATCTGTTGTTCCCTTTGAATAGAAACATAATTCTTCCGGTGAATGATCTCTAAGTCTCATTTCATCTTCTTTAATTCCAAGATTTAATAACCAGTCACGACAGAAACCTCTCCAATACTGGAACCAGTCAAGGTCTGTTCCCGGTTCACAGAAGAATTCTAATTCCATCTGCTCAAATTCTCTTGTTCTAAATGTAAAGTTACCAGGTGTGATTTCGTTTCTAAATGATTTTCCAATCTGTCCAATACCAAATGGTATTTTCTTTCTTGAAGTTCTCTGAACATTTTTGAAGTTTACAAAAATACCCTGAGCTGTTTCAGGTCTAAGATAAACTGTATTTTTTGCATCTTCAGTTACACCCTGGAATGTCTTAAACATGAGGTTAAATTCTCTGATATCTGTAAAGTTATGTTTTCCGCATGAAGGACAACAAATGTTTTTATCTTCTATGTAGTCAGCCATCTGTTCATGAGACCACGCATCAATTGATTCTTCCGGTGTGATTCCATTTTCAGCCATGTAGTCTTCAATTAACTTATCTGCTCTGAATCTTTCATGACATTCCTTACAGTCCATAAGTGGATCTGAAAATCCTCCAAGATGTCCTGATGCAACCCAAGTCTGTGGATTCATAAGAATGGCACAGTCTACACCTACGTTATGTGGATTTTCCTGAATAAATTTCTTCCACCATGCCTTCTTAACATTATTCTTAAGTTCTACACCAAGATTTCCGTAGTCCCATGTATTAGCAAGTCCACCGTATATCTCAGAACCCGGATATACAAATCCTCTGCTTTTTGCCAGTGATACGATCTTGTCCATTGTCTTTTCCATTTTTTAATTCCTCCATGCACTTTCATCTTTATTTATTTTAATTCTAATATATTATATAACTAAGTCCTTGTTCAGCACCTGCTGTAGTAACAATTCCCTCTTCGTTTACCGTGCAGTTCTCGCTTACATATTTAATATCTGAATCAAGCTGAACCTTATACTTGTCATTTACAATTATTATATTTGACTTTGTCATTGCCTTAATTTCTTTAGCCGTTGCAGTCTTAGACTTATCCGGGCTTACAAAACTGCCCTTTATCTTACAATCATCATTATCTGCAATTGTTCCTGTATAAAACTTAGTTTTATCTTCATTGTTATATGCTCTGACATATTCATTAAAATCATATACCGTAGCAAAATCTAAAATAAGTGTTGCCACTTTATCGCTTACCTTAAACTTTTCAAGTGTAATAGCCCGATTTACTGATGCCTTTTTTCCATTGTTATAGTCTTCAATCTCTGCATCTATTTTTTTCTGTAGATCATCTTCATTATAATAATCTTCAGCAAACTTTTCTGATACGCCGTAAGAAACCGTGCCATCTTCATCTATGTATATAGCACTTTCGCCTTCTTTCATCTCTATATCCCCGACTTTATTTCCACAGGCGGTCAGTCCTACTGCCATAACCATAACTAACACTGTACACAACAGTGTTTTCAAAACGTACTTCATCTTATCCTCCTAAATATACTGCCACTTCCAGCCATGTTAGTAATTTTATACTGTAAAGACCTTAATTTCAATATGTAATTTACAGAAAATCCAAAGAATTAAATTTTTTATCTATAACTTTATCTATGTACTGATGTATTATATTTTTCATTTGTATCAAAACTTCATCTTTTACATTAAATGAAAATAATCTTTTTAAAGGTGATGTGGCAATATACTGAAGAGCATACACTGTTGAATCAAGTAGCTTTTCTTTTTCATTAAGTATTCCGTGGCAGTTTTTACATATCAGTGAATTTCTTTTCAGATCAAAACAATCCAATTCTTCTTTTCTTCCACATACTCCGCACGAAAACAAATTAGGATACTCTCCGTTTATAACCAGTGTTCTCATTTCGTAAATGCATCTTATAAGATCTGTTGAAATGGTATTTCTGTGTAACTCTTTAAGAGTGAGATAAATGAGTTTTAGGGTTTCCGTTGCCTCAATACCTTCTCTTCCATAATAGGATGCCAGTTCCAAAAAGTACATTCCCATATACAGTTTTTCTAAATCATCTTTCAATAATTCAAAGAAATATTCATTGACCTTTACTGACGAAAGAGAATATGCATCTCTTCCTCTGTAAAGTGTAAATTCCCCAAAAGCCATTGGCTGACTTCCTGCACTGTAGGAACTGTTCTGTCTCCTTGCTCCATTGGCAAAAACCGTTATCTTGCCAAACTCTTTCGTCAGAACAACAAGACGTCTATCGTATTCCTTTATGTTCATTGATGAAATGACTATTCCCGTTGCTATTACCTTTTCTGCCATCTCTTTTTTCGCCTTCTACCTTTGATATAAAGTTTTCCATCGCTTCATTTACCCGTCTCTCATTTGTAAATTTTAAATAATCCTGTATTCTTCCGGTTTCCTCAAATATCTTCCAGTTTTTCAAATTATCCATCTTATCCCTCCGTAATTTTATTCCATGTAACAATTTATGCTTGCTATCAGGTTGATAAGAATAGGATTTCCACACATAATTTTTGTATTCGCAAATTTGCGCTTTTGAAAATATTGGAAAGCTCATTTTTTGTCTTTAACCGACACTATTATACACCGGATACATTTTATTTATTTTCTACATATCCGTAGTTTTTCATTAACAATTCACTGTCACGCCAGTCTTTTCTCACTTTAACCCACAACTGAAGATTAACCTTCATATCCAACTGCTGTTCTATTTCATATCTGGCATTAGTTCCTATTTTCTTTAGCATAGAACCTTTTTTACCAATAATAATTCCTTTATGGGAATCTTTTTCACAAATTATAGTTGCTTCTATATCATAAATATCCTTATGATGTCTTTTTTTCATTTTTTCAATTGTAACGGCAATACCATGAGGAATCTCCTCATCCAATGCATGCAATGCCTTTTCACGTATGAGTTCAGCCACAATCTGTCTCATTGGCTGATCAGTAACTGTATCTTCGTCGTAATACATAGGCCCCTGTGGCAAATATTTAAAAATCTGTTCAACAACTGTATCCACGTTATTTCCTCTAAGTGCTGATGCTGGAATTATTTCATCAAAGTCAAAAATCTTTCTGTACGCATCAATAAACTTAAGCACATCATCCTGCTTAACAGTATCAGTTTTATTAATTACAAGAATTACCGGAACTCCAATATCTTTTAACTGCTCTGCAATGTGCTGTTCCCCTGCCCCGATAAAAGTATCCGGTTCTACAAGCCACATAATAAGGTCAACTTCTTTCAATGTTTTTTCAGCTACATTTACCATATACTCACCAAGTTTGTTTTTTGCTTTGTGAATACCCGGAGTATCCAAAAACACTATTTGTCCCTCGTCACATGTGTAAACCGTTTGAATTTTATTTCTTGTCGTCTGTGGTTTCTTTGATGTTATGGCAATCTTCTGACCTATTATCCGGTTCATAAGTGTAGATTTTCCAACATTTGGTCTGCCGATTAATGCTACAAATCCTGATTTAAATACTTCTTTCATATCCGTTGTTAATGCTTTTTTGCATTCTCCTCCTATCCTAACTCTTTTGTTTCTATAAATAAGTGCTTGGCGTTTTGTATCGCACTCTTTCCTCCAACTACACACAGGTAATTTTCATCCAATGCTTTCTTTACCAGTGGAGCAAGTTTTCTTATATCCTCCTGACTGGTGTTTAACACCTGCAAACGTTCTTTTTTAAGCATTTCATAATCTATGCCTCCATAGTAATTACTTAATTCTCTGGAACTTCTGTCAGATGCATTAAGAGGTGTATCCATTCCGCTTATAGTACCTATAATATATTTTCTAAGTTCTCTTTCATCAGCAGTGAAGTTTTTAATGTACTCATAAGTTCCATCATACACTTCATTGGTTTTTTCCAGATTTGGATCTCTATATGATGTGAAGAACTGGCTTCCACTTCTTCCCACTGAATAGTTGCAGCCATAAGCTCCACCCAATACACGGACATTATTCCACAAATATTCACTTCTCAAAATATTTGCAAGTACCAGAAAACTTCCATCAAACGACTGTTTTTCTTCAGACCTGTTGTAGCTTCCAACTCTTGCCACATACTGAACCTGACCTGAGGTTATGAAAGCCTCATTTTTCTTCTCAAGTTTTATTTTTTCGCCGTTAAAATGGGATTCAAATTTTCTTTCTTTCTTTAAATCATTTTTAAATGAAATAATTTCCTCTTCCATTTTTTCAAAACTTTCCCTGCTTCCGGCATAATTTATCATCATATGATCTTTTCTAAATACAAAATCAACCGTTTCTTTAAGAGTATTTATTATTTCATCTTTCTTTTGCTCCAGATTTTCAATGAACTCTTCTACAAACTTATAAAAACTTATTCCTGCAACCATTTCTCTTATATAGTAAGGTTCCGAATAGTATGACATTGCCCTAAGTCTCGCAGCACTGTCCCCTGAACACATTATTGATTTATTTAATCTTGATTTTAACTCTTCAAGTATTTCTTTAAGACGCTTTACATCATCAAACTTTGTCTCTAATATTATCTCTTTTGTTAAGGCTATTGCCTTTTGAAGATTATCATACATATATTTAGTATGAACTTCCATATTAAAAATAATTTCGTCTGTTTTATCGTTTACGTATAGTCCTGTGTTAAAGGCTAATCCTCCAAGATTCAAATCTATGTCTTTATTCAACTCTGTATAACTTCTGTCTGTATCCATAAATGCCAACAGATATTTCAGCAAACCTACATATGGAATGTATTTAAGTGGCAAATCAGCACAATTGAATACAATGTCCAAATAACCTATTCCATTTGTAAATATTTCATTGTATAAAAGTTTTGTTCCATCTTTTTCGAATTCTTCTGATATAAGAGGACGTGGTTCCGTGCTTATATCTGAAATTTTTAATAGCGGAATCTTCTTCAATTCCTCTGCCGGTGACGGAGTTTCCTGATATTTTTTCAATTCCTTTGTTCTATTTATCAGTTCTTCTATTTCTTCCTCCGACATTGCATTCTTCTTGTCTGCCAGTTTTTTTGCCAGTTGCTTTTCTTTCTCTTCGGTTAACCCCTTCTTAGGATTCATTACTATCATGGAACAATGTGTATTATTTAACAAATATTTTTCTACCAGTTTTTCAAAATAATCTGTATTTATTTTCTCTCTTAACTTCTTAAATATGGCATTTGTCTCAACATGGGCGAAAGGATTTTCATCATTGTAAAGCCATCCTGTCATAATATCCAGCCCCCACATAAGTCCCTTTGGTATTCTTCCAAAATCTGCTTCTCTTGTTGTAAATTCAAGACTATTAAGACCTGCAAGAAGTGACTGTTTATCAATGCCATTTCTTACAAGTTTTTCCAAAGTATCCTTTATTACATTTAGGAATTTTTCTTTATCACTTTCATTAGTATATTTTGCAATAATGCTGTAAACCGGCTGATATACTCCATCTTCGTAGTATCCTGAAACATCCTTTCCAATATTAGCGTCAATCAACGCCTGTTTAAGAGGTGCTCCCGGCATATCCATCAGGGCATATTCCAGTACCTGAAATGCCGTTGCCAGTTCAGCATCCGTATTATCTCCTATTACATAATTTGCAGCCAGAACGGTATTGTCCTTTTCACTTTCACCGTCAGCAATTGCATATTCTGTTTTTACTTCTCTCATTTCCGTAAAAGGATTCTGAAATTTTATTTTTGAATCCACTTCCAGATAGTCATATTTACTGAGATATTCTTTATCAAACCATTCCAGCCTTTCTACCATATCCATGTCGCCATACAAATATATATAACTGTTTGACGGATGATAATATTTTTTGTAGAACTTCAAATAGTTTTCGTATGTCAAATCAGGTATACTTTCCGGATCTCCACCTGATTCAAAATTATATCCATTATCCGGAAATACTGACTTTAATATTACCCTTGGAATAATTCCGTCTAATGAAGAAAACACACCTTTCATTTCATTGTATACTATTCCATTATAGATAAGTTCAGAGTCTTTATCCTCCAATTCATAGTGCCATCCCTCCTGCATAAAGACTTTACTATCCTTAGCAATGTTTGGCTTAAAAACTGCGTCAGCATACACTTCCATTAAATTATTAAAATCTCTGTCATTGTAGCTTGCCACGGGATAAACTGTTTTATCAGGATATGTCATGGCATTTAAAAATGTATTCAACGATCCCTTCACCAATTCCATAAATGGGTCCTTTACGGGATATTTTTCAGAACCGCATAAAACAGTATGCTCAATAATATGTGGTACTCCCGTGTCATCACTTACCGGAGTTCTAAATCCTATATTAAACACCTTGTTGTCATCATCATTAGACAACAATACGATTCTTGCTCCTGTTTTTTTATGTTTTAATAACCATGCGTCTGAATTCATTTCTTCAATATGTTTATTTATTATTACCTGATAATTTTCTAACTCATTTATTCTGTCCATATTATATCTGCTCCTTTTATTAACACTGTTTTTTATATTAACATATTTTTCATATTCTATCCATAAATCATTATAGTATTAATTAAATATAAATTATTCTTTCAGGCAATAAAAAGACTGTTGCACTACCTGATGCTCTTCTAAATAACATATCAAATAACAATTATTCGTTGTTTAAAAGATTTTATCCTATAGTACAACAGTCTAATGTAAGAGTACATCAGTCTGCAATAAGACCTATTTATCTAAATTTTCTTTTAGATTGTTTAATTAAAAACCTTGAGATACTTTTTCATTCTGTCTACTACTATTAATGCTACAGCAATCTTTACTATATCAGGTATAATAAATGGTACTACACAGTTAAGAAGTGAGAATACAAGCCCACTCTTTGTTATGTACATAAACCACAAAGTACCGATTAAGAAACATGCTACATCTCCTAATAGCATTGAAACAAAAGTTATTACCAGCTTTACAGACTTTGATTTATTTTCTGCAAGTTTCATTCCCATTCCTATTATAAGTACTGTCAAAATGAATCCCACAATGTATCCACCTGTTGGTCCAACAATAACTGCTACTCCGGCTTTCATTCCTGAAAATACCGGTATACCAATCATTCCTAAAATTATATAAACTACTATTGATATAATTCCACGCTTATATCCAAGTAATCCTGCGGTAACAAACACTGCAAAAGTCTGCAATGTAAACGGTACCTGTCCCGGAATGCTAATCCATGAGCAAACTGCTATTAATGCTGTAAAAATAGCAATTAATGCCATATTTTGAGTTGACAAAACTTTCTTGTTCATAATTTTAATCTCCCTTAAATAGTAAATAATTTTTTATCTGCTATACAATATAAGCCCTGTCCTCAATATTGTCAACCTTATTTTATCTGTGGCTAACATTTTCTTTTTGTCTTATTGATAATAAAACATATCAATGCTATAATTAACCTCAGTTTTTTATAAAATCAACAAATATTATGAAGGTGGATATTATGAGCGTAAAGGACGAAATTTTACAACAGTTAGAAAGTAATAAAGGCAGTTATATTTCCGGTGGACAGTTGGCTAACAATTTAGGTGTCAGCCGTAATGCAGTGTGGAAAGCTATAAAATCTCTGGAGAAGAACGGGTACCAGATTACTGCAGTTCCTAACAAGGGGTATTGTCTTTCCGATCAAAATGATATTCTTTCTCCTTCAAGTATTAATCAGTATTTAAAACATCCTCTTAATATATCTGTTTATAAAACAATTTCCTCAACAAACACTGTTTTAAAGGAAGACGCTAACAATGGTGCTCCTGAAGGAACAGTGATTATTTCAGAGGAACAGACTGCAGGTCGTGGACGTATGGGAAAGAAGTTCTATTCTCCTGCCGGAACAGGAATATATTTAAGTGTTTTATTAAGACCTGACATGCCTGCAAATGAATCACTTTTCTTAACTACATCTGCTGCTGTTGCTACAGCCAAAGCAATTGAAGATGTTTCGGACAAAAAGGCGGGTATCAAATGGGTAAATGATATTTACATTGATTCAAAAAAAGTTTGTGGCATTCTTACTGAAGCTGCTTTTAATCTGGAAACAGGAAAACTAGATTATGCCATTGTAGGTATAGGAATCAACATTTGTTTTCCAAATGGTGGTTTCCCTTCTGATATCGATAATATTGCCACTGCTGTTTTTGACAAAACATCTGATTCCATTAATAAAAGAAGCCGACTGATTGCCCATCTTTTAGATTACCTGATGGATTACTACCAAAACATCAATAAAAAGGATTACGTCAAAGACTATATTGACCGTTCCATCTTAATCGGAAAGGATGTTCAATTAATTGAATCCAACAATACAATTCCTGCCACGGTTCTCTCTATAGATGATGACTGTCGCTTAAAAGTCCAATTGGAGAATGGATCTGAACGCTGGTTGACTTCCGGAGAAGTTAGCATTAAACTTCATAATTAGTTACTGTCGTATATTGCGCATTTTCGCACCCGAATTTTTCCATTTCCGCCATTTGGATAATTGAAACTTTCAGTAACTAAAACGTCCAGCATTCCTTCTATGTAATCCACACCCATAACTTCCACCGATATGTCTCCGTCACTTCCAATGCTGACACATAAAGTATTTACAAACTGTGCAACCATATCATTATTGCTTTTTATACTTTGCTGCCCGTCTCTTTTACTTTCACTGACTGTCTGTTTTACTGCAGCAGCCACTCCCCTGTTTAATTCCTCTTTTCTTGTTTCTTTACTTTCTACCGATATCAGGGTTAATGAAACTAACATAATAATCACCGCCATGCCTATAGTTATAATAATTTGTTTCATTCATACTCCTAACTTTTATTTAATCTGTATATTTAACTCATCCGATAAAATCTTATTTATTTTGCCGTCTATTTTATATCCGTTATTTTTAACTCTGCTTTTTAATTCCTTTACCTTATCTTTATTTATATCTATCATACACAATCCCTCGCCCTGTTTTTTCTTAAGACTGAGAGATATTATATTATTCAGGCTTCTATACCATTTTGAATTAGTTGTTAATGTGTCTAAATAATCTATTGAAACAAATCTTACCCGTGTCCATTCACCAGGCGACTCTAATACATATACAATCATTGTCGCCTTTGCAGTCACATTAACATTTTTTGTTTTGGTTTCCAGTGTTACTGTGTATATATTGCACTTCTTGGTTGTTATATAATTTTCCGGTTTAATATCTTCTCCCTTTACAATATCTGTTTCAATATCACTTATTTCCGTAATTCTCAAATCATAAACTGTATCCGTGTCTAAATTATCTTTAACAAACACTTTTTTTAGCAATTCGTCTTTATCTAAAACTATTTTTTGTCCTTTTATGAAATATCTGGTTTTAGGTATTATGGTTATAGATGTAACCTCCGCCTTTTCCCATATTGCATACAATTGCACATTGGCATTTTTCTTGTATGCTGATGCCGGTTTTATACATTCTCCCATTCCATCCGCTTTAGTGTTCCAATGCCTGTCCTGACTTGTTGTAAAGCCTTTTCTTATTATCTTATCTTCCCATATAATTGCATCCTCATTCCAGAATTTCTTTCTTGCAATAGGAAAAGCAACTACATTGTCACTGCAGTTTTTGTTATATTTTATTTCATATTTTTCGCTAATTATAATCCACTCATTTGTTATTCCATTAACTTTTTCAGATGGCCTTAAAACCTTATTGGGACTGCTGCTTAATCTATATTTTTTATTTTCAATGCCCGTGGCATTATATTCATCATCCGCCACATCATTGTAATACAATTCCTTTGACGGCGTTGTTCCTGTGTAATTAGCTCTTACCAGTTTCGTTCCATTATCATTTATTTCTGATTTGATGTCAGCAATTAATCCTGATGATTTATTCAATTTTCCTACAACATCAATGTATGTGTTTTTAGTAAGATATACCTCGTTTTGTGAATCCATATATGTATTGCCACTTATTTTAAAAAGTCCTAAAACATATACTCCTTTTCCATTTCCCCCACAATTATTGCCTCTAGAATAACTGTTTTTCATATGTAATGTTGCACCCACGTTAATGTTAATTCCTCCACCATTGTTTTTACATGTATTATTAGAAAAAACACTGTCAGTAGCTTCAACATTACTATACAAAATAATTCCGCCACCACTGCTTCGAGAATCATTTCCATTAAAGGTGCAGTTTTGTATAATAATACTGCCCCCGGATGTACCATGAACATTTTCAGCAATACGTATACCTCCTCCTCCATTAACACTTCTGTTATTTTCCACTTTAATATCCTTCAGATAAATTCTGGATTCCATTTTTGGATTGGATGGGCCACAGGATATACCCCCACCATTCTTTCCGGCATAATTATTTTTTATTTTGCCGCCGTAAAAATATGTAACACCTCCGGCGTAATCCGTTTCTCCGCCATTGCATCTTACTCCTCCACCACTTCCTTTAGCATTGTTGTAAGAAATCTCCGGACCTCCGTTTCCCTGTGTTCCCACAAAGAGGCTTGCACCATATCCTGCGAAAACACCTCCTGCAGATTCGCCGGCCTCATTGTTACTTATAGTACCACCATTTATTCTGCAAACTGATTGTCCGCTAATAAATATGCCACCGCCTTCTTCTGCAGACTTACAGTTTCTTATTGTTCCCCCATTCATTGTTACACTGCATCCAAGATATCCGTATATTGCTCCGCCTTCAGTAACTGATTCGCAATCACTTATTTCCGTGTTCAAATTAACAGTAAGACTCCCTCCCTGTACCTTAATTGCGCCTCCGTTCACTCCTTTGCAATTAGATATTTTTCCATTTACATTCAGCTCGCCTACACATCTTATTGCTGAGCCATCTGCTTTTATTTTATTATTTATTACATTTTTGAGGGAACTATTATTATTCAGCGTCAATCTTGCATCTGCCTTTATATACATCCATCCTGAACTCCTTACTCCTCTTTTTTCAAAATCCGAGCGATTTCCGTCTAAATTAATAACATAACCACTTAATTTATAATTACCGAATTCAATGTGGGTGCTACCATCCAATATCATGCAATAACTTGGATTTTTATTTACTACGCTACCTGCATCACTGGATCTTTTAATTGTTCTGCTTTGGTCTTTAGCATATATTCGAAATTTACCTTTTTGAACGATAATTGTTTTCGTAATTGTTATATTATTTCCAATTGCAATGTATACCCATCCACTTTTTGATTTTGATGTAAGAACCGTCGCATAATCATTTTCATTTTTTACTATATATGGCTTACCTTTTGTCCCCGAGCCCTCATAAGCTGCTACAGAAGTAACTCCCATAACTATCACTCCGAATAGTACCATAATTATTTCCGCAATAAAGATTTTCTTCATACTATCTTGCATACCCCTCAATTATTGATTCTTTCTTTAACTCTTCTCCAAACAAACTAAAAATCGGCAATGTAATGCTGTATTTTAGTATCACCAGTCTACTTGGCTGTTCCTCATTAACGGTCATATCTTCTATTTTTAACTCATATCCCCGCTTATCTGCTTCATCTCTACAATCATCTATTACTTCCTGATTGCAATTACTGTCCTCTATTCTGTTAACAACAACATTGTAATAATCTCTCGCTGTTGCCATCTGATTATTACTACTTATAATCGATGAAAACAAAATACATGCCAACGTAATAGCAATAATTGTAGAAAACATCTCTATTGTTATTTTCATCTTTCTACTCCACTATTACATTTATATATTTCGTACATGACAACTCCCTGTCATCGCTTACCCTACATTTTATTTTGTATATCCCCGCTTTTGACATATCAACTTTTCCATACATTATTAATCTTGAACTTATATCCCTTCCATTATAGTCCCGTGCCGTAACATATTTTCTAAAGTCAAACTTTTGCTTCATACATTCTACATATATAATATCCTCTGACTGAATAACAGGATATTTTTCAAAATTTTTTCTAATAAAATCGCTACTGTTTTTACTCTGCTTATTATTATATTCCGGAATAAGCATTCTCCACTTATCCTGACATACATTGCAAATCAATATAATCATAATAATTGACACAATGCCGTAAATAAGTATTTCACCATGTTCCTCCAAGAAATTATCCATGCTTATCCTCCCATAGCTGTCAATGCATAAGCATCCATATTACTAACCGCAATGACCACCATAAAAATAAGTATTATTGAAATAACGGATATAATTCCACTGATTATAATACCCCCATGTTCCGTAATAAATTGTTCCATACTTTTCTCCCTCACTATATATTCGTCACTGTCTGCAGTATTTCATAAAAACCTGTTATAACAAACAGTAGTATTATTCCATACACAAAGCACTCTCCTGCCTGTGACAATAATAACTTCATATTCATCCTCCATTAATTACATTTGATATGGATGACGTAAATACAATAACCATTAGAACCATATCACTCATAATTTTTCCTACTCCGATTAACATTGGTATTGCTGAAAACATTCCCGCTATTCCGATTCTGTCTTTATTTTTCATTTCTTCCGCCTGTCTTGTCATCTTATTATTCCTGTCAATGATGGCATCAATCTGCTTATCTGACTGTTCATTTCCAAGTTGATTTATTGAATAAAACATTTTCATGGAAGATTTTATTTCCATAAGGTCAAAACCACTTAAGAAATTGTCATATGGTTCAATTCCAATAGGATATCTTTCAAAATCTATTAATAATTTTCTAATAGGTCTCTTCAATACAAAAGCAGCGTTTTCGTAGGAATTTTCTATTGCCGACTGTACTGTCTCATTTTGTAAATTAATTGCAACATCCCTTATCCAATCCGGAAATGCCTTTTTTATTTCATTTTCCAGACTTTTCTTTGCCTTCTTATAGGACATTCTCTCTAACAGGGAAAGTTCTCTTTTGCCCTGCTGTCCCCGTTCCACCAGAGAATAGTATTTCATAACCATATTTTCAGGCATTAATTCTTTCTCTTTTATCCAGTTATAATTTAACTTTTTGTTAACTGTCAAAAATATCTGCAACATTAAAATTATCATAACTGTAGACACAATCTGGTAAATTATATGATTTGTGTATTGATACTCTTTTGGAATGAGATATGCCATAAAACCACAGGTTATTAAAGTTGAAAATATAGATATAATAACATTTCTTTTAACCCTGTTAACATCCCTGATAAACAAAGATAATCTGTCACTCCATTCTTTAATGTCCTCTAACAATATGTTTATATATGTTTCATACTCTCCACCATTTTTCTCAATTTTAATCAGAAAACTATGTAATGATCTTAACCTTTTACAGTCATATTCTTTCCCAATAATATCAAGTGATTCCTCATAAATGTTTTCAGTAGCCTTTGAGTCTATACTTACCAGTACTTCTTCAATAATTTCCTTCATTCTCTCTGTACTTACTTTTTGAGCATCTGACAATGCTTCCCTGATCTTCGGCTGTTTCTTAAATGAGTAAATCATCTGCTCCATATACTGAACAACATCATAATATTTATTTAAATAATATTTTCTGATTTTCTCCTGTTTTTCATAAAAAACATTATATATAATAGCAGCCACACTACAAATAACAACAGATGTTATGCTAAGTTTGTACACAAGACATACAATGTAGACAAGAAGTACTATTTTCAAGGAATCTTTGATTATATTTATACATTTATTCTTCACTTATATTTCTCCCTGTAAAGGGATCATCTATCCCCGCTAATTTAAATTTTCTCAATAAGTCTTCCGGCAGTTTTTTTGTTAATATTTTTCCGTCTTCATATATTAAAAGTTTTTCATTTTTTTCATTATTTCTGAAGAAGCACATAACCTGAGAAATACATCTGGTTATCTTTTCTCCCTGCTTTACAACTGACTGCAGTTGAACCCCTATATCAATAAAGGAATAAACATCATTTTCATTAATATGTTCTCCCATATTTCTGATTCTATCGGGGATTTTGCCGACATCGTCCAGATGAATGGTAGTAAGACAGTGAACGCCTGCCGAAACGTTCTCTAATAAATACTTGACTTCCTTTCCTCTGGCTTCAGCCAGCAACACCCATGTTGGTAATTGTCTTTTACTCGCTTTTAAAGCTTCCGCATAACCAAAACTATCGCTAACCTTAATTTCTACACAATCCTTTTCAGGATTAATTGCCCCATATCTTAACTCCAAATTGTCTTCAATAGTATATACTCTTTCATAATCTGGAATATAATTGGTCAGATATTTTACATATTCTGTTTTTCCTACTCCCGGTAATCCCCCTACGACCACGGTGCAATGAGATCGTATAACATTTTCCATAAAAATATCTATTTTCTCCGTGCAATAGTTTTCCTCAATAATTCTGCCTCTGTTGATTCTCCTAACAGCCGGAGTTTTTCTAATACTTATACTAATCCCTGTGTTAGTAACGGAATCATGAAGTATAGATATTCGCAAATTTTCTGTTTCCGCTTCTAACAGTGGATTATTTTTATTAAATTGAACATTCATCAGATTACTAATTCTGGTGTAAAACTGCTGGATAAATGCATCATCCAAAACAAAGTTTTCTATCTTATACCGTCCTTTTTTTAGATGATTAACCCATAAGTTTCTACTCCAGTTAATATCCGTAATATCATCATCATTAATATATTTTAAAAGTTGACCAAATGCTCTGTCCGGTAGTGATAATTTTCTCATACTTTTTCCCCGATTCTGTAATTTTTTGGTGTATTACTAAATAAAATTGGAAGCTAATGCTCCTACTTTCCTGTCGGAATTTTTCCAGCTATTGAATCAAATGTAACTGAACCTGCATAACTTTCAACTACACCCTTTACAGCATTGCTGATTACAGGCCCTATAACATAGGCTACCCCTACCAACAGCAAAATGCATACTGCGATAAAAATAGTCTTACCATGTTCCTGCAAGAAAACATCCATACTCTTCTACCTCCTTATCTTATTCCAAACAAAATCTTTAAAGTATATTGGGGCTACAGGTTAATATTATGCAAACTGTAAGTCACATATTGCGAACTATTTTTTATATACTTTTTGTTGTTTTGTCTTTGGTAAAGTTATATTATCACTCTTTATTTGTGTTGTCAACATATTTATTTTATATTTTTATTAAAATCAAAAAGAGAATTTGTGTCATTCGTTATTAATGACTACAAATTCTCTTTTTAACTATATATTATTTTGTTCTATTTTGCCTCGCCTGAAATTATCCATGGTGCCGGTTGTGCTACAAACACGCTGTTTCTATCAGTTTTTGAAACTGTTATCTGCATAACTTCCGTTACATCTACACCATTCTTTTCCAAAATATATTTAATATCTGCTAAAATATCCAATTCCAACGTATAAAAAATGAATTTAATATTATGATTTACTGCAAGTAATGTCTTAATATCACTCTCGAGATTTTCTTTTTGTGCCACTATAAATGCCACTCGGGGTGTTGGAAGTTTTTTCAGCGTCTCTTCTTCTAAATCAGATATTATTTCGATATTATGAACACCGAACTTGGAAACATTCTCTTCCATTGTTCTAAGAGAACCTTTATCTCTTTCCCCTGCAATAATAACACCTTCGTAAGCTACCATTGATGCTTCAATACTAATACTTTCTGCATTAACTAATAACGCAACATCGCTTATATCCAACTCTAATTTGTTCATAATAACCGATCTGATTTCATGACCTACATACTTAACTGTCCCCATTGAGAAATTCTCATTCTTCATTCCAAAAATCATAGATTCTCTTGTATTTTCATTCACAATAAATATAACTGTCGGTCCACTTATTGGATCTGTCATCAAGTCACTTACCTTGCAATGTTTCATTTCTCCCGGCTCGTATCCTTTTCCAAAATACATTTCATAATCCCCGTACCCTGCTTCCCAGCATTTATAAAGAATATTTGAATGTGTATCATCAGCAAAAATCAAAATCATTTTGTGAGTTGCTATTGTTGCTAATATGTTTCTTCTTTTACCGCAGGTATTTAGTAATTTAATTTTCTCCGGACTTACCTTTCTCATGTCAGCAACATATTCCATCCACTTAAGCATTTGTGATGTGGAAAATTTTACATTATTGTTCTCCATTAATTTATTTCCTCCTTGTTCAATGTGTATTGCCCCCTACCTTCGGTCGGCGGCTATTCGTCGGAAACATTCATAGAAAATGAACTCCGTTCATTTTGTTTCCTCCTCGTTCAAACTTATGAATTTATTTTATCACAGTTCATGTAAAAAGTTTATATTTTCCTATAAAAACTTTGGTTATTTAATGTTATAATATTCTCTGTAAATTTTACATTTTTTAAGTTAGGAAGGACTATTTTTATGAAAAAGAAAGAACTTGCCCTTGAAATTATAGAAAGATTAGAAAAAGAATATCCTGATGCAGCCTGTAGCCTTGACTACAACGATGCATGGAAATTATTAATCAGTGTTCGTCTTGCTGCCCAATGCACAGATGAACGTGTAAACAAAATTGTACCATCACTCTACGAAAAATTTCCTACCATTGAAGCTTTAGCTGATGCACCGGTAGAAGAAATAGAAGAGATTGTTCGTCCCTGCGGTCTTGGACGCAGTAAGGCAAGAGACATCAGCCTCTGTATGAAAATGTTGCGGGATGAATTTAACTGTCAGGTTCCTGACAGTATGGATGATTTACTGAAACTTCCGGGAGTAGGCAGAAAAAGTGCTAACCTGATAATGGGAGATGTTTTCGGAAAACCCGCCATTGTCACAGACACCCATTGTATTCGGCTTTGCAACAGAATGGGATTAGTAGATAACATCAGAGAACCTAAGAAAGTTGAAATGGCTTTGTGGAAAATAATCCCTCCCGAAAAAGGAAGCGATTTCTGTCACCGCCTGGTATATCACGGTCGTGCCGTCTGCACCGCCAGAACTAAGCCATATTGCGACAAATGCTGTCTAAACGACATATGCAAGAAAAACATATAAAGCAAAAAAGATAATTTGTTACCGCTTACACTTCCACCACTATACGTTGAGTATGTTGTGCTGGCTGTTAATTTTGGTGATGTATATAATACATATGAATACTTCTTATTTGGACATATTGATAATATTATATTATTATTTCCATCAACTATTCCAAATGCAGTATTTGCATCATAAGTTGAGTTGCTTCCCATTTGTCCCTGTATCCCGTCTCCGTAACAATTATCAATTATTACTTTGCCTTCTAAAATATTGACATAATAATTTTTTGCATTTATGCCGTCAGCTTTTGTATAGGATATGTCTAAATTTCCGTTATAAATATTTATATTTCCATTTTTTGATTTCAATCCATTTCCCAGCAATGATTTTAAAGAGATATCTCCATTTAAAACAAAAACTCCACCATTTCCATTGCTTCCTGTTCCTTTTAGGCAGTCTCCATTTGAAACCACATTTATTTTTCCACTTTAGATAATTAACGAACCCTTACATGATATTCCATCACTTGGATCATTTGTTCCAAAATCCGTGCTATCCCTATCCATAGAACCTTCTACTGTAAAACTTCAATATTTACTCCCTTAAGTGGGGCACTTTCACTTCCACCGGTTACAGTGTAGGTTCCCGGTTGTGAAACCGTAAGTGTTGCCATTCCGTTTTTAGATGCTGATGAATCTGAGTTTCCGGAGTTTCCTCCCAGAGCACCACCACCGGCTCCCGCTCCCTGATTTTTTATTGTAATCTTTGTTGCGTTATTATTCTTATCAAGAACTACTTCCAGTATTGAATCCTTTGAGATATCTTTAACCTCTCCGTCTTCTGTACCCTGAGGGTTTTCTACTTTAATTGTAGTTGAATCTGTAACCTTAAATATTATATTTTCACTGTTTTCCTTAAAGTTTGAATCTCCTGGCATTCCTTCCTGTTTTCCATTGCCGGCATTACCGGACTACTGTTCATTCTGATTGTCGCTACCACTTGATTTTTCATCAGGCATGGCTGGTGGATTTCCATTCTGATTACCATTCTGGGATGAATCTCCATCAGGCTTTGCCGGTGGCGTTTCATTCTGATTACTGTCACTTGCTCCTTTGTTTGAGCTTTCCTCAAGCTCTCCTACCACACCTTTTATTGTTTTTTTATTTACAGATGTAACTTTAACAATTTTTGTACTGTTTTCTTTTTTAGTATCTGAGTTTCCATTACATCCCCCCAAAAGAGAAACTGCCAATGTTAATGTACAAATTAAAACTATTCCTCTTGTCATTCTCATAACCTCATCCTCCTTATCAAGTTTTTGTTATATGAGTATGTTAAAATAATCACCTTAAAATAGTCTTAAAAATAAAGCTCATTTTGTGAAAACAATGTGAAACATTATTGCATAGGTCTAATTTATCACGTCAACTTTATTCTTTATAACCCATTTAATTAAAATTACTGACACAATAGCTGACAAACCTTCTCCAATTAAAAACGTAATCCACAAAACTGACTGTGGTGCTCCGATATACTTTACCAATAACGCGAATAACCATGCCACTGGAACTACTAACAAAAATTGACGAAGTACTGATATGATAAGAGATGCCATACCATCTCCCAATGCCTGAAAACAACCTTGCATCGCTATATTTGTACCTGCAAACAAAAAACTCAAAGATATAATTCTGATTGCGCTTATGCAAAGTGATTCAGTTTCTCCTGATAATCCAAAGACAGATGTAAATATATTTGCAAACATTTCCAAAACAACTAAACCAATTGACATAATTACCAATGTATAAATAAGTCCGTATTTAATACCTTCTTTAATTCTTCTCTTATCTTCCATACCATAATTAAAAGAGACAATTGGGGTAATGGCATCTCTTAATCCGAAGGCTGCAAATAATATAAACTGCTGAATTTTATAGTATAATCCATATGCCGTAACAACACGTTCATCTACAGTTCCAAAAATTATGTTGAGGGCATATGTCATTACTGACATTAATGCCTGAGCAATAATTGCCGGCAAGCCAATGGTATAAATTTCCCATATAATTTTTTTGTCAGGTTTTATATATTTAATTCCATTGTCTATTTCTATATCAAACTTAATATGGAAAATATAATCCAGAACAAAAGATACAATCTGACCGATTATTGTTGCATAAGCTGCTCCATTAACCCCAAGTTCCGGGCAACCTAACAATCCGTAAATCATTATTGGATCCAAAATAATGTTAAGTATAGCCCCGCTAACCTGAGCAATAGTTGAATACATTGATCTGCCTGTTGCCTGAATTATTTTTTCATATAGGGAATAAAACACAATTCCAAAAGATGCAATACAACATATTTTCAGATAACCTGATGCCATTTCGATAATTTCCCTATTGGAAGTCTGGCTTCTTACATAGGCCCCTGTTCCAAACAGTCCAAATAGTAGAAACACTGCATAAATAATTATTCCTAGAAATATTGCATTTCCCGCAACTTTATTTGCCTTATCACGATTTCCCTGACCTAAACATTTAGCAATAAGTGCATTTACTCCTACACCTGTTCCTATTCCCACTGCAACCATTAACATTTGTACCGGAAATGCAAGGGTTAAAGCATTCAATGCCAATTCACCATTTTCCCTCATATTAGATACAAATGCACTGTCAACTATATTGTATAATGCCTGAAGCATCATAGAAAAAATCATGGGGATTCCCATTGTTAACAGCATCTTTTTTACAACCCCTGTTGCCATTTTACTTTCACTACTACTCATAACTTTTCTCCTTACAGACGACAAAAAGCGTGCAATCCCGTGGCTTTTGCCACAATAGATTGCACGCATTATTAGCTGGACTTACATCTGATTGGATAACACAGTTGTCTTTTTTCCAGAAAATTATAACAAATTTTTATGTTATGTGTAAGGTTTTTTATTTACACATTTCAAAAATCTTTACAACATCCTCTTTTGTTAATGGCTTAAAAGCGTATTTTAATCCACCGATTTCTACAGACTTTTCTGCCATTATTTCAAAGTTCTTATCATCTATTCCAAGTTCTGTAAATGTGCTCTTCAGTCCTAAAGTGTTGTATAAGAAATCTGATAAAAGTTCAATACTCTTCTTTGCCACTTCCATAGGTTCCATTTTAGGGTCTAATCCGAAAACATTACATCCAAACTGATAATACTTTGATACAGTAGTTTCATCCAGACAGTACTCCATCCATCTTGGAGTGAGAATTGCAAGTCCCAAACCATGTGTAATGTCATAAATTGCAGAAACTTCATGCTCAATAGGATGACAGCTCCATGCCTGCTGTTTTCCACCATTTACAAAACCGTTAATTGCCCATGAAGAAGCCCACATTAAGTTAGCTCTTGCTTCATAATTGTCCGGTTCCTTCATTGCTATTGGTGTATATCTAATAATTGTTTTCATAAGACCTTCCATAACGGTATCAAGCATATATAAATCTTTATTCATATTAAAATATACTTCAATAATATGGCTTAACATATCCGATGAACCGCATGCCGTCTGATACTGACTTACCGTATAAGTTAATGTTGGGTCAAGGAATGATACCTTTGGTTGCATTACCGGAAACATTAGTCCTATTTTATCTTTTGTTTCAGGATTGCTTATAACCCCTCCATAATCCATTTCCGAACCTGTTGCTGCCAACGTGAGAATATCAAGAACAGGCAAGCATTTAGTTACATCAGTCTTCTGCTCCAAAATATCCCATGCATCTCCATCATAAAAAGCTGCTGCTCCTATATATTTTGTACAGTCAATAACTGAGCCGCCACCAACTGCGAGAAGTACGTCAATTCCTTCCTCTTTACAAATTTTTGCTCCAGCATTTACCGATGAAACTCTTGGGTTTGGTTCAATTCCTGATAATTCAAATAACTCTAATCCGGATTTTTTGATTTCAGCTACAACTTTGTCGTATAATCCTGACTTCTTAATTGATCCGCCACCATATGTCATTAAAACTTTCTTTCCGTATTTACTTAATTCTTCTCCTAAATGTCCCAGATGATTTTCTCCGAAATATACTTTTGTAGGTATGTCATATACAAAACTATTCATATTGTTGTTCTCCTTTCCTTCATGCCCTTATACTAAATTTAAGCCTTTAACTCTTTTCTATATTCCGTATTTTGATAAGTCTACTTTCCCATTTACTACTTTAATTCCGTCTGCCTCCAGTAGCCTTGTCTGAGCTTCTACTCCACCAAAAGCAAACTCTCCTGACAATTCCCCTTTAGAATTAACTACACGAAAACATGATATGTGTTCCGGATCCGGATTCTTGTGAAGTGCGTTTCCTACAGCTCTTGCCATTTTTGGTTCTCCTGCCATTTGAGCTATTCTTCCGTATGTTGCCACATGCCCTTTGGGGATTTTCTTAACCGCTTCGTATATTCTTTTCGTTGGACTGTCAGTAATAATATCAAAACTTTCGCCAATCATTCTCTTTATGTCTTTATCAGGAATAGTACCGTCAAGTATAATTGTATTCCAATGCTCTTTGTTCTGGTGATATCCCGGAATCACTGCGCCATATGACTGACGCCAAAAATCTCTCCACTGGGGATCTACCTTTACATTTAAATTAATAAAACCATCTTTTTCGTAAACCCACAGAAATGCCTTCTTACTTCCTTTCACTCTCACAAGTTGCCAGTTAGTATCTTTGAAGGGTGTGTCTAAATATGTTTCTGGAAAAGATAAACCATATTCTGTTGCCTCTTTTCGTGTTTTCATAATTCATTCCTTTAATTAATCTTTTCTTTTCTTTTAACAAAAAATTGCCGTTAGTGAACCCCTAACAGCAATTTCTATTTTTTAATTACGTAATATTTAATTCTATAATCCATGCTTTCTATTATATGCATTACAAATCTGGTTTGTATTTTTGATTAAGATATACATCGCAACAAATGGACCAATGCCACATAAAAATGATCCGAATATCTGCCACAGTAAAATTGTTGTTCCGTTTTCCTGGAATGTCATACCGTAACGTGGTGCATTAGCTGCCAATCTGTTTCCTAAATTATAATACCAGAACCATGTATAAATGCCACATGTAATTATTGATAAAAGAATAAATGCTGCTAAACCTGATGTATTCTGACCATCCCCATCACAGGCAACATTAACGTCCTTTGCAATCTTGTAAATAAAGTAGTATGAGTAAATACCGCATGTAATAATTGATAACAATATGTATGAAAGAAGCCCTCTATCATCTTTCAAACGTTCACCATTACTTGATGTTCCATTAAAACTGTCTCTCATTTCATTGAATGCACTCCCCATTTCTTTTTCTGTCTGCTGAAACGCATTATTTGCAGCATCCTGCACTTTCTTTCCTAATGACAAATCCTCACCACATGAAGGACAGAATTTTGTGCTATCAGGCACCTCTTTTCCACATTTTGGACAAAACATATTTTTTTTCTCCTTATTTATTTTTTGAATATATTTGTAAACCGAAACAAGAGTCCTTCCCTCGGTTTAAAAACTACTATATCTCCGCTCCCACAAATCATTCTGTATATGTAAATTATACCAAACAAGGCTATTGTTGTAAACATAATAATTTTGTAAACGTTTTTGTTTATTTTAGATTTCATAAGAAAGATTATTGCTACAATTAGTGGCATTAAAGCCAAAGGATGGTAATAGAATGCTGCTTTAAAATCCAGATGAAATAAAGCTATCCATGCCCTGCTCATTCCACATCCAGCACAGGAAACACCTGTTACATATTTAATGGGGCAAGTAATTCCAATTGCCTGCATTGCAACATATAAAAAAACTACCGTTAAAATTGCAGACAGTTTTTGAAAAGTTTCATTATTATTAATATTCTTTTTTATTATATTTAAAATATTCTTCAATCTTTTCCTCTTGTTTCTTATATTGCTACTGATACTGTGTGCTTATAAATTTATAGTATATTTATATTATACCTTTTTACTGTATACTTGTACAGAAAAAGCCCACTCCTTTATAGCTTATTCAAAAAACCTCTAATTACCTGTATATAATCATCCGCTTGTATTAAAGAATCTGCAAAACTCTGGGAAAATATTCAGTTAAAATATTTAACATCAACCATTTATGGCAATTGAAATTATTGAATTTCATCTTCGAAATGACAGCGAAACGCGACAAAAAGAAAGAACACAGCTGTCCTACCTGATTTGTTATGAGAACAGAGTCTTTTGACTATGACATGGGAAATCACTATCGCTTTTAACAATGTCCAATTGCAGAAAAGCAGATGTGAGGGGGTATTTTTATAATTAATTGCCATTGTTATTCAACTTGAAAATCTGCCTTGATTTACCATTAACAAACTGTATTATTGGTCCTGAAATGATAACTGTAACAATTGTACATACGCCAAATTTTCCGCCAAGTAGAACTCCTATTACAACCATTATAATATCTAATATTATGCGGACTCCTCTGACCTGCCAGTTGTTTTTTTCTGCCAGTGCAAAGGTTACCGCCTCATAGGAACCTCTGCCTAGAGAAACTGAAGCATACAATCCGGTGCCAACTGCAAACAAAATCACACCTGCCAACATTATAAAGAAATTTATCCACATATACTTACTATATACGTGGCATGTTGCAAATAAATCTACACATAAACTGTAAACAATCTGATATAACACCGTTCCAATATGTATCTGGCTCTTATCATAAATTAGTGCAAACAAAATCATTCCCAAAGCCACAACTAAAGATGCCATACCTATACTTATATGAAATGTTTTTGATATACCCTGCCACAGCACCGCAAGTGTTGCTCCGCCAAATCCCGCGTACAATGCAAGTGTTATACCATAAGCGGCAATAACTGAGCCCACTATAATTATCACTATTTTTTTTAATATATTCCCTGAAAAAAACATATTTTTCTTATTATCACTTAACATTTTAGTTCCTCTGTTTCATAAATTTTGAATTATCGATTTTTATTTGTAGATATTTCATCCTATTCACTTTTCATTCTATTTTCTTCCGTTAAAACCACCTTATCCATACAATATACCCTATCACAAAGAATATCAATATTCTCTTTTGTATGACAAGCCATAATAATGGTTTTGCCCTCTTCTTTCAATTTTCCATCTTATATCCGATACCTCTTTTTTTGCTATATTACAACCAATAGCAACGACCTTTTTGTGTCGTTATGTAAAATTAATAACCCCAACAATAGAACCTGCTTATCTTGCCAAAATACAAATAGTGATATTGCAGTATCTAAACCTCCATGTTACAATTTATTAGTGTTCTCATAATTGAAAATACAACAATTAAGGAAATAGAATACAATCAGATTATCCGGAGAATAAAAAATTGAAAAAAACAACAGCAACATTTTTAGCATTAATTCTCATAATCACAGTTAAAAAGGCAAAAAGAAATGCGATTGCCAAGGTTAGCTCAAAAACAGTTAAATTTGACTCAAATGGCGGAATACTTGCCGGCTCAATAAAAGCCAAAGGCAGCTATATCATCGCTATGCCAATTGCATACAAAAACGGCTACAAATTCAAAGGCTGGTACAATGGCAAAACAAAATATGAATATGGTTCAAAAATTACAAAAAATGTAAAACTTACATCCAAGTTTACAAAACTTAGCGAAAATGACTATCTTGATATGGTTAACCTTGATTATATAAAAATTTATCACAATGCTTACTATGACGAATATCAGTCCGTTATGGCTGACAGTGGCAAGGGCTGGAAAAACAACAAAGACGTAAAAAAGTATTTCATAAAGAAATCAGTTCCAAAAGGTTATTGCCCAAACGGCTATTTTAACCCCAAAGCATACATTAAAATTGTAAAAACAAAATACGACATTCACCTTTCTTCCTACAGGGAGGCTCTTGATTTTTACCTGGGTTGTGGCAGGGATAACGCTGACAATGCAACATATAAATGCATTCATAACGGTGGTAAATTTGATAACACTTTCACTGATACAGAATATGACTACTATCCTAATGTATATGAAAGATATGTTCCGATGGGCGATAACTATGCAATGCTTTGTGGTGAATGTGGCAAATATTTCTACGGTCCTACAAAGCACGATGACTGGAACAATCATATGTTCTATATTTGTAATGTATTAGGTCAGCCGGGCTCAGGCTGGTCATGGGCTTGGGACACATACGATATTTTCTATAAAAAAGAAGACCATGAACATACAGACACTATGCGACGCTCTTATTGTCAGAACAAAGGTAAAAAAGTATCAGAAAAATTACTTGAAAGTAAATATACACCATATAGAACTGACGTACCGATAAGTTACCCACCAACAGGTCCTGTGTGGTGGTATGTAGATAAGTTCTAACAAATAAAAAAAGTTTCCAATTCGCTCAGATTGAGGTTATTGGAAACTTTTATTATTTATTAATTTATAGGCTTTACATCTAAATTTGGACAATTAGTCTTTCAAACATCCAACCGGCACTATTTTTACCCCATTATCAGTAGTATACCCAACCGGTGCATTAGCACAAATCACTATTAGTGCCGAAGGTTCTCTGTATGTTGCTCTCGGATGCTCAGGGTTTCTTTTTGCCTCCTCATTATGTTTCCTAATTACATCCTTAAACTTTAGAAGAGATTTCTCTGCTTCCGGTATCTTATTTGCTCCCGTTTTTATCTCTATAAGTGCATATCTTCCATCCTCCATTTGGTATACCGCATCCGCTTCCAATCCCGTGTCATCTGTATAATGAAGTATTCTTGCATTATGAGCTCCAGCAAACACAAGTAAATCACGCAGTACTAAATTTTCAAAAATATGTCCAAATAAGTCTAAGTCATTTATAAAATAATCTGGATTAAGTCCCAATGCTGCAATTCCAATTGAAGGATCTACAAATATATGTTTCTTTCCATTTCTTATTGCAGTCTTTGATCTTATTTGTGGCGTCCATGCATCAATATCTTTAATTACAAATAATTCTTCCAACTTTTCCACATAGGAGTCTAATGTTACGTCTGTAACATTTTGTGTTGCCTTTACATCTGCATATATTTTTGTTTTCTTTGCTTTAGTTGCCATATTTCTTGCATATGACCATATTAAAGTTCTGGCCCATTCTGGGTTTCTTTTAACTCTATCTATAGCACTAATATCTGTTTGATATATTTGTCTATAATAGTCTTTTGCAATTTCTAATTTTGCCTCTTTGCTTTTCAACGCCATACATCTGGGCCAACCACCACGACAAACTACAAAAAACAAATCTTCTAACGTTAAATCTGACATAGCTCCATCAAAATCATACGCTTCGTCCTCAACAATCTTTGATAAAGATATTAAGCCGTTTGATTCGCCTGTTTCCCACAATGTCATTGGAAACATTATAACTTCCGTTATTCTCCCGGTTCCTGTATGTGGTGTTTCAATTTTTTTACTTGATGAACCTGTCAAATAATACTCACCAACATGTTCCGGATTATCATCACAATCTTTTCGTATTGTTCCCCATATCTTTGTTGCATCTTGCCACTCATCAAACAATATCGGCTTCTGATTTTTTAAAAATAGTTTTGGAGATGTTTCAGCAACAGCTAAATAACCATCTCTTTTTTCTTCATCTTGAAATTCAATAATAGTGTTACAGCGTTCTTTTGCTGTTCTTGTTTTACCACAACCTTTGGGACCAATAATATTAATTGCATTAAAAGCTTCTTTTCGTTTATTAAGCTCCTCATCAATTATTCTTCTTATATATTCCATATTTTACACTTCTCCTTATAATCAAAGTATACTTGACGATAAATTATATTTCAAGTTTATTTTGTGTTTTTCGGCTATTTTATTTTGTGTTTTTCGGCTACTTTATTTTGTGTTTTTCGGTTATTTTGTTTTGTGTTTTTCGACTATTTTGTTTTCTATTTTTTCATATTCATATTATTTCCAATAAAATACGGAATATGAAAAAGACTCCTGAATACACTATCAGAAGCCTTTACTCTATCACTTAAATATGGTCTATTTCATCAGGAAATTTGGACAACAACGCTACTGTCTCAACGTGCACAGTATTCGGAAACTGATCAATTGCCGCAGCCTTAACTACCTTGTATCCTTCCACCTGCAGCATCTCCAAATCTCTTGCAAGGCTTGTTGGCTTACAACTAATGTACACCAGCTTATCAACACCGAAATCAATTATCTTCTTAAGTGCCTTTGGATTAATTCCGTCCCTTGGTGGGTCAAGAATAATCATGTCCGGCTTGTCCTCCAGATCATCAATAACCTTAAGAACATCCCCTGCAATAAATTCGCAATTATGTAAACCATTTAATTCTGCGTTTACCTTTGCTGCCTCCACTGCTTCCTCTACAATTTCAACTCCAACTACTTTCTTTGCAACCGGTGCAATTATCTGGGCAATTGTTCCTGTTCCACTGTATAAATCAAATACCGTCATATCTTTTGTATCGCCAATGTACTCTCTTGCCTTGCTGTATAATACTTCCGCTCCAAGAGAATTAGTTTGGAAAAATGAAAATACTGAAATCTTAAATTTAAGTCCCAGGAGTTCCTCATAAATATATTCATCACCATACAAAACTCTTGTTTCATCACTTTTCACAACATCTGCCAGACCATCATTAATTATGTGCATAACGCCACACAATTTGGCTGTCAAATCAAGTTTCTTTAATTCCTCAACTAATTCATTCCACTGAGCCTTTTCTTCGCATTCTTTATCTGAAGTTGTAACAATAGCCACAAGCATCTGCTTTGTTACGGTAGTTCTTCTTACAAGTAAATGTCTCAAATATCCCTCATGTCTTAACTTCTTATAGAATGGAAGTTCTCTTTTCGTACAATAATCAAGAACGCAATCAAGTACTTTTCTATAGTCTTCATCCACTATCTGACACTGATTAACTGTAACGATATCATGGAAACTATTTCTCTTATGCATTCCCAGTGCAAGAGGTCCGTCCTTATATTCATCACCAAAAGAAAATTCCATTTTATTTCTATATCCCCACTGAACAGGGCTTCCAATTATTCCCTCAAAATCATAATCTGTATTAATGGCATTATCCAGTATGTTTTTCACCATATTTTTTTTCAATTCATTCTGATTGTTGTAACTCATTGTCTGATATGCACATCCACCGCAATTTTCAAAATGCGGACATGCAGGACTCACATCCTCCATCGGCGATTTTTCAACAACCTCCTTTAATCGTCCGACAGCATTTCCTGAACGCTTTTTCGACACAACAAATCTCACAGTCTGTCCCGGAATAACTCCTTTGACTGTTGCCATTCCTTCTTCTTTGCAGTCAACCTTTCCCTTGTTTGGAAAGCTGATTCCTACTACTTTTCCTGTATATTCAACACCTTTTTTCATGTATTTCTCCATTTCATTTTTATAATATAATATCCGCTACCCATTATATAATATAGAGGAAACTATGACAAATCCTTTATTAATTATCCCATAAAAAGAAAAGCGGCCATAACAATGCTTCTGCATTATCACAGCCGTCTTTATCATATTTTTAATATTAGTCTTCAAAATCGTCTTCGTCTTCATCTTCGTCAAAAAGATCATCGAAATCATCTTCAAAATCATCATAATAATCTTTATTAATAAGTCTGTAAATTCCGTATGCAGCCCCTACAATAGCAGCTATTCCTGCAATTACACCTAATACGATTGCAACAACTTTGCATGTTTCTTTCTTTTCATCTTTTCCAAGAAGCTTTCCGATTTTTACACCTTTCATTAATTCGTCCATAATCTCACCTCTTCCTATAACAATGTAATATTACGATAGAACTAGTATACCATTCTTAAGGTATTTTTACTACATCTTTTTTAATTTTGCAAAGGATGCCATCATCACTTTTTGACCTGCCGTGTCAAAATTAACGGTAACCTGATAGTCTCTTGGTCCGTCTTCAATTCCAAGAACAGTTCCTTCGCCAAATTTCATATGTTTTACTCTGTCTCCAACTGTGTAGTCAATCTCTGCTTTTGTAACTACGAACTCCTTGCCAAATCCCGGTTTTGAACTTGGATTACCATATGCCGGTTTTGCTGCCATGGCTTTATATGCATTTTTTCTCTGGCTTGCTGCATAAGATCTGGCACCTCCGTAATTCTCGCTTCCCATATAACCTGAACCTCCCATATTCACAGATCCTTCGTATCCGCCAAAGCCGCTAAACGAAGGCTTTTTTTCATAACCTGCTGCTACCCTGTCTGTTATGTTTTTGCTGTTAACAATCATTGGTGGAACTTCTTTAACAAATCTCGATACTATATTATATTGCATCTCACCTCTAACCATTCTTTTCTTGGCATAACTTATGGTAAGTTTTTTCATTGCCCTTGTTATTGCAACATAACATAATCTTCGCTCTTCCTCTAATTCTTCATTATCCCCTGACATAATGCTCATATATCCCGGAAACAGTCCGTCTTCCATTCCGCACAAAAATACATATGGGAACTCAAGACCTTTGGCACTGTGGACTGTCATTAAAACAACATAACTGCTGTCCTCACTTAAATTGTCTATTTCCGATACTAAAGCAACTTCCTCTAAGAATTCTGACAATACGGGATCTTCTGCATTCTCCTGATACTCAACAATCTTACTTACCAGTTCGTCAATGTTTTCAATTCTTCCGTTTGCCTCATCAGTGTTCTCTGCCGCAAGCTCTGAAACATAACCTGTATCATCTAAAATATCCTTAGTTAACTTTTCGATTTCTCCATAATATTCGTCTTTTTTATAACCTTCTATTAAATTAGTGAATTTTTTTATCTTAACTGCTGCCCTTGACAATCCCGGAATGTTTTCCACATCCATTAATGCCTCATACAAATCCATTCCATACGCTCTCGCATAGTCTTTAACCTTATCTACCGTAGTCGCACCAATGCCTCGCTTAGGCACATTAATAATACGTTCCACTGCAATATCATCCGTTGGATTGCTGATGACACGCAAATAAGCTATGATATCTTTTATTTCTTTTCTCTGATAGAAATTCTGTCCGCCAATTATTTTGTATGGAATATTTTTCATCATAAGTTTTTCTTCCAATACTCTGGACTGATTATTTGTTCTATAAAGAATAGCATAATCACTGTAGTCACTTCTGCCATTATCCACATTCTCTTTTATTGTAGATGCCACCATTTCCGCTTCAGAATATCCGTCCTCAGCCTGATATAAATCAATCTTATCTCCTTTTTCGTTATCACTCCAAAGTGTTTTGTCTTTACGGCCTTCATTGTTATGTATTACTGCATTTGCCGCCTCCAGAATATTCTTTGTGGAACGGTAATTCTGCTCCAATTTAATTACCCTTGCATTAGGAAAATACTTTTCAAACTGTAGAATGTTTGTTATGTCAGCTCCTCTGAACTTGTAGATTGACTGATCGTCATCTCCCACAACGCAAAGATTCTGATGCTTTTGGGCAAGTAATTTAACAAAAGCAAACTGTGCCGCATTCGTATCCTGATACTCGTCTACCATAATGTACCGTAATCTGTCCTGATAACTTTCAAGGACTTCAGGACATTTTGTAAACAGTTGAACTGTCTTCATTATTAAATCATCAAAATCAAGGGCATTGTTATTTTTTAAAGCCTCCTGATAATTGTCGTATATTTTCGAAACATTCAACATTCTAAAATCCCTTTTTGCCATGGAAGACACATCACCAGTTGTCATTAATTTATTTTTAAAATCAGATATCTTATTAAGCATTCCGTTTTCTTTATAAATTTTAGAATCAAGATTCAGATCCTTAATTACGTTTTTCATAAGACGTTTCTGGTCATCAGTGTCATATATGGTAAAGTCCGTGCTATACCCGATTCTGTCAATATATCTCCTAAGTATACGAACACAAGCTGAATGGAATGTACTTACCCAGACCTGCTCTGCACCAAATCCTACAATTTTATTTACTCGGTTTCGCATTTCTGCAGCTGCCTTATTAGTAAATGTAATAGCCATAATATTATATGGGCTTACGTGCTTTTCTTCCATGAGATATGCGATTCTATGGGTAAGCACTCTTGTTTTACCTGAACCTGCTCCTGCCAATATAAGCAATGGTCCCTCCGTATGGAATACTGCCATTTGTTGCATATCATTTAGTGTTTCATAAATATTTCCCATCTATTTCCATCCTTTATGTTTATTTTTCAACTAAAACAAAGTGCCCCTGCCTGACTGACCAAAGTCAAATGCAGACCGACACTTTTCCAACAAGAAGTATTTTAACACACACGGTTGTAAAAAGATATTTCTAATTTGTAAAAAATTTATTTTTTATACATTTATGTCTTTTTGTATTCTTTATTACATGTCAGAATACACTTTTTTCATCTTGTAGTTTTTATTACTACATATTATAATATGGTTGTATAATAAATTTATCAAAATTCTTGTGCCATTAGCAGGCATTAGTGAAATGGAGAATATTATGAATTCAGAAGAAATTGTTAAACAGGTATTACAAAACGTTGCCAATTTTAACATTGACGATATACCTAACATTGATTTATATATGGACCAGGTTACTACCTATCTTAGTGATAAATTCAGAGCGGTTAAAAGACATGAAGACGATAAGCTTATGACAAAAACAATGATTAATAATTATGCTAAAAGCCGTCTTCTTCCATCCCCTGAAAAGAAGAAATATACTAAAGATCATATAATGGTGCTTATACTTATTTATTTCTACAAAAACATCCTTTCTATCAATGATGTTACAAAACTTTTAACACCACTGTTAGATAAACATTTTCATAACGATGATATGCCTTTAGAAGAAATCATCAATACGTTTTTAAATTATACATACAAATGTGATTTACCGAATTTTATTACTAAAGAGACAAATGAATCAGTTAAGATTTTTGATGGTATGGATATTGATGATAAAGATTATATTCGGACTTTAGGCCTTATATCAATGCTCAGCTATGACATTTTTGTGAAAAAAATACTTATTGAAAAATTAATAGATTCTCTTCCTGATTCCAACTCTGCCGAAAAGGAAAATGAAAAGGATAAAAGGACTAAAGATAAAAATAAGTCAGAAAAGAAATCTGATACAAATGAAGATAAATAATGTCAAAAAGGATGCAATATTTGCATCCTTTTTTATGTAATTGATTATTTTATTTTCTTTACTCTCTCTAAGACCATATCATATCCGTCATTTCCATAATTCAATGAACGGTTAACTCTGCTTATTGTAGCTGTTGAAGCTCCTGTAGCATTTGAAATATCAAGATATGTATGCCCTTCTCTTAACATTTTTGCCACTTCATATCTCTGGGATATTGAAAGCAATTCGTTTACTGTACATACATCTTCAAAAAAAGTATAGCACTCTTCTTTATTTTCAAGTGTTAATATAGCATCAAATAAATGGTCGACTTCTGTAGTTCTTATTTTTTTGCTCATATTTATACCTCTCATTCACAGGTTATCTACTTTCACATTTTAGCACTCTAAAGTCTAAAAGTCCAGTGTTAATTGTGAACTAAACAAATTTTTTTCTTAATGTCTGAAGCTCTTCTATGCTAAATTTATAAGTTGTATTGCAGAAATCGCACTTAACTTCAATTTCTTTACCGTCATTAATAATTTCATCTAATTCTTTTTTGCTAAGACCTGAAAGAGCTCTGGCGATTCTTTCCTTGCTACAGTTGCACTTAAATCCTGTATCGATTTTGTCAGTAATTTCCACATCCATATCACCCATTACTTCCTGCAAAATATCTTCAGGTGACATTCCCTTTTCAAGCATATCCGTAACAGATGTAATATTATTTACTCTTTCTTCCAGCTTGCTTATAACTTCCTCATCTGCAAAAGGCATAAGCTGAACAATAAATCCTCCTGCCTGCTTTACTGTATTGTCTTTAGACATAAGCACACCAAGACCTACTGCAGAAGGTACCTGTTCCGATGTTGCGAAATAATATGTCAAATCTTCCGCCACCTCGCTGGTTCCAAGAGGTACCTGACTTGAATAAGGCTCTTTAAGTCCCATATCTTTTATAACTGTAAGGGTTCCATAACCGATTGCTGCTCCAACGTCTAATTTGCCGGCATAGTTAGCAGGAATTATAACATTTGGATTTCCCACATAACCTTTTACATTTCCTTTTGATTCTGCCGTAACTGTCACACCATTAATAGGGCCATCACCTTTCATCATAATGGTTAACATATCCTTTTCACCTTTCATCATAACACCCATCATGGCTCCGCCTGTAAGAAGTCTTCCCAATGCAGCTGTTGCCACCGGACTTGTATTATGATGTTTTCTGGCTGTCTCCACCATTTCCCTTGAAGTAATGGCAAATGCCCTAATCTGCTTATTTGCTGCCGTTGCTCTTACTATATAATCCATTTATTTCTCTCCATTCTTAACTATAAAATACACTCTGTCATTCTGCTCGCTTCCAACATTATCAGTAAATGCCTCATAAATTTCACTAACTGTAAGTCCTGCCTCTGCTACAGCCGTTTTAATTTCATCCAAAGTATACCCCTTCTGATAATGCTGCTCTTCGAATTTATCGTATCTTCCGTCATCTCCCTGCACAAAGATTGACAGATAATATTCATTTATTGACGTTTCTTCATCAAAATAATTTTCCCAGATAAAACTGTTATCTTCTCTGTCCTCTGCAATAACTGAATCACCAATATCAGAAAAATATTTCCTTGTTTTTAAATCAAAAACGAAAACTCCATCTTCTTCTAAATATTTTTTTACCTGTTTGAAAACCTTTACAATACCCTCATATTCAGTAATGTAGTTCATAGAATCTCCTACACTTACCATGGCAGGCACTTTACATGGAAGCTCCAGTTCCGTAGCATCCTGAAGAACATATATTATATCCTCATCATTCTTTTTATCCATGGCTATTTCCAGCATTTCCTGAGAAATATCAATTCCCGTCATACTGTACCCTGCTTTTGCAAACAACATTGTGGCACTTCCGGTTCCACACCCAATTTCTACAAGATTGCAGTTTTCCATGCCATTTTTCTTTAGCAGTTTTATAGCAAAACTGCACCATTCATTATAATCAACATTGTCCATGAATTCGTCATAAACCCGTGCGAATTCTAAATATGCTCCCATACCAAATCACCGCCTGTTTTCATATTGCATCAGATTGATTTTACCAACAATCCATACTAAACGCAACCTTGATTAAAGTTCAATACTATTTTATACTTATTAAGTAATTTTTTGAAGAAGGATAAGCTATGATAAATATATTTGAAAATATAAAAAAACTTTGTTTAAAAAGGATGTTTGCATCTTTAATTTGGGCCATTCTAATGATTATTCTATTTGTATTATGTCCATTTATATCGGTTTTGCATCCAAAAACTACCAATGACATTTATACTGTGCAACGAAGCGACAAATATGTAAAAGTCAAGGTGGATAAATTATATTACAGTGGCTATAGCCTTACTAAAGCCGGAGGTTCTACTTACGGATATTACTATTCACTAAAAAACGGAGAAAGTGTTTTTGTAATCATTCCTATTACCGGTACTCCAAAAACTCAGCTTATAGATTATGAATTTACGGGAAAGGTCATTGGCTCCAACAGTTCTTATAGAACAATGCTTAATTCATTTGTTAAAGACCTTAATTGGAACAATAATTCTATGGCACAGGTTAACCGCAATTTTGTTATAAGTAATGCGGACTATCACCCTACATTTTTTGTTATTTTATTATGGATAATTGTTGTTATTTTCCTTATTTCACTAAAAAAAATAATCAGTTCTATTATTGAATTTGTTAATCCATACATGTATCCTGTCTGTTCTTTCCTTGGAAAAGATGAGCAGAAACTCTTAATTGACAATGCCAATGCTGAAATCAGCATTGAGAACTTTATACAGATTAACGATATGTATATTACGGAGAATTATTTTATTGATTTAGGGAAAAAGAAGATATCTATTGTTCCGTTAAAGGAAATTATATGGTGCTACAGAATCGGTGAATTTTCCTTTAATCCCAAGGATACTGCCCCTACTTTCTCAATTTGTTTTATGCTTTTGAATGAAGTTATGATTAGCGTCAAACACAAAACAAGTGACGAGGCTCTTGAACTGATTAATGCCATTCGGGCCACGGGATATGAAATAATTATCGGACATTCTGAAGGTAAACGAAAAGAAGCGAAACGGATTGTCCACGAGGAAAAATTGTATCAAAAGGAGATTAACAAAAAGAAGTAGTTTGTATGCTATTAGTAACATGAAGTTAATTTTTGACATATTGAAAATTATGCTCTTCTTTGTTATTATATTAACGAATACAATACATTTTGGAGGAAGAAAATGGCTACAAAAAATTTATTAGAAACATGGCGTGGAATTGCATATAATCAGGAACAGACTCAAAAGCAGTACGATGAATTCTGGGCTGCATATTTTGCTCAGGAAAAGGAAGTATACAAGGATATTCTTTCAAAACATGGTACTCCTGTTACAGGTACTGTTGAAGAATTAGCAAAGAAATATAATATGGAAGTTCTTACTATGGTAGGATTTCTTGACGGAATTGACGAAAGTCTTAAGAAATCAAACGATTTGGAAAACATCACTGAGACAAGTGAAGTTAGTCTTGATTATGATGATGAAAAGTTATACAAGAACATGGTTGCTGCAAGGGCTGACTGGTTATACGGTCTTGAAGAATGGAACGATATTCTTTCTGAAGATAAAAGAAAAGTTTTATATAAGGAAGAAAAATTATCAGGCACTGTAGTAAAGGAAAAGAAAGTCGGACGTAATGATCCTTGTCCTTGTGGAAGCGGCAAGAAATACAAATATTGCTGTGGAAGATAATTTTCCACAATTTTTTAGGAGTATAATTTATGGATAAATTTAAACGAATCTGTGCTTTGCTTGCAGTTATTGTTTTGGTTGTATGCGCAATACTTACTTTAGTATTTGCCATTCTTAAGAATCAGGCAGCATGGAAAGCCAGTGCGTATTGCATGGTTGTAATTCCTGTTCTTTTATATGTTATGATGTGGTTAGCAAGATTGCTACAGAATCGTGGTAACAAATAGATATGCAGAGCAGGGATGTGTATAAAAGGGCTATAAAAATCTTTGGTTAAGATTTTTATAACCCTTTTATTGTGTTTAAGATACTTGTGCATATTAGAATTTTGAGAATATTTTAAGGAATTAACAGATTATTGGGGAAAGTACGTGGAGAAACTTGATATATTCTAATTTTTAGTGTATTTAGAAGGAGCACCAAATTATTAACTACCGGAGTACGTGTAGGAAGATGCTATATTTTATTTTTTAGTGTATTCTATAAAGTCTCTATGTTATCAATAATCGAAAGTACGTGTAAGAGTTTGTTTTATTTAATTTTTGATTGTATTTGCAAAAGTTGCCCGCTAGTTTGTGGTAGAAAATACGTGAATAATTTTGTTATATTCATGCTTTACACGTAGTCGCAAAAATAGTCCTATAGTGAATTATTTACAATAGACACGTGTGCTACTACTATACAGATAGGCATGAGCCGTGCATAAAAACAGAGAGGAGCGCTCTCCTGTGAGTAAACTCACGTCGCGCGTTCCTCTCTGTTTTTATGCACGGCTCATGCCTATCTGTATATGATTTCATGTCTGCCCGGTCCGTTGCTTACCATTGTAATTGGAACTCCAAGCTCTTTTTCTATGAATTCAATATATTTACGGCAGTTTTCCGGAAGTTTGTCATATTCTGTGATTCCACGAATTTCTTCTTTCCATCCCGGAAGAACTTCATAAACAGGTTTTGCTTTTTTAAGTTTTGCTGTAACAGGGAAGTCTTTTGTCACTTCGCCGTCAATTTCGTATCCTACACATACTGGAATTTCATCTAAGTATCCGAGAACATCTAATACTGTAAGGGCCACTTCTGTAGCTCCCTGCATTCTTACACCATAACGTGATGCAACACAGTCGAACCATCCCATTCTACGTGGACGTCCTGTTGTGGCACCGAATTCGCCGCCGTCACCACCACGTCTTCTAAGTTCATCAGCTTCATCTCCAAATATTTCACTTACGAATTCACCTGCACCTACGGCACTTGAATATGCCTTAACTACTGTGATTATGTCTTTTATCTCGTATGGAGGAATTCCTGCACCGATTGCTCCATATGCAGCTAATGTTGATGAAGATGTTACCATTGGATAAATTCCAAAGTCCGGATCTTTCAATGTTCCAAGCTGTCCTTCGAGAAGTACTGTCTTTCCTTCTTTAAGAGCATTACTTAAGTATAAAGCGGTATCGCAAACGTAAGGCTCTATCATATCTCTATAGCTATGTAATGTTTCAAGTAATTCATCCGGATTAATAAGTGGCTTATGATACATATGCTCTAACATAATGTTTTTCTGTTCAACAATTCTTGCAACTTTTTCTTTTAATGTATCTTCGTCAAATAATTCCGATACCTGGAATCCGATTTTTGCGTATTTATCTGAATAGAAAGGAGCAATACCTGACTTAGTTGAACCGAATGCCTTTCCTCCAAGTCTTTCCTCTTCGTATGCATCAAAATCAATGTGATATGGCATAAGAATCTGTGCTCTGTCTGATACCAAAATATGTGGTTTTGGTACACCCTGAGATACTATGCTATCAATCTCCTTCTGAAGATATGGAATGTTAAGTGCGACACCATTTCCTATAATACATGTAGTATGCTGATAAAATACTCCTGATGGAAGTAAATGAAGTGCAAATTTACCATATTCATTAATAATAGTATGACCTGCGTTACTTCCTCCCTGGAATCTTACGATAATGTCTGACTTTTCGCCAAGCATATCTGTAATTTTACCTTTTCCTTCGTCGCCCCAGTTAGCACCAACTATTGCTCTAACCATTTGGTTTCCTCCTATAATTGCTTTTTCTTTTATTAAGTGGCCTTTGTGCTCTCGCAACACGCCACTAAACATTATACTATCTGAACATAAAAAATGCTAGTGGTTTGAACGTTTTCTTTTGCATATTTTTATCAAACGCAAATACTTTCCCAATTGAATAATAAATTATTCTCTGCTATAATCGTTGTGATGGGAGGTAAATTATTATGAAAATCTATAAACGAAAAAATTTCATATGTTTTTTACTTTCTATTTGTTTTGTCATATCATGGCTATCTTTTGGTGTGTCGGATTCTCATGCTGTCAGTTCTCATTCGACTTCAGACGAATCATACATATCTTATTCTATAAATGATGCGTTGCCTGCCAGCGTATCCGGAAAAATCGAGAATTTAAATTCTTCTTTTTATTCCCGTGCCCGCAGTAACGCTAATTCATCTCTCGGTTTGAGAGTTTTATTCGCACTTGTTGTGTGCATTTTTACAGGATGTTGTTTTACATACTTTTCATCCTTCCTTACTTCGGATGCACATAGTAATTCAAGTAGTCACTCTATTGTTTTAGATTATATTCACAAACAGGACGGAAAAAAGTAATATTTTGTACCAACCTTACACAAAGGTTTTATTTGTGTGCAAAAAAATAAGGAGGTACATACATCTATGACTACTACTATAGTTGGAATTGTAATGGCAGCAATTGTAGCTGCAGCCGGGGTATGGGCTTGGTACATATCAAGATAAAATAGGATTAAGAAAAATATATGTTAAGCTATTTTTATATAAATAACTAGGTTGAATATGAAAACTTTGACCCATGAGAATGCAGAAAGCAGCCTGACAACATTCTTATGGGTCTTTTTATAATTTTTCCCTTTTATTTCATAGGGTTTTGGCACTTTGTATGATTGATAAGTCTTTAACAATATGCTATACTGTAGATTGATTTTTTATATTAATTTTCAAAGATTAAGTAATTAAAAACATTAACAAATCGGGAGGATTAAAAATGTACAAAATTGTCAAGAGACAACAATTAAATGACACAGTTGTACGCTTAGATGTTGAGGCTCCTTTTATTGCTAAAAAGGCAAAAGCCGGACAGTTCATTATTTTTAGAATTGATGAACACGGTGAGCGTATTCCACTTACAATTGCTGATACAGATCCTGAAAAGGGAACAGTATCCATTATATTCCAGATAGTTGGTCAATCTACTATGCTGCTATCTCAAATGAAAGAAGGCGATTTTATTCTCGACTTCGTTGGGCCACTTGGTGCTGCAACAGAATTTGGTGATGCCAAGAAAGTTTGCGTCATCGGTGGTGGTGTTGGTAATGCCATCGCTTATCCATCAGCAAAAGCTTTATTCAATATGGGAGTTGATGTTGATGTTATTGCCGGTTTCAGAAGCAAAGATATTGTTATTTTAGAAGATGAATATAAATCAATTTGTAACAGACTTTTCATCACAACTGATGATGGTTCTTACGGTGAAAAAGGTTTTGTCACCAATAAGCTTCAGAGCCTTATTGACGAAGGAAACAATTATGACCTTGTTATTGCCATAGGACCTATTCCTATGATGAAATTTGTTTCTAAGGTTACTGAACCTTACAATATTAAGACATTAGTTTCACTTAACCCTATTATGATTGATGGTACAGGAATGTGCGGAGGATGCCGTGTAACTGTTGGGGGCGAAATCAAATTTGCCTGTGTAGACGGTCCTGACTTTGATGGTCACAAAGTAGATTATGATGAATTAATGCAGCGTAACTCTACTTACAGAGATTTTGAAGCACACGACAAGGAACATTGCCGTATGTACAACGCTGTTAATGGAGGTGCGAAATAATGCCAAATATGAGTTTAACAAAGATTCCTATGCCAGCACAGGAACCTAATGTAAGAAATAAAAATTTTGACGAGGTTGCACTTGGCTATACAGAAGAAATGGCTATGGAAGAAGCAACCAGATGTATTAACTGCAAAAACAAACCATGTATGAGTGGTTGTCCTGTATGTGTTAGAATTCCTGAATTTATCGCAAATGTAGCTACAGGTGAATTTGAAGAAGCATACAAGATTATTACAAGCACAAATGGTCTTCCTGCTGTCTGCGGACGTGTTTGTCCACAGGAAAATCAGTGTGAAGGAAAATGTATCAGAGGTATCAAGGGTGAGCCTGTTGCTATTGGTCGTCTCGAAAGATTTGTCGCCGACTACCATATGGCACACAGCAATGACGATGCTGTAAAGCCTGAATCAAACGGAATTAAGGTTGCTGTAATCGGTGCAGGTCCTGCCGGGCTTACATGTGCCGGAGATCTTGCAAAGCTCGGTTACGAAGTTACCATATTTGAAGCTTTCCACAAAGCCGGTGGTGTTTTAGTTTATGGTATTCCTGAATTCAGACTTCCTAAGGCCATTGTTCAGAAGGAAGTTGACAACCTTTCAAAACTTGGCGTAAAGATTGAAACTAACATGGTTATTGGTCGTGTTCTTTCAGTTGACGAAATTATGGAAATGGGCTTTAAGGCTGTATTTATCGGTTCAGGTGCCGGACTTCCTTCATTTATGGGAATTGAAGGTGAAGCATTAGTTGGCGTTTACTCTGCTAATGAATATTTAACAAGGGCAAACCTTATGAAGGCTTACCGTGATGATTATGATACACCTGTTATTAAGAGCAAAAACGTTGCCGTAGTTGGTGGTGGAAATGTTGCAATGGATGCAGCAAGAACAGCTCTCAGACTTGGTGCTGAAAATGTATATATTGTTTACCGTCGTGGTATGGAAGAACTTCCTGCACGTAACGAAGAAATCGAACATGCTGAGGAAGAAGGTATCATCTTTAAAACATTACATAATCCTGTAAAACTTATCGGTGACGAAAACGGTCGTGTTTGCAAAATGGAATGTGTTAAGATGGAACTTGGCGAGCCTGATGCTTCAGGGCGTCGTCGTCCTATCGCTATCGATGGTAGCAATTTTGAATTAGATGTAGATACAGTTATTATGTCTATCGGTACAAGTCCTAACCCACTTCTTAGAACTACTACAAAAGGTTTGGAAGCAAACAAGTGGGGTTGTCTTGTTGTCAACGAGGATACACTTGAAACAACAAGAGAAAACGTATATGCAGGTGGAGACGCTGTAACCGGTGCCGCTACTGTTATTCTTGCAATGGGTGCAGGAAAACAGGCTGCCGCAAGCATACACGAAAAATTATCATAGAAACTTCTGATATACAATAGGAGCCCATTTGAGGCTCCTATTTTTTTATCATCCACCTTGGCATCATCTGATCCAAACACACCTATTTCATAAATTGAATATCCGTACTGTGTTTAATGCTTTAGCGTCTCCATTTTCTGATGACGCTGTAGCAGTAACGCCACCTTGTTTAACGTAATTAGTACACTGAACTCCATTGATTGATATAGCATCATCTAATACATCATTTCTTGTGCCAAAATTAAATGAAGAGTTTTCCTCAGGCTCTGTTGATGGTTCATATCCTGCCGGGTTTCCATTGCTTCTATACATTTCACCGGCTAAAGTTAATTCACCTGTATTATAAAGCCAGGGACCTGTATTTATATTGTTAAAACAGAATCCTGCATATCTTTCAACATAATCTCTTGTATTAACTTTGTTCATAAATGGCTGGAACCAATTTTCTGAAGCCTTTGGCCATACAGCGGTAACAGGTGAGCTGATATTAATATTGTCATTCATCATACTTGGTCATAAATTAAACACGGAATCCACAGACATATTACATTGATCTTTTAAATCAAGATTTCTTCCCATATCTGCAGCCAATCCTAAACCTTTTTTAGGTACACCAAACTTAATTTCATCAGTCTTAGCTGTTGTACCATCGGTGTACACTGCTTCTACATAAGCAGTGTGCATTGCTACTTTTGTTGTGTAACAGTCCATTGAAGTTGACTGTGTAGTGCCTATCTTTTCTCCGTCAAGATATACGCTATAGTTTTTGACATTTTTCTCTGTAGTTCCGTTCCACTTAATGTCAAAATAACCAGCTGCAACTAACGCATTATAATATGGAGTAGTAATTGCGAATTTTTCTGCTGCCTTTGTGCTTGTCTGAACATTTGCAAGAGGAATAAGTCCAATTACAAGTGCTACGGACAAAAGAATAGTAAAAAATTTTTTACCTGTTTCATAATAGTCCTCATTGTATTTAATTTTTTTAACCCCGACAATTCATTTCCTGTTATTAGTTATAATAAAAAACGTTCTTAAAACAATTATCATTTTCGATAAAAATTCACTATATATTTTGTATATTTTTTTGAAAAGTATTGACAAAAAAATTTTATTTGTTAAAATAATAATAGTTACTATTATTGATATGGAGGTTATATGACAAAGCGAAGTCTACAAAGAGAAATGATAAAACAAAATTTGCTCTCAAGGTACGATCACCCTACTGCTGATATGGTATATCAAAGCATTAGAGAAGAGCTTCCTAATATTAGTTTAGGAACTGTTTACAGAAACTTACGATTTCTTGTAGACCAGGGAGATGCTCTTTCCCTGAAGCTTGGTGATGGCCGGGAACATTTTGATGGACATGTTGAACCACACTACCATTTTATATGTACTAAATGTGGTGCAGTTGAAGACATATTTATGGATGAGCTAAACATCTGTGAAGAAGCTGCCAAACATTGTTCCGGAGATATTAAAGGTCACAGCACTTATTTCTACGGTTTATGCAAAAACTGCAATTCTATTCATTAATGGTAAATCCATTTTATTTTTATTATTATTTTATTTTTATTTATAGGAGGAAAAAAATATGTCAAAATTTGTATGTTCAGTATGTGGTTATGTACACGAAGGAGATTCAGCACCGGAAAAGTGCCCAATTTGTGGTGCTCCTGCAGATAAGTTTACAAAGGTTGAAGAAGGTGAAAAGATATGGGCTGCAGAACATGTTGTTGGTGTAGCTCAGGGAGTAAGCGAAGATATATTGGCTGATTTAAGAGCGAACTTTGAAGGAGAATGTTCAGAAGTTGGAATGTATCTTGCAATGGCAAGAGTTGCCCATAGAGAAGGTTATCCTGAAATTGGATTATATTGGGAAAAGGCTGCTTACGAAGAAGCTGAACACGCTGCAAAATTCGCAGAATTACTTGGTGAAGTTGTAACAGATTCAACAAAGAAAAATCTTGAAATGAGAGTTGAAGCTGAAAACGGTGCTACTGCCGGCAAGTTTGACCTTGCAAAACGTGCAAAAGCTGCAAACCTTGATGCAATCCATGACACAGTACATGAAATGGCACGAGACGAAGCAAGACACGGTAAGGCATTCGAAGGATTATTAAAGAGATACTTTGGTTAATTACGAGCAACGTTAAAATAAACGCAACCACACTACGAAAGTTTACTTTCAGGAGTGTGGTTGTTTTTATTTTTATATTTTGACAATCTTCAGCGAGAAGTAGCGAAGCGGATTCGAGCTGGAGGTTGCTCGTAATTATAAACTATGAATTCATACCTCAATAAAAATCCCCTTGAAATATCTACAACTGTCTGTTACTATAATATTACAAAAGGCACTACCGATAGACGGTTAGTCCTGGTTTATAGTTACTAAAAAAGTAACCGCAACTTTCAGACTATGGCGGTTACTTTTTTAGTGTCTTGATATACTCTATTAAAATTGTAACTATGATTGAAATAACCATGAATACAACTGAAAGGATTTCAAAATCACTCATCAAGTCTAGTCCTCCTTTCACGGATTTCCTCTTTTGAAGATTTCTATGTAATCAGAAAGTTCAGTTTCTCTGTTAAAGGACTAACCGCCTACCGTTTTTCTGGTAGCACCCTGTTTGTATGATATCATAGCCATTTACTTTTTGCAACTTAAAATATATGTTTGTTTTCTAACTGTTTATATCGTTATAAGGGTACTCACCGTAAAGACAATGTAACTTACCTTATTAGAGAAAAAAGTTTTTATAAATTGTTAAGAGACTGCCACTCTAACGATTTATATCGTTAGAGCGACAGCCCCTTTTTATTTTCTAATGTTGTGCCAATCTTCAGTGAAAAGTAATAAAGCGAATTTGAACTGGTGATTACTCGTAATTATAAGCTACGCCCCCTTTAAATCTCCTGCATCCACTTCATTCCTATTTTCTCAAATGATTGATTATACCCTTTTAATGTTTCTTGCAAACACTTTGCTCCTTTTACTAAGTACTGATATGCTGCACTACCTCTTCTTTCTCTATAAAACACACTATCTCCTGCAAAAAAACCTTCGCTCTTATACGTTTGATTAAATGGTAGTCCCCAAAAATTACCATTATATGTATTAGAAAAAAACTCTGCTCTATATTTTTCTTCCATCTTATCATTGTTACTCAAAGTATAACTATTATACAATTCAATTACGGTCCATGAATTGTTTTGGACAGTTGCTCTCATATTTGGTATTGTTTCTGGTACACCTGGTGTATTACTTCCACGATTAATATCAAATATTAAAACATCTAACGATGAATCATAATATATATAATTCCATCCCGAACCCGTAATATATTTTTTATGTTCATTTACCTTGTATCCGTATTTTTCAATCGCATTTTTCAAAGCTTTTATTTCTTTAACTGTTACATCTTCAACCTCAACCTGACATGAAGCCACATAACCTCCTTCCTGTGTCGTTGCGTATATTGTTGTTTTTCCTGTTTTAATAGCACTAACAACTCCATTATCTACTGTAGCAACATTCGGATTACTTGATGTCCAATACACCGTTTTATTTGTTGCATTTTTCGGTAAAACTTGAGCATATATAGTAAAGCTTTCATCTGAATATATATTTTTTTCATAAGTATCTAATGATATTCCGTACACTTTTATCCTATTATCGGTAGCACTGTTATTAGTATTGTTATTAGTACTGTTATTAGTATTATTATCATTACTAATGCTATTATTATTTACTTTTTTATTCTTTACAGTTACCTTACACTTATATTTTTTCTTTCCAACCTTTGCAATAATAGTAACCTTGCCTGTTTTCTTTCCTTTCACCTTTCCTTTACTGCTCACTATTGCAATTTTCTTATTGGAAGAACTCCACTTTACTTTATTCTTATTATTCTTTAATTTTAAAGTAACTGTTTTTCCCGTATAAATAGTTGCCTTTGTCTTGTTTAATTTTATTTTGTTTGCCGCACTTACATTAGTTATTTGAATCATTGATATTGATAATACTAATGTAAGTATAATTGATAATATTTTCTTTGGCTCTCTCATATTTTTTCTCCTTTACTTACTCTTTTTTTCTCTTGGGCAGCTGACATTTCTTGGTATTCTCCAAGGAGAACCTTTTTTATCCTGTTCTGCACCATGTATTTTTTTCTCTCTACACCATTTGCTAACAGTTGCCTGTTTAACTCCCCAAAGTTCTGCTGCTTCTTTAGTTCCCATATAAACCAACTCTTTTTCCTCTGTTTTTTCCATAATACCTCCTTTTATTTTTAAACTTACTATTTATACTAATGTTAGCAAATAAAGTCAACTAATTCAATACTTATTCCACCTTTTGTGTATGCTTTCTATAGTAAACTTGTAACGAAGGAGGTTTTGTTATGGTTGATTTTGGAAACACACTAAAAACTTTAAGAACGCAACACGATATGACACAATCACAGTTATCCAAGAAATTGGGTTTAACAAAATCTGTTATAAGTGCCTACGAAAACAGTTTGAGAATGCCCTCTTATGATGTTTTAATTGCGATTTCAAAACTCTTTAAAGTTACAACGGATTATCTTTTAGGAATAGAACATAGGCAGAATATAGATTTATCAGGATTATCTAACGAAGAAATAACTGCTTTACTACAGTTAATAAGTGCAATGAAAAGAAAAAAATAACACTACTTAGCCAAAATATTAAGTAGTGCTATTTTCTCTTAAATATTATTAATATTTATAATTTTCCCCCATTACTTCTTTAACTATTTCCTTATTATCTCCTTTTGTTACAACAATCTCCAGCGAAAATATTTGAAACAAATTTAAGTTGGATATTTCTCGTAATTATTGGTATGAACCAAGTTAATATAAAAAAAATCCCCTTGAAATATCTATAACTGTCTGTTACTATAATATTGTAAAAGGCACTACCGATAGACGGTTAGTCCTATATAGTTTAGTTAAAAAAGTAACTGCCCATTATCAGACTACGTGGCGGTTACTTTTTTAGTGTCTTAATATATTCTATTAAAATCATAACAATGATTGAAACAACCATTAACATGACTGATAAAATCTCAAAATCACTCATCAAGCATGTCCTCCTTTCACAGATTTCCTCTTTTGAAGATTTCTATGTAATCAGAAAGTTCAGTCTTTCTGTTAAAGGACTAACCGCCTACCGTTTTTCTGGTAGCACCCTGTTTGTATAATATCACAGTCGCTCATCTTTTGTAACTTTTGATATGTATTTATTTGCTTATTATTTATGTTATTATAAATTGTTAAAGCGGCAGGACCAGCCTGCCGCTTCTATTTATTAAACTTTTTATTTATTAAACTTCTTATTTATCTTTCCAAACAACATCGTCAGATACCTAAATATAGAATCCGCTGCAAATGAGAACATAACAAACAGTAAAATACATCTACTGGATAAGCTGCTCATTGCGAATAGTTTGTTTAGGAACAGACCACATATGGCAAGTCCTGCAATATTTCCTATCCACACAATTTTCCGAAGCAAATTGAATGGTTCACTAATTCTAAATAGAATCATAAATCCGACTATGGCAAGCAACATTGTAGCTGCCGTTGCCACCTCATTAGTTTCCAAGCCAAAAGCCCTACCACACATTACCAGGGCTCCCACTGCTACTACATCCGTAAGGCCTGCCGGCAATGCCCTTAACAGCACATTGGCAAGGAAGTTGCCTTTGATTCTGCTTTTGTTTGTTTCCATTGCCAGGAAAAATCCCGGTACACCGATTGTAAACATACTAATAAGAGAAACCTGAGACGGTTCCAATGGATATGTAATCATAAATACTGCCGAGAATATTGACAGTAAGAATGAGAAAATATTTTTTACAAGGAAAAGGCTTGCAGAACGCTGAATGTTATTTACTACACGCCGGCCTTCCAAAACTACTGAAGGCATTTTTGAGAAATCCGATTCAAGTAAAACAACCTGTGCTGCCTGAGCTGCTGCGTCACTTCCTGATGCCATGGCAACACTGCAGTCTGCATCTTTCATTGCCAATATGTCATTCACGCCATCACCTGTCATGGCAACAGTATGTCCTGCCTTTTGAAGTGCCTGAACCATCTGCTGTTTTTGTTTTGGAGTAACACGACCGAATACCGTATTTTCATTTACAGCCCTGTAAATATCCTCTTCAGACTGAAGAGTCGTAGCATCAACGTAATTTTCTGCATTGGCAATTCCCGCCTGATTCGACACCTCTGCTACCGTTGCTGCATTATCACCTGAAATTACCTTTACCGTAACTCCCTGATTTTCAAAATATTTAAAAGTCTTTGGTGCCATTTCTCTTATGGCGTTAGACAATGTTATAATTCCGTAAGGAATGACCTTATCGGTCAAGGGTTCTCCATCTATGGTTCCAAGATATTTTCCAAAAACAAGAACACGGTAACCTTTACCTGCCAAATCCCTGATAAAGTCTTCGTAGTTAGCATAATCTTCCCTTAAAACAAGTTCCGGTGCTCCCAGCACATAGGCTCCGTCTTCATATGTAACGCTTGAATATTTTACTCTGGAAGAAAAAGACGTCCTGCTTACAGCAGTCTTTCCACTGTTTTGAGTATACTTCTTTTTCAGGGCCTCCATTGTAATATTATCTGATGACATATTGTTTGCGAAGTCACCAATCATAACCTCCAGCGGTGGAAGAGACGAATCATCTTCATACTCTTCCGTTTCTATACACTCATTTACAATCATATTATTTTCCGTGATTGTACCTGTTTTGTCCACGCATAAAACATCAACACGTGCCAATGTTTCAATACTCTTCATATCGTGCAGTAAAACTTTTTGCTTTGCCAGACGAATTGTACTTACTGCCAAGGCAACCGTTGTAAGAAGATACAGACCTTCCGGAATCATTCCAATAACAGCTGCAACCATAGCAACTATGCTTTCGCTAAAAGTCTCATGGTTTACGAAATATCCCTGAGCAAACAAAATGATGCCAACCGGAATAACAGCAATGCCAACCCATTTAACAAGTTTATTAATGGCCCTTATCATTTCTGATTGCTCGCCACTTCCCATTTTCTTTGCTTCTAATGTTAATTTAGAAATATAAGAATCCTCACCGACTTTTTCAACTCTTGCATAACACTCTCCGGAAACAATAAAACTTCCGGACATAAGTCTCATTCCCGCTTTCTTAGTCAGTTCATCAGATTCACCTGTAAGCAATGATTCATTTACCTGTACCTCACCTGACAGTACAACGGCATCTGCCGGAATCTGCTCACCACCGTGAAACACAACTACATCATCCAGCACTAACTGTTCCGATGAAACCTGTATCCTTTCCCCATTTCTGATTACTGTTGTGGATGGTGCATTAAGAATATTCATTTTTTCCAGAACATTTTTTGCCCTAACTTCCTGAAAAATTCCAATTAATGTATTTCCTATTACAACAGGCAAAAAAGTCAGACTTCGAAACGAGCCCGCTAAACAAACCAGAATTGTAAGAACAAAAAATATCATATTAAAATATGTAAATGTATTCTCAATTATAATTTCTCTGGTGGTCTTAGAAACTGAATCCACCATAACGTTTGTTTTTCCCGCTTGTACCCGTTTTTCAACCTGACTTTGCGTTAATCCCTGTATTTCTAAATTATTATCCATACTTTGTCTCACCTTTCAAAATGATTACATTAATTATACACTTACGGTAAGACTTTTTAAAGTTGATATCAAAAATTTAACAATTTCTACATCAAATGTTCATCATAAATAGCTCTTTGTCCCCCAATGAATTTAGGTCTGACTCTTGCAGCCAGAACATTTGCCTCACCGATTTTTCTATTTTCCAATTTAACCGGCACTGCAACTTTCTTTAAATGCATTCCTATCAATGTTCCACCAATATCTATTCCTGCGTCTGCCTTAATTTCTTCCAAAGCTACAGGTTCTTCAAAAGTTTTATAAGCTGTTGTTCCAAAAGAACCTCCTGCCTTCGGCTGTGGTACCACATTTACAATATCTGCAAAAGGAACTGCCTTTCGTTCAACAATAATTGCACGGTTTAAATGCTCACAGCACTGAGCTGCAAGATATATTCCCTTTTCCTGCAATACACCATATATTCCCTTAAAGACTGCCTGTGCCACCTCAAGATTAGAATTAGTTCCAATTCTGTCTCCGCATATTTCGCTTGAAGAACAACCCACAACTAAGATTTGTCCTTTTTTTAATCCTGCTTTTTCTACTATCTCCTTTGTGACATTTTCTGCCTGTTTTGTTAATTCAGAATACATTTAAACTCCTTCTTTCTTTAGAAATTATTCTTATACTAACTTCTTAATAAGTGCTGTTGCCTTTGATGCTTCGAGAGCTGCTACTAAAATGTATGCAAGTACTATACATGTTCCTGCCTGAATAAAGTTACTTGGAATTGATGCTGCTGCAGCAAGACCGTATCCAAGAAGTGTGCTTTCATATAAGAAGTAACCAAACACCATAATAAGTTCAGCTACTACACTGCTTACGATATATGCAACAACTTTATTAATGTTAGCTTTCTTTATTGCCTTAAAAATCAACCATGCAGCAATTGCCATTAAAAGTTTTATAACTAATGTTCCCGGAACATATGTAGTGTAACCTGCAATTAAATCAGACATTGCTGAACCAATACATGCTGCCAGTCCTCCATAAATTCCACCAATAAGCCATGCGCTAAGTAATACCATAGTATCTCCAATATTTACATACCCATTAGTTCCAAGTGTAGGTACCTTAATAATATAAGTAGCTACAAAAGTAATTGCCGCAAAAAGTGCTGTAAGTACAATTTTGTTTACTGATTTATTTGTCATAACAATATTCCTCCCAATATAATTCATTATTATATATTTTGCAAAATATTTTAATTCATATATGACAAATATGAATTAAATAACTGTAATGATTATATCAGCATATGGTATTATTGTTATAGCCAATTTATTCAAAATTTATAATACCAGTTTGTGTTATCACTATGTTTTTCCCTCTGGTTACTCTTCATCTGCATAGACCATTGCGCACCTGACTGCTCTTTTCCAACCTTTTAATTTATTATTAACAATATTATCTGGCATTTGTCTGTCAAACTGTCGGTCTATACTCTGATTCTCAATTATTTCCTCTTTGCTCTTCCAGTAGCCCGTAGCAAGTCCTGCCAGATACGCAGCACCCAATCCTGTTGTTTCAATCACTGACGGACGTATTACACTTTTGCCTGTAATGTCTGATTGAAACTGCATAAGAAGATTGTTAGCCGACGCTCCACCGTCCACCTTCATTGAATTAAATTCTTCTCCAAGATCCTGCTCCATTGCCTTAAGTACATCATAAGTCTGATAAGCAAGAGACTCAAGTGTCGCCCTTACAAAGTGCTCTCTACTTGTACCTCTGGTAATTCCCACAGCCATTCCTCTGGCATTTTGTTTCCAATATGGTGCTCCCATTCCTGTAAATGCCGGCACTACATATACACCATCACTGTCTTCTACCATGCTGGCAATCCTCTCGCTTTCCGGTGCATTCTCTACAATTCGCATCTGGTCACGAAGCCACTGTATTGCTGCACCTGCCACAAAAACACTGCCCTCTAGTGCATATTCAACTTTGTCAGTAGATGCGGCAATTGTAGTTATTAAACCATTGCTTGATTTGACAATCTTATCACCGGTGTTCATTAACAAAAAGCATCCGGTTCCATAGGTGTTTTTAACCTCTCCCTTGTTAAAACAACATTGTCCAAACAATGCCGCCTGCTGGTCTCCTGCAACACCACTAATTGGGACTTTTGCTCCCAGCAAATCCGTTGTTGTATATCCAAAGACCCCGCTTGAAGCCTGAACTTTCGGCAACATAGATTGAGGAATATCAAGAATCTTCAATAGTTCCTCATCCCATTTCAAATCTCTTATATTATAAATCATTGTCCTGCTGGCGTTTGTATAATCCGTTGCATGAATTGCACCGCCACTTAGTTTCCACATAAGCCACGTGTCAATTGTTCCAAAAAGTAACTCACCGTTTTCGGCCTTTTTTCTTGCTCCTTTTACATTATCCAATATCCATTTTATCTTAGTTCCTGAAAAATAAGCATCGGGGACAAGTCCTGTCTTTTCTTTAATTAGTTCCCCATATCCCTCGTTTACAAGTGCGTCCACAATATCTGCAGTTCTTCTGCACTGCCATACAATGGCGTTATAAATAGGTTTACCTGTATTTTTATCCCAAACCACAGTTGTTTCACGCTGATTTGTTATGCCTATGGCATCTATGTCGCTTCCCTTTATCCCGGTGACATTCATTATCTCTTCCATTGTTAAAAGCTGCGTCATCCAGATTTCTTCAGGATTATGCTCAACTAATCCCGGCTTCGGAAATATCTGTTCAAATTCCTTGTTTGCCTGGCACACAATTTTCCCGTTCTTATCAAATAAAATTGTTCTGGAACTGGTTGTTCCCTGATCCAATGCCATTATGTACTTTCCCATTTTTTATCCTCCGTGTGTGTAAATATGTAACTGTATTCAATTGTAAATCACCATGTTTTAAAATTCAACAGTTGTGTATATTTTACTTTTCTGCAATTTGCTTATTTATTATTTACTAATTTACGATTGAGCAATTTGCATTTTTTATATCCAAAAAAATCAAACCATAGTTGTAAATTATCTCAAAAATAATTTTGTCTGCTATGGTTTGACCTTTTAATTTTGTATTACCTGATTATCAATTATATCTACTAATCTTCATAATCTATAAATCCCAATGGATCCACTGGTTTACCGTCTTTTTCCATTGAAAAATATACGTTATCTCCTTCTTTTGTAAAATATCTTGTTGGAGTATTTACATATGCAATTGTCTGTCCGGCTTCAACAAAATCACCTGCTTCAATTTCCGGATTTACAATCTGTCCGTAAGTAGCAATATAACCGTCACCTACAGCCTGTTTTATATATACTCCAAGCTCGTCATCTTCTGAAATTTTTGTAATGACACCGTCTGCAGCCGCCTTAATTGCTGTGCCTTTTGAACTTTGAATAACCAATCCGGGATTGCATTTATATTCATCCAATGTTGAATAATAAACTGTGTTTTCCATATCATATGGCAACAGAATGCTTCCCTGAACCGGCCACAGTAGCTGGCTGTCCTTATTGAATTTAAGTGCTTTAATCTGAGCTGCAGCTTCAGAAGACAAACCATACAAATAGTCATCCCCTTTTGCATTGGACTCAGTATTTTCTTCAACCACATTGTTTGCGTCTACTATTTCGGTTTCTCCCGGTTCCTTGTTTTTTACACTTTCATAATCAGCGACTCTGTCTGCCGCTGTAGTTTCTTCCATAACCTTTTGTGCTGCTTCGATGTTTTCATTTGCAGTTGTTACAGTATTTTTTGCCTCTTTCAAATTAACAACATTTTTGTCAGCCTTTTGACCTATGAAATAAGTACCGGTCGCCACGGCCGTCAATGCTATCACACAGACAATTACTGCTGCTATAAATTTCTTATCCATACTCATCACCTCATTGATAGTATGACCCATGTTTTACTGATTTATACACTTTTTTTAAAATTTAGTATTTATAGTTATTTTTATTGCCAACTATTTAATAATCAACAATAGAGCAATCATAAAATGTTTTTAAAATTTCCTTCCAGTCCTTTCCTTTTTCTGCCAACTCTCTTGCGTAATCCATGCTCAATCCAATTCCGTGTCCCTTTCCTTTTGTTTCAATCCTTATTCCTTTTTCATATTCCTTTATATCCATACTTGTTGAATTTAAATTCAGTGCTTTTGCGAATTTACCTGCTTCTATCTTTGTATCATATATTTTTAACCAAATCTGGTATCCCTCTTCATCCTTACTTGAGACATCAAATGAAGAAACAAATTCACTTATATCCATATCTTTTAAATTAGTTAATTCCTTTTTATCCTTATATATAATAATGCCTCTTGCTTTCAATTTTTCTAAAAAATCCTTTAATGTAAAAAATCTTACACTTAAATAATTTTCGCTTTTGCTATCACTTTCACATTTTACAGATTTATAGTAATTGTAATCATCTACCAAAATCTTTGATAAATCTCTTGTCTGTCCATTACTCGTATTATGAAATAATGGCAAAATTATTTTTCCTTTATTTTTCATTACTTTGCCTTTTGTTTTGCTCATTATATTGCTTATTCCCTCAAAATTTTTTGAAAAAACTCTGCTTTTCCCCAATCCGGAAACTGTATAAAACATCCCCCATCCACTCAACATATTTTCTTCTTTATATTTATCATACCAATTTCCAGACATTTGCTGATACGAAACATATGGAAGACCCAGTTCCTTAGCATTAATCGAATGTTTGTTTATCATTTTATTTAAAATGTAAGTTCTCACTACCACACTTTGAGCCTTAAGCGCCTCCTTAGGACTATCTATAGACATTTGTGCCATTATCACACAAGGAATAAACGCCTCAACATCCATAGTCATGCTATATCCATTGCTTTCCATAACAACCTGTTTCCCAATTTTTTCAATAGGAAGTTTTTGTGGATTTATTTTATTATTTATTAATGATGCAATTGTAATTGTTATCATTCCTGTTAATACAAGAAATAAAGATGTCTTATTTTTCATGACCCGGCGCTTAATAATATACTTACTCAGGATATTATATGTTGTGTTTTTTTGAAATATGAATTGGTGGATAGCATGTACGAGCAAGTTTGTTTTCTTCACTTAACTTTACATGTACTTTCGTCATTGATTTTTGTTGTGGGATAATATATACATGTAAGTTTGTTTTTTTACTTAACTTTACATGTACTTTCATCACTAATTTTTGTTGTGAGGTAGTATGTACATGTACATTTGTATTTCTGCTTACCTTTACATGTACTTTCGTCACTGATTTTTGTTATGGGGTAATATGTACATGTAATCTTGCTTTTTTGGTTAACTTTACATGTACTTTCGTCACTAATTTTTGTTGTTGGATAATGTATACATATAAATTTGATTTTTTAGTTACCATTTCATGTACGTACGACATTAATCTTTCTTGTGAGACAAGTTGTGCATAAGAAATTTTCATATTATGTTTCACTCGCATTATACATCTCAACATATTGATTATATCAAAAAGTTATGATATACTTTTCAAATAGCACATATTGATTATGCTAATATGATCTAAATTAATTTTATCGCGGAGGAAATGGGTATGAATGATATTAACGAACTACTGCAACAACGACTGACCGAAGTAGATTCTATGATGCAAATGTCAATATAAAAATGTAGGTTTTATATCGTATAAGCATGTAGGAAAAA
>ERZ857882.164-NODE-164-length-78402-cov-5.741866_pt1 | contig 78402 bp, 101 predicted proteins | sample MGYA00519697_ERZ857882 | MGnify/ENA primary metagenome ERZ857882 (study PRJEB31778, sample SAMEA3449373) | human gut metagenome | biome: human gut; feature: human-associated habitat; material: faeces | place: United Kingdom | collected 2010/2012 ...
ATGGTTTCACGGCTCATGCTGTTCACAAGCGTGACCTCCGTAGCCGCAAGGCTGGTGTTGGCGGGAATGAAGTCCACGCCTTCGGTGTGCTGTCTGATGGGGGCGGTGTACTCAAAATCGGGGTAAGCATCTTCATCGGAATGGGCAATGAGATAGTCCATGACGCTTGAAATGGTGCTGGTCAACTCTCTTGGATTTTTGATGCCAAGGCATTTAGTCAAATCCCCTTGTGGGTCAGCGTCCAAAAGAAGCACGTTCTTTCCTTGACGGGCGAGGCCAAAGCCAAGGTTCACTGTTGTGGTGGTTTTCCCGACACCCCCTTTTTCATGGGCGCAGGCGATTACTTTGGTCATGTGCGGTTTCCTCCTATTTTTTCTGCAATAAAAAGTCGCTTACTCAACGGCAAACAGCTTTCAAATATTGACTTATACGGGTTCAAAACACATTGATAATTGCAAAGGTTGCCCTTCAAATTAAGAGTGCAATAGTAGCACTTTCTGAAATAACAAAAAGCCCTGACTATATCAGTCAGAGCCTTTAATAAATCTACATAATATAATGAGTGTCAAGGATACGTCCATCGAGCGTAATGACCAGCGGTTACATCAAGTATTCATACTCTGTGTCTTGCTAAGAGTTTGCTAATTGGGCGGTGAAATATTAGCAAGAAACAGCGAATATGAAGTAATACGAAAAATCATTCAAATCGCCAAAAGCCTTGTGCCATGCGGGTTTGGCGGTATGGCAAGACACCACAACACACGCTGGACAATACGATATTCGGTGCTTCTAAGCGAAAGGCCGCGCGTTCGAATCGCGCCGGGAACGCCAAAAAGCCCGATAAAGTCTAACTTTTTCGGGCTTTGCTTTCCGTTGAGCACTGATAATCAGACATGTGCCGTAATGTCCGATTATCAATCCACAAATGCATTGCCATATAATGTGTATATTATTCCGTCAATTTTAGCTGTTTGAGCAGATTTACCGCGCTTTACCACATTTTCTACAACACTATGCCGTAAACGCCCTGTATCCGCTGATAATGCACACGTTCTGCGTTTGACTTTTTGCACTCATTCTGTTTTAATTGTTTACAGCTTATTTGAAAAGCCGTGTGTTTTTGCTGTTCCGCAAAAAGTGATATGCCGCTGTGATGTGCTTTCCTTATCACCAACGAATTATCTATCTGAGCATGAATTCCGCCCAGCGGTTCTGCCGGTCTTCCTGATGCACGCTTCGGTAGAGCAACCGGTCAATATAGGTCTCCCTGCGCCGCTCCACGGCTTCCGTGCAGTGATCGATCCCTTCCCGATAAACGATGGAACTGAGGTCATAAATCGGGTATCCCATGGCATGTCCTGCCGTATGGACTACCGCGCACGCCTGCCCGACGGCATGACACGCCGCGATATCTGCCCTGCAGTCGATTTCTTTGGCAAACGCGTGGCAGTCCAGAATTTTACGCTGCGCTTCGTGCATTTTGATTCTGCCGGCCGCCCAGTCTCTTGCAGCGTCCAACGCCTCCTGCGGACGTTTTTCTATTGGATAGTTCTGTGCCAAAACTTCTATGGACTCCTCCGCCAGATCAAATGCCCACAGCACGACCGTCCTGTGGTTCTGTATACGCAGAAACGAATTTAGCTCCTGCAGAAATGCACAGTCCTTCACAAACAGAATCTGATTTTTCTTTTGGAGTCTGCTTCTGACTTCGTCATACCAGTCCATCATGTGGCCTCATTCACTCGATTTCTCAATTTGATTATACCATAAGCTTCTTTTCAAAATAAATGTTCAGCCGGTTGAGAGCCAGCACTTCGCCCTTGCGCAGGCCGGCATACAGCATGGCCATGGCGGAGAACTCCCACCAATCACTGTCAAGACCCAGCTCTACGAATTAGTTCGCCAGAAAACGCTATCTGTGATTATTATACCCGAAACTCCAATGCATTCCTACCGTATATTTTGCCGAATGCTCTTTGCCGCAAACGGTGTTCTCCGTTGCGTCCCCGCTATGGTATAATCTGAGCAGGCAAACCGGGGTTTGTCTATATCATGTGTTTTGAGGGAGAGGCATATCATGAAACCGTGGTTTACGATTGACCGCATTGATTCAGATACACATATTATCAGCGAATATCGGCATTGGGAGGAGACCCATTGCTATCTGTTGGAGGGCAGTGAATGCGCCCTGCTGATCGATACGGGGCTTGGTATCAGCAACATATCCGAGCAGGTTGAAAAGCTGACCGCAAAGCCGGTCACTGCTGTTGCCACGCATATCCACTGGGATCACATAGGCGGGCATAAGTATTATCCCGATTTTTACGCGCATGCAGCGGAATTGAATTGGCTTTCCGGCGAATTCCCGCTGAGCATTGAAACGGTCCAGCAGATGGTGCTTGACCGCTGTGACCCGCCGGATGGCTATGACGTGAGCACCTACGAATTTTTTCAAGGCACGCCGACGAGGGTTCTGCACGACGGAGATGCCATTGACCTCGGAGGCAGAATAGTCACCGTGCTTCACACTCCAGGGCATTCGCCCGGCCATATGTGTTTCTTTGAAACTGCGCGGGGATACCTGTTTACCGGCGATCTGGTTTATAAGGATACCCTGTTTGCCTATTATCCCTCCACAGACCCGAAGGCATATCTAAGGTCGCTTGAAAAGGTTGCGGCGCTTCCAGTTAGCAAGGTGTTTCCCGCACATCATACGCTTGATATCCAGCCGGAGATATTGCTGCGTATGCGGGATGCTTTTCGCGGGCTTGATAAGGAAGGCAAGCTGCATCATGGCAGCGGAACATTCAAGTATGGGGATTGGGCCGTCTGGCTGTAACCCGGAATTGAACCGAGCAAAGCAAATACCAACAGCCCTCCCGCCGGACAGCAGGTGGGAGGGCAATGCATAAAAGAATATAGCGGGGCAAGCCTTGAACGGGATGCTAGCGTTCCGCTTTCTCCGCCCAGAGCTTTAACTCCGCTTCCTTTGTGCTGCTGCTGAAGCGTTTCCCTTCTTTCAGCATGGCGCCCTTGCAGGAAGGAGCGAGCTCCGCGTTCGTGTTGCCCATGCCGCTGCCGCCGGAGGTGGCAAACGGGACTATGGTCTTGCCCGTCAGGTCATGCTGTTCAAGGAAGGTGTTGATAATCGTCGGCGCCACATACCACCAGATGGGGAAGCCCACATAGACGGCATCGTATTCGGCCATGTTCTCCACCCTGTTCGCAACCGCCGGGCGGAAGGACTTATCGTTCATCTCAATGGTGCTGCGGCTCTCCTTGTTTGTCCAGTCCAGATCAGCCGCGCTGTAAGGCTTTTCCGGCAGGATCTCAAACAGATCCGCGCCAATGGCGGCTGCAAGCGTTTTTGCCAACTTTGCAGTTACGCCGCTTGCTGAAAAGTATGCTACCAGCCTTTTGCTCATCGTTTATCTCCTTTGTCTTATTTTGTGTCCATTCAAATTCGCTTCACGGAATTCCTATGCGAGCTCCCATACGAATGTGACCGTATCACGGGTGTCGATCTCATCGGGTTCTATCTCGATGGATTTTGCGCGCATGGGCGCTGCAAGGCAGTTATCCGCCATGCTGTACCGGGTTTCAGAGCATACATTGAGTTCTGCCCAGTTATAATCGATGGCAACAAGCCTGCCGAGCTTCTCATTTGATGCTTCGCACAGAATCTCCGCCTTTCTTCTTGCGTTCTCCGCGGCGCTTTTGAGCAGTTCCTCCTTGATGCCGGTTGGATCCTTGACTGTGAACGCGATGGAAAGCACAGGCTTTGCCACGCAGTCCGCGATCGCGCCGAGCGTCCGAGACAGCCTTTTTGCATCAAAATCGAATGTGATTTTCAGCGAGTGGGAAACGATATAGCCGTTGAACACGTTCTTCCACTTTCCGTTCCCATCCTGCTCATTCTGATAATCTGTCCGGACGTTGAAGTTCGTGGTCTTGATCGCTTCCTTGTCAAAACCTGTCCCGGCCAGAGAAGCCTTCAACTGCTCCAGATGAACAGCAGCAAGCTCCATGGCCTTCTCGTATTTCATGTCCTGCGCGTCGAGCGTCATGCTGATGATCACATAATCCGGCCTTGCCGTTGCGCTGCCCACACCTTTTACCGTAATCGTCCTTGTCATTTCATCTTCCTCCTTATCGCCCGTCTTTTCATGTTTTTCTTCTGCGGTACACCTCCCACAGCGATTCATCCAGATATGGCCATGTTTTTTCCTTTATCCCAGCCATGGCTTCCGCAGAGCGCCTCCGCAATGCTGCCTGACGAGGGTTCAATACTGTTTCCACAGCAAGACCTCTATAGTCATTATATCAAAAAGGAATTTACAAGCCAATTTTTATCGAAACCTTCCATAAAAAGTCGCGAATCCCCCCCGCCATGCGGACAACTGTCACTTATGTTCCCGCTATGATATAATTGAACAACTAACATCACACACCGGGGAGAAATGCATGTACAAATACTTATTGTGGGATATCGACGGTACCGTACTGGATTTTCTGGCATCGGAGCAATACGCCATCCGCGTGCTGTTTCAAAAGTACGGGCTCGGCACATGCAGCGACGAAATGCTGCGTACCTATTCGAAGATCAACGTGAAATACTGGGAAGCGCTTGAACGAAACGAACTGACCAAACAGGAGATTTTAGTGGGCCGGTTCCGGGAATTCTTTGCGATGTTCGGCATCAATCCCGCGTTGGCAGAGCCCTTCAACAGCGAGTATCAGGCGGCGTTGGGCGACCATCTGGTGTTCGTTGACCATGCAGAAGAAATGCTCCGGGCGGAGAAGGGCAACTATACGCTTATCGCAGTGACCAACGGAACCAAAGCGGCGCAGGCAAAGAAGCTCAGGCGGTCCGGGCTTGACCAAATTTTTGACGCGGTGTTCATCTCGGAGGATGTGGGATATGAAAAGCCCAATGCGGCCTATTTTGAACATGTGTTTCGCAAAGCTGGCATTGTGGATAAAACACAAGCGTTGTTGATCGGCGACTCTCTGACCAGCGATATGAGGGGCGGCGAGATTGCAGGCATCGATACTTGCTGGTACAATCCAAAGCACCGCATAAACACCCTGAATATCCCTGTGACCTATGAGATCGACGATCTCGGCAAGCTCGCGGAGCTTCTTCGTTGACAAGTGGTGCGTAAAAAACAGCTTTCGGGGAACCGCATGGCACATATGCGGACTTGTTCTGTCACAGGGCATGCTGCAAGGCGTTTCCACTCACAGCGCCATTTTTGTGCTTTTGCCGTCGCTGCCTGGCAGAGTCAAAGAACGCGGTTTGTCTTTTCTCGGTAAACCGGTCAAGTTCGTTTTGCAAATGGATTCGCAACAAAAACCGCCAAAAGGCTCCCAAGGGAGCCTTTTGCATCGTTTCATATTTATATTGGGGTATGCTTGCTTCAGCCAAGCAGCATCCTGTCGTTTGCAAGCTCGCTGCCGCTTGCAGCCGCAAAGCGCTCAAGCAGCATCTCAACCGTGAGGTTCTTCTTCTCTTCGCCCCGAATGTCAAGCACAATCCTCCCGTTCTGCATCATGATGAGACGATTGCCGCAGGCGATCGCGTCGCGCATGTTGTGCGTCACCATCAGTGCCGTAAGGCCGTGCTCCGCAACCATGCGGCAGGAAAGTTCAAGCACTGTCGCGGCAGTCTTCGGGTCAAGCGCCGCGGTATGCTCATCCAACAGCAGCAGCTTCGGTTTGTTCATCGTTGCCATGAGAAGCGTCAGCGCCTGCCGCTGGCCGCCGGAAAGGAGCTTCACCTTTGTGGAAAGCCGTTCTTCCAGCCCAAGGCCCAGCGTAGCAAGCTGTTTTTTGTATTCCGCACGTTCCGCATTGCTGATGCCCCAGCGGAGCGTCCGCGGCTTGCCGCGGCGGTTTGCAAGGGCAAGGTTCTCCTCGATCCACATGTTGCCGGAGGTACCCATCATCGGGTCCTGGAATACGCGGCCGAGCAGCTTTGCGCGCTTATGCTCCGGCATGCGTGTCACATCCACGCCGCCGATGGAAATTTTGCCTTGCGCAGGCATATAAACGCCTGCCACACAGTTCAAAAGTGTGGATTTTCCCGCGCCGTTGCCGCCGATCACCGTCACGAAATCGCCTTCTTCAAGCGTCAGCGAAACGCCGTCGAGCGCTGTTTTTTCGTTTACCGTTCCCGCGTTGAACACAATGCGGAGATTCTCGATTGAAAGCATGGTTTCAGGCCCCCTTCCTGCCGCCCTGAATTTTCGCCTTGATGACAGGCAGTGAAAGCGCAAGCGCCACAGTGATGGCTGTGAACAGCTTGAGATCGTTTGCGTTCATGCCGAAGTGCAGCACGGCTGCAATGATCAAACGGTACGTGATTGCGCCAAGCGCAAGCGAAATCAGCCGTTTAAAGAAGCCGCCCTTTCCAAAAAGCACCTCGCCGATGATGAGTGAAGCAAGGCCGATCACAATGGAACCCGTGCCCATCTGGATATCCGCAAAGGACTGGCTCTGTGCAATCAGCGCGCCGGAAACCGCCACAAGCCCGTTGGAAAGCACAAGGCCTAAAATCTTCATCACATTTGTGTTGATGCCCTGCGCCCGCGCCATGTTCGGGTTCCCGCCCGTTGCGCGGATGGCGCAGCCAACCTCCGTGCCGAAAAACCAATAGCAGAAGCAGATCAGCACGAGCGTTACCCCTGCGCCAACCACAATGGTCGCCACGGTTTTTGTCATGCCAAACGCCTCCATCACCGGCGTGAACACGGTGGACAGCTTCAGCAGCGAAACGTTCGCTTTGCCCATGATGCGCAGGTTCACAGACCATGCCGCAATCATCGTCAAAATGCCGGAAAGCAGAGGCGGAATCTTGAGCAGCGTATGCAGAAGCCCCGTGCACAGCCCGGCCGCCATGCCTGCTGCAAATGCAAGCAGCAGGCTCAGGTAAGGGTCTATCCCCGCGGTAATGCTCACCGCACACACGGCCGCCCCCATGGTGATGCTGCCTTCCACGGTTAGATCCGCCACATCCAGGATACGGTAGGTGATATAAATGCCGATGGTCATGACCGCCCAAAGCAGCCCGAACCCGGTTGCGCCTAAAACTTCATTCCACATGTTTCACGTTCCAATCGCCGCCCGGCCGCGCTTTCCTGCGCGCCGGGCGGCGGTCTCCTTTTCATTTATTCAGGTCTCTGTTTCGTTTCTTCAGTTGGCTGCCTTTGCAAGAAGCTCTTCGGGGATGGTTATGCCGATCGCATCCGCAACCGCCGTGTTGAACGCAAGGTCCATTTCCGTCAGCGATTCAATGGGCATCGTGGAAACATCAGCCCCGTCCACGAGGATGCGCAGCGCCATCATGCCGGTCTGGTAGCCGAGATTGTAGTAGTTGATGGAAAGCGTTGCAAGGCCTCCTGCATCCACCATGGAGGATTCGCCGCAGATCACGGGCTTTTTGGCTTCGGTGCATACGCCTTCCACAATGGGCATGGAAGAGGCAAGCGTATTGTCTGTGGGGATATAGATCGCGTCGCACTTGGTCACAAGCGATTGCATTGCCTGCTGCACATCGTTGGTGGAAGTCACGGTCACTTCAGTGACGGCCATATTGCGCGCCTGAATGGCCTCTGTCGCAAGCTGCGCCTGCAGGATGGAGTTATCTTCGCCGGAGTTGTAAATAAGGCCCACGGTTTTGGCTTCCGGCACAAGCTGCATCAGAAGGTCGATCTGCTCCTCAATTGGGTTCATATCCGTCGTGCCGGAGACGTTGCCGCCGGGAACTTCATTGGATTCCGCGAGCTTGGCGACGACGAAGTCCGTAACCGCAGTCGCAAGGATCGGGATCTCCGTGGTTTTGCCGGCAACCGCCTGCGCGGCAGGCGTTGCAATGGCGAGCACGAGGTCGACTTCCTCGCTCACAAACCGGTCGGAAATGGTGGAGAGGGTGGATTGGTCATTCTGCGCGTTCTGGAAGTCGATCTTGATCTTATCGCCATCCACATAACCGTTGTCTGCAAGCGCCTGAACGAAGCCTTCGCGCGCTGCATCAAGGGCCGCATGCTCGGTGAGCTGGATGATGCCAATCGTAATGGGGTCTTCCGGCGTAAGCTGCCCTTCCGGCGCAGCTTCCGGGGTGGTTTCGGGCGTAGGTTCGGCGGGAGCAGGCGTGGGCGTTGCATCCGCAGTGCTCGGCTGCTGCGTTGTTGCATTGTTGCAGGCGCACAGCACAAGCATGAGCGCTGCGCAAAGCAGGATAGAGATGATGCGTTTCATGGTTTGTTCCTCCGTTTTTAAGTTTTTTGAAATTAAAAAGCCCGTCCTAAAAAAGGACGGGCTTGCTGCCGTGTTACCACCTTTGTTCGCCGTCTGCTCACGCAAAACAGCCTCTTTGAGTACTACATACTCGCGCCACTATAACGGGTGAACCCGTCCCGATCTACTCGGCGCATGGCCTTTCGGCGGGCGGCTCCTGCGTGTATTCCCGTGCCGTTCCCTCCTGCCTCGCACCAACCGGCAGTTCTCTTCAGGGTCTTTCTCGCGGTACTCTTTCGCAGTCATTGCCATTTTCTGAATATTCCCCAAGTACATGCATACTCTGCCACGATAACGGGTGGTCCCGTCCCATCCTACGCAGGCCGAAGCCTTTCAGCGGGAAGCTCTTGCGTGAATTCGCGCGCCGTGCCCCTTCTGCCTTGCACCAACCGGCAGTTCTCTTATGGGCCATTCTCGCGGTACTATGTCGCCGTCGTCGCCATCAATTTTCGATTGCGGCTATTATATCGTGCCCTGTTCCGCTTGTCAACAGGAAAATATATTATTTTTATTTCGCTGCTGCACAGGCCGGCCGGAGCGCGTTCCTGTTTCTCCTCAATCCCGCCGGGAACGGTTTGCGATCATGAACAGCCGCAGGAAGGAAACGAATGCGGAAAGCGCCGCCACCACATAGGTCATCGCCGCCGCGCGCAGCACAGCCTTTGCAGCGCCTTCTTCCTCCCCGCCCGAAATGTATCCGCCCTCGGAAAGCATGGCAATGCCGCGGCGGGAAGCGTTGAATTCCACCGGCAGCGTCACAAGTTGGAACATCAGGATGCCGCCGAAAAGCAGCGCGCCGAACACGGCAAGGGAATAGTTCCCCATAATCACCCCGAGCAGCACCAAATAAGGCGACACTGCGGAACCGATGTTGGCCACCGGCACAAGCGCGTTGCGCACGCGGATGGGCGTATACCCTTCCTGATACTGCATCACATGGCCGATCTCATGCGCCGCAACGGCGAGCGCCGCAACGGAAGATTGGTCAAACACCGCTTCCGAAAGGCCAACCGTGTTGGTTTTGGGGTTGAAGTGGTCGGTCAGCGCGCCGGAAACACGGGTAAGCTGCGCGTTGCTGCCGCCGTAAAGGAGCATGCGCTGCGCTACGTCACACGCGCGCAGGCCGGTTCGCGCAGGCATGTTCGAGTATTTCCGGAATGTGCTCTGCACGCGGGAGGAGGCGATCATGCCGATCACCGCAACGGCGAGTACCACCCACAGCATGGAATCATAATAAAAATACGGCATTGCGTTCAGCCCTTTCCTGCACAGGTTTTTTGTATTGTAACCAGTATACCACAAACCGGGATTTCCCGGCGCGCACTTCACAATTTTTCCGCAGAATGTTATCATTGTAGTCGTAGTATCCCTGCAATCTCATGAAAGGGCACCACGTTTTATGACTCGCGACATCCTCGGCCTTTCGGACAAGGCGTTCTATCGGAAAGTATTTGCCGTCTGCCTGCCCATTATGCTCCAGCAGCTCCTTTCCACCGCCATGTACATGGTGGATACCATCATGATCGGCGGCTTGGGCGACATTGAGCTTGCGGGCGTTGGTGCGGCAAACCAGCTTGCGTACCTGCTGGACATCTGCCTGTTCGGCGTCACGGGCGGCGGAAGCGTGTTTATGGCGCAATATTTCGGCAAAAAGGATCTTGCCGGCGTGCGCCGTACGCTCGGCCTCTGCATCGTGCTCGCCGGCGCATGCGCAGCGTTGTTCGTTGCCGTAGCGCAGGGCTTCGGCGGGTTCTGCGTGGGCCTGTTCAGCGAAGAATCTGCCGTAACAGCGCGCGGTGTGGAGTATCTTTCCATCGCCTCCTGGGGGTATCTGTTCAAAGCGCTTGTCTATCCCTTCGGCGCGGTTCACAAATCCACCGGCCATGCAAAGCTGCCCATGCTTTCCGGCCTTGCGGGGCTTCTTGTGAACATGTTCCTGAACTATTGCCTCATCTTCGGCAACCTGGGCTTCCCGATGCTCGGCGTGCGGGGCGCAGCCATCGCAACGCTCATCGGCTCCGCAGTGGATTGCGGCACGCTGCTGTTCTTCAGCTTCGCCCGCGATACCGCCGCCCGCGCAAAATGGCATGAACTGTTCGACCATGTGTTTGCCAACATCCGCCCGTTCATCGCCGTAAGCGCGCCCGTGCTGCTGGATGATTCCATCTGGGCGCTCGGCATGCTTGCACAGAATGCGATCTACGGCAAAATGGGCACGGATGCTTTCGCCGCGATGATGATTGTCGGCACGGTGGATAAGCTTTCCTTCATCCTGCTTCAGGGGATCGGCACGGCGGCCGCGGTCGTCATCGGCAATACGCTTGGCGCAAGCGGGCAGGATGACGCCTATGTTTACGGCAAGCGTTTCCTTTGGCTCTCCGCGCTCGTCGGCACGCTCGTTGCGGTGCTCGTCTGCACGCTTGGGGTATACATCCCCTATCTTTACACCAACACCACGCCTGCAACGCAGGCGCTTGCCGCGGATACGACCTTTGTAATGGGCTTTGCTCTGCCGCTTTGGGCGCTTAACTTCACGATCATCGTGGGCATCCTCCGAAGCGGCGGGGATACGCGTGCAGCGGCGATCATCGACCTCCTGCCCATGTGGGTCATTTCCATCCCGCTTTCGCTGCTCGTCGGGCTGTATTTCAAGCTTCCGCTCCCGTATGTTTATGCCTGCCAGCACGTGGCAAGCCTCGTGCGCCTTTGGTTCGCGCTGCGCCGCACGCACCGCGGCGAATGGGCGCGGCAGCTGGTGTAAGGATATGCGCAATTTTGTGCTTCTCGGGTTCACCCTTGCAATCGGGCTCGCTATGGCCGCCGCCAATGCCTTCTCCGTCGCCTGCCCATTCTGCAACCGTCCGCTGCCGAAACATGCGTTCAGGAAGCCGGGCGCGTGCACCGGCGAATTCTGCGGCAAGGAAGTCAGCATCGTGTGATGCTGCGTCAGGAGAATCAGTCGAACCGCATCGAACTATGAGCTTTTATCGTAAAACGATAAATTTATATTGAAATTCAATAATCTTCATGCTACAATACCTCCAAGAAAGCGATTTCATTCGGAGGTATTGTTCTTTTATGAAAGCAAAACTCCTGCCCCGCATCACGGAGGCCATGCTCTATCTTCTTGCGGCGTTTGTGCTTCTTTGCGCCGTAACGCTTTACATCCCGGGCAGCGGTTGGGATCAGATCATCGCTGCCTACTGCCAGACGGATTCCGACCCCGTTGCGCTGCGCGTGTTCCTTACGGCTGCTGCCGTATTTGCGCTGTGGATTCTCTTTGAGCTCCTGCTCGTAATGCGCACGGTTTCCACCGACCCTTTTGTGCAGCGCAACGTGCATGCGTTCGTGCGCATGGGCATTGCAGCGGAGCTTGCGGGCGCAATGTTCACCGTGCGGTGCGCCGCATACTTCACGCCCATGACGGCTGTGTGCGCAATCGTGATGTTGCTTGCGGGCCTGTTTGCGCTCGTGCTTGCAGGCGTGTTCCGCCGCGCCGTTGCGTTCAAGCTTGAAAACGACCTGACGATTTAAGGAGGCAAGCGCAATGATCCGTGTCAACCTTGACGTGATGCTTGCAAAGCGCAGGCTTTCCTCCGGCGAGCTGGCCGAACGCCTCGGCATCACGCCGGCGAACCTTTCCATCCTCAAGACCAACAAGGGAAAAGCCATCCGCTTTTCCACACTCGATGCGCTCTGCCGGATTCTGGAATGCCAGCCGGCGGACATTCTGGAATATGTTCCGGACACAACGGAAAGCGAGGCCGTCTGATGGAACAAAAATACTATGAGCAACCGCCCACACCCTCTTCCAGCCAGGCTTCCGCGCCCGAAAAGCGCGTGTATGCCCCTCTGCAGCGGCTGATGCTTCTGTTTGCGCTCACGCTCGGGGGGATCGCCGCCTTCTGGTGGTTCGGGGAAGCCGGCGCGTTCTTTTCCGGCACCGTCCGTGCATTCGTCCCCGCCTATGCGGTGTTCTGGGCCGTGTATGCCGCGGGCTTCTGTGCGGCGAACCCCAAGCGTGCCCTCCGCCCTTCCAGCCTGTTCCTGCTTGCCGCCACGGCGCTGCTGTTTCTGCGTTACGCCATATACGCGCAGGCGGAAACATCGCTGCTTAACCTGTTCGTGATCCCGCTTCTTCTGATGCTGCATGCCGTGGACTGTTCCTTTGATGTGCCTGCCTGCCGGGAAGGACAGTATTTCAGTTTGTATCTGCGCGGCTGGTTCGTCGCCCCGTTCGCATGCATCGGCCGCTTTTTCGGCGCGCTTTCGAGCCTGTTCCCGCGCGGCAAGGGCAGCCCGCGGGCGCGCGCCGTGCGGCTCGGCCTTCTTTGTGCGCTCCCGGTTGCCATCCTTGTGGCGTCGCTGCTTCTTCAGGCGGACGCGGTGATGGCCTATTATCTTACAAACTTTCTCAAAGGGTTGTCCTTCGGCAGCTTTTTGCCGCGCCTTGCAGGGGCGTTGCTTGTTGCGATGCTGTTCTATTCGTTCCTGTACGCGATGACGTGGCAAAAACCCGCCGTGCCCGATGCGCCGTATCAAAAAGCCATCGACCCGGCGAGCGTACTTGCAGCACTCGGGCTTCTGCTCGCGGTATATGCCGTGTTTGCAGCCTTCCAGTTCACGTACCTCACCGGGCTTGCGGGCCTGCCGGCGGAGCTGACCTATTCCGAATATGCGGTGCGCGGGTTTCGTGAGCTTTGCGCTGTGGCAGCGATCAACTTTGCAGCCTTCGGCGTTTGCCTTGCTTTCACGCGGGAGCACCGTGCGCTTCGTCCCATGCTGCTTGCGCTCCTCGGCGCCACGGCTCTCATTCTCGTTTCCGCACTCTTCCGCCTCGCGCTCTACATCCGCGCCTATGGCCTTACCATCAACCGCATTCTGCCGCTTTGGTTCATGCTTTTTCTGCTTGCGGTGCTCGCGCTCTGCGCGGCGAAGCTCTACCGGCCGAAGCTCCGGCTCATCCGCCTGCTCGCGGGTGTGCTCGTCGCGTGGTATCTTTGCCTCAGCGCACTGAACCTTGATGCAATCATCGCAAAAAGCGTGCTCGCGGACGCGGAACGCAAGGGCGGCTTAACCGAAACAAACGCCAATCTCCTGCGCTACCAGCTTTCGCAGGATGCGCGCGGCGTGCTTCTCAAGAGCCCGCTGCGGGAGCAGATTTATTACGATGTTGCACCGGAAGACATCCCGAGCAAGTAACCGGGAAAAGGAGGAGGGTTTCACAATGAAGCACGGCACAACACCCAAGCGGCAGCATGCGCGTTTGCTGCTCACGCTTTTCCTCACAGCCTGCTTTGCCTGCGGCTGTGGGGAAGCGGTCGGCCCAGAACGATTTTATGCAGAAAACCGGGAAGCGCTTGAAAACGCTGCTTATAAAATTATGGCAAATGGGGATGCCGATGGCGTCCAAATCCAAGGGGTCGAGCGTATTTCCTATTGGGAATCCGAAAACCCGGTCATTGAATTTATCATTTCAACATCCGGAAGCGTCCCCGCTTGCACATATAAAGGCATCTACTACTCCGCAAGCGGAGAACCGGCGGCATTTCAATGCGCGGATGTGGCCTTGACCGAAACGGAAACCGGGTGGGCTTGGGCTGCGGAAGGCGATAACCGTGGGGCTACGGTCCATATTGAAGGAAATTGGTTCGCTTTTGAGGCCGCGCTTTAATTGGCCTGTGGGTTTTCTTTTCATCCATCCTGAATCGCAGAAAGGAGTTCCATCCATGAAGTTTACCATCACACCCAAACGGCGGCATGCGCGTTTGCTGCTCGTGCTCTGCCTCACCGCCTGCCTTGCCTGCGGCTGCGGCAAACGGGTCAGTTCGCCTGACCCGAACGCAAACCTTTATATCGTATTTGACAGCACCGATGTCGTGCGCTCCGTTTCAATCGACCAGGAAGGCGGCGCTGCGGGCGAAACCGTGCAGTACGCGGACGGCACGCCGTTTCTTGCCGGGGAAACCTTCAGCTTTTCCGTTGCGGAATCCGCTTCCGTCCCCATAACGGTGCGCATTTATGCGGGCACAGGGCAGGAGATGGGGGATCCGCTTGCTGAGGCGGAATTCACGCTGGATCTTTCTGAAGGGAAGAACGCCTTGCTCCGCATTTTCAACGACGCGGACGGCGCGCTCGTGATCGAGCATGACGGGCATCTGAACTTCGAGCTTTCCGCCTGAGCTTGACAGACGCTCCGCCGCATGGTACGATACTTGTACAATAAGGGAGTAGCCGGCGCGGTACGCCGCGCGGCAAAGTCGACACACTGGAAGCGCTGCTTCCCGGCTTGGCATGAAATGGCGAGACTTATCTGTTCAAACGGCAGATAGGTCTCTTTTTTTGCTCATATATTTAAATCGGCACAATTGGAGGAACAAAGGCATGCAGATATGGGAGCTTTTCATCATCGCCGTGGGCTTGTCCATGGACGCGTTCGCAGTGGCGGTCTGCAAAGGGCTTTCGGTGCGGAAGGTTTCGCCGGGGCATGCGCTCACGGCAGGGCTGTACTTCGGCGGGTTTCAGGCGCTAATGCCGCTCCTCGGCTACTTCCTCGGCACACAGTTTGAGTCGCTGATTCAATCCGTGGATCACTGGATCGCCTTTGCGCTGCTCGGGCTCATCGGCGCGAACATGATCCGCGAATCCCGCTCTGAAAGCGAGGAGTTCAACGATTCTTTCGGCCCGAAGGCCATGCTCCCGCTTGCCGTCGCCACCAGCATCGATGCGCTTGCCGTGGGCGTTACGTTCGCGTTTTTGCAGGTGCAGATCGCTCCCGCCGTGGCTTTCATCGGCGTAATTACCTTTGCCCTTTCCTGCCTCGGCGTGAAGCTCGGCAACGTATTCGGCGCAAAATATAAGTCCCGCGCAGAACTTTTCGGCGGGGTCGTGCTCATCCTGATGGGCGCAAAAATCCTGTTGGAGCATCTTCTGCAAGGCTGAACGGGAATCGGCAGCGTGTGCAGAGGGCGGCCATGCGGCCGCCCTCTGCATACCGAAAAGCCAAGCCGGCGGCAGGCCGCCGGCTTGCAGCGCTTCTGCGCTGTTTTAGTCTTTAGTCCGCACGCTTCTTTCCCCAGAAGAACAGCGCCACGGTGCCGGGGCCGGTGTGGCTTCCGATGGTCGTGCCGACGCTGTTGATCTCAACCTTGCCGCTCAGGTTCGGGAAGCGCTCCTCCACAAGGTCCGCAACATAGCGCGCATCCTCGTAGCAATAGGATTGGGAGATGTAGCACTTGCCGGAATAGGCAAGCCCGCCCTCCGCGTTTTCCGCCATGCGCTCCACTTGTTTTTGCAGCACGCGCTTCTTGGTGCGCACCTTTTCGCGCGGGATCAGCCGGCCGAGGTTATCCATGTTCAAAAGCGGGCAGATGCCGAGCATGGAGCCGAAAAAGCCTGCCGTTTTGCTGATGCGGCCGCCCTTGATGTAAAACGTCAGATCCGTAGAAATAAACCAGTGGTGCAGCTCAAGCTTATGTTCCTCCGCCCAGGCATACGCCTCATCCACGGACATGCCGGAATCCCTGAGGTCAGCCAGTTTGTCCATAATCAGCCCATAGCCGGAGGATGCGCCGAGCGAGTCCACAACGCGAATCCTGCGTTCCGGATATTTCTCGGAAAGTTCCTCCGCGGCTGCTTTGGCCGCGTTGTATACGCCGGAAATACCAGAGGAAAGGCTCACATGCAGGATGTCCTTCCCCGCCTCAAGGAATGGCGTGAAGTATTCCACGAACTCCTCCGTGTTTACCTGGGAGGTTTTCGTCTCCGCCCCGTTTATCATGGCGCGGTAAAAATCGTCGAAGGGGATGGACTGCCCCAAATCGTCGCTGTATTCCTTGCCGTCCAGATAAAAGTGAAAGCAAATGTAATGGATGTTCCTGTCTTCAAAATGTTCCTTTGAAAGGTCTGCCGTTGAGCAGCAGCTCAACACAAAATCGTTCATACTCCAACCTCCCTGTAAATTTATTTGTGTCCGCCTTGATCCGAGGCGCCTTTTGCAGTCTTTATTGTCTTATTCTACCATGCGGCGGCTATAATCGGTATACCCAAATAGCCAGTTTTGGATACTCCCAGCATCATTTCGCGGCTGCGAAGCTGTAATCTGCCGCCATGCGCGTTTCAAACCATGCGGAAAGATCCCGGCCCGTCGCTTCCTCAAATGCGGCAAGCAGATCTTTCTCAGTTGCATTTTTAAAGCTGTTTGCGTCGAAGTAGATGCGCAGCGCTCCAAAGAAGGCTTCATCCCCAAGCTCCTCCCAAAGCGCACGATACAGCGCCGCACCGTGTGCGTAAACGGTCATGAAGTATTCTCCGCCCCCGAATGCATAAAGCGAATCGTCCAGCCGCGTCGTGCGTTGTGTTGCGCCATACTCCGCAAAGCGCTCGTTCCAAAGCTTTTCCGCCGCCTGCTCGCCGTTCCTTTCCGCATAACAGCGGAAAGCCAAAAATTCCACAAGCGATTCATCCAACCAGGGCGCTTTGATCTGATCGCTCCCCACAAGGGCGTAAAACCATTGGTGGGCTACCTCATGCGCGATCACAAGCTCGCCCATTTCCGCACGGTTATTAGAGCGCAGGTAGCGGGATGAAATCATCACAAGGCCCGGGTATTCCATGCCGCCCGTCTGGTCAAACGGCACCACGAACAGTTCCGTATACGGATAAAGGCCAATCTTGCGGCTGTAAAAATCCAGTGCATAGGCAGCCGCCTCTGCGCTGAACTGTGCAGCGCCCTCGGTTGCAGCAATCCCCCGTACCGTCGCGCGCGCAGTTGCCGTTCCCTCCGCTCTCGTCACGCCGTCCGCGACGAGGGCAAGCGCAAAGTCCCGCACCCGGGGCGCCGCAATGTAGTATGTGTTTTCATAATAGTTTTCTTTTTTTTCAACCAGAGTGCCCGTGTAAGCAAGCGCATGTGTTTTGGGGAACGTCACAGCCACGCGGTAATCCGCCGTTTCGCTGTAAAACGCATCGCCCTCTCCGGTGTAAGGATCCGTTCGCCATGCGCCGTTTTCATATACGGCGGCAATCGGCAGGAAGTTGCCGAGCATGAGCCCCGTCTCGTTCGTGCCGAAGCGGCTTCCCGTTTTCGGCGCGGCAATGTGAAAGCCGAGGTACAGCTCCGCGCTCCCGCCCGGGGCGATTTCCAGCGGCAAAGGCACGGTAAGGATGCTCCCGGCCTCGCCGGAAAGCTCGTAATAGGCCCGCTCGCCATTTACCGCCACCGTTTCAAGCGTAAGGCACCCGGATGAAACATCGTTTGCATGCAGGCGCAGCTTCACGGCATACAACACATCCGAAGATGTGTTCACATAGGTCAGGCGCAGCTTGCCGTATATCCCGGCTGTGCGCGGGTCAACGGAAAGCACCGCCTCATACAGGTTTCCCGTGCGCGCGGCCTGCGCGTCCGCTGCGGGCGTGGGCGCCCAATCCGGCTCTGGCGTAGGTTCCGGCGGCGTTTCTTCCGGCAGCTCGCTCCAGGGGTTCGGCGTTTTGGCGGGTTCAGCCCGCGTTTCATTCCCGTTTAAGGGCAGTGTGGCCAGCGCCGCTGCCAGCCCCAGCGCCGCCGCAGTCAAAAACAGATATTTCCACTGCAATAGCTTTTTCATATTCATAAATGTATTATAGCATGGATGGGAGCATACGGCCAAATCCGCAACCGTAAACTTTTCTTGCGTTGCGCAGCGGGCGGTTGCGGCTTATAATTGAAACGGACGGCGGCTGCTTGCCGCAGGGGTAACTTGTCAGTTTTTGGAGGTGTCCATGCCCGTTTTTCTTAAGCGTAACCCGCTGCTGGATGTAACAGCGGTCAGCAATGTTTTTTTGCTTGAATATATGCCCAAAGCGCCTGAAGGCTTCACAAAGGCGTATCTGCTTGGCCTGATGCAAACCGGCGCGCCGGGTGCAGAAGCCGCCGGGCTCGATGTTTCGGGCGTGCTCGGCGTGAGCGAAACAGAGCTTGCGCGCGCGTTCGCCTATTGGCAGGCCGCCGGGCTTGTGCGCATCGTTTCAGACGCGCCGCTCACTGTGGAATACCTCCCGGCGGGCGCTTCCTCCGGGCTTGCCGCCGGGGATGCGCCGCGCAAATATGCTTCGCTTGTAGCCGCTTTGCAGGATGTGGCCGGCACGCGTGTGTTTTCCGGCCATGAGCTTTCTGAAATTTATGATTGGATCGAAGCCTTCCGTTTTGAGGAAACCACCGCTGTGCTCTGCGTGAAGGATTGTCTCGCGCGCTGCGGCGCAAGGGCGAAGCTGTGGCAGATGAATGCCACAGCAAAGCGCTGGGCGGATGCGGGCGTGGCCACGCCGGAGGAAGCGGAGCGCTACCTTGCCTTGGAAGCGCAGCGTTCTGCGGGTGCGCAGCGGCTCCTCCGGCGTTGGAAGCGCAGCCGCACCGCCACGGAGGATGAGCTTGCCCTCTATACGAAGTGGACGGAGGAATGGGGGTTTGACGAAAGCGTGATCTTTGATGCCTGCGCTGAGATGACCTCCGCCGCGCAGCCGAGCTTCCGTTATCTTGATACCATTCTGAAAACGTACCGCCTCAATGGCGCCGTTACCGCAGAGGCCGCCGCCGAACTTCGCCGTGCGCGCGATGCGGCGGATGAGTTGGCGCGCATGTTGTTTGAACGCGCCGGCATCCGCCGCACGCCGACGCTCGCGCAGCATGAGCAGATCGACGCATGGCATGACAAATGGCATATGGATGCGGAGCTGCTGTTATATGCGGCGGATGAATCCCGTGCAGCGGCGCAGCCGTTTGCAAACATCAAAAAGCTTGTAACGGCATGGCATGGCGCAAATGTTGCCACCGTGGCCGCCGCACAGGAGTTTGAGCGAAAAAAGGCCGTTTCGCCCGCCGCGCAGGGGAAGCGCACACGCGCGCACAACCACCACCAGCGCGCCTATTCCGATGAGGAGCTTGCCAAAATCGGCATCGATCTGCTGGAGGATTGACTGTCCAAACCCTGACTGCGGGCAATGCGTATATGTATTGTTTGTAAATTATCATTATCGTCGGGGAAAATCACCGCCCTTGAAACGCAGGATTATTCCGGCTCCAGGGCTTATGGCACGGTCATCCCGATCATGAGCGATGATCCCGATTTCGGCAATTCCTCTGTTTCCCGAGAGTGGATAATATTGATCGATGATTAGCGCCAAAAACGCAAAATGCGCCGGAAGAGTGTTTCCCTTCCGGCGTTGTTGTTTTTGGTTCACCTGAGGCTCTTACCTTTAAGTTCGATCACGCTGAACAGGCGCGGCGAGGTCATGCGCGAAAACAGGCGCTCGCCGTAATCGTCAAGCAACTGCGCTTTGCCAAGGTTTGTGGCAATGGCCGTTGCCTTGCCCGCGTTCTGCCGCTCGTTGATCGCCGAAAACAGCACTTCATAGGTCACGTTCTGAATGAACGGCTCCGTGCCAAGGTCGTCGATCAAAAGCAGGTCCGGCGTCGCAAGCCCCGTGGCCGAGAGCCCCCCGTCCCGCTCGCGGATGCCGCGCAGCATGCGGTCCAGCAGGTTATAGGCCGTATATTTTTGAACGGACCAGCCCCGTGAAAGCGCGCGCTGGCCGATGCAGTCCAGCAAAAATGTTTTTCCCAAGCCCACATCGCCCATCAACAGCAGGCCCTTTGCGCCGTTGAAGGAAAGCTTTTCCGCGTACTCCTCGCAGATTTCCTTTGCGCGCACGCTCCTGCGCAGCTGCGTTTCCTCCGAATAAATGCCCGTGTCGAACCGTTCAAAGCAGGCGCCTGCCGCAAATCCGGAGGAAGCGTATTCTTCCCGCAGCAGCCGTTTGCGCAGGCATGCGCACATGCGCTGTTCCGGCCCCACAAAACCTGTGTCCTCGCATTGTGCGCAGCGGAACTGCGGCCGAAGCGATTCCGGAGCGATTCCGTTGTCCGCAAGCAGGCGCTGCGCTTCCGCATCAAGCGCGGCAATGGCCTGTTCCGTTTCCGCGCGCAGTGCCGCCGGATCCTCTGCCTGAAGCAGTTTGGGGCCAAGCGCAAAGGCAAGGCGGCGCTTTTCCGCGTCAATTGCGGCAAGCCGGGGCAGCGCGGCATAGGCGGCGCTTCTCTGTTTCTCCGCCCCAGCGATTGCCCGCGCGCGCGCCGCCTTGTATTCACTTTCTATGCTTCGTGTCATGCGCATGCCGTTCCTCCCGCTGCGTTTCACTCTACGCCATTATAATGCTTTTCCCCGGCGCGGCACAAGATGTCAGGCGTCCGTTTCGTTCTTTTCTCCCGTTTCGGAGAGCTTTTTCAAGGCCGTGCGCAGCGCGCCCGGCATCGGCAAACCGATCTCTCCTGCATTTTCCAGGATACTGATTCCTTCGTTCGCCACATAAAAGGCGATTACCGCCGCACGGATGGCCTGATTTGCTGCCGGGATCATCCGGTCTATCACCGTTGCAAGCGCCACGAGCGCGAAGATGAATACCTTCTTTAACAAGCCGCGGAAGCCCACATTGCTATCCAGCTTTTTCAGGATCAGCGCCTTGATTACGCCCGTAATATAATCGATGGCCACCACGCACACCAACGCAAGGATCATCGCGTCCCACGGCCCGAACAGGTATGCCGCAGCGCCTCCCAGCGCAGCGGCCGCAACCTTGAGCCAGTCAACCATATGGTTCATCGTTTTTCCTCCTCTGTAGTTCCATTCTCTTATTTTCTTCTTTGGTCCCGCGTTCAGCCCTCGCGCCTCACATAGCGTTCCGCCATGTATCCCTTTGTAAGCGTGCCGCGGATTGCTGCCGCCACCTCGCACCAGCCGGCCTCGGCAGGCATTGCAAGCAGCCGCTCTCCCGCATGGGCTATGCCAAGCACGGGATGCGCTGCGCCGCGTCCGCTCCGCACGTTCACCGACCCGCCGCCCACCGTGGCAAAATATGCACCAACCGTATCAGGTTCTTCAACAGGGGGTGCATCCGGCAGCGGCAGGCGGCCATAGCGGTTCCAATATCCCTTTCCCCCTGCATCCAAGGTGCGCCGTGTCACGCCGGCATCACGCCCCTGCGCCTCAATTGCAGTTCCGTCGCCTAAATATACGCCCACATGGTGCACTTTACTGCCGTTGTCCCGAAAAACAAGGTCGCCTTTTTCAAGCGCGCTGCGCCGAACCGGGGCGCAGTTTCGGTAGAGCCCGGCAGCGCTCAGGTCATTTTTATAAAAGCCTGTCATATCCTGCAAATAATGCATAATGAGGCCGGAACAATCGTATGCCGCAATGGGCGATATGCCTTTGGCCTGCAATTCTTTCCAGAATGCCACCACGCGCTGCACGTTTGCTTCGCTGGTTTCGCGCGAGCGGATCCACTTTTCCGTAATTTCTGTTTGGCCCTGTGCGCCCCAAACGTAAAGGGAGCGGCCTACCTGTGCGTCCAAATATTCAATAAACTCATCAATCATGTTTCAGTTTTCCTTTCTGTTCAGGATAAGCGCCGTCCCACAAAAAAGTTCCGGCGCCCCTGTTTCCATACTATGCTGCCGCCCGGCCCGCCGCTCATTGCCTCTCCCAGCCACTTGGGGTCTGCTCCGGCGTCCATATGTTGACCCCTTCAAATACCGACTTGTACAGCGCGCCTTTCCACCAACCACATTCGCCCTTTGCGAATCCTGACCCCGGCGCAAAAGTTTCCGGAATGATTCGGTGTCCTTCGCGGTAAGAAATCTCCTCCCACAATGCAGGCGCATTGTCCGGCGCGTTCTCCGGTGCATCCCAAAGGTCAACCGCGGCGCGCTTCAATGTGCCGTTCCAGTTGATGCGGGTTCCCGCCCTTATCAGCGCTCCATCGCCTTGCAGCGTTGGGTACAGCGGCACCGCCCTGCTTGCCGCCGCGTCATCCAATACGGCTCCCGCAGTGTCCATTGCAGTGCGCACCTTCTGTGCGCCATTCAGCCATCTGCCCATGTTATGCTCCTTTCTCCGGCTCCACGCCAAGCAGTGCAAGCGCTGCCGCCATGTCTTCCGTTTCGCTCGGCTGCGGCTCCAAAACGGGTCCATAACTGAAAACCAACAGCGGAGCTTCGCCGGATATATCAACGGCAACGTTCACAATGCGCGGGTTGCCTTCCGCGTCAACGGGTTCAAATGCGGCTTCAATGTCTGCATCGGGCGTTGACCATTCAAGGCATGCGCAGTCTGCGAGGCCAAGTGCAGCGGCTTCATTTTCTGCGGCATAGTCCTGCTTCAAATTACCTTCTGCCGCATACGCACGCAGAACCGCGCCCGTTTCTGCGTTATAAAATATCCTTCGTCTGAACATGGATCAAACCTCACTTTCCAATTGCCCACCAGTGATAGGGCATCAAGGTGGTGGTAGGGAACTTCATTGTGAATCCATCATCCGATACCGTGGCGCTGACGTTTGCCGCAGTTTGCTTTGCGATGTTTCCATCTGCATCGCACACAAACCCGCGTGCGTTTCCGTAGTCCGCCGGATTGGTTATAGATACTCCAACCACCGCATATGGCCGAAACCCCACCCCCGTTACGTTAAGCGTATAGTTTGTGCTGTCTGCGCTCTGCGTTCCGTTTGCGGATTTCAGCTTTCCGCCCCCGCCTGCCATATTGAAAATCATGCTCTCACCCCACGATCAGAATATTTGCGGTCACAGAATCGGCAGGCACAGTGTCGCATGCAAATTTAAGCTGGCCGTTGTTCGATGCAATGCAGCGAACGCCGGCCTCAGCCCATAGTTTCAAGCTTGCCGGCGCCGGCGTTATGATGATGATGCTCTCATCCGTTACGCCGGGCACGGTTTCCCACCTTGTTAATCCGAAGCTTTCCCATCCGCTCGTATCAAGGAAAAGTTCTTTTGTCTGCGGAGCCGCCGCCGCGCCCAAAGAGGAAAGCGTGTGCGTGTGCCCGGCTGCGGCGTATTCGCCGTGCGTATGGTTCTCCTCCGCTGCACCGATCGAAGCGGGGGAAATCGGGTCCGCCCCCCCTTCCGCATGGCGGCTCGCGTGGGCTGCCTGGCCCGTTGCTGCCGCCGCTGCATATGCTGCCGCTGCAGCGGCGTCCGCCGTCTCCACCGCGGCCGCAGCCTGTGCCATCAATCCCACAAGCAGCGGATATTCGCCTGTGGACTGCACGGTTTCATCGTTCAGGATGCCGCGGCGGCAGGTAAAGTTGAATTTCGCGCTCGTCACAAGCGTTTTAAGCGCTGCACCGGAATAGATCTGCAATTCGCATTCCACCATGCCGGGTGCGAAGGAAGTGCTGAACAGCGAGATCGTCACCTCGTTTCCCGCCGTGCCGCCGATGCATACCCCGCCGTCCTCCGCTCCGCTGTCCTGGGAGGAGGTCCCGGTCGATTTGGAAAATATGGCAAGAACACGGCATCCGCTCAGGTTTACGGGTTCTCCGTCGTCCGTAAGGAGGATGTGCAGCACGTTCCCCGTGTCGCCCTCCACCACGCTGAATTCCCGGTTGGAAATGGATCGCGTGATATCCAGTGCGATCTCAAATTCCTTCAATACTTCTCCGCCGCCCATATGCCGCTTCCTCCCCTACTCTGCTTTTTCGGGTTTGCTTCCGCCTCAAGCGCAGCATATCCTGCGGCGCCCAACACGCCGTAAAGTTCATCCCTGCACTCCTTCCAATGTTCAGAGCCGGAAGAATACAGCAGGCGGCGGTCTGCCTCGCTCATGCGCAGCACAAAGCCCCTGTATTCTGCCGGGGTCATGCTGAAATAAGCATCGTCCTCCGCCGCGCTGCCGTTTGAACGGCGCTTCGGCGCAGAAGCGGCGCTGCTTGCAGCGTTTGCCGATTGATATGCCGCGTACCATTGCGCCGCAAGGCTTGCCGCCGCATTTTGTGCGTTGTATGCAAGCTGCGCGTTCTGCATCTGGGCCTGCAAATCCAAATTGGCGTAATATTGCAGATAAGATGCCACCCGTTCGGACAGCGATGCGGCATAGTTGGATTCCAGCAGCGCCACATCCCGCTCCGTGTTGGCCATTTCACGCCCCTTCACGGAGGTAACGTAGGTGGATGCCCCCATCCCCCGGGAAGCCGCATCCGCATCTAATTCCGCCATGTTCGCTTCTCCCCGCGCGCGGCGGGATGCGATGGCCTGATCCGTGGCCGGGCGCAACGATGCTTCCACATCCTTTTCAATCTCTGCGCGCGGCGGCGTATAAGCCTGTATCCTGGGCGGCGCATACAGGGAAAGCGCCTGATCGTAATATCCGCCGTATATGCGCGCGGGCGTGCTCCAATCGTTCCTGCCCCCTGTCAGAGACGCCTCATAAGCCGCCTGGGTTTTCGGGCCCCAGATCCCGTCTGCCGCAACGCCGAGGCGCGTCTGATATTCCTTCACCTTCTGCCGGCTGTCCACGCCGGCGGGCGGGGTGTAGCCCGCCAAAGAATAGCTTGCCATTTCTGATTTCCTCCGTTCATCCTCTGGTTTCAATCGCCGCAAGCCGGGCTTCCAGCTCCGCGATTTTCTGGCTCAGAATCGTAAAATTCTGGTTCAGGCAGTTTTCGTTTGCCTTCACGCGCTCCGTATACGCCTGCCTGTTTGCGTCCCGTTCCCTGCCGGCGGGCAGGGCGATGTAGTAGAGCGCGCGCATGTCAAGCGCCATTATTCCGTCCTCCTTCGTTCATCAAGCAGCACCTCCGCGCCTGCTTCCAGCGCAAACCGGCCTCCTGCTTCGTTGTAAAAGCGCATGGAAAACGTGCGCCCCTCGCCCGCCAACGGCACCTCAAGCACGCTTGCGCGCGCTTCCGGCACGCGCATGCGGTGGGTTGCCGTGTGGGTGTCGATGGTCATGTCCATCAGGATCACGGAATCCGCAAGGTCGCTGCTGCCGCGCAGATAAAGCTCGCGGATGCTTTTTACAGAGCCTTTGTCGTAAAGGTCGGTCAGCGGCGTCTGCCACCATGCTGCAATGGGCGCGCCGTCGTAAGTCGTGCCTTCCCCAAAGCGGCAAACGCGCCGCGCGCCGTCAATTAAATAGAGCACGCCGCCCCGCGCGCACAGGTCGCTTGCCGTAAAGCCGCGCCGCAGCATATAGGTGCAGCGTATCAGGTCGTATTCCACAAGCGCGCAGTCTCCGCCCTCGTCGATGGTAAAATACAGCTTGTCCCGGCAGAGCGCCCCGCGTGCATCCGTGGCCGAGGCGCCCGCAAGCACGTTGCGGATACGCCGCGCATCCGGCATAGGTGCCGCGCTCACTCCGTTGAAGCAGCAAAGCCCGCCGTCGGTCAAGTAGTACAGCGCGTCGCCCGAAGGCACGATCGACGTGTGCACGGGCAGCTCCCCGCGGGATTCCACCGCTTCCACAATATAGTTTCCGGGCCTGTCGCCCAAAAGGCGGAAAATGCTGTGCTGTTTGAAGATCAAAAGCTGGTTGGAAAGCGCCGCAAGGCCAATGATCGGGTCGCCGCCCGTGTCGCCCACCTCGGTATGCCCGCCCTCCACGTTCGGGGAAGCTTCCACCGGCCCCCAATCCTCAATGCTCCTCCCGCTTCCGGGCAGCTCTGACCAATACAGCCGGCTCGGGTGCTCCGGGTCGCCTGCGGAAAACAGGCGGTTGCGGTACATCGCAAGGTAAAGCACCTTCGCGTTTGAAAGCTGCGCCTCACTGCCGAACAGGGATGCCTCCACGCCGTTGTATTTCACAAGCTGCGCTTCTCCGCAGCCGATGATGAGGCAGTCCGTGCCGTTGATCTGCGCCTCCGCAAAATCGAAGCGGTGCTGCGTCAGCCCGGGTTCATAGGTGTAAACGGCGTTCCATGCACCGTCCCTGTATGCGTAAACCACATCCCCCGAGACGGCAATGAACTGTACGCCCTCCCGGCGCTGGTGTACGTACAGCCGGTGGAGCGCAGCCGTGCCGGGCACGGGCGTTTCGATGTGGCGCACATAGCCGCGCGCCACGGCAAGGCTGCCGTCCTCGGTGTCCATGTTGCAGGCGTCCGCGCTCATGCCCGGGGCAATTGCATTTTCGTTCCTGGATTGGTCGATGCCGAAGAACTCGTCAATGCGGTAGGATCTCCTGCCCATGGCGCTCACCACCTGTTCAGGATGCGGTAACTGTCCGCCCCGCCCATGTGCGGCCGGAGCTTTGCCTTGCCCGCCTCATACATCTGGAAATAGATGTTGCCGCCGCGCTGCACGCCCACCTCGCCGCTTGCGCGCTCGCGCCCCACCACATAGCACACAATGAGCCCGTGCGTCCAATCCGGCAACTCCGGCACGTCGGTCGTATTGGAAAGCATAGGCGGCGCAAAGCGGTAATTTACCTGAACGGTGCTGCCGGCCTTTGCCCCCGGCACGCAAAGCACGCCGGAATCGCCCGTTTCGTGAAAGGTCATGTAGCGGCCCAGCCGCTTCACGCCGTATACGCGGATACAGGGCCGGGAAAGCCGCTCCGTGCGGAGCAGCTTTCCATCAAGCGTAAGCTCCTCCGTCCTGCGCGGGCAGTAGGCTGCGGAAAGATCCAGCACGGCTTCGTTGGCAAAGCGGGTCAGCTTTTCCCGCCAGGTGTCGAGCGTCTGCGCATCGTGTCCGCGGTCAAGCTGTGCGAGCGCGGATACGATGATGTCGTTTAGCGTCATGCCGTTTCTCCTCCTCACGCGCCGAGGCGCTTGCCGCGCCCCGCGCTGTATTCGCGCACCCCGGCACGGGAAAGCTCTGCCGCGCGCGCATTCTCCTGAATCAGGCGCGCAAGGCTTTCGGGCACCTGCACGGGCACGCCGCGCGGGATGCGGAAAAAGTAACCGTTGAGGCCGCCCTCCCACGGCGCATTCTGCCCGTCGTCCACAGGGGCAATTACAAGGCGCACCTTCTGCTCCGCAGCAAGACATTTGCCCGCCGCGCCGGAGATCCGGTCGATCTCCCGGTCGCTCATATATTTCATTCTTTCTCCCTCCAAAAAAATCGTATGTTTTTGCATTTGCCCCCTGCATGTCAAAAATCCCGGGATCGTCAAGGGCCGCAACCCTTGACTTGCAATCCGGCTTCGGCGACCCGTGCGCCGAAACGGATGAAACCCTTGGCGGTTCGTACTTTGCGGCTTTTGCCGCCCGGGGGCAAAGCGGGAAGCAAAAGCCGAAACCGAAGAAGCGGCCCGCACCGCTTCTTCGCACTGCATTACGCGCTTACCCCATGTTCGATGCGGAGCAGCCAGAGATCGTTGAGGATCGTGGCCGTGTAGCCCATCACCTTCGCGCCTGCGGTGGCACGCTGGTCGAGCGGATCGTCCGTCCCCGCGGAGCCGCGGCCCTTGATGATGGTTTGGAGTGCACCGCCGTCCAAGTCGATTACGCCATAGGCGTCCTTTCCAAATACAAGCGTGATGTGCACATCGTCCGCAACGCGGGTGGTGTTGTCCAGCTTGCCCGCCTCGGTGCTGTACACATAGGTTCCCGTACTGATCGCCGTGGAAACTGCGCTTGCAAGGGTAATTGTTTTCGCCGCACGGTCCACAGAGGCAACGCTGTATTCCGTTGCGCCGACGGTCACCTTTGCGCCCGCTTTGGAAAGGAAGGCCGCGGCGTCTGCGGTAAGCTCGTCCACGGCGATGGCGGCGCTGTTTGCGCTGTGTGCAGCCACCTTGCAGTGCACCGCCTGCCGGATGACCTTCGCCTCGGTGGATTCCACGAACACCACGCCGAAGAGCATTCCGATTTCGCCCGTGTAAAGCTGCTCCTTTGCGGCATACTTGGAAACGTCCTGCCAAAGCGGATCCTCCTGAAGGTCGTACGTTGCATCCGGGGAGCAGATGCAGATGAAATGCTGTTTGCGGCCGTCCTTCCCGCCAAAGGGGCGCGCTTTTGCCTTCTTGAGCGTGCGCACGGCCTTGCGGATCTCATCCACGCTCAGCGTGTCGGCTGCGGTAATCTCGCAGCGCGCGCTCTTGCCGCCCGCGCGTTGGATGTTGTTGCCTGCACACATCGCATCCCGCGTGACCCATTCCACGACCGTGCCGAGCTGCTCGCCCAAAAGCTCCGCGCTGTCGGAAAGCACCTGCTCATAGGCGGTCTGCTCCAGAAGGTCCGAAATTTCAACGTAAGCGCCGTACTGGCTCACCTCCGCCTCCACGGTGCTTTGCGAAAGGGTCTGCCCGTCCGGCGTCACGCCTTCGGTGAGCTCGCACATGTTCTCGTCGATGTCGAACAGGTTCCACCGGCGGAATTCCACGCGCTTTCCGTTGTTTTTGGGGATGCGGCGCTTTTGGCCGTATTGCGCGTGCACCAGGCGGGTGCGCGCGCCTTCCAAAAGCTGGCGGTCAAAAAAAGTCTTGTTCAGGCCGGTGCCTTCCACGGTGTTTTTCGTTGTGTTTGTGATGTCTGCCATTGTGTTGTTCCTCTCTTTCTTCTGTTCGGTGGCCCGCTTTTCAGCGGGAGAAATAACGCTGCTTGAAGCGTTCAAATTCCTCGCTGCTCATGTTGGCGAAGTCCTCCTTTGCGCTCACGGGCGCAGCGCTGCGAAGCGGTGTTGGCAAAGCGCGGCGCGCGCGCATTTTTTCGAGCACCGCTTCCTCCGCGCCGGCGCCGGGCTCTTCCGCTGCGCGCATGTTTTCCGCTTCAAATACGCGCACGGCAGCCGTCGCGGGCAGCTCGCGCAGCAGCTGCTGAAACGCATGCTCTCTAAGGTATTCCTCCGCCGGGCGGCGGAGCTGCCCCGCGCGCTCCAGCCGGGAAAGCGTCGCGGCTGCCCTTCGGGAGAGCACATCCATGCTTTCCGGGCGCGCCCCATCCGTCAAAAGCTCCGCCGCCTGCTCCGCGGAAATGCCGAACTCCTGCGTCAACCCGTCCAGCAGTTCACAGCCCAGGCGGTATTCCGGGCTCTCCTCATATTCCGCACGCACGCGGGCGGCTGCGTCCGGCTCGCGCATGCGCTGCCCGGCCGCAGCACGGGCAATGGGTCCCTGTTTTCCTCCGTTCATCGTTCCTCCTTCCGCGCGTATCCGCCGCGCGGCGCGCCGTTTCGGCCGGCGCCTGCCAAAAAATAAAAGCGGCGCGCTGTTCCCGCGCGTCGCATGTGGCCGGGGCATTTGCCCAAGGTTCCACTGTCTGTATTTTACCAGAACATTTGTGCGTATTCAACGGCATGTTTCCGGCAAATAGTGTGCATTGTATCTCAAACGGGCGCTCTGTGCCTGTGGTCATTGCACCCGATCCGTGATATACTAAGATTGGAATTTCAAAGGCGTTTTCCCATGCCGCACCCGATTGACTGGAGGTATTTTTCTATGCATGAATATGAACCAATCCGCATCCGCCCGCTCACGCTGCGCGGCGTGTTCGGGATCACAGGAAAGGTCTTTGGCCGCCGCCTTGGCGCGCTCATCGGCTATAACTGCCTGTATCTTGTTGTCCTGCTCCTGATCGTGGGCATCGCCATGCTGCCCATGCTGCAGCCCCTGCTTTCGCTGCCGGATTACCAAACGTCCAATGCTGAAGCGCTGCGCATCGTCGGCGGTTCGCTCATGACGGTGATGCTTGCCCTCCTCGGCTCCCTGCTGCTTTCGCTTCTCATCCAGCCGATCTATTGCGGCACGCTGTACGGCGAACTGTCCGCCCGTATTTATGGCAGCGCAAGCTCTGTCGGCCTCATGCTTCGCCGCAGCAAGTTCAGCCTGAAGCGTTTCTTTACGACTACGCTGTGTTACCTGCTCGCCGCGTTTGCCATCGCCTTTGTGCTGAACATTTTCGTCAGCATATTCACAGCTTTCGCCACGCTCTTTGCAACGCTTGGGGCAATTCCGTCCCTTGTGGGCGGAGGCGTGTTCCATGCCGGCGCAGGCCTCATCGTGCCGCTCGTTCTTGTCTTTCTTCTCGTGTTCGTTGCAGAGCTTGCCGGCACCTCCTTTTTGCTGTTCGTTTACCCCGTTGCGGTGAATGAACCCATAAGGAACTTCGCCGCCATCAAACGCAGCTTCCAGCTTGTGTGGAAGCGTTTCGGACGCGTGTTCGGCTGCCTGCTCATCCTCTCCGGCATCGTGCTTGTCTTCGCGCTGATCTTCACTGCCTGCGTGTTCCTCGCGATAGAGCTTTCCGGCGCGGCGGGCATTGTGCTGGTCTGCCTCGCCGTGCTGCTTTACCTTGTTATGCTGCTCTTCCTGAGCCCTTATGGGGCCGCGCTTGTAACGGTGCTGTATTTTGATACCCGTACCCGGATGGAAGGCACTGCCTGGCTCGGTGAGCCGGAGCAGCCATCCGCACAGCCGCAGCAGCCGGAACCGGCCGCCTGGCAGGAACCTGTACAGGAACCCGCACCGCAGTCGGAAAACGATTCCCCGGAAGCATAGCGTGCGCCCTTCGCCGCGCATGCCGGTGCATCCCCAAAGGCTCCTTTGGCAAAGGGGCGATCCCCAGTCGCCGGGGATTGTCCCGTTCCCGCAAGCGGGAGGGAGCCTCGGCCGCGCCCGTTTGAAAGTCAATCAAACAACACCATAATATACATAAAATAAAGGGAGGAACCCATGGAACTGAAAAGCAGAAAGGATATGAACCCCGAATTTATGTGGGATTTCACCCACATATTCCCCACGAAGGAAGCGTGGGAAGCCGCTTATAAAGAAGCGGAAGCCATGACAGCCGGCCTCGCCGCCTATGAGGGCACGCTCGGTGAAAGCGCAGCCGCACTGCAAAAGGGCCTTGATGCGGTGAATGCCGCAGGCGAAAAGCTGGAGCGCGTGTATCTTTACGCCATGCTGCACAAGGCGGGCGACAATGGCGACCCGGAATATCAGGCGATGGACGCACGCTGCACCACGCTGTATGTCTCCTTCCAGATGGCGATCGCCTTCCTGACCCCGGAGATCCTTTCCATCCCGGAAGAAACGCTTGCCGCCTACATGAAGGAGGAGGGGCTTGCGACCTACCGCCACATGGTGGAAGATATGTGCCGTGCCCGGGCGCACACGCTCGATGCCGCGCGCGAGCGCATGCTTGCCCAGCTTTCGGACGCCGCACAGACGCCGGACAACAGCTTCACCATGCTTGAAAGCGTGGATATGACCTTCCCCGCCATCACCGATGAAGCGGGTAACGAAGTCACCCTCACCCACGGCAACTTCGGCGTATACCGTGAAAGCACCAACCAGCGCGTGCGCCGCGAATCGTTTGAAAAATACTTTGGCGAGTTCAAGCGCTACATCAACACCTTCGCCGCCATGTATGCAGGCTCCGTGAAGTTCGACACGTTCTTCGCTTCCGTGCGCGGCCACAAGAGCGCGTGTGAAGCCGCACTGTTCTCGAACAATGTGCCCGTCTCCGTGTACGACAGTCTTGTGGAGGCCATCCACTCCCGTCTCGGCACCATGCGGCAGTACCTCGAGCTGCGCAAACGCGTGTTGGGTCTTGATGCGATCAATATGTACGACCTGTACAACCCGATGCTTGAAAGTGTGGAATTCAAGGTCACGTATGAAGAAAGCAATGCGCTTGTAAAGGAGGCACTCAAGCCGCTCGGCGAAGAATACGGCAAGCTGCTCGATAAAGCCTATGCCGAACACTGGATGGACGTTTACGAAAACAAGGGCAAAACCACCGGCGCATTCTCCTGCGGCGTACATGGCGTGCATCCCTACGTGCTTTTGAACTTCACTGACACGCTGGACGATGCATTCACCATGGCGCATGAGCTCGGGCATGCCATGCATTCCTACAAATCCAGCGAAACGCAGGATTATGCCAACCATGATTACCGCATCCTCGTTGCAGAAGTTGCCTCCACGGTGAACGAGGTGCTGCTCACAAAGCATCTCCTGAAAACCGAAACGGACAAAAAACGCCGCGCGTATATTCTCAACCACTTCCTCGAGGGGTTCCGCACCACCGTGTTCCGGCAAACGCTCTTCGCCGAATTCGAGCGCAAAGCGCATGAGATGGAACAGGCGGGCGAACCGCTCACCGCGCAGTCGCTCAACAAGGTGTATCGCGATTTGAACGAGCTGTATTATGAGGGCGCTGTCGTCAACGATCTGATGGAGATCGAATGGGCGCGCATTCCGCATTTCTACAATGCGTTCTATGTCTACCAGTATGCAACGGGCTTCTCCAGCGCTGTAGCCATCGCAAGCCGCATTCTCACAACGGGCGATCCTTCGGATTACCTGCGTTTCCTCACGCTCGGCGGCAGCGATTATCCTCTGGCGGAGCTCAAGGTCGCAGGCGTGGATCTCACGAAGCCCGATGCCGTGCTTTCCGCGCTCGATGTGTTCCAAGCCTCGCTCGACGAGCTCGAGGCGCTGCTCAAGGAAATCTGAAAGGAGCCGGCCATGTACGAAGGAATTGACGAAAGCGCACTGCGCGACTATATCCTCAACAAGTTCACCGCGGAAGGGGATTTCGATTTTCTGAAGGAGGGCGAGCTGCCTGCCATCGTGGACGCCATGCGCGGCTTCGATGAGGAATACATGCGCGCTTCCGGTGCGAATGAGGGCGAAATTTATGATGACGATGACGCATATGAGCTCATCTTCACCCGCCTCCAGGCCGCCTATCCGCAGTATAAGATGTACTGCATGCGCCTTGCGGAAGATTATCTCGATTTCGTGGAAGAGTACCTTGCCTCGGTTGATGCAATCGATTGGGAATAAACCTTAAGCCTTCCTGCAACCCCGGGATGCCCGATGCACATCAGGTATCCCGGGGTTCTTTTTCCCGCCGTGCCGCCATTGTCCCCGCGCTGCATGAACCCTGAAAAACTCCCGCAAACGGGCACGCAACAAATCGTGTCTTGACGGAGAGTGCGTCTGTTGGTACCCTGCATTCGAGGTGATGCGAAATGACAATCAACAAAAACCTGCGGGATCTCCGCCAAATTTCAGGCATGACGCAGGAGGAGGTCGCAAGCCGGGTCGGCCTGACAAGGCAGGCAATTTCAAGCTATGAATCCGGCAGAACCGAGCCCGATCTCGACATGCTCGTCAGGCTTGCCGGGCTGTATCAGGCGGATATTTCCGACATTCTGTATGGGAGCAGCCACGCGCAGAGGAAACTGCATACCGTGCGGGGCATTGCAGCCGCCGTTTTCGCCGCTGTGCTGCTGCTTCTTTTTTTCGCTTCCGCTCTGCTTTTTTTTATGAACACCTGCCTCCCCGTTCCGATGGGCGTTCCGGCGCCGGTAACGGATCCATCCATGGAACAGCTCATCAAAACCCGCTTTGCTCTGCATGATGTCCGCAACGTGCTTTTGGGCATTTCACAGGCTGTTTCAAAGGTTGGCTGCCTGATCCTTGCGGTTTTGCTGGCAGGTTTGAAAAACCTGCCGTCCCTTAAAAAATGTCTCCTTACAGCGCTTGTTTATGTGCTCTGCGCCGCCGCCTGCACCATTCCCTTCGGAGCGTTCGACCCCATTTACCGCTATGCGGACTATGTGCTCGCCCTGCTCTGCATTCTTCCGCCCGCCCTTCTTCTGTTGCTCTGGCGTGTTGTTCTCGGGTTGCTGAAGAACCGCCGCGCAAACGCGGAAGAAACCCGCCCGCAGAAGTGACGCGGCATGTATGATTTTCCGGCGCCCTGCAAAGGCTTCTTGCAGGGCTTTTTTCTTTTCTCTCTTTTTCCTTGCGCAAGGCGCTTGCTTTTGGTAAGATAAATTTGTTAAAAGGGGGAGGATGTGGTTCTTTACGGATCACCGCATTTTTCCGCAAAACGCACCCATATTTTATATTTCAGGAGGATTGCGCTTTGGAACTCTTCGGCGAGCTTTTTGGCAACGTGCTCAATTTCACGTGGCAGCAGGGGCTGATGGTGCTCATCGGCTTCGTGCTGATTTACCTTGCGATTAAGCATGACATGGAGCCCGCGCTTCTGCTTCCCATGGGCTTTGGCGCGGTGCTTGTAAACCTTCCGTTCGTAAATACGGAGGCTATCGAAACGCTGTTCAACGCGGGCATTGCAAGCGAGCTGTTCCCGCTGCTGCTCTTCATCGGCATCGGTGCGATGATTGATTTCGGCCCCCTGCTCTCCAACCCCAAGATGTTCCTCTTTGGCGCAGCGGCGCAATTCGGCATCTTCTTCACGCTGTGCCTCGCCATGCTCTTCGGGTTTGATCTGAAGGATGCGGCTTCCATCTCCATCATCGGCGCGGCAGACGGCCCAACCTCCATCTATGTCGCCAATTACTTTAAGTCCAACTATCAGGGGCCGATCATGGTCGCCGCCTATTCCTACATGGCGCTTGTGCCCATTGTGCAGCCGCCGGTCATTCGTGCCATTACCACGAAAAAGGAGCGCATGATCCGCATGCCCTATCAGCCAAGCTCTGTCTCAAAGGGCACAAAGATCATTTTCCCAATCTTTGTCACCATCGTCGCGGGCACCATTGCACCCAAATCCGCAGAGCTGATCGGCTTCCTCATGTTCGGCAACCTTGTGCGGGAATGCGGCGTGCTTGACAGCCTTTCGGCAAGCGCGCAGAAGGAGCTCGCGAACCTCATCACGCTGCTGCTTGGCATTTCCGTTGCGTTTAAAATGAAGGCCGAAATGTTTGTTACGCCTGAAACGCTCCTTATCATCGCGCTCGGTCTCGTCGCGTTCGTGTTCGATACCGTGGGCGGTGTGCTGTTTGCAAAATTCCTGAACCTGTTCAGCAGGAATAAGGTGAACCCGATGATCGGCGCGGCCGGCATTTCCGCCTTCCCGATGGCCTCGCGCGTGGTTCACAAGATGGGCCGTGCGGAAGATCCGGACAATTTCCTTCTGATGCACGCCGCGGGCGCAAACGTTTCGGGTCAAATCGCTTCCGTCATCGCGGGCGGCCTGATCATTACCCTCATCGAAAACCTGCTGTAAGGAGGTATGCATATGCTTTCGTGGAATCCTGAAACCCTTGCCGTCACGCTGCCCATCATGCTCAAGGGCATGGTCGGCATTTTCGCTGTCATCATCGTCATCTGGGGCTTCGTTGCCCTGCTCAACCGCATCGCCGGAAAAAAAGGAAAGTAGGCGGCTTCCGGCACGCCTCCGTCTGCGGCTCACATGCCGGTTTTCCCCGGATTCCGGGCTGTTTTGCTCAACTCGACGCAGCGTCGGTTGCCAAAGAGCGCATTTGCGCGTATGCTTGGCGCAAGGTGAATCGCACCGGGCCGGATGTCCGGCCGGCAAGAAACGGAGGGTACCATGAAGCAGTATGAAAAAACGGGCGCGCTCATCGCTTCCGTCCGCAAAGAAAAAGGGCTCACGCAAAAAGAGCTTGCAGTGACGCTGCATGTTTCGGATACTACGGTTTCCAAATGGGAACGCGGCATCGGCTTCCCGGATGTTTCGCTCGTGGAACCGCTTGCGGCAGCGCTTGGTTTGACCATTGGTGAACTGTTCGCAGGCGAACGCGCGACAGAGCCGCTTCCGCAGGAATGTGAAGCGCTGCTTTCGGGCGTGCTTACGGAATCCAACGCCCAAAGCCGCAGAAAGCGCCGGGAGGATCGCATCGCATTCGCAGTCGCGCTCGGCATCCTGATTTTAATTGCCGTCCCGCTGCTGTTCTTCCGGGCAAAGCAGCCCGCCGTGCTGCGCGGAACATACATCAGTCCCCGGCCGGAAGAAACGGTCACTTGGGAGGAAGGGGGTGAGAGCGCCGTCATTACGCTGAGCCGCCCGAATGTCACCGTTCAGCTTTCCGCCGATTGGCCGGACGCAGCCGGCGTGGGCAAGTATACGCTGTATCTTGATAGCCGCATGGTGGAGGAAGGGACCTATGTCGCCAACGGCGACGGCACCTTCACGCTCACCGGGGCCTGGGCAGACGGCACGCAGCGCATCTTTTTCGCGGAACCGCGGGAGGATGGCTCCTTCCGCATCCTGCTGCCCGCGCTCGACGGGAATAAGCCCATTCTGCTTGAAAAGGTGGGCGATGTTCCTTGCTATATCGGCACGGTCTATGGCGATGAAGCGGAATACCGCAAAAAGTACATGCAGCCCGCTGCATAAACGCCCACGAGCATCCAAGTCCCACCAACAAAACGCGGCCCGGAGCTACTTACGCTCCGGGCCGCTTATTTTTCGCGTTATCGCTGCGGGGGCTTCGGATCTGAAATAATCCCCGCGATGTAATCAATTGAAACATTGTAAAGCTCTGCCAGGCGGATAATGAGCTCAAATGGCGGCTCGCGCTTTCCTTGTTCATAGTTGGTATATGTGGTTTTGTGCATATGCAACAGCTTTGTCAGCTCGTTCTGCGTTAAGTCCGCATCCTCGCGCAAATCGCGCAGCCTGGGATAATACCGCATTGCACGCCACCCTTTCCTTTTTCACAAGCCCATCCGCTGAGGCTATTTTCGCACAGTACAACATACGTTGTTGACAAAATACATCAAATGTTGTATTATGCGTTAAAATACCTCTTTTGTGTTAGGGTGTACCGCTCGCGTGCCCTTATGTTAACTTTTGAATTTTGGGGGGATTTTCCACGATGCCCACATACCCCGGGCCGTTCCTTCAGGCGGCCTGTACGGCCTGTCAGGCGCCGCTGACTGTTGCGCTCGGCCTTAAGCACGTGATGTGCCCGCATTGCGGCATGATAAATTATGTGCCGGATGCGGTTATGCTCTATGCGTCCCTGCAGCGTGAAGCGCAGTCTCCTCCGGCTGTGCCCCACAAAAAATAACAATTCCCCGCCCTTTGGCCGAATTATGGATTGAAGGGCTGGGATTTTTGGTTTACAATAAAAAGGAATCTTATCCGTAAACCGAGATGTTTTCATCAAATATAACACGGAGGTAAAGCATATGGGCATCATCAAAGCAGTTGTAGGCGCAATCGGCGGCGGCTTGGCCGATTCGTGGCTCGAGGTATACGAGTCCGATTCCATGAACGACGCAACCGTATTCACCACGGGCGTAAAGGTTCGCCAGGGCGACAAGCGCAGCTCGAACACAAAGGGAACCGAAGATACCGTCTCCAACGGCTCTATCATTCACGTGTATGACAACCAGTGCATGCTGCTTGTGGACGGCGGCAAGGTCGTGGATTACACGGCTGAACCTGGTTACTACAAGGTCGATCAATCCAGCATGCCTTCGCTCTTTAACGGGGAGCTCGGCGCCTCCGTGAAGGAAACGTTCTCCCGCGTGAAATACGGCGGCGTGCCCTCCGGCAAGCAGAAGGTGTTCTTTATCAATCTGCAGGAGATCAAGGGCATCAAGTTTGGCACGCGCAATCCGCTGCAATATTACGACAATTTCTATAATTCCGAGCTGTTCCTGCGCGCGCATGGCAGCTATTCCATCAAGATTACCGACCCGCTGAAGTTCTACACAGAGGCCGTCCCGCGCAATGCGAGCCGTGTGGACATCACGGACATCAATGAGCAGTACCTCAACGAATTCCTTGAGGCGCTGCAGGCGGCCATCAACCAGCTTTCCGCAGATGGCGAGCGCATCAGCTTCCTGCCTTCCAAAGGCCGCGAGCTTTCCAAGTATATGTCCACCACGCTGGATGAGGATTGGCGTCAGATGCGCGGCATGGAGATTCAGGCCGTCGGCATCGCCAGCCTCTCCTATGATGAGGAATCCCAGAAGCTCATCAACATGCGCAACCAGGGCGCAATGCTTTCCGACCCTTCCGTGCGCGAAGGCTATGTGCAGGGCGCAATGGCGCGCGGCGTGGAAGCTGCGGGCAGCAACAGCGCAGGCGCAGCACAGGCGTTTATGGGCGTTGGCATGGGCATGAACGCGGGCGCAGGCATGGCAGGCGCATTTTCGCAAGCCAACCAGCAGCAGATGTATCAGCAGCAACAGCAGCGCGCTGCGGCTCCGCAGGAAGAAGCCCTGCCTCTGTGGGTATGCTCTTGCGGTACCAAAAATTCGGCCAGCATGAAGTTCTGCGGCGAGTGCGGCGCGAAAAAGCCCGAACCCAAACCCGAGCCCAAGCCGGAAGCGAAGGCCGGCGGCTGGACGTGCGCCTGCGGCACGCAGAACCCGGAGAACATGAAGTTCTGCCCCGAATGCGGCGCGAAAAAGCCCGAGCCCAAACCCGAACCCAAGCCGGAAGCGAAGTCTGGCGGTTGGACATGCGCCTGCGGCATGCAAAACCCGGAGAGCACAAAGTTCTGCCCCGAGTGTGGCGCGAAAAAGCCCGAACCCAAGCCAGAATCCAAGCCAGAGCCCACGGAGTGGACGTGCGCTTGCGGCGCGGTGAACCCCGTTGCAATGCGCTTCTGCCCGGAATGCGGCGCCAGGAAGCCCGAAACTTCGGCTGCTCCTGCGCCGGAAGCTCCAAAGCCGCCGAAGGCCGCGTTCTGCGCGGAATGCGGTGCCAAGCTTGATCCTGCCGCGCGGTTTTGTGCCGAGTGTGGTGCACGCGTAGAGGAATAAAAGAAACGGATGAAGGGGCGCGCATGCGCCCCTTTGCTGTCGAAAAAAAAAGGTTCCCCGCTTCTTCATCTTTCAAATCCGGAAAGGGAATTTGCGCCATGAAACGCATCCTCGTTTTCTTCTGCATCGCTCTGCTTCTGCTTTCCGCCTGTGCCACGCCTCCCATGGGAAGATGTTTCGCTTGCGCTTCCCCTCGTGCTTGACGCTGCAGCAGCGGCGGACGGCAGCGCCTTCCTGCTGACGGAGAATCGTTCTCCTTCCGTGCCTTATGCCGTCATAGAAAGCGATCCGCTCACCGTCCAAAAGCATGTGCGTGCGAAGGAGCGCCGCCTTCACCTGTACGTTACGCCGGAAATCGCCGCCCTTTGTGAAGCGCCCGACGCCGAGCTGCGCTGGCCGAGCAGTTGCTTGCCCGGTATGACGCAATGAATCTCATAAATCTCGATTGCCTTGGATATGCCGGAGCAGAGCCTTTTTCCTTTGCTTTCCTGACTGAATCCAACGCGTTTGCAAAGGCACTCTGGCTCTATCTTCAGCATGTGGGTTACCCGCCGTACTGGACCGATTCCACGATCAGCTCCGATCATCTTTCATTCAGCGAACGCGGCATCCTTTCCATTACGCTGCTGGAATATCCGGACTCTGGAGCGTATTGCCACATGCCGGAGGATACGCCTGACCGGCTTTCCGCAGAGCGCATCGCTGCCGTTGCAGCGGGGGTCGTTACCTTCCTTCTGCATCAGGATGCACCGCTTGATTTGGCCCTTCCGCTCCCGTGATCCTTTGCGTTTCATGCCCAAACATGGTATGATGTTGCATATTGCATCTGAAACGAGGATTTTTTATGGATCATCAGCCCGTGGTTACGGCGGTTCTTTTTGATTTGGACGGTACGCTTCTGCCCATGGATCAGAATGCGTTTATCCATACCTATTTCGGCGCTTTGGCCCGGAAAGTTGCGCCGCTTGGCTTTGCGCAGGAGCCCTTCCTTGCTTCCATGTGGAAAGGCACGGGCGCAATGCTTCAAAACGATGGTACGCGCACCAACCGGGAAGCGTTCTGGGATGCGTTTGCATCCGTTTGGGGGGAAGAGGCTCGCTCGCTCGAAGCTGCTCTGGTCGGCTTTTATGGAAACGAATTCAACGTCGCGCGCACCGTGGTAGGGAAAGTGCAGCCAGTGCGGGCGCTGCTTGACGCCCTGCGCGCACGCGGCCTTACGCTCTGCCTTGCAACAAACCCCGTCTTCCCGCGCGTAGCGGTGGAAACGCGCCTTTCCTGGGTCGGGCTTTCCTTCTCGGATTTCTCGCATGTCACCACCTACGAAACAGCGCGTTTCTGCAAGCCCAGCTTAGGGTATTACCGGGAAACGCTTGCGGCCATCGACAAAGCGCCCGGCGAATGCCTGATGATCGGCAATAACCCGGTGGATGATATGTCCGCATTGCAGCTCGGCCTTTCGGGCTTTTTGCTGACGGATTATCTTGAAAACGAAACGGGTGTGGATATCTCCCGTTATCCGCGCGGGGGATTTCCGGCGCTTGTGGAATTTCTCGAAGCGCAGCTCGGGGAAAAACTTTTTTCCTGAATTTTCCACAAATCCTCTTTACAGGCGGTTTAGCGTGTGTTATGATAATAACATAACAAAGGCGTGGATCCACATTCCCCATTCAGGATGATTTGTACCCAACTTGTCGCACCATTCGGTTTATGAACGAGTTTTTTCGGACGTATTGGAAAGGGGTGTTTCCATTGGGCCATTTTTTCAGTAGGTTTTTGTGAACGAATCACAGGTATATCCGTTGCTATCAAGTAAATAAATCGAAGCAAACAAGCAATTAACAAGCAAAGGTTCATTGAATACGAAACTTTTTGGTAACCTCAGCAGAAGGCGGTGAGCGCGGCTCATCGCCTTCCTTTTGCATCCGCGCATCTCGCATTTTCGCTTAAACTGTATTATACTGGTGATACCATCGGTATAACACAACAGGAGAGTGGAAGTATGAGCGAACCGATCGTCTTTGTTGACAGGCGCAATACCGATTGCGCAAAGTGGGACAACCTGAAAGCCATGTTCGGCGAGGCGGATTTGCAGGCCATGTGGGTTGCGGACATGGATTTCAAGGTTCCCGCCTGCGTGCTTGAAGCGCAGCGGAATTACCTTGACATGGGCGCACAGGGATATTATAAAGTGCCCGAACGCTACTATGACGCCTTTATTGCCTGGGAAAAGGCGCGCCACGGCTACGCGGTCGCGCGGGAGCACATCCGCTTTTCTCCGGGCGTGGTGGCCGCCTTCAACTGGTTCATTCAAATCATGACCGACCCGGGCGATGCTGTCATCGTGCTCACTCCCGTGTATTATCCCTTCCTCAACGCGGTAAAAGACAACGGCCGAACGCTTGTGATGTGTGACCTTATCAAGCGCAATGGCCTTTACACCGTGGATCTCGACAAATTTCGCCGCGACATCGTGGAAAACAATGTGCGCGCGTTCATCCTTTCTTCCCCGCATAACCCCGTCGGCCGGGTATGGACGGAAGAGGAGCTCAAAGGCATGCTCGATATCTGCCGTGCGCATGGCGTGTTCGTGATTTCCGATGAAATCCACCATGATATCGTGTTCGCGCCCGCAAAGCACATTCCAAGCGCCACTGTGGGCGATTATGATGCAAACCTTGTCACGCTGACCGCGCCAAGCAAAACCTTCAACCTTGCGGCGTGCCAGAATTCAATTGTCATCATTCCGGATGCAGGCATCCGCAAGCGGTTTGATGCGTACGCCTCCCGCGTATGCATGCAGTCCGGCAATCCCTTCGGCTATATCGCCGCCGAAGCCGCTTACACCCACGGCCTGCCCTGGCTGACGGAAGTGCTCTCGATCATCGAAGGGAATTACCGCTTTGTGAAGGAGACGCTGGCGCAGCGCCTGCCCCGGGCGGAGGTTGCACCGCTGCAGGGCACCTATCTGCTTTGGATTGACCTCAGCGCATACCTTGCGCCTGATGAAATGAAAGCGTTTATGCAGGGCAAATGCCGCCTTGCCTTCGATTACGGCGACTGGTTCGGCGGCGAACGCTTCGGTTCCTGTGTGCGCATGAATCTTGCGACCTCCCGTGCGTTGGTGGAAACCGCCGTAACGCGCATTGTTGAAAACCTGCGCGCATAAAAGCAGCGCAAAACAGGAAGCTGCTCAGGCTGGCAGAACAGCCGGGCAACTTTTGATTGAGGGAAATGAAATGAAAAACTATGTGCTTTTTATGGTGCTGGCAGTACTGCTGTTTGCAAGCGCATGCAGCGAACCCCTGGATACCACGGTTGCCCATTACGAGCCGACAGAGAAAAACCAGGCGGATTTTGCAGAGTTGGAACAGCGCCTTGCGGATGTGAATGCCGCAGTCGCGGAACTGACCGACGAAACCGGCTGTGTCGCACCGGAAAACCATGAGGCTGCTCTCGCCGCCGCGGAAGCCTATGGGAAGGCTGCCGTAGGTTCCGGCGCCCTGCTCTCCTGTGTGCGGGAAGAAGGAAGCGTCCTGTTTACGTTGAACAGCGGCTATGGCGTGGCCTATATTCCCCGTTTGAAGGGGATGCTTGCCGGCGGCGGAGAAAGCAGCATCGTGACGTTTGAGCCTTACAAGCAGGATTTTGCATACAGCATCGCTGCAGGCGCGGGTGACTTTTTCACCGTTTCTTACTATGCGGAGCAAATGAGCAAAAACAAAGATTTGGATGCTTGGCGCTATGACGGGATCGCAGCAAACGGCGATGTCACCGTAGCCGCGGCCAAAAACTTTAAGCCCGGCTCCTGCATATTCTGGCAATCCCACGGCGGCTATCTTACGCCCTACGGCCCCATAATTTTTCTTGGTGAAAAGGCGGATCTGGCCAGCACCGGCTATTATGCGGAAGACCTGCTGGGCAAGCGGCTTATCGTTGGCGCCGATGGGCATTACGGCGTCACAGCGGCTTTTTCGAGACCTATTATGAGGATGGTGCCCTCGCGGACTGCGTCTTTTATCTGGGAGCCTGCTCCACCATGGAGGATACGGATCTCGGGTATACCCTGATGAAGAAAGGCGCCGATCTTGTGCTGGGCAGTACACAGAGCATCTCCATCGCTTATAATGCGCAGATCATGACCGAGGTGATGGACCGTCTGAACGACACGCAAGGCGGCGCTTCTCCTTCCTTTGCCGACGCCCTTCAGGGGGCAAAAGAGAAACACGGCGAGATCGACAGCCTGTTTGGCCTTCCTTATTCTCCCGCGCAGGTTGTCTTTATGGGAGACGGCGATTACAGCCTGACGGATCCCGACCATACGTACGACGCCGTGAGCCGGCGCGAAATTTCCGTCATGGACAACAACGTGCTTTCCACTTACATGGAAGTGCAGGGAGAAGCGGACGGCTACCGATATGCCGTTGTGGATGGGCAAGCCGTTCTGCTTTCATACAGCGGCGCAGAAACGAGCCTGTCCCTGCCCGAACGCATTGCAGACTATCCCGTAGCGGCTGTGGGGCAAAAATGCTTCAAGGGCAATCAGGCCCTGAACGAAGTCTTCATTCCCGACACATACCAGGCAATTCACCCCTATGCCTTCTATGAATGCCGCAACCTGCGCACCGTAACGCTGGGGCTGGGCATTCAGAGCATCGACCGCTTTGCCTTTGCCGGCAGCGGTGTCTCCCTGTTCCGGGTGTACCAAGACAGCCTCGGGGAATTCTTCTGTCATGCACTTGGGTATCCCAGCCGGGTCACCCAAGTAGAATACATTTCGTGGCAGAGCGTAGGCAACGTGGTCGGTACCGAGGAGACTGTCTATTACTGGCGTTACGGGAAGCAGAGCCTTGCCGCAAGCGGCGTGCTGGGCTGGTATCCTCCGGTTGTCGGGGCGCAAAACCAGCTTGTGCGCAGGAATGCGGACGGCACGGAAACCGTTCTTTTTGAAGCGGCCGGTGCAGGCGAAATCGCGCTTGCGGGCGACCGTATTTTCTTTGAATCCCCTACGAACGAATTCGGCGGAACCGATATCTGCTCCTGTGCATGGGACGGCGGAGATCTTGTGAATTACGGCCCGGGAGACCTGCTGGCTGTGATGAACGGCGGCACCACGGTGCTTTGTTCCGAGGGTTACGATGAGCAGTTGGAACGCATTAACGTGCTCAGCGGCGAGCGGACGCTGCTTGCCGTAGGCCGGTATTTGGCTCAGCACGATGGGCTGATCTACTATCAGCCGCCGTTGGAAGACCGGGGTGCAGCAATGGCCGGCTCTGCAACGCTGTCCGTCATCCGCCCGGATGGCTCCGGCCAGCAAGACCTCTGCACCACCGCGCCGGATCTGTACAACGATACCATGCAGAGCGAAGCCTTTATAACCCACTTGGTCGTCACCGATCAAAAGATCTATTTTGCTTACGGCAGTGTGGGCGGCACGGGCCTCGTTTATCAAGGCGGCAAGGTCATGGCGTTAAATAAAGACGGTTCCGATGCCCATGTTGCAGCCGGCGGTGACGGCCTCAAGGAGGCGGGATTCACCGTGAATGAAGATGGCAGCGTAACTGCAAAGGATGTGGGGGAATGGAAGCTGTTTTTCGATCCTTTGGAAAAGACCTGTGTAGGCGAGGGCGCCATCTATATTTTTGATCCCGATACCGGCGCACCGGAATGTGTGATGCTCCCGGAAGAATACGGCGCGGCCGGCGAGGGCCTTTGCGAACACAGCGGCAGCACGCTGCTGAATCTGGAATTCGCCGAGCGCATCGGGAAGCTGGTTTATTGTGAGTTTTCCTACGGCACGGAAAACCCGCAGGGTTCTATCGGCTGGCGCACCAGCTATCTCCGCAAGAAAACCACCCTGCTTCTGAAAGACCTGGAGTCCGGTTCGGTGACCGTCCTGTTCTCGGAATAAGCAAGCGAACGGGTCACCCGAATCAAAAAAGAAGGGCAAAAGACCCTTCTTTTTTGATTCAGCGGCACAACCTGCGTCCCGCCGGTTTATGAATTGCGTCTGACTCAGCAATTTCAAACGATAAGCTCATAATACCCGTCAGCAGCGATGTGCGCGGCGTCAAGCGCTTCCCGGATTCGTTCCCTTGCCTCTACGTCTGCCATCCACGCCATGCCGCACCCCGCGGTTATCTCTCTTGGCACGGGAATGAGCCTTCCGGGAAGCCCCTTTTCCCCGCAAAGGCATTCCGATGCCATGGCTGCTGCGGTTGTATGGAAGGTGATTATCAGGCGAAGCCGCTTCTCTCTCATTCTGCTATCCTCTTTACGGCAGCGATCACCGCATCAATCTCGGCCTCCGTATTAAAATATCCAAAGCTGAAACGCACGGCGCCCTGTTCTTCCGTGCCGAGCGCGCGGTGCATCCGCGGTGCGCAGTGCGCGCCGGGGCGCGTTGCAATACCGTAGCTTTCCGAAAGCTCATCGGACACCGCACCTGCGTCATGCTCCCCTATGTTCAGGGCGACGATCGGACTCCTGTCCTTTGAGAAATCTCCGTATACCACAACGCCGCTGATATTCTTTACGCCATCGTAAAAACGGCGCATAAGCGCATGCGTGTGCGCATGTATGTTCTCCATCCCGATTTCGTTGATGTAATCCACCGCCGCACTCAAGCCCGCTATTCCGTGGCCATTGAGCGTGCCGGCCTCAAGCCGCGTCGGATACTCTTCGGGTTGGGTCTTGCTGTAGGACTGCACCCCCGAGCCGCCGACCTGAAAGGGGCGGATTTCTATCCCCTCTGCTATGCACAGGCCGCCCGTGCCCTGCGGACCCATAAGCCCCTTGTGCCCCGTAAAGCACAGCACATCTATGCCCATTTCCTGCATGTTGATCGGGAAACACCCCGCCGTCTGCGATGCATCGACGATAAACGTTATGCCATGTTCATGCGCAAACGCGCCTATGCGGGCAACATCCAGCATATCACCCGTAAGGTTGGATGCATGCGTGCAAACGATTGCCCGCGTGTTTGGCCTTACCAGCCGCTTAAAGTCCGCATAATCAACCCCGCTGCGCTTATCCAAAGGAACGAAGCTAAGCTGTACGTCGCTTTCTGCCTCAAGGCGATACAACGGACGCAGCACGGAATTGTGTTCCAAGTCAGTGGATATAACGCGGTCTCCCGGGCAGATGATCCCTGCGATCGCGATATTCAGCGCCTCCGTAGAATTCGAAGTAAACACAACATGATCCGCTTCACAGCCAAACAGCAGCGCGAGCTTAACCCTAGCGCCGTAAACCGTGCGCGCAGCGCAAAGCGCGCCTGAATGCGTTCCCCGTGCGCTGTTGCCCATGTTGTCCATGGCTTGCGCTACGGCCTTTATCACCTGCCGGGGTTTGTGCAGGGTAGTCGCAGCATTGTCGAGGTAAATCACGGGCGAATGACCTTTGACGCGCCGTTGAGCTTTTCAACGATGGCGTACATGTTTGTTACGCTGCCCACAGCGAGCTTGTCGGTGAGGCCATAGAAATTCAAGCAGGTGCCACAGGTAAGTATTTCGACCCCCTGCGCTTCCATGCTCTTGAGGTCTTCCACGGATACCGCGCCTTCAACCGTGAGTTTTGCTCCGCCGTTATAAAAAAGTATCGCCTTGGGAAGCACTTCAAGTTGGGATATGGCATATAGGAAGCCCTTCATGAGCGTTGCGCCCAGCGCATCATCGCCTTTTCCCATCACATTGGAGCCAACTGCTACAACAACGTCCCCTCTTGCATCAGGGATGCATACGGCAGGCGTATCGCTCACAGTTACAGCGCCTTCAAGGGTCATGGTTACAACAAATTCCATTTCGCCGGTCTTTACACTCGCAACCTTTACCCCCTTGCTGTTCGCAAGCCGGTTCAGGTTCTGTACCGCTACCTCATTGTCCACATGCACTTCGAGAATGCCCGCTTCCTGCATTTCATTGAGTGCTTTTGTGGCCTTTATCACGGGAATAGGACACGGATCGCCGATAGCGTTCACCGTTATTGCCTTCATACTCTCTCTAAGCACCTCCTGCAAAGTTTTCTCACTTCTCCATCATTTCCAAATGCGGTTCATGCCATTCTTCGGTTCTCCATACAAAAGCTCGTCCCCAAAGGGCACTGTTTCAAAACATTTTAACTTCCAAATACACAAACACGCAAGGTCGGAATGTTGGGATATATCCCCTATCTCATAAGTATTTCAAATTATAGAACAAATCCAACATTCCATCCAATAGATCAAACCGATAATATATACACATCAATCCATTTTGCTGATAGAAATGCTTCGCTGGATCGCCGACCGGGCGCGCTCAGCTCTGTCCCATCGCCAACCGTTAGCTGTGCTCACATTTGGGGAGATGCGTTTTCTGAACACAAAAATACAGGAAACAAAAGAAACGCCCTGGATTAGGGTGTTTCATTTTTTGGGGGAACCGGCAGCTACCTATCATGTAGGGGGAACCCCGCTCAAATGGCAGCGGTTTACTTAGGGCATCACAACCCGGGGCAGCCGCAAGCGTCCGCCCGTCTCGGCCTGAAAACGATACACTGTACGTTTTCTGCTGCGCACCGGCCTCGACCCGTCTTCAGCCAAGAACGCTGCGCGTCTTGCCGGCTCAAGGCCCGGAAAGAGGAGTATCAGACCGCAAAAGAAAGAGAACACCCTGTGGTGTTCTCTTTCTTTTGGGATCCGGCAGCTACCTATCTTTTTTGACTTTGGTTGTCGTGCGCGAAAAAGCAAAACTAAAGATATTTAGGCATTTTCGAGGCACAAGCAGACTGTTATGGACAAAATATTATGTAATACAAAGTTGCCAGAAAGTTGCCAGGCTGTATTAAGGAATGGAGTGTATAAAGTATGAATACAGCGTTGCGCCGCTAAAGCGGTGATTCAATTGTAAAAAATAATCTTATTTTTTATTATTTTCCCTATTGACTACTCACTAATTTGGTGATACAATAAGACCATAAGATAAAGCACGGGAGGACAAGAAAATGAAGAAATACTATGTTGTGCAGATTGGCGCTGAATACCCGTCAGATGATATGTTTTGGAGCGGCCACAGCTACGAGGAGGCCGAAGCGGCTGCGGAAGAATTTGCGAACAATCCCGAATATGATGGGCAGGAAATCCGCATCTGCGACATCGACGAATTTACTGACGATGAGCACGAGCAGGGCTATTGCAACGCGGAATACATTTACCGCGAAGGCGATTGCTGACAAACAGCTGCGCCGAGCCGGGCGGCTAAACCCGGCAGAATGGATTTCAGATGACTTTTTCAGTGTTTTCAACGTTGTACCGCGAAGCGATGAATGAACCCGATATTGATATGTTCATCGGTTCCGTTGGTTTCCCGGAATACCTAGGTCCAGTATCGGATGAAGATGCGTATTTGATTCTTGCGACAATTCACACGTTTGCAAACGGTTCGTTTCGTGATATACGCGACGCGATCGGCGTAAGCCAGGCTGGCATGATTGCAATGTTAGGAATCCCGGCACGGACATGCGGAAACTGGGAAACGGGTTCCAGCGCACCGCCGCCGTATGTCAGGTTTCTGATTTCTTGGGCGGCATTCTGTTTGATGCAGGAACGGTGATACCATGGCGCGGCGTTCTGTAATTCGTATATGTACATCCTGCGGCGCGGAGTTCACAGGCCACGCAAGGCAATTCCAATGCGATGCATGTTCCGCAGCGGGCAAGAAAAACAGTTCCATCCGAATGCGCGTATGTCAGGACTGTGGCGCAGAATTTCAGGGCGGCCCACGCGCAAAGCGATGTCCAGCGTGCAGGGCAAAGGCAGAAAGTGAACGCGCTGCGAGGTATAGAAAAAACGGATACGCGCGGAAGCTTGGCAGCACGGACACATGCGAACATTGCGGGCGTGAATACATCGTCAGCAACGGCAGGCAGCGATATTGCCCGGATTGCAGGCGTGAAGCCGTTATGGCGGCTGACCGCAGTCAGGGCGCTGCGTACTACACCGCAAACCGCGATAAAATAGCAGAAATCAGATCAGGGAAACGTGTATCATTAAAACGGTGCGTGATATGTGGCGGACCGTGTCCTCCCGGAACAAATGCGGTAACATGCGGAAAGCCGGAATGCGTTTCCGAATTGAAAAAAAGCTATTACAAAAATATCCCCCGCCAGCCGTAGGGGGTTCTGCACATATCGTTATTCCTGTTCTTCCACCGGCACATCCTCCGGCTTTTCGTCCTTCATTTTTTCAAGCGCAGATTTCAACATTTTGGGCAGCGGTAAGCCCAGCCCGCCCGCGTTTTCAAGGATGCTCAAGCCTTCGTTGGCGATGTAGAACATAATCACCGCTGAACGAATCGCGTGGTTTGCTGCCGGGATTGCCTTATCTACTACCGTTCCAACCATCACCAGCACGAAAATCATGACCTTTTTCAGCAAGCCCTTGAATCCGACCGCAGACGAAAGCTTTCCTTGCATGGCAGCCTTGGCTACTCCCGTGATGTAATCCGCCGCCACAAAGATCACCAGGGCTATAATCAGTGCGTCCCATGCCCCGAACAGGTACGCGAACAGCCCACCCGCTCCCGCTGCCGCATATTTCAGTCCTTCCAGTACTTTGTCCATTGAATTTCTCCTTTGTTTTTTATTGAAGCGCCTTTAAGCGCCCGTAATGCGTCCACGGTTTCAAGGTGTCAAAATTGCCCGTCATGCGGTTGTAGGTGCGCCGCGAGAACATATCCGCCCAAGGCCGGAACACCACGCCGTAGGCCGTGCCTGCGGCCTCGTACACGCCATCCGTGCCAACCACCGCCATGTGTACCATCCTGCCGCCCGATTCACGGAACAGGATATCACCCGGGCGAACATCATCTTTGCCGATTCCGGCGCAGTACCGCCGCCACAGCCCATCCGCCGTTGCGTCTTTCACCGGGATAATGCCCATCATTTCATTGACTTTGAAGAACAGCCCCGAACAATCCGCACAGTACAGATTGATTCCCATGCTTTCAGCCCGCGAGATTTCACCCCGGAGCCACTCAAGGCGGCCATTGGTGAAGTAGCCCTCATGGTCTTTGTACCGCGCAGACAGATAGGAATCCGTCAGCCTGTGCCCCTGTGCGCCGATGATGTAATGCCAGCCCACCATCATGCGCATCCAACAGGTCATATCTTCGGCAACCGCAAGATAATCCCCGGACGGTTCGCCGGGTTCTTTCCGCAGCGCCGCCCATGTTTTTTCACCAACCTTGCCGTCTACCGTAAGCCCGTTGGCATTTTGGAATGACTTCACAGCTTTATCCGTTGCCGGGCCAAAAACGCCGTCAATCTCCCCGCACGGGAATCCGTGCTTGTCCAACAGCGTTTGCAGTTCCTTCACATCGTCCCCATGCATGCGGGGCTTGTCGATCAGTTTTAAAATCCGTTCTTCCATCGGTTCCCCCTTCGGTTCTTCCTTCGATTCTTCCTTCTGTGTAGGGTCAGGGATCCGTACAAAACCGTACCCAGTCAACGGGTCGCGGCCTTTGCTTCCCAAATCAACGGCCATGCCTTTCAGGGCTTCGTAAACTTCGGGTTCTGTCATGTCCGGATTTGCCGAAAGCAGCAGCCCGATTTTTCCTGCCAATTGCGGCGCGGCAAAACTTGTTCCGGATTTGGTCACGGTGTTGCCGTCCATATCCAATCCATCAACCCAACGCCCGAAGTCCGCAAAATCTACTTCACCGTGCCATGTACTGAAATACGCATGCGACCCGTCCGGTTGTAGCGCCGCAACGGTGATCGGGCTTTCGAAGCATGTCGGGTATTTGTTCAACACTTCCTCGCCGTCATTCCCAGCCGCGCAGACAAGCGGAATACCAGCCGCCACACAGGCGTCTACCGCATTTCGGATGTATTCCGCATCGGTTTCCAGCGACATGTTCACAATAATCCGTTTGCCCGTTACTGCGACTTGTGCGGTCACATCGTTCAGTGCTGATATGATGTCGGACGGATAATCGCACCGATACGACCATATTTCAGCGTCCGGGCAGTATTCGTTGATTACTGACGCGGTAAACGTGCCATGCCCGGTTCGCGGTTCGGTTCCCATGCGCTGAATCACTTTTCCACGCAGCCGTCCGACAGGTGAAACGCCAGTATCCAGCACGGCGAAAACCACGCCTTGACCCGTATATCCCGCCGCGTGGTAGTCCTTGCGCATCTGCGCGTTTAATTCCCTGATGTTCATTGTTCCTCCCACCCTGCCGGGTACGCCTCCGGCGAATAGACATTCGCGTCAATCCGACTTACATACCGCTTGCCGTTGTAGGTCACTTTATCGCCCGTGTTATATGCGTCATGCGCGCCCGTGGGCTGTACCCATTCAGGCCATTCCTCCGTGCTGATTTTCACCCACAGCGCAGGAACGGCATCGGGTGTCCAGTCCGCTTGCGATGTGTGCGCCTGTACGCACTTGTACAGAAAATCGCCGTACCGTCTGCGGTCGTTTACGGCATACGCCTTGCCAATCTCCCACGCGGGATAAATCGCCATTGCGTCCAGCGCGACAGCATCATTAAGCTGTGCGCCTGCCAAGTCCATTGCCGCGCGTACTGCACGCGCACTGTCTAACCATCTGCCCATGTTATGCCCCTTCCTGCGGCTCCACGCCAAGCAGCGCAAGCGCTGCCTCTGCATCTTCCAATCGTGCAATCAGTTCGTCATATGTCGGCTGCCCGGTCAGCACAATCTGTTCCCCGTCCTGATTGCGCGTCCAGTTTGCGCCAACGCGCATATCGCCAATTTGCAGATTGAACGGCTGCGCGTCCACAAGCTCCGCGCCGAGCGCGGCTTCCAGTTCTGCCTTCTGCGCTTCGTCTGCCACAATCACGTTTTCAACCGCGTTTTCCTTTACTACTGCGTATTTCATCCTTAGCCCCTCCTTCACTGTTTCAACGGTATGCGCACGTAGATAACGCCCTGGTAGCCGTTGCCGCCGTTATTAGCAAAAGAGTCCTTCCAATTTAGCCCTCTGCCTCCGCCGCCGCTTCCGTAAAAACTTGCGTTTCCACCATCCCAGCTATATCCATTGATAGTTTTTCCGCCGTATCCCCCGCCGAGCAATCCACCGGGAACTTGGGTCGGAGCAACCTGGTACTGTGTGCCAGAGCCATCAGAACCGTTCGACCCTCCGCTTCCAGCCCTATTGTAGTCTCCACCATCATCACTTTCATATGATCCGCCGCTTCCTCCGGCGCAATGCGGTTTTCCGGCGAAATACGTTGTATCTCCGAACGGATATGTAGTTACTCCTGCACCTGTTCCTTTGGGGCTATTCCACGGATAACCGCCCTGACCACCACCTGATCCACCATTTGCTCCCGTTGCACCGTTTGCAGTAATTCCACCAAAACTACTTGCCCCGGATGCTGCGCCAACAGTTGCGACAGTATTTTGTATGGATTGATTATATGCGGAATTTACATACCCGCCGCCACCGCCGTGAGTAGCTGTATCGCTAGGAGTTCCTCCTCCACGCGCCCCCCCCCCGCACAGCCACACATCCGCTTTAACTTCTGCCGGAATTGACAATGTGCCGGAACTTATCAGCGTCAGCAGCCGGTATTGATTTCCGTCCCCCATTGTGACGATTTCGTCCGTCATGTTGCCGGTATAGGCAATGGCGAGCGCGGAAACGTCAACCGCCGCAAGCGCTGCCGCTGCAAGCCGTCTGCGGACAGCCATCCAATAGCTCATTCGGTCGTCACCTCCGCGCAGATCACGGAACCGTCCTTAATCGACATTTCATAGGTTTTCGACGCTTCAAACGTCGGTGCGCCGCCCACATATTTCGTGCCGGACGGGAAGGTTACCGTTATGCTGCTGCCCGTGGTAAATTTCAGCCAGCAATCAAAGTTCCCTGTTGGGAAGGTCAGTGTAAGCGATGTCACAGCGGAGGAAAAACGGTATTCAGTGTTGTCTGCGAGGGTTAATGATGCTGCGCCGCCCGCAGGGGTGGACAAGGCAGGAGCCGCACCGATGACCTGCCGTGTTATGTCATTTCCGTTTGCGTCCTTTATTTCGAACACACATTTGTCGCCTACGGTTGTGTGATGCAACTTGACACGTTCCACGCCGTTGCTGTCAATGATGCGCATGCCTTTTGCGCCCGTGGTGTTACACTGCAAGGAAATACGGCCTGTATTCGTGCCGTCCCGCACAACAATCTGCGATACCTCGTTGTTGTTTTCTGCGGTATTTGCCGCGATTAAAACGCGCGTATTTCCAGTGGCGTTTTCCTTGATGCGGATTATACTTGCTGCATTGTCGGCAGTGTCGGGTTCGATGGTGGTGGTATACTTGGTGCCAACAGCGCCATTATCCGCGCCAATACCCATAGCCCCGATTTGGGATGGAGAAATTATGCCTGCCGCTGCGTTGCTTATCTGTTCCCGTAAATCAGCTATAAGAGCTTCCACTTGTGCTTGTAGCGTTGCTGTGGGTATCCCGGTCACGCCGTCCCGCATAAGGCCGCACACGGTTTCATCCATGCGCGTATCCGTCACGTGGGATGCAAGTATGGTGGTGCTTCCTGCGGGAACAGACACGGTATAAAGCCCCAATTCATAAACCGTTTCGGTCTGAACGATTGCTGGGGCAACCGCTGCCGCACTTGGCGTGCCGGATTTCAGAACAATGCTTGTCGCATTCGCTGTTTTACTGAATTGCAAAACAATACGGTCAACGCGGTCAAGCACACCGTCCGCAATCGGAATAGAAATCGGAACGGCAGCATCATTCAGCACGGATTTCCCCTTGAAATCTGCGTTTTTAATCCACGCAAGGCCGCTCGAAATCGTTACTTCGCGCGCCCCTGTAATGGATGCGTCGAAATGCCCGGTTGATGCAAAAACGCCGCTTGTACGCGAGCACAGGTAGGTTTCAGCGTCCTTTGCTTCGTATTCGATAATATCCAACGGGTATGTAATGATTGACATTAGTACCTCCTAGCAATGATCGGCGTACCAAGTGAAGCGGTACGGGTCAATTTGTTGTTTTGGGATTTTTCGGTTATGCTCGTAATGCGTACTTGCAAATCAACGCCAAGCTCTGGGATTTTACACAAGACAAAATCGCCAACCTTCCGCGCGGTATCGTCCAGTGAAAAACCTATGTTTTCTATGCGCACTTGCTCGGTCAGCTTTTCCAGCCCTACACGTTGAAGCCGTGCAATGTATTCCTCGGACGTTTCCCCTTCATCCGGCTGTTCCTGCCGTGCATCAACGTACATTTCGCGCCTGTGCTCTGCTGTTGTGTCCGTTGCGCCTGCATAGGTTTCAACGCGATTTGCTCCCTCTCCGGCTCCGGCCACAAGCGCAACATTCTTGAAATTCACACCCGAACACGAATAGGTTATATCGCCCATGTTCCCGTATTTGGTGGAATAGCGCGCGTTCGAGTTGAGCGCAGGCTTGTAACATTCAAATATCAGCTTTTTCGCTTCCGGGTCATGCCGCATCCTGAATCCCATGTCCGTTTCAGCGGAGATCGCAAGGGCGTACTTCAAAAGCGCGCCGTCCGATATTTGTGGCGCGTATATATCCGTAAGCCCCTGCGCTTCTCCGGCATATACGCGCGGCCATGACTGCATGGCACCTATCAGAGACAATAACGCCGCCTCGGCATTTTGGTTTGAAATAACCTGTGTGCTTACACGGTCATTCAGGATTCTTGTGCATGCGGAGAAACCATTTGCAACGATTTTCCCGCCTTTTACCTGCACAGACTTAATCAGCATCAAGGTGTCATGGCCCGTGATACCGCAATAAACATCAGGCTGTATCAAATCGAACAAATCCTTTTGATACTGCAATTCGATCTGAAATTTACCTTCCGTGTTATAGCAGTCCTCCCACACCATACTTACCCATGTGCTAATTGCGCCAATGCGCGTCAAAGACATGTCGTAAAAGCTACATTCCATCGTATACCCCCGGATATGCAACGTTGAACGTTGCTTCCACCGACAGATTGTCAACGCCCGTGCCTGCGTACATCTTCCACACGTTATCACCGCTTCGGATTGTAAACAAATTGGAATCGTACTTTAAAAGCCCGAAAATGTCTGTTGCAACTCCGCTAGAGAGCTTTTCAACGCGCAGCCTACCAGAATCCCTGTACATGCGTATAACGTCCCCTACGGTCAGATTTGCAGTGATTTCGATGAACTCCTGCGTGTTGATATCAAGCACACCGCAGGTCGTAACATCGCCGGTTGCAGCGAACTCAAGTTCAAAATCGCTGGTATCTTCGCCGGGGTTATACACGTTGATAAATGCGCTTGGGTTCTTCGTGCCGAATTTGTGGGTAGTGAATGTTGTTGGGAAAGAAAAGGCCGGAATAATCCGGCCTATTGAGTAACTCGACTGCCGCGCCGCGTACCAGTATGGAGACGGGCAATACAGCATCATGGAAAATTCTGCGTCCTGATCGTCTACCGATATAGCGGGCGTTTTCTTCACCACGGCATAGCAATAGTATTTATTGTTGAAATACAGCTTGCCGCTTGCGAATGGGGAAAACACGGTCAACATGCGCTTTTTCAGCGAATTTGCTTCGCCGATGATCGTTCCCTTAATGGTGCGGGAAACGCCCTTCATCCCCCGTGTTTGGATGGTTTCGCCGATTTGCTGGAAGCCCTGATTTGTTCCAATCTGCACATCAAGTTCGGACAATGGCAATATATCAAAAATCGTGCTGTATTCCAGCCCGAAATTGAACACATCGCCATTGCTTTTTATGAACATCGCATTATACACCCGTCAGCACCGCCCTTTCCTGATACCATACGGCTTCTTGCATCAAGTCCGCTGCTGTTTTTGCTTCGCTGCTGATGTACTGGACAACGGAAACGGCCGGGCGCGTTTTGCCCCGCCGCAAGTCATCTGCCTGTTTTGCGGGTACTACCATTTCCCCGCGGTGCAGCTCCGCGATATAGCCATCAAACGGAACGTAGTTCAGGCCGGATGCGTGTGAACCAGCGACCATGGCGGTCGCATTCAATTTTACCCCGGCCCCAGCTGATGACCCGGCACCACCCGATGACTTCCCTGCAAGTTTTTGAGCGTTTTTGTCCGCCTGCCCAAACAGACTGTCCCATACACCGTTGAACCAATTTACAACAGATTCCCACGCACTCTTAAGGCCTTCCCATATGGCATCTATCACGTTCTTGCCGATAGATACTAAGCTATCCCATAGGCCGGAAAACCAATTGCCTACGGATTTCCATGTTGCTGTTGCCCATGTTTCAACATCTTTCCACTTTTCTTTTATTCCTTCAAGTAGCCTTCTGAACCACTCCTTCGCAGCTTCCTTGAACTCCGGCCATTTTTCCTTTATCTTTTCTGCAAGGTCAATAACGGCATTCACGACAGCCTCAATCAGGCTAAGAACAATCTCGGGCAATGCAGCAACAAGCGCAAAAACGATCTGAACGGCAGCTTCAATGAATAGCCCAACGTTGTTTATAATCACATCCACGACCATCATGATAATGTCCGGTAGCGCTTCGATGAGTGATACAATGATCTCCGGCAGCGCTTGCACGATTCCAAGCACAAGTTGTATTGCACCTTGAATTAAGATCGGAATATTTTCCATGAGCGCAGTGCATATTGACTGGATGATCGTAGGCAATGCATCGACTATTGCAATGATTATTGTCGGTAGCGCGTTTGCTATGCCTACAATCAACACTACAATGCCACTTATCAGCGCCGGAAGCAATGCCGGTAGTGCATTTACGATCGTTTCAATCAGCATTGGGAGCATGTCCGTTATCATCGTTATAAGGCCAGGCAACGCTTCAACAACGCCAATCACCAAATCGGTTGCAGCGCCTACAAGAACCGGCAATGTAGATTCAATTAGCCCTGGTAATTCCTTCGTAAGAACCGACGCAAGTTTCGGGATGGCTTTCCCAATCCCATTTATAGCCGTCGTTATACGCGGGACAAGATTTCCGAACGCCGTTCCAACGCTGTCCGTGAAATTGGTTACAAGCGCATCCAAATCCTGTGTATCATCTGCAAATCCAGTAGATAGATTCGTCCATGCCGCCTTTACAGATGCTAAGCTGCCTTGAATTGTGGTGCTTGCCTCCAACGCCGTTGTGCCGGTAATGCCCATTTCGGTTTGAACGATGTGGATGGCATCAACGACATCAGCATAGGATGAAATGTCGAATTCTAAGCCGGAAAGCTTTTCTGCATCGGATAGAAGCCGCTGCATTTCCTCCTTTGTGCCGCCATAACCGAGCTTCAAGTTGTCCAACATAGTGTAATTTTGCTTTGCGAACCCCTGATAGGCATTCTGTATCATCTCCATGCTTGTGCCAATCTTGTTCGCGTTGTCAGACATGTCCGTTATCGCCATGTCGGCGTATCGTGCTGCGGCTTCGGTGTCTTGCCCAAGGCTTTGCAACAGGGATGCGGAAAAACTGGTTGCGGTGCTCATATATTGGTTCGCGGACAGCCCAGCCGTTTTGTATGCGTTATTGGCGTATCCGATCACGGCATTAGCAGAACTCTTGAACAGCGTTTCAACACCGCCTACAAGCTGTTCGTATTCGGCATAGTTTGCAATGGATTGCTTTGTCAGCGCTGCAACACCAGCAGCGGCAGCAGCAAGGGCGGCGCCGCCTACTTTGGCAGCAGTTGCAAGTCCGCCCCTAATCTTGTCAGCAAACGCATGCGTTTTACCGCTTGCTTCTTCAAGCCCGTTTTCGTAATCCTCTGTATTTAGCGATATCCTTGCAAAAAGGTCGAATAAATCTATTTCATTCACCCCCAATCGTGCGTAATTTGGATTTCATGTGTTCAATTACTTCCTCGCCCGTGCGGGTGTCTTCGGGTTTTGGGTTTATAAGGTCGATATACCGCATTTCGATGCAGCTCCCACCGGCGTACCTTGCTGTGTTTTCGCAAATCACTTTTAGCGCGTCGGTTACATACACGCGGTAAGCGTCTGCGTGTGCTTCGCGCTTTAAGACCGCAGGAAGTGCGGCAATACACGAACGCGCCGAAAAACCGTGCAGGGACAACAAGGCGAGCGTTACACGCTCGCCTCCTGCTGCCCCCACGATTTGAAAAAATCGGCCAGTTCCTTGTCCTTCGCCAGTTCGCGAATTTGAATAATGGTTTTTAAGATGTTTTGCCGCGTGATTGTTTCAACATCCGTTTCGTTCAGCGCCGCAAGGATGCCGAACACATCTTGCCGATGGTCTTTCAGCACAATCGGGACGATTGACGCGATTTTCTTAGCGCCCATCGTGTAAACCTCCGCAACGCTCTTACCACCCGCGCCAACCTCGGTTTTCAGCGCATCAAGCAGCGCCTTGTCCCCGGTCAGGTTGGCAACATACGGCGTGATTTCGCACAACACATCGGCTGCGCGTCCGGTCGAAAGTTCGGACAGCTTCATGCTTTGCCCTCCTTAACCTTCGCTTGCGGGTTCGATGGAATAAAACACCATCGGAACAACATCCTGCGCATCAATGCTGACATGCCCGGTCAGTTCAACGGATACCTGGCCTTTGCCGTTCTTGGTGGTCTGAATTGTGAATCCACCAGTGGACAGCGCGTTTTTCAGCTGAATCGCCACACACCCGCCATCCGCTCGGTCTCCAACCCACCAAAGATCGGAGAAATCGGCCTGTTTCAGGTCTCTGCGCGGCGTGACCTTGGTAGTATCCGCGGTGTCGATGTCCGCAGCGCCCAAGGCAAGCTTAATATTCGACGTAGATGTGCCCAAGGACGTGAACGCCATTTTGCAGTTCCACCCATCCAAGTGCTTGAGTTCCTTTGTGTTGTTGGGACAGTTGTCCACGTTCTCACCAAGATCTGAATAGGTCGGAACGCAGGACGCGTTGATTCCACCCGTGGTGGCGCAGATGATGTCGGTGTCGGTCGGTGCAGCCACTTGCGCAGGATTAAATGTTTTCAGCAGTACGCCCGCGTCAAGTTGAAGCCCATCAAAGGTGTCCTGCGGGATAACGGTAAATTTACCCATGTAAATCCTCCTTAGTTCAGTGTTAGGTATTCGGCGGTAACGTTGATGTATCGCCGTTTTATCAGTTTGTCAGAATCGTCCGTGATGTTTTGACACCACGGAGAGCCGCGTTTGAGCCATATATACCCACCATCACAAGGCAGAACCTTGCCACCGTATCCGATGGCCGCAGAAAGTTCATTTGCCTTGTCGTTTGCGGGTTTTTGGCTTGTGCCGTAGTACCACAGGTTGACGGTTAAGCCAACCTCCCCGCCATCCCATGCATCTATGGTCAATTCATAGGTCAGCCACGGAAAAACCGTATCATCAGGCACGGAAGAAGCGGCGTATGCTGAAATACCGAACGATTCAAAAAACGCTTGGAGCGCTTCCGCTTTTGTCATGGCAGCTTCCTCCGTTCCGCCGTGAAGTATTTCAGCTTCAAGGTGGATGACATTGGGGCTTGCTTTTCCTCTGGGTTTGAAGTTACACGGTATGTTTCGCCTGTTGTGGTGTCCCGGAAATAGTCGTTGTACTCGATTGGGACGGTCTTGCCGACAAGGGCAGAATACACGCTTGTTACACCATCTTTTTCTGCTCTGCGGGCTTCCATGGAGGTGTCAAGCGCCTGATAATTCGTGAAGGTTATGCCATCAGCCCATACAACGGCATAACCGCCCTCGCCGTCATCCGTGCGTGTTTTTTCCAACAGGACGCATGCGCGCCCGAAGTCATCCAACAGGCTCACGGCTCCACCCCCTTGATTTTGCGCCACGGGTTCAAGCGGGACTTGTATGCATCGAATACATTGACCGTTCCGCCGTTAGCGTTTGTGGCCTTTGAGTAGCTATAGCCGCCAAAGCTTTCGGACTGATACGGCCCTGCCGCCGCATCGCCGTTTTTCGCCTGCCATTCTTCCATTTCCGCCGCCAAATCAATAACGGCATTCGGGATTGCGAGCGCCCATATCGTCCCGGAAAATGTTTCTCCCATAAGCCCATTGGCTGGGTACTGATGCAGGCCGTCATTGAAGACGCTGCCGCGAATGCGGAAATACTGGCCTGTTTGAAGAAAGGGAAGCGCAACGCTTCCCCCTTCAATCGTAAACGTACCTTCCTTCACCTCGACGGCGAACCAGTTATGCAGGTGCATAAGGATTTGTTCGAGCATCGCGCCGCCTCCCTGTTACTTACTCATCCTTTTGACAGACGGTTTCTTTTCAGGCTCCTTTACCTCCTCCCAGCCTGCGTCAAGATACGCCGCCACGTGGCCGGGGTTTTCAAGGATGATGGTTTCACCGTTCTTTTGCAGCTTCATCAGGCGATGGTGCACAGCAGCGCTGCGATCTGCTTTCCGTCAGTGACTTTTGCGCCGTATACATGCAGGCCCTTCACGCCATCCGCAAAGCGCTTTTCAAGGCGATATGCTTCGGTCTTGATGATCTGCTCCGCGTAAGTCGTGGCGGCGGGAACCTGCGCGGTAATCTTGAAGTATTCGGTGGTGCCGCCGGTGCCACCGTCGGAAGCGGTGACGGCATTATTGGACTCGAACACATCAAAACCGGCAATGCGGCCAACCATACCATTGAGCAACGCTTCCTGACCCGCTGCGGCATCAGACTTCGCAAAGCGGTCGTCCTGCAAAAGCAGGGCATAGGCTTCGGGCGGCACAACAATGGATCGGCCGGCGGTCGGCACGTTGGCCTTGTCCAGCTTCATGCGCACTTTCACAATGTTTTCATAGATGTTGGCTGCGGTCAGAGCGATGGGGGAAGCCTCGGTGCCAACCACATTTCCGCTGTCAACACCCGCTGCGATTACGCCAAGCAGGTACGCATCTGCGGTATCGGCCAGCGCGTAGGCAGCGCGCGCCATGGCGGTATCCATGATTTCGCCAGCGGCCTGTGCTGCATCCACATCATCGATCTGGAAGTTAAAATACTTGCTCTGATTGATGACAAGGGTCTGATCGGCGGTGGACAGTTCATCCGGCGCGGCAATATCACTGTTGGCGGTGTATGCCTTTACGGTTACAGCGCCAATGGAATTGATGTGCACAGTATCACCGGCCTGCGCGATCTGGCCTTGATAGTTGCGGTTTACAAGGTTCGTAGCAACGTGCGCCTTGTCAAGCGCGTACAGGAGGCGAGCATTCCAAAGCTCGGGAATAAAAGCAGTAACAGACATTTTTCACATTTCCTTTCTGTCAGTTGTTGTTTTTGAGCGACGCTTTGATTGCGTCAAAGTTCTTGTTAATCTCATCCGGGGTCATATTCCGAATTTCGTCCCTCGTGAATGTTTTGGGCGGTGTTTGTGCGGGCGGCGTTGCCGTCGTCGCACCCTTTACCGTTGTAGTGGAAACCAGCTTTGCAAAAGCGCCGCTTACAAGGGCATCCAGTGCGGCGGTATCCTTGATTTTGTCGCCATCCAGCTCAATCCCATCGATTTCCGCGCCGCTGCCACGCATAGCAATAGCGAGGTTATCGCCAGTGATTTTCTTACCCTCGTAGTACGCCCTTACCGCCTTTTCCTTGGCGGCCTTGGTTTCCTTTGCCGTGATTCCGGCCTTGTAATCGTCAAATTCCTTTTTGACTTTGTCGTGCTTGTCCTTCCATCCGTCCTTCTTCGCGGATTCAAGGTCAGCGTTTGCTTTCTCCAAGTCCTTTTGGAGCTGTTCGGCCTTTCCGGCAGTTTCCTTGTACCTCGCAAGGTCTGCCTTCAGGCCGTCAACCGTCTCGGCATGCGCTTCGATGATGCTGTCACACTGCTCATCTGTTAAGCCCATGCCTTTTAAAAAACTGCGTTTTAGTGCCATGACACTATCTTCCTTTCCTTTGTCGGCTGTTCTTCGCCGCGATAGTATTTATAAAAACCGCCGTTCTTCGCGGGTTTTACCAACTAAAAACACCCCGTTTTTGCGGGGTGTTTATCCGTTCTTCAATTCGTCTTCTATGATATTTCGGTATGTCTGCGCGTGATCTGCAACCGCCGGTTTTATGAATGGTTGAGGTCTTTGACCGTTCGTTCTATGCCAATCTCCTTTTGCGTCTTGGTATATCCAAGGTGTATCTCTGCCGCCCGGATAATAGATGCCAGTACCCAGTTCGACGTAGGGGGCGTATTCCGTATTTGTGCCAACATACGCCGCAGGCTCAGACGCATCTACCGTATGCGATATATGATCGCGCAGGTTCCCAGTATCGACCGGGGCTAGATCTGCGGCATATCCTTCTGCCTGCAATCCGCATCGTTCCAGCGCGCGCATGACAGCATCCTTGAATTCATCCAAAACCAATTTGCTGTTATCGATGATTTCTATTTCCATTTGATGCGCCCTTCCATTTTTCCCACTCTGCATATGTCATTTCATTCACCAATACGTTTCGCCCTGTTTCCGGGTCGCGCACCCGCATTTGCCTTGGCTCTGCTTCGATGCCGTCCTTTTCCACCGTCCGCATGGTGCATCGGCAGTTGTACACAAGATGGCCCGGTGCGGATTTATCGCCCGGAAACATCATTTCATAGCCGCCTACATCAAACGGCTTGTCATATTCCACTACTTGGCCGTCTGCCATGCCGTGTTCATGGCGTGTTCGGTTGTCTTTGGTCGCTATCCAGCGCTTGCGCACTTTAATGCCCATCTTCGCCGCAGCTTCGTAGCTATCTTGCCGACCGGCGTTCTGCGCACTTGTGGTTGCTGTCCGCGCCGCCCTTATGGCGCTGTCTCGGTTCATGGTTGCAATGCGCGATTGCAAATCATCCGCAATGCCCTTGATGCTTTTACCCTGCATAACCGAACTGGTCACATTGGATGATATTTGCTGTTTTCCATAGGCGATATCGATACCGCGATCGATAGCCCTATCAGGCGGGTAGTACGGCATAACATCCGGGTTTTCGACGATCATGCGCTTAACCGTGGATTCGTCCCATAACATGAAGTCGCAGCTTCCAACGGCCTTTTCGATTGTATACGCCGTATAATTGCGGTTCAGCGCGTAGATGCGCGGCATGCCACCATTTACATATGCAGCCGCGACTTCGTTTGCATGCGTCATGCGCTCCGCAACTTTCTTTTGCAGCTCCTTGAACCGCTCACCGCGCCCCATTTGGTTTAAGCGCCATTGCTTGTAATACTGTTCTGTGATTTCCCCGGCATCAAGTCGCGCCTTTTGCTCCGCATCCCGCTTGGCGAAATGGTTGAAATAATCATGGATTGTTTTGTCCAGCTCGTCATATGCCCTGCGGTATTCCTTCGATATGCGCCGCTCGAGCTTTTTCAGTTCTTCATCAGTCCATACATGGGCTTCATCGGGTTTCATCCCTTACGCCCCACGATGCACAGCGCCAACAGCGTCACACAGATTATCAATGTGTTAATTGTCGATGCCGCCATTATTCGTTTCACTCTCCTCTAATGATAGCCCTTGCATCTTCCTTGCTTGCCCCAATAGCCGTAGAAATAATTGCAACGGCTTGTCCTTCGGTTATTGTCCCTGCTGACAACTGTCCAATAATCTGTATCAGGCTCTGCGTCTGGGCGCCGTTAAGCGACCTTCCAATGGTTTCTTCTGCGGATTCAACTGCATCAGCTCCTGTCGCTATTTCGTCAGGATCCCCCCCCCATTGGATTCTGGTTCCATTTCAATCCGCTCCAAATCCTCAGCAGCCTTGCGTTTCATCATTTCATCGTATTGGTCGATGTCTCCAAGGATGGTCATAAGCTTCTTTGTGATATATTCATCGTCGTAATACGGCGCGCCAAGCAAAACCGTCTGCGTCTCCTCGGATTTGTTTATGATCTGATTCCGCGTATAGCTCGGGTTATCGCTGATTCCCGCGATTTCAAGGATGCCGTGGATGAAGTCGGTCACTTGCCGCTCAAACCTGTCAACCTTCAAGTCCAACGGAACGTAACTTGCCTTGATCGCCGTAGCCGTCTGATTGCCCGCCGAAACTGCCGAAGCATCAAAACACTGAAAATCTTCATACAGCTTCTTTTTCAGCATGTCGATTGTGGTATTTGTCCCCTGATACGGCGCTTCAATCGTGTGCGCCGTTACATTTGCGTCATCTTCCGTATGGGTAACGTGCAGTGTTTTGATGCGCTCCATGAACTTCACATCGTCCATATCGTCCATGCCGCCGGCATTCGTCAGCACCCAATAAATCAGGTTTCCTTCGTCGACATTGTTGACCATGTTGGAGCATGCTAAATCCAGCGCGTCAATGCTGTTGCGTTTGCCCAATAGTTCTGATGTGCACCGCCTGTTGTTTTTGAGCGGCACAATCGGAAAGCCCGGATAATTGTCGCCGTCGAATATCTCCGTGTTGTTCAGTCCATCAGTACGGATATACTTTTGATACCGCTGCTTTGGCCGCAGGACTTCCATATCCTTGTTCTTCGGTTGGAAGTATTCCGTGTACCCGTCTACTTCGTACAGCGTGGCGCGTAGCGGTTTATCGTTCGCAACCTGCCACCAGCGAATGCCAGCCATCAATGCGCCGTTTTCCTCATCATACAGCGGGACAAACTCGGTCAGCTTAAACACTTGCAAATGGTCTAAGTTCCAAAAACCGAACGAAACACCCATCACGAGTGCATATTCGCCCGCTTCCTGCAAACGCTGATCGAAGTCAGCACCAAGCTTGTCCTTTGTTCCACTTTGCTCAAACGTTACTCCGTTGCCCAGAAGATACGAATTTTCCTGATCTACCGCGAATCCGAAAAACCGCGATGCAAGTTTGTGATTCGCCGTCCACATATCCCTCTGCGCACGGCCTTTGAGGTCATATATGATTTTCTCGTAGCGGTTTATGGTCGGGTTTTCACCGTCATAGTACTGCTCCGCATCCAGTGCAATTCGGTATGCTACGCTGCCTCGATGGTCGTTAATGGCGGCGCGGATAAATTCCATCCTTTCGTGTTCGCTTTCGCCTACAGAGATTAAATCCTGATATGTTTTGATAGCCGGTCGCCTCCATTACATCAAAATTGATTCGTATTTCGCCTTTCCCACCTTGTTCCGAAGCACGGTCATGGCAAAATAGCGCGTGTCATCCATCGCGTGATCGTTTTCCTTGATAGGCCTGTCTTCCGTGGACTTTTCATCCCATCTATACAACCCGAATTCCCGGATGCAGTCTTTGCATGAGCAATGAACCTTTATCGTTCCGTCACGCAGATACCGCGCAGTGGTCGCTATGCCCGGAATAACATCATTCACAGCCTTACGTACAGTGAATTGCTTGTGCCTTTTGATTACTTCAATGAATGATGCCGCAGAAGGGTCAACAATCACGCTTCGTACTGGTAAATTCCCCGCAAGCCTTACAAGCTCTGCGTGATATTCTTCATCGGTTTTGTTGTGGTGTTCATCTCGCCCGGAATAATAATATTCCCGTATCCGCGTTGCCGTCTTTCCATCCCAGCACCACAGCCCGGCAGAAAACGGGTTAAGCGTGCCGTAGTCGCAGGAAATATAATACACGCCGCCATCCGGCTCATCGTCCACGATATTGCTTTCCCCAAAGTCATATATCAGACCTTCCGCAAGCACCCACAGGCCGCGAACATATCTATCATAGAACACGCCCGCAAACATGGTCTGATACCGTTCTATCGTCCTTTCGGACAATCCTGGGTTATCCGTCATTTCAAAATGCAGGTACAGCGCGTTCCGTTCTTTGTGGCGCTGTATCCAATCCGTATAAAACCAATGCTGCGGGCTTCCGGGGTTACACGAGAACCACAGCTTTGCACCATCCACAGAACAGCGCGTAAGCGCCTGTTCTACGAACGAACGCGGCATTAGCACCACTTCATCCAGCAGAACGCCCGCAAGCGTGCGCCCCTGAATCAACGCAAACGATGATTCATCCTTGCCGCCGAATACTTCAAAATAGTTCTTGACCGCCCCGCGCGTCACTTCCAATACCTTGTCAGCGCGCCGCCACCGCAGCGTATAGCGTTCCTTCGCAAGCGACATGGATATGAATGGTACGACGATATTCTTTGCGGCTGAATCCACGGTCTTGCCGCAGATTCCGAACCGATGACCGCTGAATTCGCGCATTGCCCATTCCACAAACGCCCATGTCATTATGGATGTCTTGCCGGAGCGCACGGCGCCATCACAAATCAGCGCATCATACTTGGAATATGAAAATGCAAGGATTTTCTTTTGCTTAGCGCTAATCATCGCTATCCAACTCTCTGGCCATTTCGCGCAGGCTGCGGCTTAAATCGTCTTCCTTTGCAGCATCCGCTGCCCCGCCGCTGATGGCAGTCCATTTATCTATCAACGTACCTAATGCCGTTGTGATTTGCGCGGGTGTCGCAATAGCTAACTTCTCAGGCTTGTTCAGCTCCATAAGTCCCTTGCTGATAATCTCGCATACAATCCCGCGCTGGCTTTCCATGTACGCAAGGATATCTGCCGTATTTTCTTCTTTTTTCCTCTTGAGATTTTCAGTGATTCCATTAGATTCCTCTACAACCCGGCGCACCGTCTGCCCGCAAACACCGTTTTTCTTTGCCGTGGCATTATAGCTTTCGGTTTCAAGATAATCCGCAATGATTTTCTTTTTTTGCTTGTCCGTCAGCCGTGCAGCCATTTAATCACCCCACCACTTCAACGCCAATATTTGTTCTTTTCCTTCTCTGGCAGGGTGCCATCACGTTTCCTTCTATTGTGCCGCTCTTGCTGTACCTTGGACTTTAATTCCCGCTCAGAAAGATCAAATCTTTTATCTATCACCGATGACGCTGACGCATTTCTTTTGAACCATTCTATTGTGTTTTTTTTGACAGTGGTTACATCACGTGCGGAATATTTAAACATGCCTTCGGCTTCCCTTTCCGCAAACCCTGGATCTGTTTTATCTATTTTTCCGCCCCTGAAGTTTTTTACTGCCGTATCAACATCTCGTTTCATTTTATTTAAGTATCCCAGCGAATTCTCCCGTATTGATGTGGCCCATGCAATTTGTTTTTCACTGCCCGTCAGCGCTGGCAATCCTCCACTTCCGACAGTTCCACTGCTTCCGCGTCCGCCCATTTCTTTTTCCTCCTTTCAGCAATATCATCATAGTGCGGTCTTATGCGTATTACATTCCAATCGCATTCTTCTGGAACGCGGCCATAAAATATTACAAATTGCGGATTCAGTCGTTTCATCATTTCGTCATACCCGCGAAGAAACAGCCGCTTGCTATCCGAATTCGCTTGCGTTCCTACGCTGGATACAGCAACCACACCTCCGACTGGCTCCCCATCGAAGCACCATTCAAAACTCTCATGGGTACTCCATGAAATTGTAGGGTACACCCTAATTCCGTGCATCTGCCAATATGCAGCAAGCCAATGTTTTCGATAGTGGTTATATATTTGCATTGCAATTGGCATATCTGTATATGTTGAGAAGTCTGGAGAGCACACAGCAGCAAATTCGGCTAACTTCATTGTGTAGTCATCCGGCCTGTTCCAATAACGGGTAAATTGGTAATCATCCACGAAGCAATGCACGATTTTCGTCTTTGCACCCTTCGCAGATTTTGCATAGTTCATGGGTATAAAATCGCCGTGTGGGTATGTGAATTCCGGTTCTATATACGGGATATTATACTTCCCAACACCGTTTAAGTGCAGTTTGTCTAGATTTTCAAAATCAATCATACTATCTTCTCGCCGGATATCGGCACTCCTTCAATCTGCATCTCTTTGCCCTCGTGTCATAGTGGCCGCACTCCTTGCATGTCGTTGGCGTGTGCACGAAGGTTATACTATGCATGGCCTGCCTATCTGCGTTCGCGTACTGATTGCCCGTATTTGCAGGCTGATTACCTGTGGCTGGTATGCCTGCGTACGTTTTCTTTCCCATACCGATTCCTTTCATAGCAGAAGGGGCAGCACACCATGCCGCCCCTTCCACACAGGAGGTAAGTAATAATATTATATTGCCTCGGCCTTGGCCTTGTTCCCGGCCTTAACCTAATCCGATGATACTACTATACATCATCAAAACGTTTAAAAACGGTTATCCTGCTGTTTTCACATCAATTTCTTTTGACAGCGTGTCTACTGCCTTTCGCTCCAACAGCCTTGCGTTATCCTCCGACATCCCCGCCGACCGCGCTACACGCACCCATAGGTTGTGCTGTGTGTTGTTGAACCGCCTGTAGCGCAAGTCAATCACACGCTGCTGATCTTCCGGCAAATCCAGCAACAGACCGTCTATCGCCGCGCAGAAGTCCATAAGTTCTGCTATATCGTCCGCTATATCTGCAATCCTGCGTTGATATGCTTCCCGCAGCTTGTCCGCCTGTTCTGCCGTCATGGCCGTTGGGTTTGATACTTCCCCGCCGTGCGGCATTCCGCTGTATTGCTGCGCATGCAGTCCGTATGTCGCATCGATCAGGCCGTTGTATTCTGCGATTTCCTCTTGCTTCCTCCTGCACATCTGCGCCGCTGCACCCCATCGCTTTAAAAGTCTCCGGATTGCGGCGCGGGTTTCGTTATCCACCATCATGCCTTCCTCCGATCAGATTCATAATTTGGACATTCAATCACGGTATGCGTCCTTTCACCGTACAATTCAGACGTTTCCACTTTCCACCCGTCAACTGGTGTGTGCCGCCTACTGTGATAGCTGCACTTGTCGGCATATGCATTCCGACAGCCCCAGCATAACGTTTGAATCCGCACGGTTCCGCGCGCTTCGTGTTTCCGCAAGTCCCTGGAATATTCCTTTGCGTGCCTGCGTTCTATGATTTCCCCGTCCGGCGTTTCGCAGATTACCCACTTCATAGCGCATGATAAACATTGATAGTATCTAACGATGCGCCCGCGTTTATGGTGCATGGTGTATTGTTTCAGCTCTCCGCCGCAGTCGCAATGCTGGGTTGGTTTGTTCTGTTTGCCCATCAAAGGTATAACTCCTTGTCAAAATGCCATAGGATTTCTCCCCATTCGTAACCGTTATTCGCCATGTTTATTGCTTCGTCAACCCTGCGCAAAATGTATTTTGTGCTTTCTTCCGCACTTCGTTCAGATAGTGTGCGCAGCGTTTCCATCAATGCATGCGCAACAGTCGAATTCGTAACGGATGCAAGTTTGTTCTGCGCCTCCGCAATCATTGCCATGTTTGATATTTTTTCCGAGTATTCATCGTATGCCAATACGGCATACTTCGCCAATCCTTCTGCTGCGGAACATAGCTTCTTAATCGCTTTATTCACCTTCACGCCCTCCCATTCTCCGCATGAATCATCATCGCTTGTCCATTCCGTGCATTTGCTGCTGTCGGCGTTCACGCAAACATAGCCATCGTCTACGTCCTCGTGGTAGTGCCAGCGGCATGATTCGCAGTCCTTAGCCGCTCCATCGCGCATGAGCTTTGCGATTTGTTTTTTAATCGGCATGGGGCTCCTCCTCCACTCCGCGCCATTTATACGGCACACTTCCTTCTGCAAATGCGCTGCAAGGCTCCATGCATTCTTCAAGCAGGCAATCATCTTTGTATTGCTTTGCACAAGTGTTGCATGATTTTGCCTTGTACAAGTCCGCAATCGCCGCATCGCGATCATGCTTCAACCGCTCTATCTCTTTCGCCTGCCTCTCTATCAGGTCTGTGGCATCGCAAAGCACCATTCTCTTTTGAGTAACTCCGTCTCCGTAAGTTTTCTCCATGTTCTTATCATTGGATATATGGCGCAGCGCCTTTACAATTTCCTCTCTAGTTGGCATTGGGTTCCTCCTTCACATACAGATCGGCCTTGTTTTCAAACGCTGCATCGGATTCAAAATATGCCCACTTGCACGCAAGGCATGATGTCCTTATTTTGCCGTTGTCAAGCCTGTATTCGCAGGTATTGCATGGCTCACAGTCATACATTTATACTTTCTCCTTCGGCGGTTCAATGTTTGCCCAATGGGTGACGCTCCCATGTTTTTTATCGTTCCAAAAACCATATGGAATTTCCGAGTGGTGGTTAAATTCAAAAAGCCAATCCTTGACAAAGCCATCTTCAAATTTAACCTTATACCATTCTCGCGTAAATTCGCCCCATTCATCTGCCGGAGGCCTTTCCGGTAGCCGATCTTTAACGCTTATCCAGTTCATTATACTTCCTCCTTCGGCGGTTCGGGTAAAGGCATCCAGTGGGTTGGATGAGTGTAGCAGTCTGAGTAATATTCTCCGTCCGAATAGGCACACCACGCAGCATCATCCAACCGAAACCCAACCGCCATAATTCCGGCGCCGAAAAACATCAACACGTCTTCATCAATTTCTGGCAGCCTATCTTTAACGCTTATCCATCCTCCACATGTTTCAGCAGCAGGAACAGCATCAATCGCTTGCTTCACAATTACGGGCAGAAAATCACGCCGTTTCAGTTCTTCGGTTAGCGCATCTGTGCTTATGTATTTATCCATGCTTACCTCCCATTTTTGCGCCGCAGCTCTCACAATATGTAGCCCTGTATTCATCCCAATAATGTTCATCTCCACAGTTGCTACAAATCTGATAGCCGCTTTCATCTTCAATCCACTCCCCATGCCGCACAGGCGCAACATCGGCAACAACCCTGTTAATGGCATTTTCTATCTCCTGATATTCCGAGGGAAATAACTCCACCGCATTGCAAGCAGCTTCTATCGCCTCGCTTTTGGTTATATATTCTTTACTCATTTGCTTCCTCCTTCATCATCTTTGCCCCACATTCATCGCAATACTTCTTTTCCGGCCTTTCCCAGCTTCCTTCTGTGTGTATGACATTACCACAATTTGTACAGCACCATTCGTCGCCACCAAGATGCCACCACTCCCCATGCACCACAAGTGCAACATCGGCAGCAGGAGCGTCCTCTATCTCAGCTAACATATCATCAACCCAACAAGCCCTGCACCAAGTGCGGCTATGGTCTTTCCCCTCTGCTTTACACGGTTCGCAATATCGTTTCTCCATGTCTGCAATAAACGCTTCCCTGCCTATGTACTCTTCACTCATTGCTTGCCCTCCTGTTCCAATCACTGGTGGCCTTCGCCCTATCATCAATAAGTGTTTTGATTTCTCCACGATCTCCTAACTCTATTGCTAACTCATAACACGTACTCGGCGTTGTTACATTACAGCGTGTGCAATAGATTCCAAATTCCCATCCTCTCGTTGTGCCTCTCAAGCTGTGGGCTTTGGTAAAAAATTTGGCTTCTCCCCCGCAAAACGGACATTTCTTTAGCTCACTCTCATCGTTTGCCCTCCTGTTTGCTCGCTCCACCGCTTCTTGGTAGTCGTATGTGTCTGTGTCGAAATGGAAACCACAATCACAGACAAAGCAATATGGATCGCCACCACCATCAGGGTCATAAAAACTTGGCTTCCAATCTTCTGGCCCATATACTTTAAGTTGTTTCCCACATATAGGGCACGACTTTAAATCACTCATTCCCCGTTTCCTCCGGCATTACTTCGTGCCAACAAACTATGCAATTCCCAATGCATGCCCGACCCTTCCAACCATAGACATTATTTCTGCAATCTATTAGACAACCATTCCCATACATCGCTGCCTTCGGAAACTTCTCCAAGAAGTCCTGCTTATACGTTTTCTGCGGGTGCTCCGAGCACCATTTGTCGATGATTGCGGATGCTTCGGCGGGGTGCAACACAACAAAATCATTGCAATTTCTTCCGCCATATTCGTTTTCTTCGCTTGCTGTATATAGCGGACAATCTATGCAATCGTCACATGTCTTGCACATCCGAGCATAATCGGTAATACTAGCCATTGGTTGCTCCTTTCAAATCATAAAATCAAATTCGCATTGCCCGTTGCTTTTTTCGTTCTTCATTCGTCTTGCCTTATACTCGTTGTATTTCGCGCGGTAACGGTAACTGTCCCCGAACACATTCCATGCAGCTTTTACTAAATTCGGCTCGTACGGACGTATCTTTTCCAGTTCCTCAGCCGCCCTGGATGAAATTGCGCATCCGCAGCACCCCGTACGTTTCAGGCCATATACTTCGTAGGCATCCGAATACCGAATTCCATAATGATCCTTGTACCATTTCTTATCTGCATCGGACACATAGTATAACGGTCTTAGTCGAAACTGCCCGTTTGCGGTCTCCGTGAAGCACATCGATGTGTTATCCTTTCTAGGCACCGACCGCATACCTCCCTCGTCTCGCCGTTCCCCAGTGATCACCATATCGAAATTCTTTTGCACGCTGTGCGCAAGCTGTTTTTTACAGCAATAACAGCATTTATTGCTTACTTTGAACGTTATTGGATTTTCCTTGATAAAATCCAGCAGATACTTGCATGAACCGATTACAAGTTGTATTTCCGGCCTCGGTTCTCCCTTCGAATTGCATCCGCACAGGAAGTTGATTTCGCTTTCGCTCTTCGGGAACCGATTGCGTAGTTCTTCGCGTTTTGCGACTTTATCCACTGCTTCCGCATACTCATCCGCTATAGTTAGCGGTATATTTTTTCGCTGTACACCTTCAAGCCCAGCGGAAACTATTTTTGATATAAACGGCTGCCCATACTCCCTAGTTGCTTTCACGATGTTTTTCTTCGGCCTGTACTGCGTTATTGTCACGCCATACAATTCGCCAACTTCGCGTACGTGTCTCTTAATTGCCTCCATTTCTAGCCCCGTGTTAAAAAAACAGTATTGCACTTGCGGAAGCCCAAACACATCCCTTACCTGTTCTATCAGATGAAGCAAGATATCGCTATCGCTGCCGCCAGAGTATGAACAGATTGCATTCGGGTGCTCGATCAGGCGCTTAGCTATGATGCTTTTTATTGCCTCGAACTTGTGCGGCGCATCGAAGTCCGCATAAGGAGGTCTATCCGTATATACCCTGCTTTTGAATTCCTGTTTTCCCACAACTCACGCTCTCCTTTCTTCATCCCTGATACGGGCATTCCTTTTCTCCCCACGGTATCACCCCGCAATCCAACAAATCCTTCCTCCGCTCGCAGCGCTTCACCTCTTTGCCCTGTTTATCGCAGAACGCGCATGCGTTTGCTACATCGCCCATCAGGCGGTCGAATGCATCCATCGGGCAAAGGTAATAATCCTTCTTCGCTGCGGGGCTGTGCTTCGGAACGCACATCAATTCCAATCCGTTTGCTGTGCGAATTGGCCCTTGCACTTGCTCCGGGTCTAGGCCATCCATCACAGCTTCCAATGCCTTGCTTGCGTGGTTCTGCATTGCCATAAGGCTTCTCCGCGCTTTCTTGCTGTTTCGGAAGTCCAAGCCTTTCAGCGTATCGGCATATCCGATACATCCGGCCAGCACAGCGATGATTTCTTTTGTTGCGTGGTTGGCGTAATCGCTCATGTCTAACACCTCTTACCATGCTTGTACGGCCTTGTGCGGTTATATTCCATCTTCTCCCGTACGATTGCATCAACGTCCAAACCTTCATGGCCAAACCAGTCAAGTATTCTGATTAAGCAGTCAGCCATCTCAACGCCTATACCTTCTGGCTTTCTGCCTCCCCATGATTTCATGTCGGATTCATAATATACCGTTTCACCGTCAAACTTATTGACATATGCCAACGGCCTGCCAGCACGGTATTCCTCCACCGCTTCAGAAATCTCCGAATGGCACAGCGCGGCGATCTCAAGAAGATTGCGCGGCTCGTCCCACCATCCGTGTTCTACCGCGTTCTCATAAATCTCCTTAGACAGTTCGTTTAGCATATCCCTTACCTCCCAGCATGTTGTGTTTGTTGTTTGTGATGAATTGCTTGTCGGCTTCAAAAATCCGCAGCATCCTTCCGTTTACCTTTACTCTTACGTGCGAACCCAGTGAAACCTTGTCCGTATAGATGCGCTTTGCGCGCTTCATATCATCCGTTTCGGCGATTAACGTTTCATGCCCCGAAGTTATCGCAACAATTTGATATTTCATCGTTCAAATACCCCTTGATCGTCTTAATTGCTTCCTCCGCGCCGTAACACACCACAGCGCAGTTTCCATGTGCTCTAAGGCGCGCAATTACATCCTTCTGCCTTTTGCTCGGCCTGCCCTTTTGAACGCCCAACGCCTTGATTTCCGGCGTTTTCAGTTCGATGTACAGGGCGGCATATCCACCGTGCGGCGCAGGCAGGCATATATCAGGTATTCCAGCCTTTACCCCTGCCGCCTTTAACCGTGCTGCCGTGGCCTTGCTCCGCGCTCCGCCGTTCGGGATGTGATACATCAGCCACAGCTCCGGGTATGTCGGTTCCTGCAACCTCGCCCACTCGAATACGGTGATCTGCTCTTGTTCCTCGCGGTTATTCATCGTCTTCATCCCCAAGCAGGTCGATGCCGATTTTGTCGAGGTCTGCATCTGTGTAGGTGCGCTGATGGTGGTTGTGCGCACCGTTCAAGGATCGTGATTTTCGCATTCCTCCGTTCCCATTCTGCGGCATAGCTTCGTCCTCCCATCGGCGTTGATTTAACCACGTTGCCGGGTGCGGGATGAATTGCCCGCCGTCCTTCGTCCATTGCGCAGAGGTCTTTTGCACCTCCAAGGCCGAAAGCATAGCGTTTAGAAGGGCTTCATCCGGCGAAAGCTTCTTGAAAGCGTCCATGGCCTTGCTTTTACCCTGCTTCCGTGGGTATGCGGCGTAGAAGCGATCAAAAAGTGCTAAATCCACCCGCGCGCTTTTCGGATTCGGATTGGATTCGGATTCGGATTTGATTAAGGCCGCATCTTGCGGCAACTCGCCGCAACTCGCCGCAACTTGCGGCATGCTGTTATTCCCTTCCGTTTTAGTAGGTTCGGGATATTTCGGTTTGCAATCGCGAACTCTCTGATGTTTGACCCACCCGGGGAACCAAAAGTAGGGCCTCCCGTCCACTGTGTAGAGGGAAACGCAGCCTTTGGCCGCCAATGCTTGGAGCGCAACATCGATGTCCTTGATGGAAAGCCTATCCCGAAACGGGAACACACGGCCTCTTATGATTGCCGGGCGGGCATCTCCGCGCCCGGCATCGTCCGCCTGTGTTATCAGTCCAATCCATAGCCGAAACTCAAAATCCGAGAGAGATGCTATCTTTTCGCTTGCACAAAGGCTCTCTTTGATGATTCGATTCGGCATTTCGCATCACCTCAGAACGGCAGATCTGCATCTTCTACTTCTGTAAAACCATCTGCGTCCGGCGCTTGCTCTGCATGGTTCTTCGGTGTAAGGAACTCCACAGAATCAGCTAAAACCTCTGTCACGCGCCGCTTCGTTCCGTCCTTGGCGTCATAGCTGCGGTTCTGCAATTCGCCAACCACAGCCACCTTTTTTCCCTTGTCCAGCCACTTTGCGCAAAGGTCTGCCAGCTGCCTCCACACTACGATGTCAAAAAAGTCTGTGATTTGGCTTCCGTCCTGCGTCTTGTACTTGCGGTTCACGGCGATGGAAAACGTGCATACGCTTGTGCCGCTGTTGGTTGTGCGCAGCTCGGGCGGCTTCGATAAATTCCCGATTAAAATAACCTTGTTCATGCATTCTCCTTCCTGTAATACAGCTTGCTTTTATCCCACTCCGGGTACTTTCCACGGAGATACATCTCAATCCGATCTCCAATCGGTTTTCTGAAAACGGTATGATCGTATGCATCGTGGCAACTTCGGCACAGCGTTACAATGTTTTCCTCTACGCCAAGCCCTCCGGCTGAACGTGGAACGTAGTGCGCTTCCGGCGCTGCGTGTGGTGAACCGCATAGGATGCAGCGCTCTCCGTCGCGCTTCCACACCGCACGTTTTACTTTCTGCGGTATTTCAAGCGCCTTTGTTCGTCTGCTTTTCATCGTTCCACCTTTCCTTCATCAGCGCGATTTCGTCAGGCGTTGCAGTGTCTATACCAAGTTCCTTTGCTTCAAACACAGCTTCGTCAATCAGCCGTGACATTTCTTCCGTGTCGTATGTTGAAGATCCGTAGAAGAACATCACTCTGACGCACCCGTCAATCTTGCAGCCGTCTATGATTTCGGCAAACCACCCAAGCCCCCTGCAGCTCCATCCGTGAATGATTTCATCCGCATCCCAATCACGCACCGCCACAACTGCGAATTTGCCAACCCGCCGAACCAGTTCGATGTAAACAAGCTCTTTTGTGCTGTCCAGTGCGGCTGCGATCTTATCGCACAGAACCCATAAATAGGCGTTTGCGTCCAATGACCGCTTGGGACGGTACTTCTTCACATCAACCGCCAGTTTGCTATCACCGAGCGATTTCAGTTCATTCAGCATGCGCTTGGATTCCGGGGCGATTCGGAACGAAAGAACCGCATCGCCCGTAAGCATGTCCACACTTGCGCGCGGCGCGTCAGCTATCAGCCGCATTGTCTCTTACCGCAAGCTTGGCAAGGATCTCGTCCAGCTCATCAATGGTAAGCTGCGCGATGTTCTTGCCGAATGTCCGCGCACACGCCTTGTTCAGCTTTGCTTCATCCGGGCACAACCGCCTGATTTCTACCAAACGCTTTCCGCGCTCTGCACGCGCTTCGTTGTCGCCCTGCGCCATCCGCTGCGATTCGGTCGTATATTTCGTTGAATCCTTGTCCCAATATATATCGGCTCCGAATCCCAGCGCCTTACAGGCGACCGAGATAGCGTCTGTATATGCCTTTTTGAATGCTTCATCATCGACATACAGACCGCTGTTTTCCTTTGCGATGTACATTGCGCCACCAGTTCCCGGTATTGCATCGCTCCACGCATCGCCGACTTTCACATACAAATCAATGTTGCAGAACGCTGCGCATTGACCGCTATCGCTTGGCTCGAGCCATTGACGCACGATTACAGGCTTCCATCCGATTCCACACGGCCCGAATTCTTCGGTAAGGCACTTGATACGCCACATCGGGTTTATATCGGTCATGCCCTTTAATCTGCCGCCGCCTATCTTCTTTTGCGCTTCGGGCGGTACGGCCCTGTATTTCTCATACAACGCCATGTTTCCCATATCACACCTCCACCACAAATTCAGGCTCGCGCTCCACGATTTCAACCAGTCCGGCGGGTACGGTTTCCCCGGTGTCCTTGTGTACGATCACCGTGTCATACCCTTCATGCACAACGTTCAGCGTTTTCTTGAACTCACCCCAACGGAACTTCGGATTTTGTTCCACGAATTCAGGGAACGCTTCTATAAGCAGCGAATCATTGTGCTTGTACTCCGGGGACGGCTTTTTCAGTTTCAGCACGCCGGACGCAAGCTTGTATGTTTCCTGCGTCTTGGTGCTGCTGTGCGGGACGGACTGAAAGTAGATGGACAGCTTGCCGTTAATATCGGCCTTTTTCCTGTCGCGTTCTTCCTCGATCTGCTTGGCACGCGCGGTGTAGAAATCAATCTGCGCCTTGCACACGTTCAGCAGCCGCTGCGATTCCTCGTTGATACGCCTGATTTCCTGCAAGCACTGTTCGGCCTGAATATCGTCCTGCACATCGTTATATGGGTTCATGGGGTCAAAGGCAGCATCAAACATCTTTTCTATCCTCCAAATACTTCTTGATGATGGCCGTCAATCCAGCCTGTATGGTGTCGTATCCATCTGCGTTTAAAGCGTGTTGCAACCGCTCTAATTCGGTTTTTGTCATGCGGCACTGGATTCGTGCCTTTAATCGGCGGTTGTCGCGTCTGCGGGCTTCCTGCGCGGTCTTGGCAAACGCTTCATCTATCAGCCGTTCCGCATCGTTCACAAGCCTGATGCCGTATCTGTCCGGACGTTCCACCTTGCTTTGCAGGGTCTTGTCATATCCTGGGTATTGTTCGCGCATAACGGCTACAATGTCGCATGCGGCTACGTTGCGTTCCTCGCGGAAGGATTTCAGGTCAATCATTGACTTTTCCCTCCTCCGCTGATATGATGGGTTCAGCAGTATTGTTCGTGTGCTCGCTTGGGATGGCCGTCCCGGCGGGCACTTCCTTTTCCACGGGCTGCATGCAGTAATCGATTGCCGCGTTCCAGCCAGCCAAAAATCCATCCTTCAAAATTGCAAGTATAACGTCCGTCGCCACACCCGCATTCTTGTCGCTCGCTGAAGCCCACAATATTTGGCACGCTGTTGTCAACTCGTCTAACGTTTCTCCCGCGTGCTTACGGAATGCCCGTGCTTTCGCAATCTCCATGTCCATTACCGATTTCCCTCCTTTAAATCTTCGATGTATAACCCCCGTCTACGCGGTTGCTGCCGTTTTTCCACCCTGCGATGTACGCCCTGCGCGACCGATATGGCGATCAGGATACCGAGAATTACCCCCGGCAGGGTGAAGCTGAAAAATAATCCGAAGTAGTTCATATGTCCTCCACGAACTCGCCGTTTTTCACGGTGTACCATGTGTCCTGCTTGATATTTTCGCCGTCCACAACAGCTATCTTTGGTTCGATAATTTCCCCATCGCTTCCATACTCGGCAACAACAATCCAATTCCCGATTTTTCCACGCGCCCTTCCTTGTTCGCCAAATGCAACCGCAATACATTGTTTTCCGCTTGCTTCCGCACTTCCGTATTTGCCGGAAGATACAGCACATCCTCTCACGCCCGATGCTGCGGCGTTGCCACTCACACCCGATGCTGCGGCGTTGCCACTCACGCCCGATGCTGCGGCGTTTCCACTCCATCCCGATGCTGCGGCGTTTCCACTCCATCCCGATGCTGCGGCGTTGCCACTCACACCCGATGCTGCGGCGTTGCCACTCACGCCCGATGCTGCGGCGTTTCCACTCCATCCCGATGCTGCGGCGTTTCCACTCCATCCCGATGCTGCGGCGTTGCCACTCACACCCGATGCTGCGGCGTTGCCACTCACGC
>ERZ857882.171-NODE-171-length-77526-cov-5.472887_pt1 | contig 77526 bp, 73 predicted proteins | sample MGYA00519697_ERZ857882 | MGnify/ENA primary metagenome ERZ857882 (study PRJEB31778, sample SAMEA3449373) | human gut metagenome | biome: human gut; feature: human-associated habitat; material: faeces | place: United Kingdom | collected 2010/2012 ...
CATGATCGCCGGCCGCCCGAAAACAGCGCGTTTTCGGGCGGCTTTTTCTCGCCCCCTGCGCCCCGTTTCCCGTTTTTTTCCGCATTTGCAGCCTTGCTTCTCCATGCGCTTTCCGATATACTCTAATTGGTATCTTATAATCATGTAATGCGTTATGTTTTTTCACTCCTTTGAGGCAATAAGCGCTGCACGTCTTCCTGTGCGTTGGCGCGACATACAATCCTTTTTTTCTTCGCCGCCCCCGATTTCATGGCAGACGGCGGCTGCCATTCGCTGAAAACCACCGGTTGAAGGAGAAACGTGTAACTATGAAAAAACGACACATCCTCAGCATTGTTTTCGGCGTTCTGTTGTGGAATGTCAATACGGGTATTACCATTGCCACGCGGGAGGGTTGGCTCACAAGCAATTGGCTGTCGCGGTCAAACGGTGTGATTGCGATTTTGTTCATTTGGCCGCCGGTGTTCCTGTGGGCTTGGAGAAGCAGAGAAAAGCACAAGGCGCTATCCTATTTCGTTATGGCCTACGCTCTGCTGTTCAGCGTCATCGTGTGCTGCTTCATATTGTTTGTCCATTAGGGAGGGGCATATGAACAAGTCCGGATTTTGGAAGGAGCATTGGCTGATCGTTTTGTTGATTGGGCTGGCACTTGGCACATCTCTCTGTGGATGCCGGTACAGCCTGATTCGCTTTGAGAGTATGGAAGCGGCGATAGAATACTATGATAATAATGGTGAACTGCAACGTGTTTTTGAAGGAATCGATACAGCTTTTGTTGCCTATGAATCGGTCCCAAACGGTTATGGAAGCGTTGTACTTGCTCAAGACAAAACCGATCAGAAATACAGGCGAGTGGAAACGATACCCATAAATGCAATGATCGCCGAGAATTATTTCATTCGAATATTCAACTATGATTTTACGGATGACGTCTACATCGAAGTCACCATGCTGCAAGATACGCCGCAGTATTCCAGCCTTGAAATAAGCAACGAGTATGGCTGGGTTTTCGAAAAACTGGATTTTGTTGAGCCGAGTATCCATGTATCGGTTGCCGGATTTACTGCTGAGGCAGGGAAATACAGCATCCAGATTAACGGCCAGATTGTAAAGTTCTCCCTGCGCTGAGACAGTGAATCAGCGTATCGAACGGACTGTCGGCTCCAACCGCTCCGGCCGGGAATGGGCGCGCGTTCTCAGCATGCGTCACCCCTCCATGCAGCGGCCGCGGCCCCTCTGCAAGCGGCGCCGCGGCATATGGATTCCGTTGTTGAAGCTGCGGAGCGTCATGTCGCTTTGGCGGCCGTCCATGATCCGCCCCTTGCGGGCAGCCGTTCGCAAGCGCAGCAAGCCGCGCCTTGTCCCGGCCGGTTTCTGCTATTCCTCCAGGATCCTTCCGTCGGTGGAGATCGTCACAACCTGCCAAGGGATGCACTTGCCGCTCGCCTGCAGCGCCTTTTTGACCGCGTTTTCCAGCCCGCCGCAGCAGGGCACCTCCATGCGGACAACGGTGACGCTCTGTATGTCGTTGCTGCGGATCAGTTCGGCGAGCTTCTCGGCATAGTCCACACCATCCAGCTTGGGGCAGCCGACCAGCGTGACGCGTCCCTTGATAAACCGCTCGTGGAAGCCCGCATAGGCATACGCCGTGCAGTCCGCGGCGATCAGCAGCTTTGCGCCGTCAAAATAGGGCGCATTCACCGGCGCAAGCTTGATCTGCACCGGCCACTGGCTCAGCCGGCTGACCGGTTCTGCCGCGGCCGGCTGCCGTTCGTGCCTGCTTTCGCCGCGCTCAATGGTTCTGGACTGTGTGCCGGGACAGGCGCATGGCAGCCGGTCGCCCTGCTCCCGCCGGTTTGACCGAACCGCCGCCTCGTCGTATGCGGCGGCCTCCCGCTCCACAAACGTGATCGCCCCGGTGGGGCAGGCGGGCAGGCAGTCGCCCAGGCCGTCGCAATAGTCGTCACGCAAAAGCCTCGCCTTGCCATTCACCATGCCGATGGCCCCTTCATGGCACGCGGCGGCACAGGCCCCGCAGCCGTTGCAGCGCTGTTCGTCGATTTGAATGATCTTGCGTATCATCGATGCCCCTCCGTTTCATTCCTTGCTTTTCTGATTGCAGTATACTATACTGGCTACAAAAAATATGTTGTTAGGACAACGAAAAAGAAAAAATGATAGACGATTCGTTTTTAGCGCATACCGCGCTGTTTCGCGGCACGGATGCGGCGCAGGTCAAGGCCATGCTGCTCTGCCTCGGCGGGTATGAACGGCAATACGGAAAGGGCGCCGCCATTTTTCGCGCCGGAGAATGTGCGGACAGCTTGGGGCTGATACTCTCCGGCAGCGCGAACATGGAGATCGACGATGTGTGGGGAAACAAGACCATTCTGGGTCATGTGGGCGCCGGACAGCTATTTGCGGAAACCTATGCCTGTCTTCCCGGGGAACCGCTGATGGTCAACGTGATCGCCTGCGAGACGAGCACAGTTTTGTTCCTCAACGCTGCGCGGCTGCTCACGACCTGCCCTTGCTCCTGCCCACATCACAACAGGCTCATACAAAACCTGCTGCAAATCCTTGCGGGGAAAAACCTCGCACTGTCGCGCCGCAGCCTGCATACGTCCCCGAAGTCCATCCGCGGCCGGCTGCTGTCCTATCTTTCCGAACAGGCCAAGCAGTCCGGCAGCCTGCAATTGACCATCCCGTTCAACCGGCAGCAGCTTGCGGACTATCTCGGCGTTGACCGCAGCGCCCTGTCCAACGAGCTGAGCAAAATGCAGCGCGAAGGGCTGCTGACCTATCACCGGAGCTGCTTTACGCTCAAAGCATAGTCGAACGGCTTCCGTCCGGGGCAGTCATCCTGCTTCGGGAAACACAGCGACTGGAGTGGGGCGGCATGCAGCATGCTCGCGCATTGTTCGTTTCCTTTCCTTGGGCTGCCGAGTGGTTTTGCCCTGCGGCTTCGAGTCCCCTGCCGAAGGTGGGACTCTCCGCTTGCTCCTCGGCCTGCTTGCGCTCCGCGCCGCGCAGTCTCTCGGCCGCGCTCCCCGGCCGCTAAAAACAGTCCGCCGGACTGTTTTTTACGCGGCTTCGAGTCCCTTATAAACCAAATACAAGGGCCGCCCTAAAAGGCGACCCTTGTATTTGGTGCCGAAGGTGGGACTCGAACCCTAAAATATACTAAAGTATACCTTATTAGGCATTCAAAAAAGTCCCAATTTATCTATGTTTTTTGGTTTTGCTAAAATTCAAAATAAAGCTCATTTGAAAATAAAGTGTGTACTTTAGTGTGTACCTTTATTCTTTCTTTACCGCATCAAAAGCGCCGTTAGCCGCGAGAGATACTACAACCGCATTGATGAGGCATAGCACGGCCTGCTGCCAGGTAAGCGTATTTGTAAATAGCGCAGCCAGTACCAGCACAATCACAGCGATAAAATAACTGTAAATTCTGGTTGGCAATCTGTCGATAAACCCTATCCCCTTGGTGAGCTGCACGATCAGCGTCGTGGCAAGCACCGCGCCCGCATAGGTAGCGAGCATTTCCCAAGTAAAAAACTCCGGCGATGCAATCCCGTCATCTGCAAGCGCGACGGCGGGCAACGCCATCAATAGTACGACTACCAGCAACAACATCCATTTCAACTTTTTCATTTTTTTCTTCTCCTTTTCATTGTTCGTTTGTATCTTCTCGGCGTTCCAGCCGATCGATCCTGTGATGCGCCTGTTTGGCAGACGATTCCACCGCAGACATCCGCGTGTACAGCTCCGTATTTACCTTTCGCTGCTCCCGCTGCTCCGCTTTGATATCATCCACGCCGCCCTTGATATACCCCAATTCCGTGAGCATAACGCCGTCCTGTCTGGCATCCGCACGCTGATCGTGTCGATCATTGCGCCGGAACGCAAGATATGCAAAGAAAACGCTTGCTACCGTACCGATTATGCCGATCACATATCCCCAGTCCATACGCACGCCCTCACTTGCTCAGCAGCTTGCAGCGGCCGAAGTATTTCCAGTAGCCAGCCTTCATGTCGATCGGCTCTTTGACAACGCCGACGTCGCGGCCCTTGGCATGGATGCACCAGCCGCCGCCGATGTACAAACCGATGTGCGTCTTGTCCGTATCAGACCCGCGCAGCAGGAAATCTCCGGCGGTCAGCTCAGACTTGCCAATCGGCGTGCAGTAGCTCCACAGGCCATCGCAGTCGCGGCGACCGTCCCACGCGCCAACCTCACGCATGAGGAACGAGATAAAGCCGCTGCAATCGAAGCAGCGCATCTCGGTCACGCCCTGCTTGGTCAGGTTGTCCCTGAACCGGATGGAGCGGTTCGCGTCCGCCTTGGTTTGGTTGCGCCCGTAGATGTAGCTGTTTGACGGGTTCTTCTGCCCACTCGCGCCCCATACATACGGATGGCCGATGTACAGCGCGGCCAGATCGCACATCCGTTTCGCCTTGTCGGACGGTTCGACCGGTGCGGCCGCCTGCCCGAACAGTGCGCCCCACGTCGCTGTACCTACAATGCCGTCCACTGTCAAGCCCTTTGCCTTTTGAAACGCTTTGACGGCCGCCCGGGTGTCGCTGCCGAACGTGTTATGCGTAGCGACTTTCAGATACCCCAGCTCCACCAACCTGTCCTTGACCGCGCGCACGTCCTCGCCGGTCATGCCCTTCTTCAATAGTCGTGTATAAGTCATGCTCTTCTCCCTCCATACAAAAGGGACGCAGCTTGCGCCGCGCCCCTTGTAGTCCATGTTTGCTACACTTGGTGCCAGCCATATACGCCCGGTTCCCAGACGTTGTTATCAATCGTAGATTCCCAAGTGCTCCCGTTGTGCGTTACCCTATCGCCCGCCATGTACGGGTTCGTGCTGCCCGGTTGCTCCCACTCCGGAACAACTTCCGGGTCGGGTATAAGCACCTTTGCAAACAGGCTAGGCGCGTCTGCCGGTGTCCATGTTTGCTGTGACGTATGCGCTTGCAATACACGGTACAAAACGCCATCATACCGCACCCGCACGTCTGCCGCGTATTCCACGCCGCTGCCATCCCACTTCGGGTAGAGCGTCACGGTGTCCAGTGCTGTCGTATCGTCAAGCGATTGAACGGCCTTTTCAATGATCGGCCGTAGCCTCAACGCCAGTTCTTTGAGCGTCATACCGTTTCCTCCTATCCGTTTATGTGCATCTGACCGTCCGCCCCTTTGACGTACACGATTCCGATGTGCATGCGCCCGTCCTCGCCCTTGACATACACAATACCATCATGCATCTGCCCGTCCGCACCCTTCACGTGGACAAGGGACTGCACGAGCCAGACTGCGTATAAAACCCGGTTCGATGTTCTCTCCCAAACAGGTTGCGTCAAGCCAAGCCCGATAACCGGCGCAGTCGCGTCTGCCGTGTCTGCCCAGCCGAGCAGCTTGTACCCGGGACGGCTGAACGATGCGCCGGCATTGCTGGCCCACGCTTCTCCATACGTCACACTCTGCACAACATCCGCGCCAGTGCCGCCGTTTGCCTTGTAGGTAACGGTGTAGGTGTTCGCCTGCCACACCGCGTACAGTGTGGTGGTTCCCGCCGAACAGGAAATGCTGCCGCCGGCAGAATAGGCTGCGGTGGTTGCGCTCGCGCTGGTTGACCAGCCGAGGAATGTATACCCCGTGCGGGTCGGCTTGGTGCTCGAGATCGTAAAGGTGTGTTTTGGGTCGCTTACCGCCACCGCCATCCCCGTTTGACTGTCCGGCGCACCGCTGCCGCCGTTGGCGTTATAGGCGAGTGTGTAGCTGTAATCATTTTCATTCGTAACGATCGTTAGTTCCGCTTTATTCGTCGCGGAACCAGCGCTCCCATCGAATCTTACTTGCGCACCGGATGAGCCGGCTCTCGGCCCCGCCACATACCCATATGTCGGTACGCCCCACGAAGTCAGGTCAATTTGGTACCAGTTGTTGCCGAGCGAAGTAAAGGTTGTTTCGTTTATATACGCCTTGGCGGTAGGGGTCTGGTTTCCGGCGTTATCCCCTCTGGTCCAGTCGGTAGCGCTTGCGTTATATTTGAAGTTCAGCGCCGCAGCGTTACTTGTGCCGGTCGGCATAACGTCGGCATATATTTTGAGCTTGATGGACTGGATGGTCTTATTTTTCAGCGCCGCCAGCGTAGTCGTGTTGAACAGCATGTTCGTACAATAAAAGACGTCTCTGTAAACACCCGCTCGACAGGTATCCGTAGAAGAATAATCTTCCCAGTATCCATTGTTCCAGCTCGTCCTTCTGCCGCCGTTCATGGCGGTCGCCGTTAGCGTGTATGCTTTACTCATGTTGCGTCACCCACCAGCGTCGGACAGTAGATATAGATGTCGCCGGCGGACAGGCTTGCCGCCACGCTCTCCGGCGCGGTGCTTCCCGTTCTGACGTAGGACGGGTCGCCGCGCGGAATGGTGAAATTGAGCACCGCCGCGTTCTTTGTTCCGCTGTTGGTGACGCTCGCCTGCGTCCCCGGTGCGCCGGTCGTGACCGTGCCGACCTCAACAGTCGCCGCAACCGCCGCCTCAACCGCCGCCTGTGCATCCTTGACGGCCTGCTCCGCGTCCGCTGCCGCCTGCTGTGCCGCTGCCGCCGAGCTTGCCACCTGTCCAGCGGCCGCATTCGCGTTCTGAGCGGCTTCGTTCGCCTGCGAGATGAGCGACACAAGGATCGGATATTTATCCTCAGCCGCCACCGTTTCGTCATTAACGATCGCTCGCCTGCCGTTGAAGTTAAACTGTGCAGTAGTGACCAGCGTCTCGTAATTTGTTCCGCTGTAAATTTGCAGCTCGCAGTTGTTCTGCTCGTCGGAATAGCTTCCGGTACGCACATCGATAGTCAGAACGTTGTGGTTTGTTCCGCCGATTGTCACGCCATTTCCGTCGGTGTCCTGCTCTGCGGTCTCGCCGTTCGATTTACTGAACACGGCGAATACCTTGCAGCCCGTGAGGTCGACCGGTTCGCCGCCATCGGTCAGCGTGATCTCGAAGATGTTTCCATTGTCGCCAACTACCAGCGGCGGAATGGTTGACGCCTGCGCCGTGACCCGCTTGAGGTCAAGGTTGACAGGTATGATTTTCAGAATCTCTTCCATGCTCCCCTCCATAAAGTAGGAGGAGCTGTTTAACAGCCCCTCCAGATTTGTGCTCTTAGTTCGCCATTCCCAGCAGTCGGAAATATTCATCGAACACCGACTCGATTTCGTCGTACTTCTCCTTCGTGATCTCACCGTCCTTGAGGTCTTTCCGCTTGTCCTTAAGGTACTTCTCTGCCGACTTCTCGGCATAGCTCTCCAGCGATCCCTTGTACTCAATTCCCAGCGCCGCCGCGATCATGTCCACCTCTTCGTCGTCGAAGTCGTTCCGGTTCGCGAGCAGGCTGAGCGCCTTTTCGGATTTTGACCCGGTCACCGTGTTCATGTTCACCAGCGTGTCGTACAGATCGGAACCGTCCAATCCCTGATCGGTCAGCGCCTCGTACGCCTCGGTTTCCTTGGCAGACAGCGTATCGCCCCACTCGTACCCCCTCGGCGCTGCTGCGGATGGTCCGAACAGTGCGCTCTTTAGATAGTCCTTTTGCTCGATCGGATACCGGAGGTTGCCTTTGTCCGTATAGCTGCCGCCCTTCGTGTTCGCTTCGATGCCGGTGATGATCTTCCGCAGCTGCCCGCCGCCGGGGACAAAGGACGTCGCGCCCTTGATCCAATCAGCATTGGACAGCGAATCGGTTTCATCATTCCATATCGCTTGGATAATGTCGGTTACATTCGTGATGTTCCCCGCAAGCGGCACCCTGCCGCCCTCTGTCAGCATGGATACAAACGGTACGTTCTCCGTCAACGTTTCTCCGATGCCAGCTGCGACCTGCTTCATGCCGCCCTCGCGGAAGTCGTCCACCGCATCCATGGCCATGCCGGCCGGGTTCCACGTTTGGTCGCGTCCCATCAATGCCCGCGTGACCATGCCCCACAGCGACAGCAGCACAAGGTATTCCATTACCTTTTTCAGCTTTCGCATACCGCCGCTCGACAGCGCCTTAACGGCGATCTCGTCGAACGGAATGCCGTTCGCATACTGCTTTTCCAGATCGTACAGCTTCGCCTCTACCTCTGCGCGGTTCATGTCGCGGAAGTGGTTCATCTGATTGAGCACTTCGAGCTGGAACTGTGCCACAGGCTTGAGCCATTTGACGTTGAATATACGCGCTGCCTGTCCCTTGCCGCGATCCGCAAAGTTCTTGATGAGCAGATCGTTCGTGGCTTCTATGGCCTGTTCCTTGGTCATACCCCGTTCGATGCACTCAGCATACTTTGCCCTGGCTACGGATTCGACCGAAAAACGGTCCAGCGCCGAGAACAGGCAGTACATCGCTTTGCTTCCCTTGCGCTTGAACTTGTCCACTTCTCGCAGCAGGATATCCTCGTTTTCCGAGAACCGGCGCTGCAGGAACGGGATCTCGTTCACAAATCCGTCGTACTGTCCGTTCTTGCTGTTGGCTTGGTACAGCTGTCCGATCGTCCGGATGACCTCTTTCAGCACATGCTTCCCATCGACCTGCGCGTACCCGGTCAGTCCGCTTATGATGTTTGACAGCGCCGAACTGATATTCCCTCCGACCGCCGAAGCACTCACCAGGCCGGTAAGCATGTTGGACACGGAATAGCCCTCTCTGCCTACCAGAGACTCGACTTCTCGGTCGAACGACGCTTTCTTGTTCGCCCACTCGTTGGCGTACTCATGTACCCAGTCGGCAAATGCGGAATTGCGCTTTTGCCCTTCCGCCGTGAGCTGTGTCTCATCCAGCATGCGCACTGCTTTTTCCAGCTGCCGCAGGCGCTGTATGACCGGCGTGTAGAAGATCGTATCGCCCGCGCCCTTGACATACCGGTTGAATCCGCGCACCGCATCGAACTCCGTGAACTCTCCGAGTCTGGATTGCAGGTTTGCGTTCCATGGCTGTCCCGGCGAGAACATTCCTGTTCTACCGTTGATCGCGGTCGGCAGGTCGTTTGCCGTCATTGCTTCGATGAAGCCCTCGATTCCGTCATACGTCCGCGACTGGTGCGGGAAATAGTTCTCGATGTACCCCGGAGGTGCATATCCGTTTTCCACGCGCGCGGCGGCGATCTCTTTGTATGCGTCCGCATAGAACGTCCGCAGCGCATCCACCGCTGCATGTACGGCCTGCATGTTCGGTTTCGTTCCGCCGGCAACCTGCGCAACCACCTCTCCGTTATCCTTCTTGACCGTGACGGTGTTCCCGTCCCGAACCACTTTCAGCGGCGGCAATTCCCTCTTCACGACATGCTTTGCCAGCTCGCCCTTGCTCTTTTTCCTGATTGCGCTCTCGGCTCGTTTGGCAATCGGCATGTCGATATAGTGCGTGGCCGATCTGCTGTCGGATGAATACAGCATGCGCCCCTTTCCGTCCAGCACGAATACGCCGTCCACCGCTTCGATAATCATCGTTTTCCCGTCGCACACGGCGTTTTCCGCCTGCGCCTTGGTGATGATCTCTTCGCCGAGCATCTGCGTCACGGCGGACTCAAAAACGCCGTAATCGCCGTTCTGCGCGATCGCTTCCATGACCGGCCGCATCTTCTCGGCGATCCATGCTTCGCGGTTCGCCGCCTGCACGTTGCCGTATTCATAGTAGGTGTTCTTCAGGAAATTGCCGTCCTTGATGTTGTTCGCCCGCTCCTCTGCGGTCGAGCCGCCCCAGCCGGTCACATCCTCAAATACCCGCACCGGTGAGCTGAGCGTCAGTCCGGCCGCCAGCCGCTTCTTTGCACGGGAGAAGATCTCCGTCACCCGCTGCATGCTGTTGTCCGCCAGCGCGCCGCCAACGTTCTCTCCGTTGCGCAGCATAAGCCCGCGCAGCAGATTGTTCGTCTTCAGGTCGAACATCTCATCGGATGTCTTTCCATCGTTGAACAGCTTCATCTCCCGCAGCTGCCTGGTCTTTTCCGCGCTCTGCTCGTAGTACTTTTGCGGGTTCATGTTGTTGTCGTACAGTTCCCATGCCTTTTGCAGACGCCCCTGCCTTGTCGTCGGCCGCTCAAAGGAAAATTCGGCCTTTTCGCCGGGTGTCTTTGCTCTGGTCTCGCGCTCCTTGTCCGGTTCTCCCTCCTTGTCCGGCCGGCTTTCCGCCGGTTTCCTCTGCCGGATGTTGGAAAACGCAGCAAGCAGCTCATCCGCGAGCTCGCTTGCCGCATCGTCGATGTTGTACCGCGTACCGTATGGGTTGATATACGGCCTCTCGTATGCAGCGTCGAGGAATTCCTTGACCTTCTGCGGCTGATCTCCCTCTTTGGTGTCTTCCTCGAAGTAACCGGGGAACATCTCGCAGATTTCGCCCCACGCATCATCGAGCGGGATCCCGTCCTTTGCGATGTTCAGCTTGCCCATGAGCGAGCGGCGGTAGTTGTTGTATCCGTCATATGCTATCGCCACTTCCCGCTTCTGTTTCTCCGACAGCGCGAACCGTCCCCGGCGGAAGTATCTGCGCGCATCATATGTCGCATCATACATGGTATCGTCGCGCTCGGAGGATTGATTGAGCACTTTTCTGGCGATTCTCTGCGTTTCCGTCCTTGCTTGATCTCCGACCATATGGAACAGCGCTTTCAGGTCATCCGTAAACGAATCCACGCTGTAGCGGCTGCTGGCCTTTTGCAGAATGCTCTTCGCAAGGTTCCTGAACACTTTTTCGCTCGTCGCAAGGCTGGCATCGCGTCCCTCGCCTTCCCACTCGCTGTCCTCTTCAAGGATCTCCCTCTGCTGCGCGTCGTACTCCGCGCGCCGATCGCCCTGATCGTTCCCCGCCAGCGTGTCGTAGAAGTCGCTTCCGCCATCTGATTTCATGGAATTGCTTCGCTCTTTTTCGCCGTTCACCAAATCGTCATAGAAATTTTCCTCGGCGTTTGCTTCGGAGGGGTTGTTTTCTTCGGCTGGATTGCGTATAATATCACTAGAAGCATCGCTCTGTTGGACGTCTTGGACGTACTTCTCGGGAACACCTTTCGGTGCATTATCGAGATATACAGATGTGCTTCTTTTTTTACCAAAAACATCTTGGTACTCTTGTGGAACGACACCAAGCGGTGCTTTGATCATTTGCTTGCCTTCAAGATACTTGTCAGCAACAAATCCTTCAACGTAATATGTCGTATCAACATGGTCGAGAGCATACACAATACCGAACGGCTTTTTATTTCGCTTTCGCACCTTTACTTCTGTATAATTCTCTGTGATATATGGTATCGCCTGTATATCACCCGTTGTTACTCCATATGCGCCTTCAACAGCTATGCCGTGTCTGTTTCGAATGTGGCGAATATCGTTATCCCTAATCCTGTGCCGATATCCCGCCGCATCGAGTCCCTGTGATTTCAAATCCGCTAAAAGTCGCCCCGACACCTTGTTAAGTTCAATTGCAGAATCTGTATTAATTCCAGCCCCTGAAAGCGCATTCTCCACATACTCTTCATACTCATGCAGTGCTTCCTCGCTCATTCCTACATCTTTTGCAGAAAACCGCTTTCTCCTACCGCTGTCCCCCTCCTCGATCGCACTGCCGGCTTCCTCCAGCTCGGCATACTGCCGGTCGAGATCGCTTTCGTTCATTTCCGCACTTCTGCCGGTTTCCAGCGCCGCCTTGAACAAGTCGGCAATCTCACGGACGGTCTCTGCATCGTTCGACAGGGCGGCGTATTCCGCCTTGTTGGCAGAACCGTATACGAGGTTTGCAAGCTGCTGCGTCAGCTCGTTGTAGAACTTCTCGAAGAAGTCGTACACCCGCTGCGCCAGCGTACGGTCTGCGCGCACAAACTCCAGAACCGTCTGCTCGTCGGACAGGATCACCGGAATTGCATCGCACACGATTTCCTCAATCGCTTCGTCTCTGGTGAGCGTTTGTCCCCGCTTCTCATACAGCGCCTGTACGGATGCGATCCGCTCCTCCAGAGTGCTTCCCTCGCCCTGCGACAGAGACTGATACAGCTCGCTCTCCTCCAGCTTGTCCAACACAAAGTCGGACAGCAGCCGGTATGCGTCGGCGTTCTCGCTCTTGATCTTGTGCGTCAGCTCATGGACGGCGAAGAACATATACGCCCCGCCCTCCGCGTCCAGCGCGATATGAATCGGTATGAGCGCGAACACATCCATATCTGCGCAAAAGAAAGTGCGCAGCACCGGCTAACGCTCCATTTTGCAAACAAAAGAGCTGGCCATTTCAGCCAGCCCTTCGGAGATGTACGGGTTATTATTGGTCATGCCAAATTATCGAAATCGGTTCAGGAAATTGGCGAGCGGCTCAATGGTACTGTTGAGATTGGCGATAGCTTGATTGAGCGTCTCAACGTTCAGCCCGGAGATCGACCGCACCGCGCCGTCGAGGCTGCCGATGGCGCTGTTCAGCCGCGCAAAATCGATTTCGTTGATCTCGGACAGAATGCTTTCGGCTTGGGAAACGATTCCGACGCTTTTATCTGCAAACGTCCCCAGATTGCCAAGCATTGCATCCAAACGCGCCGGGTCGATGGCCGCGACCGCAGTTTGAATCTGGTCGAGCGTGCTCATGACCTTTGGAATCAGTATTGCAGCAGTCAAAATGACTGCCAGCGACAACGAAAGCAGTGCGATGACCAGAACGCGCAGCAATACCGCTTGACTGCGCTTCGCCTCCCGCTGCTCCAAAAGCAAACCCCGTATCTCGGTCAGCGCTGCCTGCTGCGCACCGGCCTCCAATTGTACCGGAGAACCATGGAATTCCAAGAACCTTCCCTCCACTCTTTTGCACCGAAATGAAAACATCAGAGAATTGTACACCCATAAAACGGTGTTGAAACCGAGTCGGTTGTCGGAACGGGTTTATGCTTCCTTTGACTTGACTGCGGAATCGGCGGGCGATGGGGGAGTGGTAAGTCCGACAACCTGATCGACCGGCAGGGAGAAGCAGATGCCCTTACCGACGTCTTTTAACTCCGCATGCGTGCAGATCGCGGTCATGATTGCGTTTTTCTCTTCCCGCGCGGCGAGAATGAGCACGAGCTCCTTTTCCGGCTGCACAATGATGCCGAAGAATTTTTCGGCTTCGTGAATGCCGGTGCCGCGCGCATGTACGATTGTGCCGCCGGACGCGCCGGCTTTTTTTGCAGCGTCCATCACCAGATCGGCAAATCCGCGGTTGACGATGGTCAAAATCAATTCATACGGCATGATGGTTCGTTCCTCCTGTCTGCTTAGGGATGGAAAATCCGGAAAGCAATTGCAGCGTGCTCCGCTCGGCAACGCTGGAAAGCGGGATACTGAAGGCGATTCCGTGGCCGGGCTGCTCCAAATGGAGCGCATCCGAAAGCTGCTGCAGGAACGCATCGGCGGCGCTCTTTTTGATGCAGAGCAGCATTACATCCTTTTCCGTTTCCCCAAGCCCCAGATAATCGAGAATGCTCGAATCCGCCGTGCCATGGCCGAGAAGCGTCAGGTGAAAGGCAATGCGCGCGCGCAGGCACAGCTCGGTGATCCGTTCCGAGCGGCCGCGCGGAACGATACACACGACCAGCTTGATCGGTTCAATTGCAGGTGCTTCCATGCTACGATACCTCCATCGGGAACTCGAAGATTTCGATCTGCGCGGTTTCGGGTTCGGAAACCTGTGCGGTGTGGCGCAGCTTGGCGCTATACAGTACGCCGAGCAGTTGAATCGTAATCAGCGGCGTCATTGCGACCATTGCCACAATGCCGAACGCATCGGTCATCAGGTTGCCGCCGAGCGCATCGCAGGCGCCCATGGCAAACGGGAGCATGAACGTAGCTGTCATGGGGCCGGAGGCCACGCCGCCGGAATCGAATGCAACGGCGGTAAAAATCTTCGGAACAAAGAATGACAGCGCGATGGCAATGGCATATCCGCCGAGCAGAAAATACCAGATCGAAACGCCTGTTACAACGCGCAGCATCGCAATACCCATGGAAACGGCGACGCCGATGGAGAGACTCAGCAGCATGGCGCGCTGAGAAATGGCGCCGACCGTAATTTCCTCCACCTGCTTATTGAGCACATGCACCGCCGGCTCGGCCATCACGACGAAAAAGCCCATTACCATCGCCAGGGGAATGAGCCAGCCGACGGCCGCATCGCCGATTTGGCGGCCCAGCGCATACCCCGCCGGCAGAAACCCGACGTTGACGCCCGTGAGAAACAGCACAAGCCCTGCATAGGTATACAGCAGCCCCACGCCCATCTTGAACAAACTCCGGCGCGAGAGTTTCAAAAACAGTACCTGAAAGATCAGAAAGAACAGGATGATCGGCAGCAGCGCCAACGCAACCTCCTTGCAGTATTCCGGGAATCCTTCGCCAAAGAGCCGAAGCATTTCGGAAAGACTGTCCGGATTTTGCGCTTCCACGGGCGCATGCGCACCCTCGCCGGTCGGATAGACCATGCCAAGCAGCAGCATCGAGAGAATCGGCCCGACGCTGCAAAGGGCGACGAGGCCAAAGCTGTCGTCCTGCGCGCTGTTGCCGCCGCGCACGGCAGCGACGCCGATGCCGAGCGCCATGATGAACGGCACGGTGATCGGGCCGGTTGTGACTCCGCCGGAGTCAAACGCCGCTGCAAGAAAGCCCTGCGGCGTAAAAGCCGCAAGCGCAAAGACCGCCGCATACAGCAGGATCAAAACGATCTGTAATGATTTTTTGAAAATGATGCGAAGCAGCGCCAGCACGAGGAACAGTCCGACGCCCGCCGCAACGGTGAGAATCAGAACCATATCCGGAACAGAAGGCACCTGCCCGGCCAGCACCGTCAGATCCGGTTCCGCAATGGTGATCAGCATGCCGATCAAAAAGCAGACCGGAATGAGGATGGCCAGCTTTTTGGACTTGGTCAGATGGGCGCCCACGCGCTCGCCCATGGGCATCATCGAGAGATCTGCGCCGAGCGTAAACAGACCCATACCGAGGATGAGCAGCGCAGCGCCGATCAGGAACAGGACGAACGTGCCGGAGGGCAGCGGGGACAGCAGCAGATGGATCAGCACCACAATTCCTGTGACGGGCAGCACGGAGGAGAGCGATTCCTTGATTTTTTCCATCAGCTTTTGATTCAATGTCGGCTTCCGATTCCTTTCTCAAATTGCTCTATATCTATCTTAGCATATCCGGCGTCCACCGATCAAGCGAGTTGACGTGAAGTCCCCGTTCAGGATAGGTACGTTAACGCCCATCAAAGGTCAAAGGAGGGGAGGGGGACATGGACAACCGCTCCGCGCGGAACGGCCGTCGTGCTGCGCCCATGCAGCCAATGCGGGGAAAAGGACGAACAAGAAACCGGGCGGACACCAGCGCCCGCCCGGTATATCGGTTGGAACTACTCCTTTTCGTTCAGAATCGCCATGAACTCCTCGCCGGTGATCGTTTCCCGCTCCAGCAGGTATTTGGAAAGCCGGCGCAGCGCGTCCATATCGGTCTGCAAAATGGAGATCGCCTTCTGGTGTGCGGCCTTGACAATTTCGACCACTTCATGATCGATGTGCGTCGCCGTTTCCGCAGAACATGCCAACGATGCGTCTCCGCCGAGATATTGATTGGTTACGGTTTCCAGTGCCACCATATCAAACCGGTCGCTCATGCCGTAGCGCGTCACCATGGCGCGCGCCAGCCGCGTGGCCTGCTCGATATCGTTGGATGCGCCGGTCGTGATCGATTGGAAGATCAGCTCCTCCGCCGCGCGTCCGCCGGTCAGCGTGGCGATCTTGTTGAGCGCCTCCTGCCGGGTCATGAGCACACGCTCGTCGTCATCCACCTGCATCGTATAGCCGAGCGCGCCGGATGTGCGCGGAATGATCGTGATTTTATGCACCGGCGCGGATTCCGTCTGCCTTGCGGCTACGAGCGCATGGCCGATCTCATGATAGGCAACGATCTCTTTTTCGCGCTGGGAGATGACGGCGCCCTTGCGCTGATAGCCGGCGATGACGACCTCGACGCTCTCCTCCAGATCGCACTGCTCCACGGTATCGCGGCCGCAGCGAACGGCGCGCAGCGCCGACTCGTTGACGATGTTGGCAAGCTCCGCACCCGAAGCGCCGCTCGTTGCGCGCGCCACCGCGCGGAAATCAATATTCTCCGACATCTTTACGCCGTTGGCGTGTACCCGAAGAATGGCTTCGCGTCCGGCTAGGTCTGGCAGTTCCACCGGGATGCGGCGGTCGAAGCGGCCGGGCCGCAGAAGCGCCTTGTCGAGCGATTCCGGTCGGTTGGTGGCGGCAAGGATGACAACGCCGTTCCGGCCGTCAAAGCCGTCCATCTCGGTGAGAAGCTGGTTGAGCGTCTGCTCCCGCTCATCGTTGCCGCCGATGCCGCCTCCGTCGCGCTTTTTGCCTATGGTGTCGATTTCATCGATGAAGACGATGCAGGGCGCTTTTTCATTGGCCTGCTTGAACAGGTCGCGCACCTTTGCGGCGCCCATGCCGACGAACATTTCCACAAATTCGGAACCGGAGATCGAGAAAAACGGAACCTGCGCCTCGCCCGCAACCGCCTTGGCCAGCAGCGTTTTGCCGGTGCCCGGAGGGCCTACGAGCAGCGCGCCCTTGGGCAGCTTGGCGCCGATAGCGGCATATTTGCCGGGATTGTGCAGAAAGTCGACGATTTCGGACAGCGCTTCCTTGGCCTCGTCCTCGCCTGCCACATCCGCAAAGGTTTTTCCAGTCTGCGCTTCCACATAGACCTTGGCGTTTGCCTTGCCGAACGACATCGCGTTTCCGGGGCCGCCCATATTCTGCATTTTGCCGAGCATAAACCGGCCGATCGCCGCAAACAGGAGCGCGGGGAGAACCCACATCAGTAGGATGGAGAGCAGCGGTGAACTCTGCGTTGGAATTTCCGCGCTGAATCGAACGCCCGCGCTGACCAAGCGCTCCTGCAGCGTTTCATCCGGCCAGATACCGGTCTTATAGACCCGTTCCTTGCCGTTTTCATCGGTTGCCAGAAAAGTAATGAGCTGCTCGGTATCGCTGCGGGCAACCTCGGTAACGCTCCCGCTGTCCACCATGGACAGGAATTCATCGTAGCCGACCTCGCGCACCTGTGCCTCCAGTATCGGGGGGAACACCAGCGTGTTGAGCAGCAGCAGGACGAGGGAGGCTACAACGATGTAATAGATCATCGGTTTCTTGGACGGCTTTTGTTCCTGCATTTCGGTCTCCTCATGTTCTCATCAATAAAACCTATTCTATCGCGTTTTGAGACATTCTTCCAGAGGCATACCGGTACATCTTTGTGAACAAAGGGCGAAGAACTGTGGAAATACTCGAATTTTGATCAAATATACTTTTGCAGCTGCTTGAGAGCGCCTTTTTCGAGCCGCGATACCTGCGCCTGCGAGATGCCGATTTCACGGCTGACCTCCATCTGCGTTTTTCCAACGAAGAAGCGGAGCTTCAGAATCCGTGATTCGCGCTCAGTCAAATGGCGCATGCCCTCGCTCAGCGCGATATGATCCAGCCAAAGACTGTCCGAAATTTTGGAATCGCCAAGCTGATCGATGACAAAAATAGCATCCCCATCGTCTCTGTATACGGGTTCAAACAGGGAAACGGGTTCCTGAATGGCGTCCAATGCGAAGGAGACGGCCTCTTCGGTCATATCGAGCGCTTTGGCAATGTCCGCAAGCGTCGGTTCGGCGCATCCCGATTCAGCGAGCCGGTTGCGCGCTTGCAGCGCCTTGTAGGCCGTGTCGCGCAGAGAGCGGCTGACGCGGATGGCGTTGTTGTCGCGCAGGTGCCTGCGGATTTCTCCGATAATCATCGGTACGGCATAGGTGGAAAAGCGCACCTCGTGGCGCAGGTCGAAATTGTCTATCGCCTTGATCAGGCCAATACACCCGACCTGAAACAGATCGTCCATCTGTTCGTTTCGGTTGCTGAACCGCTGTACGATCGAGAGCACAAGCCGAAGGTTGCTGCGGATAAACTCCTCTCTCGCCGCTTCATCGCCGGATTTGACCTTGAGCAGAAGTTCGCGCATTTCCTTCGCGGACAGCATGGGCAGCTTTGCAGTATCCACGCCACAGATTTCGACCTTGTTCAATCCCAGGGACACCTCCGATTATTTGGATGGCGGGGCGCTTCGCCCGCTGCGTTTATCATTGCCAGACCGTCCGTTTTTATCCCGCACAACATAAAAGCCCCCATGGCGCACATATCCTTGTGCGAGGGGGTGCGGACATGGGCAGGCGCCGGAAAAAATGGAAGCGGGTCGTGCTGGAGGCATTGGACTTGCCGCAGGAAGCGGATGGCGAAACCGTAAAGGTGACGATGATCGGCCGCGGCGATCTTCTCGTGGAAAACCACAAGGGGGTATTGGAGTATGCGCTCGAATATGTGCGCCTGCTCAGCGGGGAAGGCGTGATCCGCGTGGAGGGACGTGAATTGATGCTGTCGGAGTTTGGAGCCGGACGGGCCTATGTGCGGGGCAATATTTCCGGCTGGCGCTTTGAGGACGGGAAATAAGGCATGTGGCAATCTATCGATGGGTATGTTATAATACAAATCAAAGGCGCGGATGCAGAGCGGCTGCTCAACGAGATGCAGCTTGCAGGCATCTGGGCACGCAGTATTCGCCGCGTGGATCGAACGACGCTGCACTGCCGCATCCGTGCGGCGGACTTCAAGCGGCTTCATCGTTTGCGTCGCCGCAGCAGGAGCAGAATCCATATCCTCTCCCGCAGCGGACTGCCCTTTTTCCTGCTTCGCCTCTGGCGCAGGAAGGCGCTGTGCATCGGCCTCACGCTGGTGTTTCTTGGCATGATGCTTTTATCTACGCGGATCTGCGTGATCCGTGTGACAGGCTGCGAGCGGATTGCGGAGCAAACGGTATTGCGGGCGTTGGAGTCGCTCGGCGTGACGGTTGGGCGGCCCCGCAGCGGGCTGTCGCTGCCGGCGCTCGGCACCGAACTGCTGGCAGTTGACGAGCGGATTGGCTGGGCGGAGGTCACGCTGGACGGCGTGATTTTAACGGTAAAAATTGTGGAGGCCGTCACCGCGCCCGAACCGATCGATCCCGAAACACCCTGCGAGGTGGTCGCGGCGAAGGACGGTGTCATCATCCGTGTGAAGGCGCTCGCGGGCATGCCGGCCGTTAGGGCAGGCGATGCGGTGCGGGCGGGCGATGTACTGATCCTTGGCGATCTGACCCGCGAGGATTCGCAGCTCCCGCTGCGCGTGCATGCATATGGCGAGGTGCTCGCAAACGTATACTATTTTTCTGAGGCTGCGGTGCTTGCCGAGACGACCCGGCTTCAGCCGAGCGGCCAAACGGCGCCGTATCGCGCAATCTATATCGGAGATCGACTGGTTTACGAGAGCGAATCCCCGTTTGCCGATTTTGAGCGATCCGACACGCATAGCGCGGCGCTTTCCGGCACGGTGCTGCCGCTTCGCGCGGTATCCGGATTGTACCGGGAACTGACCGAGCAGCCGGTTCAGCTGAGCGAGGCGGAGATGAGGGAGGCGGCAGCGTTTGATGCGGAGCAGAACGCATATTTGCGCATTCCGAAGGATGCGGTGATTGTGGACAAAACCATTCGTTACACGCAATACAACGGATGCTTGGTCGCCGTAGTGTGTATTGTAACGGAAGAAACCATCGGGATACAGAAGGAGCTCGTTTATGACGGGAACGAATGAAAAGACCGTGCAGTTGGTCGGCATTGAAGCCGTGGATGATTTGATCGGACTGTTTGGCGTGTTTGATGAAAATCTTCGCGTGATCGAGGACGAAACCGGAACGCGCATTACCGTTGCGGAGGAGGGCATTCGGATCGAGGGCGGCGAGGAGATGACCGCGCTGACCGCCACGGTGCTGGAAAAGATGCTGGACATGCAGCGCCGCGGCGAGCCGATCAATCGCTCCCGCATTCGCTATGCGATCGATCTGGCGCGCGAGGGCAACGCCGAATTGATCAGCCAGATCATGGGCGATGTGGTTGCTATTACGAATCGCGGCCGCCAGATCAAGTGCAAAACGCTGGGCCAGAAGCGCTACATTCAGGCGCTCAAGGAGCATGAGCTCGTGTTTGGCGTGGGCCCTGCCGGCACCGGAAAGACCTATCTCGCGGTGGCCATGGCCGTGCTGGCGTTTAAGAACAAAGAAGTCGATCGGATCATTTTGACGCGGCCCGCCGTTGAAGCCGGTGAAAAGCTCGGTTTTTTGCCCGGCGATCTGCAGACAAAGGTTGACCCCTATCTGCGCCCGCTCTATGACGCGCTGCAGGATTTTCTCGGCGTGGAAACGTACCGGTCGCTGACGGAGCGCGGAGCGATCGAGGTGGCGCCGCTTGCCTACATGCGCGGCCGGACGCTCAACGCCGCATATATCATTCTCGACGAAGCGCAGAACTGCTCCATCGAGCAGATGAAAATGTTTTTAACCCGCTTTGGCGAGGGCTCCCGCGTGGTTGTGACGGGCGATATTACACAGATCGATTTGCCGCGCGAGAAGAAGAGCGGTCTTGTGCATGCGCTGGATGTGCTCGACGGTGTGGAGGGCGTTGAAATTGTGCGATTGACGCACAAGGACGTCGTGCGGCATGAGCTGGTGCAGCGCATCATCCGTGCGTACGAGAAATACGAAAAACAAAGGATTTGAGGGGGGAAAGCCTTGGCGCCTGAACGCAAAAGAAGGAGCCGAAGGTTCCGCGGCCACAGCCGGTTGCTGGGGCTTTTGATGCTTGCGGGACTGTTCGGGCTGAACGTGTTGGTAGCGCTGCTGTCGCTGATGCAGAAACGCTATGACGTCGCCGTCGGCGCGGTTGTACCGGAAACCATCTATGCGCCGCGTGCCGTAGAGGATACCGGGGCGACGGAACTGCTGCGGCAATCGGCGCGCAACGGCGTTGCAACCGTGTTTGCGCTGGACAAGACCCTTGCGAATTCGCTGATTCAGCAGGCGGAGGACGGGTTTCAGGCCATTTCCGACTTCCGGGCAGAGGCAAAAACGTTGCGGAACGAGACCGCGCCCACCGCGCCGGACGGTACGCCGCTCACCGACGATCGGTCATGGCAGGTTGTGATGGCGCAGGACGCGCTGCTGTCTCGGCTATCGCGCATCCCCGTGCCCGTAACCGATGCGGCACTCGGCTATGCGCTCCTGTCGGTAAGCGATGAAGAACTGCTGCGGCTGAGGGAGATCGTTCTTGCGAAGCTCTCCGTCCAGCTGCCGGCCGGCATATCGGAAACGGAGCTGGACGGCCACCGGTCGACGATTTCACGGGAATTGCAGATCACCACGCTTCCGACGCGTCTGAAGGAGCTTGGCGAACTGTTCTATGATGCTTGTTTCCAGCCGACGCTGGTGGAGGATACGACCGCGACGGCACGCGCCCGCGAGGAGGCCGCCGCCGCAGTGGAGCCGGTCATGCTTGCGCGCGGAGCCATCGTTGCAAACAGGGGCGATACGCTTACCAGCGGCCAGTTCGCCATTCTTTCCACACTCGGGCTTGTGCGCGGCGTGAACGATAATCGGGTGTTTGCGCTGGGCATTATCGGCTTTCTGTTCATAGCCTATGCGGTGTTTGGCTGCTATCTGCTCTTACGGCAGCCGGAACTGCTCGCTTCCCGCAAACAGATGCTCATGCTGCTGCTGATCATCGGTATTACGGTGCTGCTCGAATGGATCTGTTTTCTGCTCGATCCACGCATCTCGCCGGCAATATTTGCCGTGCTTCTGTGCTCCATTCTGCTCTCGCAGCGGACGGCGCAGGCGGTCAACGTGCTGCTCGCACTCACCTTTGGTATGATGGCGGGCGGAAACGGGGACGGCATGCTGGGCAGCGCGTCCTTCCTGTGCGCGGCGGCGTCGATGTTGGGCGGCCAGGCGGCTATTCATGTTGCACTGCTGCATGACCGGCGCGGATCGCTGATCGCGGCCGGCGGCGCGGCCGGCGGCGTGGGCACGGTGGCCGTTCTTTCGGGCTGCGCCATGCTCGGCGTATCGCTGCAAAATACGCTGATCCATGTCGGGCTGACGCTGCTGCCGCCGGTGATCCTTTCCGTATTCTGCGTGGGCATGTTATCCGTATGGGAAAACCTGTTCGATGTGGTGACGTCGGCGCGGCTGCACGAATTGCTCAACGGCAATCATCCGCTGCTGAGAAAGATGATGACGGTGGCACCCGGTACGTTTCACCATTCCATGATGGCCGCATCGCTTGCGGAGGCGGCCGCGGAGGAGATCGGCGCCAACGCCATGCTTGCGCGTGCCGGCGCGATGTATCATGACGTGGGCAAGCTGCGGCGGCCCTCCTATTTCTCCGAGAACCAAACGGATGGAAACGTTCATGATACGCTGGCGCCGGAGGAGAGCGCCGGGGTGATCATTCAGCATCAGCGCGACGCGGAGCCGCTGCTGCAAAAGTATCGCATTCCTGCCGCCGTGCGCGCCATCGCCGCCGAGCATCACGGCACAACAATGGTTGCCTACTTCTATTTCAAGGCCAAAAAGAACGCGGGTGACCAGTCCGTACCGGAAGCGGCGTTCCGCTATCCGGGACCTCGCCCATCGACGCGGGAGAGCGCCATCGTCATGCTCTCCGATAGCTGCGAGGCGGCGGTACGCTCCCTTGGCGACGCGACGCCGGAGCAGATTGCCGATATGGTTCACAAGGTGATCCACGGGAAGCTGGACGACGGACAGTTTTCGGACTGCCCGATCACAATGCAGGAGATCGCGCGGGTTGAGAAAAGCTTTTTGACAACCTTCACCGGCATTTTGCATGACCGCGTTCGCTACCCGGGCGATGAGGAGGAATCAACGAAATGATCGATCTGGACATCGATGAAACGGTGCAGGCCGACGCCGCAGCCTGCGCGCTGATCGAGCGGGCGGTCAAAACCGCCCTTGCGCATAGGAACAATACCGGCAGCGTCGGCGTGCTGTTGACGTCCGAGCAGGAGATTCAGCGGCTGAACCGGGAGTTTCGGAACATCGACCGCGTCACGGATGTGCTGTCGTTCCCCGCGTGGGAGGGTGAGCAGATCGCCGCGCCGCCGGACGGGTATCTCGGAGATATCGCCATCTGCATGGCGCGCGCTGCGGAACAGGCGCAGGCGTACGGCCATTCTATCGAACGGGAGATGGCGTTCCTCGCCGTACACGGCACGCTGCATCTGCTCGGCTTCGACCACATGAACGAGGACGAGGAGCGGCTCATGCGCGGCCAGCAAAAGGAGATTATGGAGGAAATGGGGTTGACGGTCGGATGAATCATGTCGATCAAACGGAATTGCACCGGTTGCTTGAGAAAGCCTGTGAAGCGCGCGAACATGCGTACGTTCCGTATTCCGGGTTCCGCGTGGGCGCGTGCCTGCGCGCATCGAGCGGAAAGGACTATATGGGCTGCAACATAGAAAACGCCGCCTATACGCCCACGAACTGCGCCGAGCGGACGGCGCTGTTCACCGCGGTTTACGAGGGGGAGCGCTCGTTTGACGCCATTGCCATCGCGTGCAGCGGCGAGCTGCCCGCCTATCCCTGCGGCGTTTGCCGGCAGGCGCTGTCGGAGTTCTGTTCCGCTGAGATGCCGGTCATCGTGTGCAACGCCAGAGGCGAATCCGAGCAGACGACGCTTGGCGCACTGCTGCCGCATTCCTTCGGCAGAAAGGATCTCGCATGAACGGCTATCGCTCCGGCTTTGTTTCCATCGTCGGATGCCCGAATGCGGGCAAATCCACGCTGCTCAATCGGATGATCGGTCAGAAGATCGCCATCGTGTCCGACCGTGCGCAGACAACGCGCAGCAAGGTCACGGGCGTCCTTTCCCGGAAAACGTATCAGATCATCTTCCTGGACACGCCCGGCATGACGACACCCAAAAACCGATTGGGCGAATACATGCAGAAGGTGGCCACCGATGCGCTCAGCGAGGTGGAGGCTGTGCTGTTCGTCGTCGATGCGCTGCAAGGCGTTCGCGAGCGCGACGAGCGCATCATGGACAAGCTGTCGCATGCAAAAGCGCCGGTCTTTGCGCTGATAAACAAGTGCGATGCCGCTTCGGCGGCTTCGGTCGGGCAGGCAAAAGAGGCGTTGCTTGATCGCGGTATGTTTCGAGAGATTCTGACCGCCTCCGCAAAGACGGGAGAGGGGTTGGAACGCCTTGAAGAACAATTGCTGGCATGCCTGCCGGAGGGGCCGCAGTATTTCCCGGACGATATGGTGACGGACCAGCCGGAGCGCGTGATCTGCGGCGAAATGGTGCGCGAAAAGGCGCTGGAGCTGCTGCGCGAGGAGGTTCCCCACGGTATCGGCGTCGGCGTTGACAAGATGGAACTGCGAGAAGATGGCGGCCTCATGGATATTTGGGCGACCATCTATTGCGAACGGGAGTCGCATAAGGGTATCATCATCGGTCGGGGCGGATCCATGCTCAAAAAGATTGGTGCCGCTTCCCGACGGGATATGGAATGGCTGCTCGGCTGCCGCGTCAACCTGCAGCTGTGGGTCAAGATCAAGGAGGATTGGAGAAATAAACCGGCAGTGCTGCACGAACTCGGATACGAGTAAGCGCGTCGCTTCCAGATTTTTCGTCTCATGAGCGCATTGCCCGCCTGCCATACTAATGGCCAAGGAGGTTGTGCGCAATGGATTCAAACAGGGAACAACAGAGCCGCCTATGGAAGCGGTTCACGGACACCGGAGAGATCGGCGCCTATTTGATGTATCGAGCCCTGCGTGCGGCAGAGGAGGCGCCAACGTCCGAGAAATAGGAATGCGAAATGGCGCTGGTCTGTGCGACGGGAATTGTCACGCGGTATGTGAATTACAGCGAAAACGACAGGATTATCAGCATTTTTACCCTTGAGCAGGGGCGTATTGACGCGAAAGCGCGCGGATGTCGCAGACCGACAAGCCCCCTGCTCCCGGTCGCACAGCCGTTCGTATTCGGTGAATTTGAACTGTATCAGGGCAAGGAGAAGTGCACGGTCAACCAGTGCGCGATTCAGGAAACCTTTTTTCCGATCCGGGAGGACATCGACCGCTTTGCCATCGGTTCGGCCATGCTGCAGCTTGCGCACGAGGCGGTGCAGGAACGGGAGCCGAACAAGCCGCTGTTCTCGCTGCTCTATCATTCTCTGTCCTTTTTGGCCTATGCGGAGATGGAACCGCTCGATCTCTTCCTTTGCTACTTGATTCGCTATTTGCAGGTGATCGGCTATTGCCCGTCGATTACCACCTGTGCGCGCTGCGGACGGGACTTGCGTGCGGACGCGCACGTCTATGCTTCGGCGCTTGCAGGCGGCGCAGTTTGCGCAGCCTGCGGCAACGGTGCGCGGGAGGTGCAGAAAACCTCTCTGGAGGCCATGCGCCGCATGCTGTTGCTGGAGGACGGCGCGCTGTCGCGCGTCCGACTGACGCCGGCGCTGCGCGCCGAACTCACAACATTTCTGACGGAACAGGTCGGGACATCTCTCGACTATGGTGCAAGAATCCTTGCGTTTTTGAAGCAATTCTGAGTTATTTTTAGAAAATTTGTTCAATTTCTGCATGATCTGTTGCATTTTTGGCACAGACCGTCTATACTACGTTCGCTAGATAAAAGAAGATAAGGGAGGAATTCAGTTGGAACACAAGTATGTGTACCTGTTCAGCGAGGGAAATGCATCCATGCGCAATCTGCTGGGTGGCAAGGGCGCGAATCTTGCAGAGATGACCTCGCTGGGACTGCCGGTACCCTTCGGCTTCACCGTGTCGACGGAAGCCTGCAACCGTTACTATGCCTGCGGCAGAGTCATCGAGGAGGAGATTCTGACGCAAATCTTTGATGCGCTTGCAAAGACGGAGGCGGATGCCGGCAAGCGCTTCGGCGATCCGGAAAACCCGTTTCTGGTGTCCGTTCGCTCCGGCGCGCGCGCATCCATGCCGGGCATGATGGACACCATCCTGAACCTCGGTTTGAACGATGCAACCGTGGCCGGCCTTGCGAAGCTCACCAACAACGAGCGCTTTGCCTTTGACAGCTATCGCCGGTTTATTCAGATGTTTTCCGACGTGGTGATGGAGGTGGATAAAAGCAAGTTTGACGAGATCTTTGACGACGTGAAGCGGCAAAACGGCCTTAAGATGGATACGGAGCTGAGCGCGGAAAATCTCAAGGAGATCGTCCGCCGCTACAAGATCCTTTACGAGGTCGAAAAGAACATGCCTTTCCCGCAGGATCCGAAGGTGCAGCTGCTGGAGGCGATCAAGGCGGTGTTCCGCAGCTGGGACAATCCGCGCGCCATCGTGTACCGGCGCAAGAACGACATTCCGTCCGAGTGGGGAACGGCCGTCAACGTGCAGTCCATGGTGTTTGGCAATATGGGCGATGATTGCGGCACGGGCGTAGCCTTTACGCGCAATCCCTCCACCGGTGAAGCGCGGCTCTACGGCGAGTTCCTGATGAACGCGCAGGGTGAGGACGTTGTTGCGGGCATCCGCACGCCGTCGCCGATCGAAGCGCTCAAGGACAGCCAGCCGGAGGTGTACGAGCAGTTTGTGGCCATCGCCAACAAGCTAGAGTCGCATTATCGCGACATGCAGGATATGGAGTTCACCATTGAGCACGGCCGTCTGTTCATGCTGCAAACGCGCAACGGCAAGCGTACCGCGGCCGCAGCACTGCAGATTGCGGTCGATTTGGTCAATGAGGGCATGATTACGCGCGAGGAAGCGCTGATGAAGATTGACCCGCGCTCGCTGGACTCGCTGCTGCACCCGAAGTTCGAGCCGGAAGCGCTTGAAAAGGCGGAGGCCATTGCAACCGGCCTGCCGGCCTCGCCCGGCGCGGCCTGCGGGCGGATCTACTTCAACGCCGCCGACGCTATGGAGGCGAAAAAACGGGGAGAAAAGGTCATTCTCGTGCGCCTTGAAACCTCTCCGGAGGATATCGAGGGCATCTATGCGGCCGAGGGCGTGCTCACGGCGCGCGGCGGCATGACGTCACACGCGGCGGTCGTTGCGCGCGGCATGGGCACCTGCTGCGTGGCGGGCTGCTCCGATGTGATCATCGTGGAGAAGAACCGCACGTTCAGCACGACAACGGGCCATCAGTTCCAGGAGGGGGACTGGATCTCTCTGGACGGCTCTACCGGCAATGTTTACGGAACGGCGCTCCCGACGATCGAGGCGCAGGTGTCCGGCAACTTCGCAACCATCATGGCGTGGGCGGACGCGGTGCGTACGATGAAGGTGCGCACGAATGCGGACAACCCGCACGATGCCGAGGTCGCGGTGAAATTCGGCGCGGAGGGTATCGGCCTTTGCCGCACGGAGCACATGTTCTTTGATGAAAACCGCATCCCGGCCGTGCGCGAGATGATCGTTGCGAAGGATGAAACAACCCGCCGCAGAGCGCTGGCCAAACTCCTGCCCATGCAGCGCAGCGACTTCAAGGGCATCTATAAAGCGATGGGCGGCCGCCCGGTGACGATCCGTTTCCTAGACCCGCCGCTGCACGAGTTCCTGCCCACCGAGGATTCGGATATCCGCGCGCTGGCCAAGGAAATGGGTCTGGCCTTTGAAGAGCTCAAGCTCACGGTTGTCAATCTCCATGAATTCAACCCGATGCTGGGCCACCGCGGCTGCCGGCTGGCGGTTACCTATCCGGAGATTGCCGAGATGCAGACGCGTGCGGTGATTGAGGCGGCGATTGAAACGCGAAAGGAAGAGGGGATTGCCGTTACGCCGGAGATCATGATTCCGCTCGTGGGCGATCCCAAGGAGCTGAAGTATATCAAGATGATCGTCGACAAAACGGCGCAACAGGTGATGCAGGAGCGCGACATGGATCTGCCGTACCGGGTCGGCACAATGATCGAGGTGCCGCGTGCTGCGCTGATCGCGGATCATATCGCCAAGTATGCAGAGTTCTTTTCCTTTGGTACGAACGATCTCTCGCAGATGACGTTTGGTTTCTCGCGTGATGACGCCGGCAAGTTCCTCGAGGATTATTACAAAAAGAAGATCTTCGAGTTTGACCCGTTCTCGCGGGTGGATCAGGAAGGCGTCGGCCGCCTGATGAAGATGGCGGCGCAGCTGGGCAGATCGACGAGACCGGATATCAAGATGGGTATCTGCGGCGAGCATGGCGGCGATCCCTCTTCGATCGAGTTCTGCCAGAAGATCGGACTCAACTATGTGTCCTGTTCGCCGTTCCGCGTGCCGATCGCGCGCTTGGCTGCCGCACAGGCGAAGATTACCGTCGGCTGACGCGGATGAACCCGGTTGCCGCAGCGCTTCGGCGCTGCCGATAAAGCGGCCTTTTCGTGCAGGGATTGTATCGGGACAATGCCTCAAAAGGGTGTTGGCACATTCGCTTCCCACTTCAGGCCTCGTTCCATTGAGCGGACGCAAACCACGGCATTTGCTCAAATGCCGTGGTTCCATTTTTGGGCGGTGGCGTCTGCTGCACAGCCGGCTTCTGCATGCGGGAGGCATGATTTCAATGCCGGCACGAAACAACGATATTCGCATTTTGTTTCTACATACTTTTGCCAGCCGGTGCAAAAGCTTTATGGTATGAAAACAAAGAATTCTGATTTTTTGCGCCGCCTGTTTCAATTTGATGAGCCGTCGGCAGAATACGAGCTGTTGGAGACCGAAGCTGGAGAACCGTCCTTTATGGGCGGCTGGCGCGGCCATACGCACCCGCAGGAGCAGCCGGATCTGCGCGTAGGCGATCGGCTGAAGGAGAATATCGACCGGCTGCGCAAGGAATATCGGAGCGATATCAACGAGGATTTCATCGTGCGTTCGTTCATGATGGGCGGTCGGATTCCTGCAGCCGCCGTGTTTATGGACGGCATGGCGAACCCGGATCAGATCAACGATTTCATTCTGAAGCCTTCGATGCAAACGGAGGCCATGCGGGATGCGAAGCCGCCGCTTGCACAGTATGCCGTTGAGCATGTGCTCGCGATGCAGGATGCGAACCTGACGCAGGACTGGAACGATGTAAAGACTGCGGTCAGCGAGGGCAGGACGGCGGTTTTGCTCGATGGCGACGACCATGCGGTTCTGATGGATACGCGCGGCTTTCCAAGCCGCAGCGTTTCCGAACCGCTGAACGAGACGGTCATTCTGGGGCCGCATGAGGCATTTACCGAGAATATCCGAACGAATATCAGCCTGATCCGCAAGATCGTCAAGACGGAGGATTTTGTTTGCGAATTCCGGCCGTCCGGCGGCAAGAACAATGTGCGGGTGGCCATCGCCTATCGGGAGGGCACGGCGAATCCGGGTCTCGTCAACGAGGTAAAGCGCCATCTGGCCCGCGTGGATACGCTGAAAATTCTTTCGATTACAACGCTGGAACAACTGACGGAAACGCACCCATATTCGCCGCTGCCCCAGTCGCTGATTACCGAGCGGCCGGATCGGGCCGCCTCCGCCGTGATGGAGGGGCATGTAGTCCTCCTCTGCGAGGGAAGCCCGCAGGTGCGCGTGATGCCCATCACGCTGTTTACGCTCATGACGTCGGCGGAGGACGCATATCTTCGTCCGCTGTCCTCCTCGATCATTCGATTTGTCCGCTATTTCGGCGCCTTTTTATCCACGATATTGCCCGCGTATTTTGTGGCGATCGCGCTGCACCATCAGGGCATGCTCAGCGGAGAGGTGCTCGCGACGATCGCCTCGTCGCGCAGCATGGTGTTTCTGCCGCTTGCGCTTGAGATGATCTTCCTGCAGCTGGTGTTTCAACTGGTACGGGAGGCAAGTGTGGGCGCGCCGGGGGCCATGGGACAGAGCGTCGGAATCATTGGCGGCCTGATTCTCGGACAGGCTGCGGTATCGGCCAATATTGTCAGCACATTTGTGCTGATTATCGTTGCGCTTTCCGGACTGGGCAATTTTACGATACCGGATTATCGAACGCAGATCGCAGTGTCGTACTTTCGGATCATTCTGGTACTCTCCGCATGGGTCGGAGGGCTGTTTGGGCTGGTGCTCATGATGCTGCTGACCATTGCATGGCTTGCCTCCCTCAAGTCCTACGGTGTGCCGTTCCTTGCGCCGGTCGCGCCGAAAACATATGCAAAGGAGCCGCAGATCATCCGCGTCCGACAGAGAAATACGGCTGATCCGAGCGATTTTACCAATTCAAGGAGGCAGCGCGCATGAAATTGAATGAGGGCAGGATCGGCCGGCAGGAGGCCGCGAGCCTCGCGGCCATGGGCTTGGTTGGCAGCGCGGTATTCTATCCGAACGCCGCAGAGGGATACCGGTATGGAAATTCGAATTATATCGCTGCCCCGCTTGCATTTCTGCTGCTGCTGCTCCTGTTTTTTGTGATCGTGCGCTCGATGAAGCGACGGAGCGCGGAGCATCTGGGCGCGTTTTTGACCGATGCGCTTGGCGGTCTGTTCGGCAGAGTCGCCGCGCTGGCCGTGGTTGCCTTCCTTGTCCTCTCCGCCGCGATACCGCTGATTCAGTTTCAACTGCTGCTCAAACGGTTCGTATTTCCGGACAGTCTGGTTTCAACCATCTGTCTGTATTTTTTGCCGCCTATGCTGCTGCTTGCCTGCATGGGGCTGGAAACGCTGGGAAGGACGGCGCGCATGCTGTTCTGGCTGTTCGCCATTGCGTTTGTCCTGCCGATGCTCATCCCCATTTCGGCTTATGAGACCTATCACCTGTTCCCGCTTCCGATGGAAAACCCGGTGTCCATCGTGCAGAGCGCTGTACGCATGGCCGCACAGGGCATGCCGGCCGTGTTGGCGCTGCTCATCTATGCCGATGGCGTACAGGGGGTCAGGAACGCGGAAAAATACGGATATATCGTTATTTTGGGCGGCGGGCTTCTGGTGATACTGCTGCAGCTTTGCATCAGTCTGACGTTCAGCTATCTGGACCTGCGGGAAATTATATCCCCGCTGTACCGCTTGCTGATGTCGCAGCGTTCGGGCGTCAATATGCGTCTGGACAAACTGGTGCTGTTTTCATGGATCGCTATGGGAATTCTCTCCGTTGCCGGATATCTGTATGCCGCCGCGCTTCTGCTTTGCAGAACGACGGGCATTGGCGATGTGCGTCCGCCGGCGCTCTCCTTTTCCGCAGTGGCGGCTTCGCTGGCGCTGCTCGTCAGCAAAAACACGAATTGGACGAATACGGCGGCCACGCTGATCGTCGACAATCTGTATCTTCTGGCGCTGGCGCCGCCGCTGCTCGCCGCCGCTGCAGCATTTTTCAGAAAGGAGCGTTTATCGGCATGAAGCGCGTACTGCTCCTGATACTAGCGATTCTCTTGCCCTTGGCGGCCGGCGGGTGCCTGAAGGCGAACACCGTGGACGAGAGCGGGTATGTACTTGCCATCGGCTTTGATCCCGGCGAAACCTTTGCATATCGGATTACCTTTGCAGTACAGAAACTCAGTACGGAATCCAGCGAACCCCGAACGGATGGATTCACGCTTTTTTCCGCCGAAGCGGAAAATCTCTTTCAGGCCATAGAAACCGTGAGCGGAAGCGCTCCCTATCAGCTGAGCTTTGTACGCACGTCGCTGCTCATTTTCGATCAAAAGCTGCTTGAGGAATCGGGGCGGCTGAGCACGATCATGAATACCGCCATGGAGCAGCTGCGCATTCGCTATAATGCAAACACCTTTGTGGCGCTCGATGGGGCTAAAAAGATTTTGGAAGGACTGAACAGTCAGGAGAGCACGCAGAGCATCGACAAGCTGCAGGAGCACTTTCTGGCCTACGCAAGGGATACCGGCCTGTTGCCGCAGGTCACTTTCCTCATGCTGTATCAGGGCATCCGGCAGCCGACGTCGGATGCGATCGTTCCCCTCATGGGAACGAACGAGGATATCCGGCAGCTTGGAACGGCGGACAGCGTCGGCTCGACGGACTATGCCTATCTCGGCGGCCGCACTGCAACGCAAACCCTGCTCCAGACGGGCGTCGCGGGTTCGGCGCTGATGCAGGCCGATCGGCTCGTGGGCATTTTGAGCGGCCAGAACACACAATTGCTGATGATGGCAACCGGTGAATTTGAGATGGGCGATATTCAGTTTTCGATCCCGGACGGTTCCGGCATTGCGACAATCGCGGTTCGCATGGAGAATGCGCCGAAAACGGAGCTTGTGCTGGCAGAGGCGCCGACGGCGTTCGTCAAAATCCGGCTGGAAGCGGATTTGATGCATCCGGAAGTTTTAGAGCGTATCACAAATCAGGAGCTCCAGACGCATCTAAGCCAGCTTTTGGAACAGCGGTTGCAGGATGTTTTTCTGACTTGCCGCCGGCTGGGGAGCGATGCGTTTGGCTTTGGCAAGCTGGCTGTGAAACAGTTCAAAAGTGTTTCCGAATGGGAGACATACGATTGGAAAGCGCATTTTGAGCGGATGGAGGCTCGGTTTGAGGTCGATGTCGTTATGCAGGACTATGCCAACAGGACGCTGTTTCAGTAAAGGGGGGAATGTATGTGACCGGTTATTATCTGATCCTCGGTATCGCAGCGGTGTATGCGGTTCTCTATACGATTCATGCGTTCAGAAAACGGGCCATTGCGGCCGGCATATGGAGTTTTTTGCTGGTTCTGCTGCCGGCCCTGTGCATAGTGGCGCTGATTGTGGAGCCGTGAATCGGGAAAACAGTGGCGCGCAGCCCGCAGCCATGGTACAATGTCCATAAAACCGGTTGTGCAAAAACCGAAAGGTTCGCTTGCCGATGGTAGGAGAGAGCATGTTTGGGCTTGTCCGTCCGCTGGAATGCGAGTTAAAGGTGCGGGAGCAGGCGGTATACCGCGCTTACTATTGCGGCGTCTGCCGTGCGATTGGAAGGGAATGCGGGCAGCCGGCGCGCGCCGCGCTGCAATATGACTGCGCCTTTTTGGCGCTGTTTCTTGCCGCCTGCACCGATGGAGAAACGGCATACAGCCGTCGGATTTGCCCCGCGCATCCGGAGCGCGGAAAGCAGCCGGCGGTAACGGCCCATCCCGCTGTTGCATACGCGGCCAATGCAAATGTCATTCTCGCCTATTATAAACTGCTCGATGACCGGCGCGATGAGCGCAGCAGTTATCGGGCAATTGTCAAAGCGGCGCTGCTTCGCTCCGCTCTGACCCGGGCGGCCGGGCACGAGCCGGCGCTTGCGGCGTCGATCCGAAATGATCTTGAGCGGCTTTCGGCCATTGAATGCGAACGACCGGCCTGTACGGATGTACCGGCCGATGCATTCGGCTGTCTGCTTCGGAATATGGTATTATTGTATCCCGGTATTTCGGAGCAAGAACGCGCTCCGGTCGGCTGGCTGTTCTATAATCTGGGCCGGTGGATCTATCTGGCGGACGCTTGGATGGATCGGGACCGGGACGCGGCGGCCGGAAGATACAATGCGTTTGAGACCGCCGGCTTGGGGAGAGACGATGCGGAATTTTTGCTCAACATGTCGCTGGATGAAGCGGGCAAGGCGCTGGATCTGATCGAACTGCATGCACACGGCGCGCTGCTGGATAACATTCTGCGCCTTGGCTGCGGCGCGCAGACGCGCGCGCTGCTGAAAGGAGCCGCGCATGAATCCCTTTAGCGTGCTCGGCGTGAGCGAGAGCGCCACCCAAGAGGAAATCCGAGCAGCCTATCTGGCGTTGGTCAAAAGGTATCACCCGGATCGATATGCCGATGGGCCGCTCAAAGAGATGGCGGAGGAGAAGCTCAAGGAGGTCAATCGCGCCTATGAGCTCATCGGAAAGCGGCAGGGAACGGCAGAGAGCGCCGGCGCATCCTACGGATGCGAACGGAATCCGGGAAACACCGGATATCGCGGTCCCAATGCGGCCGGGTTTGCGCGCGTGCGTTCCTTGATCAGTCACAACAATCTGGGCGCAGCCGCAGCAATTCTCGACAGCATCCGAATGCACAATGCGGAGTGGAATTACCTCTACGGCATCATCTATCTGCGGCAGGGATGGTACGAAAGGGCCCGCGCCTGTATGCAGCGCGCCTACGAGGAGGAACCGTCCAACCATGAGTATCGAAACGCCTATGCGGCGCTTTCGAGAACGAGCGCCGCGTCTGCGGGACGGGACGGCAGGGACACGCTTTGCGACGATTGCTCCACCCTGCTTTGCTGTAACTGCTGCAGCCGCATGTGCTGCTGTTAATAAAAGCGGCCGCCGCACATCCAGTGGGTATCGCCTGACGGCGAACCGGTCACAATATCCCCTATGAGGGGAAAGAGACGAGAGTATACAACCAAACAGATCCAGCAGCTTAGAAAGCGGCGGGCAAAGCGCTTTCGCCGCTGCTGTCTTGCGCTTTTTTTGCTTTTTGGTGCGGCCGCCGCGCTCGCTGCGGCATGGGTGCTGCAACTGGACGCATGGGGCGATCTCGATATGCGTAAAATTCTTGATGTGCAGCGCTCTCTCATCCTCTATGACGCGGCAGGTCAGGAGGTTACAACGCTGCATACCCGCGAAGATCGCATCTGGACCGACATTGAGACGATTCCGAATCATGTCCGCTATGCGTTCATTTCCGCGGAGGACGCCCGGTTTTACGATCATTTCGGCGTTGATATCATCCGCATTTTTGGCGCGGCTTGGGCCGATTTGAAGGCGGGAGCCTATGTACAGGGCGCCTCCACCATCAGTCAACAGCTTATCAAGCTCAGCCATCTCACAAACGATAAAAAGATGGAGCGGAAAATCGACGAGGCCATCCTTGCCTATCAGCTCGAATTACAGTATGACAAGGATGAGATCCTGGAGATGTATTTGAATTATGTGTATTTTGGCGGCGGCTATTATGGTATCGAGGCGGCTGCCCGCGGATACTTTGGCGTTCATGCGGCGGAGTTGACCGTGGCGCAGGCGGCCCAGCTTGCCGGCATACTCAAATCGCCGTCCAAGTACGCGCCGCACCTGAATATGGAGGCCAGCGTAAAGCGGAGGAATCTGATTCTCTCGCTCATGCAGGAGTACGGCCATCTGAGTGAGGCAGATTATGCGGCCGCCATCGGCGAGCCGGTTGCGCTGCGCCATGGCCAGAACGCCGAGAAGCGGGGCTATTATGTGGATTTGGTGCTGAATAACGCATGCGATCTGCTGGACGTCGATATGGATACGCTGCTTTCCGGAGGATACCGCATTTATACCGCTATGGACCGCAATCTGCAGGCGGCCTGCGAACGCATGTTTGCGGATGACAGCTATTTCCCCGAGGCGGGCGGAAATGGAGTGGAGGCAGCGCTGGTGGTGGTCGATGTACGCACCGGCGGCGTCGCCGCGCTCATGGGCGGGCGGGACAACGAAACCGGGCTTGCCTATAACCGGGCAACGCGGATCCGACGGCAGCCCGGCTCGGTCATCAAGCCCATTTTGGTGTATGCGCCTGCGCTGGAGAGCGGCTATACCGCTGCGACAATGCTGCTCGACGAGGAAATGGATTTCGACGGGTACCGGCCAAGCAATTCGAACGGCAGATATTCCGGGTGGGTGACGATGCGGGAGGCTGTCACACGCTCGCTGAATATTCCCGCCGTTTCCGTTATGTCGCAAATCGGTGTGGACACGGGAAAGCGGTTTGCGCAGAGCGTCGGCATTCCGTTTGATGCGCAGGATCAGAGTCTGGCGCTGGCGTTGGGTGGGTTTACCTATGGGGTTTCACCCTATCAGGTTGCGGGCGCCTATGCCGCCTTTGCGGCCGGCGGCGTTTACAAGGAACCGTCGCTCATCTACGCCATCTGCGATGCGGAGGGAAACACGCTGTACGCATATGCGCCCGAACAAAAGCGGGTCATGCGGGAGGAGAACGCCTATATTTTGACGAGTATGCTGGAAACGGCCGTGCAGACCGGTACCGGCCGGCGGCTCGGCACGCTTGAAATTCCGCTCGCGGGCAAAACCGGTACAACCGGCGATGAAAACGGCAACCGCGATATTTGGATGTCCGCTTATAATCCAAACTATGCGGCGACCGTTTGGATGGGATATGACAGCGAAACCGCTGGCCGCCTGCCGGACGCAGCCACGGGAGGAACCTACCCGGCGCTGATGCTCCGGCAGGTGTTTGACACGCTGTATCCCGATGGCGGCGCGCCGGATTTTGTTATGCCGGACGGCGTGCGCGAGTACCGGCTGGACAGCTATACGCTCGATAACGAGCATGTCGCGGTGCTGGCCAATTCGCTCACGCCGGTGCAATCCTCCTATTCCGAGGTGTTTGTGGCCGGTACGGAACCGGACGCTTATACAACCTATTGGATGATACCGACGCCGCCGACCGTTTTGCGCGCGGCGACAGCGGGCAGCGCCGTCATGATCTATTTTGAAGCGCCAAGCCCGTTCTGCCTGTACCGGCTGTACCGGGAGACGACGGATGGAAAATCCATTATGCTGGGCGAATTTTCCGGCGGGGAGGGCAGCGTCGCCTATACCGACAGCGGCATTGGCGCGGGCACCTATACCTATTATGTCATCCCCGTGCATCCGCAGCTGGAGGTGGCGGGCGAGCGGGTGGTCGGGCAGAGCTCGGAGCGCGTTCTGGTCTCGGTGACGGGCGGTTGACGATTTCACAGTCAGTTTCGATTTAGGGTGTTGACGCAGCGTTTCCCCAACCATATAATATATTTGTATGGTTCATATATAATTCTTTGAAATCATTGAAGGGGAAACAGAAATCATGGATTATGAAGCCATTGCTGGGCAGGTTGGGCCGCGAACCGGAGCGACGCAGGAATGGGTCTTTCGTGTTTTGCGTCAGGGAATTGTCAGCGGCGCATTGCCGGGCGGAACGCAGCTCAAGCAGGATGAAATCTCGTCTGCGCTGAACGTGAGCCACATTCCGGTACGAGAGGCGCTTCGGCAGCTGGAGGCGCAGGGCTTGGTTCGCATTCATCCCAATCGGGGCGCATCCGTTACCAAGCTCTCCAGCAGCACCATTGTCGATATGATGGAGGTGCGTGCAACGCTGTCCGTGATGCTGCTGAAAAACAGCATTCCGCTGCTGACGGATGCGGATTACGACGAGCTGGATGAGGTCATCGCTGCGCAGAAACAGGAGACCGACCTGTTTCGGACCGAGGAACTCAATTACCGGTTTCACAATATTCTCAGCCGCCATGCCGACAATGCCATTGCCGATCTGTTCATGGAAATGATCCATGCGAATATTGACCGGTATCTGCGCACCAATTTCTATGCCGGCGCATCCCGGCGGGAGCGGTCGATCGGAGAACACGAGCGCATCGTAGCGGCCTGCCGTGCGGGCAACCATGAGCTGGCCTGCGATCTTTTGCGCGATCACATTCTGAACGCCAAGGAGTATATTCCGAAAGATCTCGAGCCTTAATCCATTTTCAACGATAAAAAACAGAGCACCTGCACACGCTATGGTTGTGTTGGTGCTTTTTTGTGTGATAGGCGTTTTGACGCTGCTGTCGATCCTCACATTCACCTCCTGCCGCATCCATGCCGAGCTTTGGCTGGAGCTTGCAGGCGGCTGCATCGCGCTGCACGTGCGGTATCTGGTGCCCATTCACACCTTTCGCTTTCGTATCAGTCTGCTGAGCGCGCCGTACCTAGCCATTGACCTTGTCAAGCGGAACGGCGTCGTGTCTCCGGTATATCGTGCGTTTCAAAAAAAGGAGAAGTCCAACCCTTGGGCGCATGCGGTATGGGATGCCATTAGGTGGAAAAGCGCCCGTGCATATCTGTATGCCGGCATGGAGAGTGCGCCCGCGCTGTCTGCGTTGTCATGGGGCGCGCTCGCGGAGCTTCTTCGATATTTACTTTCCAAACACATCACGCCCAATGTAACAATCGGGGGCGTTCCGGATGCGGACAGCGTGCTCTTCCGGTTAAAAGTGGAAGGTATGGCAACGCTCTCTCCTGCTCAAATTATTCGTGAACGATTTTGTAGATCAAAGGAGAAGAAATGAGATAATATGTCGCACCCGATTGAAAACATGCTCCGGACTACCATGGAGCAGCTCAAACAGATCGTTGACGTGAACACCGTCATCGGTACGCCCGTAGCGGTTGGAGATGCCGTGATTCTGCCCGTAGCCCGCGTGTCGCTCGGCTTTTTGTCCGGCGGCGGAGAATATGAGGGAAAGAACAGCAGCGTGCAGCGCTGCGGCCGGACTTTGGATGAAACGCAGCTTCCATATCCGTTTGCCGGCACATCCGTTGCGGGACTGTGCATGACGCCGACCGCGTTTTTGACGCTGCAGGGCGGCCATGTGACGGTTGTACCCGCAACCTGCGATACGACGCTCGACCGCCTGATAGACCGCGTTCCGCAGTTTATTCATGAAGCAGAACGCATGGTGCAGACCTTGGCGGAGCGCTGCAATGCAAAGTCCGGCCAAAGCAAAAGAGCCGGTCAGGACAACGGAACCGGTTGGAACGATCAGGAAGATCGGAAAGAGCAAAAGGAACAGCAGGAATGAGACGAGCGCTTTCGCTGGCGGTTGCCGTTCTGATGCTTTGCCTGCCGTTTTCTGCGCTTGCCGTGGAGGAAGCCCCCGCTATTGAAACCGGCGGGGCAGCCCTGATGGAGGTGGAGTCCATGCGGCTGCTTGCGGGACAGTATGCGGATAAGCGGCTGCCCATGGCGAGCACGACGAAGATCATGACGGCGCTGCTCGCTATTGAGCATTGCGCGCTGGATGAATGGGTCACAGTGCCGGCTCAGGCATACGGCGTGGAGGGATCGAGCATGTATCTCAACAGCGGCGAAAAACTGCGCATGTCCGATCTGCTCTATGGCCTGATGCTCACCTCCGGCAACGATGCGGCAATCGCTATCGCCTGCCATGTCGGGGGGAGCGTGGAGGCGTTTGCGGAGCTGATGAACGAGCGCGCGGTACAACTCGGGTGTACGGACACCCATTTTGTTACACCGAACGGTTTGCCCGATGAGAACCACTATACGACTGCCGGCGACTTGTGCCGCATTGCCGCAGCAGGCATGCAGAACGAGACGTTTCGCACCATCGTGGGCACCACCTATCACCGCACGGCGTCCGGCGACGTCAGCCGGACACTGAAGAATAAAAACAAGGTACTCTGGCAGTATGAGGGCGGAAACGGCGTCAAAACCGGTTATACCAAATCGGCCGGCCGTTGCCTCGCCTTTTCGGCGGAACGGGACGGCACCATGTTGGTCGGTGTTGTTTTGAACTGTCCGGATATGTGGAACAGCGCGTATGCCCTGCTGAATTACGGATTTGAGATGTATCGGACGCAGCGCCTCGTGGACGCGGGAGCCTGCATCGCCTATGCGGAAATCCGCGGCGGCACGAAAAAGGGTTTGGCAATTTTCTCGAATGACGCTATACTGTATCCGATAGCAACCGATGGGAGCGACCGGATCGAATGGAACATTGCTTGCCCGGAGACGCTTGATGCGCCGGTAGCGGCCGGAGCAAACGTGGGAACGCTCACGCTGCTGGTGAACGGGGAGCTCGCGGCGACGTGTGAACTGGTTGCCGCAGAAACCGTATCGGCTGCCGATCTTCGGTTTTATCTGCACCGGGTTCTGGACGGCTGGAACGCCTGAACACCGGGGGATGGAGGGTATGTGATGCGATTGCAAAAATATTTGGCGGAGGCGGGCGTTGCTTCCCGGCGGGCAAGCGAAGCGCTGATCGCCGCCGGTCGCGTGCGCATTAACGGCGAAGTGGCCACGGTTGGCCAGAGCGTTGACGCGGGAGACCGTGTGGAACTGGACGGCAGTCCGGTGGAGCGCGAACAGCGCCATGTCGTCATTCTGTTCTACAAGCCGCGCGGCGTCGTCTGCACCTCGGACGATCCGGAGGGCCGCCGCACCGTGCAGGACTATTTTCGGGATTTGCCGGAACGGCTCTATAATGTGGGCAGGCTTGACCTCAATTCTGAGGGGCTGTTGCTCATGACCAATGACGGCGCGCTGGCGCACCGGCTGACCCATCCGCGCTTTGGCGTGGAGAAGACCTATTATGTGGTTTGTGACGGCAGGGTTGCCGCGTCGGACTTCGCGAAATTGACGAACGGCGTTTTGCTCGACGATGGCATGACCGCACCGGCGAAGATCGATCGAATCCGCACCACGCAGCGCGGGGACACATCGTTTCTCATCACCATTCATGAAGGGCGCAACCGACAGATTCGCCGCATGGCGGAGGCGGTGGGACACCGAACGCTCCGGTTGAAGCGGGAGCGCTTTGGAACGCTGGAACTGGGAACGCTCAAACCCGGAGAATGGCGCTACCTGACCGACGGCGAGCTTCGGTCGCTTCAGGAGCAACTGGGCCTGTCATTGCGCTGAGCACCATCCGCGCCGCGCGGATGCGAACGGAGACCATATGTAAAAGAGCCGCCCGCAAGTGCCGGTGGCTCTTCATTTTCCGTCCGATCTGCCTTTTCCAGCGGTGCCCAGACGCCGGAAAAGTTTGGTATATGATGTACATATGTAGTTCGTTACGCGTTTATAAGGAGGAAATCGGTAATGAAAAAACGTTACAGCCGGACGGAAACCAGATATCTATTTTTTCATTGACTAAAGTATATCATGCAAATTTTCAAAAAACAAGCGCAGATCGGAGCAAAAATGTGTCATTTTTATAGCATTTTTGTAAATCGGGGCGTATAGGCCAGCGTTGCGCTCTCCTTTTCCTGACACCAAACGTTTTCAAAGCCGAGCGAGATGCAATAGTCCACGATCCGGTCGTACTCCCGATCGGTCAAACGGCGATTGAGCGGCGGCTTTGTGATGTTCGGCGTGGGGGCGTATTGCCGCATGAGCGAGAGATGCGTATCAGCCGGCAGCGACGAACGGATGGCGTCGAGCACGCGCCGCGCCTCATCCACGCAGGCGGGCAGGACAAGATGGCGGATCAGCAGGCCGCGCTGTGCAATGCCGTCCGCATCGACCGACAGCGTGCCGACCTGACGGTACATCTCCTGTATCGCGTCAGATGCAAACAAAAAATAGTCGCCAAAGCCCGAGAAACGCTCGGCAAGCGCCGGCGTGACGTACTTAAAATCGGGCAGGTAGATGTCGATCAGACCTTCGAGCGTGCGCAGCGAGTCCACCAGTTCATACGCGTTCGTGTTGTAGACGACCGGAATTCTCAGCCCCATGGCTTTGGCCTGCAGCAGCGATTGTCGGATCGCGTCCAGATGCGGCGTGGGCGTAACCAGATTGATGTTGTGCGCGCCCTGCGCCTGTAGGTCAAGGTAGCGTGCGGCGAGCATATCCGCTGTCTGGAGCGTACCGAGCGTTCCGTCGTGGAGCGCATAGTTCTGGCAGAAGATACAGCCAAGGTTGCAGCCGGCAAAGAAAACCGCGCCGGAGCCGCGCGTGCCGCTGATGCAGGGTTCCTCCCAGTGATGCAGCGCAACGCGTGCAACGCGGGGAAGCTTCCCCGCGTTGCACAGGCCAATATGCGATTCTCTGTCCGCACCGCAGCGGCGGGGACAATTCATACAGTGCGCCATCAGAACACCCGTCTCGCGCAGACAAAGTTCTTGGTCCAGTACGAAGTCGTGCACGAGCGCTTCACGACCTTTTTGTTGCCGGAGGAAGCGTCGATCATGGTGCCGCCGCCGATATAGATGCCGGTGTGCGTCACGCGGCTCGCGCCGTCATCCGTGAAGAACAGCAGATCGCCGCGCCGCAGATCGTCCATGCTGGAAATCAGCGTCCATTTATCGACCTTGGAGAAGCTGTTGGCGCTAAACCGCGTCGTTTTCACGCCCGCCTTTGTCAGGCAGTAGTAGACCAGACCGGAGCAGTCGAACGAGTTCGGACCTTCGTCGCCGAGCACATAGCGCTTGCCGATTTGATCCTGCGCACACGCGATCATTGCGTCGATGCCGGAGCCATACGAAGTGTTTCCGCCATCAGAGGGAGGCTCGATGGGTTCCGGTGTTACGAGCGGCACGGGCGTGGGCGTTGCGGGATCTTCGGGAACGCCGATCACGGAGGTCTCTTCCGGTTCCGGCGGATCGACCGGAATGACCACGTTGCTCCCATCGTCCGGCCGCGGGGTTGCGCTGGACGGCTTCTTGGTCGTCTCCGGCTTTTGCGTGACGGTCGGTTTTTTCGTGGGCTTGGGCGTGGGCTTCGGCGTCGGCACCGGGGTGGGGTCCACGGCCGGCTTTGCATCCTGAGAGTAGAGCAGGTCGCGGTCGTCCATGTGGAAAATCCCGTCTACATCCATATCGTTTTTGCTCTGGAATGCCTTGAGCGCTTCTTCTGTCGCAACGCCGAAATATCCGTTGACCTTGCCGTCATAATAGCCCAGTTCGGCGAGCAGCGACTGCATGCTGCGCACATCGGAGCCGTTGTCTCCCAGCTTTGCTTCATAGGAAGCGGCGTCCGTACTGAACAGCTTTTCCTGGAGCGCGCTGTCGGCAACGCCGGTCATTTCGAGGTTGAGCGTGCGTTGAAACAGAGAAACCGCGTCGGCGGTCGCATCGTTGTACCATTCGCTCGGTTCGTCCGATTCCAGATAGCCGAGCGTCACCAGTCTTGAATGGAGCTGAATGACCGCGGGGTATTTGTCGTCCACCTTGAGCGTGGAGTATTGGGAAACGTGCACCTCCGGTGTTGCCGGGCTGCCCTCGTCCGGTGTGGCGGTCGGCTCTGGCGTGGAGGGGGCCGCTGCGGTCAGCGGCTCGGCGGCACGTTCCAATTCCGATGCGTCCGCCTGCTCAATGGCGGCGGCGGACTGCGTATTTGCGGAGCTCAGCCGGTCCAGACAGAGCGGCAGCAGTACAAAGCAGATGAGCGCGACCGAACAGACGGCAACGATCCAAGTGCGCGCCCGCTTGGAAAATAGAGCGACAGGAGAAATCTGTCGGGAAGAGGCACGCTCTGTTTGGAGCTGTTTCTTCTTAGATGGCATTTTTCCACCTCCTGATTGCAGTAACCGTTTCGAAACTTCTGGTAACAGTATACACGAGAAAGGGCGTGTTGAGTTTGAACATTCTGCGAATTCCCGGAGCCGGAAAGGCCACAGAGCACCGATTGTTTTGCAATTTGTACATGGTCGTGATAGAATGATAGCCACGGAGATAGAAATACATGGCATTGTTGCAGGTACAACAGATCGCAAAGCACTTCGGGGAACGAACGCTGTTCTCCGATATTTCCTTTGAAATCGCCCCGGGCGAGCACATCGGGCTTGTCGGCGTGAACGGCTGCGGAAAATCCACACTGCTGCGCATTCTTATGGGCGACGAGCAGGCGGATGCGGGACAGGTGCATCGTGCTTCCGAATGCCGGATGACGTGGCTCGTGCAGCGTCAGCCGGATGGGCAGGGCCGCACTTTGCTGGAAGGAACGCTTCAGGAGTTTTTGCCCCTGATGGAGATGGAGCGGCGGCTGACCGAGATCTCCCAAAAGTTGGAGAGCCATCCGGACGATGTGCTGATCCGCCGGCAGTGCCGCATGCAGGAGGAATACCAGCAGCGGGGCGGGCTTACCTACCGCAGCCGGACGCGCGCGGTTCTGCTGGGACTTGGTTTTTCGGAGCAGGCGCTCGGACAGCCGGCCGATTTGCTCAGCGGCGGAGAACTGCGGAAGGCGCTGCTTGCACGGGTGCTGCTTTCCGAATCCAACCTGCTTCTGCTCGATGAGCCGACGAACCATCTGGATATCGCGGCGATCGAGTGGCTGGAGGAGTATTTGCTCTCCTATCGCGGCGCGTTTCTGGTCGTCTCGCATGACCGTTATTTTCTCGATCGCGTCACCACGCGAACGATCGAAATGGAGAACGGCGCCATACTCTCCTCTCGAGGCAACTACTCGAGACATCTTGAACTCAAACTCGACGCGCGTGAGGCGGCGGAACGAAAATACTATAATCAAATGCGAGAGGTGCGCCGCATTCAGGGCATCATCGAGCAGCAGCGCCGCTGGAATCAGGCGCGCAACTATGTGACCATTGCATCCAAGGAGAAGCAGCTTGCGCGTATCCGGCAGGAGATGGTCAAGCCCGCTGCGGATCCGGCCTCCATCCGGTTCTCGTTTCATGCCGTAGAGCCGGCCGGAAACGACGTGCTGCTGGTGCGTGCACTGAAAAAGTCCTTCGGACGGCGCACGCTGTTTGAAGATGCGAACATCCATTTGCAGCGCGGGGAACATGTCTGCCTGCTCGGCGCAAACGGCTGCGGCAAGACGACGCTGCTGCGCATTCTCACCGGCGCAGAGGAACCCGATGAAGGCAGCTTTCAGATCGGCGCAAACGTGCAGATCGGGTATTATGAGCAGTCCATGCGCGGCTTGCAGCCGGACTATACCGTGCTGGAGCAGGCATCCATGCTGTTTCCCCGGCTTGACCAGCAGCAGCTTCGCTCGGCGCTTGGCCAGTTTTTGTTCCGCGGCGACGACGTATTTAAGAGGATCGGTGATCTTTCCGGCGGCGAATTGGCGCGCATCCAGCTGCTCAAGCTGATGCTCTCCGGCTGCAATCTTTTGCTGCTGGACGAGCCGACGAACCATCTGGACATTCCATCCCGCGAGGCGCTGGAGCGGGCGCTTTCGGCTTACGACGGAACGATGCTGATCGTGACGCACGACCGATATTTTGTCAATCGCATTGCGGATCGGATTCTCGTGCTCACACCGGACGGCCTAAGCGGTTTTTCCGGCGACTGGTCGGCCTACAGCGCATCGCTGCAGACGCCGGCGGCAGGGCGGCAGGAGGAGGCGCAAACGGAGAAGGCGAAGCAGCCGAATGCCTATCGGCTCAAGCGCGAACTGCGCAGCGCCATCCAGCGGTCGCGCGGCGCGCTCAAGCGCGCGGAGGAGCGCGTCGCAGCGCAGGAGACGCTGCTTGCGGCGTACCGCGACCGGCTGGCGGCACCGGAGGTGGCGGCGGATTATACGGCTGCCATGCGCATTGCGGAGGAAGCGGCGCAGGCCGAAAAAACGCTTGAGCAGCTCTATGCGGACTGGCAGCAGGCGGACGACGCCCTGCAACTGCTGCTCGAACAGGAGGACGAATAGTACCCGAGGAGGCTGAACCACCGTGTTGTTCAAACGATTTTCATTGGGATTGCGCTTTTCATTGCGGGACGCGGAAGCGTTTTCTCCGGCGGATGCATGGAATCTGCTGTTTTCCTGCCTTTCACCGGCGGAGGTTTCCGGCATGGAGCTCTACGGCGTGCGTCAGGAGGAATACCAGACGTCCTGCTATATCTGTGTGTTTTCAAAAGCGTCGCTCAGCCGGTGCCGCGCGTTGTATGCACGCCTGTCCTCCCACCCGCTGATCTGTTCCTACCTGCTGTTCTATCGCCCGTTTCTCCAGAACAACCGGTTGGAACAACTCGAAGGATACCAGTTTTTGGGCACGGTTGGCGATGACGGAAATGTTCAGTATGGGGAAACCGCCTTTGGCTGCATGCGCTTTCACGGCAACAACAAGCCGCTGGATCCGCTTTTGGAACCGGCGGTGTTTCTGATTGCGCCGGACGCGTATTACGGCCTTCTGACGCCGGAACAGGCCATTCGCTGCGTGATGCGCGTGGCATACGCCTATTTTCCGCTCGCGCAGATCGTTCCCTATCCGCTGGCGGATGGCGGCAGGGGAACGACCGATGCGCTGCTGCATGCGCTTGGCGGGCGGTATGTGCGATCGTCCGTTATCGATGCCGAAGGCAGCAAGCAGGTTGCGCAATACGGGATTCTGCCCGATCGTACCATCGTGATCGAGAGCGAATCCCAGACCCATGCGCAGCAATTGCTCTGCGAAACGCTCGATATTGGGTATACTTCCTTTATCATCGGCCTGTACGGCGCGGCTGCCTGCGATGAGCGGGAACCGTTTCGTCTGCCGCTGCACCCCAAAATCGGCGATGTGCAGATCCGCATCATTGACAGCGGGTCGGGCGCCGCCTTTTTTCTGGACCGCGCCGGCTTCGATGCGCGCATCAGCGATGTATCCATCGTTGTGACCGGCGACGGACGCGCGGAAGGCGCACATGGACGTGCCGTCGAAGAGATTATCAGACGCTGCGCCGAGCAGAACGTTCCCGCCGTGGTGCTGGAGGGCGCAAAAAACGCGCCGGCCAGTGTTGAAGAAGCGCTGCAGCGGCTCCGCGACAGCGCGGCCAAGATCTTTCGCCTGCTGCAGACGGGCGGCAGATTGCAGCATCGCTGAACACAAAAAACCATTCCGGAATTGAGGATGAAAGCCAATGGAACGATTGATTGCGATTGACGGAAACAGCCTGCTGTACCGAGCCTATTATGCGCTGCCGGACATGACCACGCGCGACGGTACGCCGACGGGAGCGCTGCACGGCTTTTTGATGATGCTGCTCAAACTGGCGGACACCGATCCCTCCCATATGGTCGTCGCATTCGACGTGCATGAGCCCACGTTCCGCCACAAACGCTTTGAACAATATAAAGCGGGCCGAAAGGAAACGCCGGAGGATCTTCGCCGCCAGTTTCCGATGCTCCAAACGCTTCTTCGCGAGATGGGCATTGCGGTTTGCGAACAGCCCGGGTATGAAGCGGATGATATTCTCGGCACGTTTGCCAAGCGCGCCGAGCAGCGGGGGATGGCCGCGCTGCTTGTAACGGGCGACCGGGACGCGCTGCAGCTGGTTTCCCCTTCCACGCATGTGCTTTTGACAAAGCGCGGCCTGACGGAGACGGTCGAGTATACCCCGGAGCTTCTCATGGAGCAATACGGCCTGACGCCGGAGCGAATGCGCGACCTGAAGGGGCTGATGGGCGATTCGTCGGACAATATTCCGGGCATTCCGGGCGTGGGTGAGAAAACCGCGCTCAAGCTGCTCGGCACATACGGCACGCTGGAATCGGTGCTGGAAAACGCCGGCGAGATCAAGGGCAAGCTCGGCGAGCGGGTGCGGGAGCACGCAGAATCCGCACGCTTGAGCCTCTGGCTCGGCACGATCGATACCGGCGCACCGGTAGAGATGCAGCTGGAAGCGTGCCGCTTTACGGCGAAACGTCTGCCGGAAGCGGCGGAGCGGCTGCGCACGCTGGAGCTGCGTGGCGTGTTGGCAAAGCTGCCCGAACATGCGGCAAAGCCGGAAACATCAATCGCCATGCAGCCCGTGGAAACCGTTTTTGTGGATTCTGAGGAAAAACTCCTGTCCATTCTCCGGGACCGGCCAAACCCCACGGCGCTTGCAATCTGTGCGGACGCACAGCTGTCCTTTTCTTTTTCACCGGAACGATCCTATGTGATCACGGCGGGGGAAACGCTGTTTGATGCTGTGCTCCAGCCGGAGCGCATTTGGACAGCGCTTTCCAGTCTGCTGGAAGACAACGATGTGGAAAAGCTGGTGTTCGACGGGAAATCGCTTCGCCATCAGGCGGCAGCCTACGGCGTTTCCGTCGCCTCCATCGGTTTTGACGCCATGATTGCCGACTATCTGCTCAATGCGATCCGCCCGGCAGGCTCACTTCAGCAGTTGGCGGAGCAGGCGTTCCATACGCGCGAGACAACGGCCGCGCAGCTGTTCGTGCTGAAGGAACGCATGTACGATGCGCTGCGGCAGCAGGAGCTGCTCTCGCTTTATGACGACATGGAGATGCCGCTCTCCAAAGTGCTGTACGATATGGAGCGCGTCGGGTTCCCCGTCGACGAGCAGAGCTTGCTTGGCATGCAGCGCCAGTTTGAAGAGCGTGCCGAAACGCTCTCCGGCCAGATTTATAACATGGCGGGCGAGCGCTTCAACATCCTGTCCCCGAAGCAGCTTGGCACAATTCTGTTCGAACGTCTCGGTCTGCCGCCGCAGCGAAAGACGAAGTCCGGCTATTCCACGGATGCCGAGACGCTGGACCGGCTGCAAGCGCACCACCCAATCGTGGCGCTGGTGCAGGAGTACCGGTTTTTGACCAAGCTCAAGAGCACGTTTATCGACGGCCTGCTCCATGCGCGCTCGGACGAGGACGGGCGGGTGCGCACGCGCTTTCAGCAGTGCGTGACCGCCACCGGCCGCATTTCCAGTATCGAGCCGAACCTTCAGAATATCCCGGTACGCACGCCGCTTGGCCGGGAGATTAGAAAAGCCTTTGTTGCCAGCCTCGGCAATGTGCTCGTTGGCGCCGATTATTCGCAGATTGAGCTGCGGCTGCTCGCCCATCTGAGCGAGGATGCGGGCATGATTGCATCGTTTGTCAGCGGCGAAGATATCCACCGGCGCACGGCGAGCGAGGTATTCGGCGTACCGGTCGGAGAGGTGACCGGCGAGATGCGCAGCGCCGCAAAGGCGGTCAATTTCGGCATTGTCTATGGCATCAGCGATTTTGGTCTTTCGCAAAACCTGAACATCCCCGTCAAACGGGCGGGCGAGTATATCAAGCGCTATCTTGACCGCTACCCCGGGATCCGTGCGTTTATGGAGCGCTGTGTGGAGGAAGGGAAGGCGCGCGGCTATGCCGTGACCATGTTCGGCCGGCGGCGCGCACTGCCGGAGCTCAAGAGCAGCAATTACAATACGCGCTCCTTTGGCGAGCGGGTGGCGATGAACATGCCGATTCAGGGCAGCGCGGCGGACATCATCAAGCTGGCGATGGTGCATGCGGCGGACAGGCTGCGCAGCGAGCAGTTGGGCGCGCGGCTGATCCTGCAGGTACATGACGAATTGATTTTCGACACGCCGGAGGAGGAGCAGCAGCGGGTGATGGCGCTCGTGCAGGATTGTATGGAACATGTTTGCACGCTGCGCGTACCGCTGATTGCGGATGTGCGTGCGGGTCACAGTTGGTTTGATACCAAATGAATATGGTACGGAAAAATTATTTTGGCCTGACCGGGAGCATCGGGGCCGGAAAGTCGACGGTTTCCGAACGTTTCCGGCAGCTTGGCGCGCTCGTTCTCGACGCCGACGCCATCTCCCGCAGTGCGCTCGAGCGCGGCGGATGCTGCTATGAAGCGGCGATAGAGCTGTTTGGCTCCGACATTTTGAAAACGGACGGCACGATTGACAGAAAGCGCGTGGCGGCGATCGTTTTTTCGGATGACGCGCTGCGGCAGCAGCTCAACCGGCTCATCCACCCCGCCGTTCAAGCGGAAATGCTGCGGCTGGCATCGGCTGAGAGGGATGCTTGCCGGCCGGTCGTTTTTGATGTGCCGCTGCTGTTTGAAAGCGGTTGGGAACAGATGATGCACGGCACCATTGTGGTAGCGGCGGAGGATTGGGTGCGGATGCAGCGCGTCTGCGAGCGCGATTGCTGTACGGAAGCACAGGCCATGGCCCGCGTGCGCGCGCAGATGCCGCAGTCAGAAAAGGTGCGGCGTGCGGATTTTGTGATCGACAACAGCGGGGATCTCGAAGCGCTGTATCGTCAGGTGGATGCGCTCTATGCGCGGCTTTGTGGGAGCCTTGTATGAAGAAGAAACGGATCATCATTGTCATTGCCTTGCTTGTGCTTGTTGTCGCGGCATACGCTGCTTTTTTTCTGATTGAGCGGGGGGAACGGCGGAAAATGGAACGGGAATATCCGGTCGCCTATACGGAGGAGATTCAGACCTGCGCAGCCGAGTATGCGCTCGATCCCTATCTGGTTCTGGCCATCATGCGCTGTGAGAGCAGCTTCAAAAGCGATGCCGTCAGCTCTGTCGGTGCGATCGGCCTGATGCAGATCATGCCGGACACCGGAACGTGGATTGCGCATAAGCTGGGGCTGGATGCGGTATACAACGAGCAGATGCTCTACGACCCGGCGTGCAGCGTGCGGTTTGGCTGTTGGTTTCTGCGCTTTTTGACCGACCGGTTTGAAGGAGAACTGCCGCATATCATTGCCGCCTATAACGCCGGTCATGGCAGCGTGGAAAAGTGGCTCGATGACCCCGCCTACTCGCAGAACGGTATCCTGACCGCCATTCCGTACCCGGAAACGGAGCGCTATGTTGAGAAGGTTCAGACCGCTCTGGAGACATATCGGACGCTGTATCCGGATTTGTTCACAGATGGTTTGATTGAATCGCCGGATGAAGCATGATATACTTTTTTTTAGTTTTGAGCGAGGAGTATGCGCTGTGCTGGAACTGCTTTTGATTGTTTCCGTACTGATCATGGATCAGGTTGCCAAATATTTGACCGAGCTGTTCATACCGTTCGGAACGTCCGTTCCGCTGATCGACGGCGTTTTTCAGCTGTCAAATGTCCATAACACCGGCGCCGCGTGGGGGATTCTGGCCGGGAAACAGTGGCTGTTTTTGGCACTTGCGCCGATTTTTTGTGTTTTGCTAGTGCTGCTGCTGGTAAAAAAACGCGCACGCATCGGTACGTTGGGCCGCATCTGCATCGCGCTGCTGATAGCAGGCGCCTGCGGCAACCTGATCGACCGGGCCATACTGTCGTATGTGCGCGATATGTTCGATTTTTGCCTGATCCGCTTTCCGGTGTTCAACGTTGCGGACTGCGCTATCACCATCGGCGCTGCGCTGCTTCTGGTGGATACGCTGTTTGTGAAGGAGAAATCCATTTTCAACGCATTGGAACCGGAGAAGCGGCAGACCGGTAGCGAGGCGCATACCGATGAATGAGGAAACCCTGCTGGCGGCAGCAGCGGAGCGTATCGACCGGTATCTGGCGGACACGGTTGATCTATCACGCAGCCAGCTGCAGCGCCTGATCCGCGATGGCGATGTGCTTGTCAACGGCGCCCGGGTTAAGCCCAACCATGTGCTGGCCGCAGGCGACAGCGTGCAGATCCGTTACCCCGAACCGGCAGAAATCGACGCCGCACCGGAAGAGATACCGCTGGATATCGTATATGAGGATGCGGATGTCTGCGTCATCAACAAACCGCAGGGGCTGGTGGTGCATCCTGCGCCGGGGCATCCTTCCGGCACGCTTGTCAACGGCCTTCTGTATCATTTCGGCAGCCTTTCCAGCATCGGCGGCGCGCTGCGACCGGGCATTGTACACCGCATTGACCGCATGACGTCCGGCCTTCTGGTTGTCGCAAAAAACGATGCGGCACATCAGTCGCTGACCGAGCAGTTCAAAACGCATGAGGCCGGAAGAAGCTACGTTGCGCTGGTGGATGGGAATCTGCGGGAGGACGAAGGCACGGTGGATGCGAACATCGGCCGTCATCCGACGGATCGAAAGCGCATGGCGGTTGTCGCAAACGGGCGCAACGCGGTGACGCACTGGTCTGTACTGCATCGCTTCACCACCCATACGCTGCTGCGCGTGCGGTTGGAAACCGGGCGAACGCACCAGATCCGCGTCCATATGGCCCATATACACCATCCGGTCACGGGGGATGCGGTATACGGCTGCTCCAAGCGGCAGCTTGGACTGGACGGGCAGGCGCTGCATGGATACCGCCTGCAACTGCGCCATCCCACGACCGGTGAGCAGATGACGTTTTTCGCGCCGCTCCCCGTATACTTTGTATCGGCACTGCAAAAACTGGGATGGAATGGACAATCGGACGAAGCTAAGGAGCTTTTCACAACATGAGGCCTGAGAGAATCCCCCTGCTGCGCATCGCGTTGGTGATCTTTGCGGTGGTTCTTTCGGCCTGCGTTCCCTTTGAAAGCGTGCAGCAGGACGCCGTAGCGGCCGGGCTGTCCGCCACACCGGCGCCGACGTCCGCGCCGACGCCGGAGCCGACGATGCCGCCGCCGCCCAAAGCGGCGGAAGTGACCGGCGCATTCTGCGAAATTTTGTATTCCATCCCGGACAGCTATGACTTTATGGCGGCGTTTGAAGCGCTGGAATTCCCGGATACGCCATCCTTTTCGGATGTGCTGGATCATGTGGAAAATCTGCAGCAGCTCTGTCAGGAGTGGTATCTATCCCTTTGTGAGAGCTGCGAGGACGCTGTGCGGCAGTTGGAGGATAGCTTTCCGGACATCGTGATCGAATACCGCTGCCGGGTTGAAGCGGCGGACTGGAAGTATGTCGGCGCGCTTTTGTGGGCCATGCCGGCGGATACGGACAGCTGGGATATCTTCGAGGCAAATTGCTCCTTGCAGGAACTGGAAAATGGGAACTATCTTCTGCAGGCAGACGTTGCTCCCGCCGACCTTCAGAAACTGCTGTACAGCCTTGCGGGGACGGATCGCGACCTGTATATGAACGCCCGCTATATCCAATGCTATCTGGCCACCGTGTTCGATGAAAGCGGCGAGGAGACGGAATACGAAATGCCGGCACTGGATCCGATCTATGTGGCGTCCATTCAAAAACCGCTGGAGCGCGCTGCCTTTTTTGATCGCTGGTATCAGGGACGGTCCCGAAACACGCGCAAGCATACGGGGCTGGACATGCGTGCGCCAGCCAATTCCGATATCTACAGCTGCACGGACGGCACGGTGCTCTACATCGGCTATCAGGACATTCCGGGCTATTATGTGGTCGTGCTGGATGATCTCGGATATGAATATCACTACTATCATATGATTCGCGAGACGGATTTTTTGCGGGAAGGGCAGCGCGTGAAGGCGGGCGATCTGATCGGCCATGTCGGCAACACCGGCAACAGCGCCGTGAACCATCTGCACCTTGGGCTTGTCACACCGGACGGCCGTTTTGTAAAACTCTATGAAATTATGGATGCGCTTTATCATTGAACCGGAGAGGAGACGAAGAATGATGCTGATGCAAAAGAAACTGCGGCGATTGCTGTCGTTCCTGATGGCGATTCTGATCGCCGCCGCCATGACCGGCTGCAAGCTGCCGCCGGAACCGGAACAGACGGCAACGCCGGCCGTGACATCGACGCCGGAGACGGATGTGCAGCCGACCGCGGAGCCTGCGCCGGAGGCAACGCCCGAGCCGGAGGAGAGCGCATCCGAACGCTTTACGGCGTTGGATCGCGAGGTGTTCGTCAGCTTTGTGTCCGACAGCGGGTGGTCGCTGCACCAAACGGTCAGAGATCCGGCCGCGTTTAATATCGACGCATCCGCGATCCCTATGACGTGGGGAGACCTGTCCGAGGAGGCCTCGCATGCGGATGTCGCTGCCTGCGTGACCTATCTGGAACGGTTGCTGGAGATCGACCGCGAGCAGTTGACGGAGCAGGAACAGCTTTCCTATGATATTCTCCAGCAGTATTTTGAAGCGAACATCGCCGGTGATGCGCTAGAGTATTACTACGAGCCGCTGACCCAGTACACCGGGCTGCAGGTCAACCTGCCCGTCGCGCTCTGGCTGTTTGAAATCGAAACGGAAGCGGATGTCAAAGCGTATCTGGAATTGGTTGCTGATACGCCGCGGTATCTGGCGCAGGTGCTGGCATACGAGCAGAAGCGGTCGGAAAACGGGCGCTTTATGACAAAGAGCGCGCTGGAGGCGATACTTGCCGATCTTGACCAGATCATCGACGCCGGCGACAAGCTGTTCTTGATTTCGGAGTTTGAAAAATCGCTGGATGCGGTTGCGGATTTGACCGCCGAGCAGCGCGCCGCATATCGCGAGCAGGGCGAAACGCTGCTGTCCGGAGCGTTTTTGCAGGCGTTTGTAACGCTGCGCGAGGGACTTGCCGCACTGTCGGACACCTGCCGCAACGAAGAGGGAATGCATGCTTTCGGCGAAGAAGGACTGCAATATTTTACGCTGGGCATGCAGAGCGAGGCCGCTACGGATCTTTCGCCGGAGGATGCGCTCGCGCTGCTGGAACAGGAGTTTGCCTACCTGATCTATTCCTATCAGACCTTTAGCATGGAGGCGGAGGCGAGCGAAGATCCCGACATCCCGCTGACCAGCGGCGATGTACGGGCGGATCTTTCGGAATTGGAGGCGCTCAGCAAGTCGGTGCTTCCGGAACTGCCCGCGCACAGCTATGAAACGCGGCAGGTGCCGCCGGAACTGGAAACGCTCATGAGCCCGGCAGCCTATGCCGTGCCGGCCATCGACGATTGGCAGGACAATACGGTCATTCTGAATCCGGCCGCCGACCAGACCTATCTGTTTCTGACGCTGGCGCACGAGGGATACCCGGGACACATGTACCAGCACCTGTATCAGCGCAATCTGGAGGGCCTTGGATGGATGCAGCAGGTTTTGCCGTTCTCCGGCTATGTGGAGGGCTGGGCGCAGTTTGCCGAAGAGCTTGCCATACTGGCGCAGACAAAGTACAACCGCACCACCACCATGATGCGGTTCTGTGATGACATGGCGAGCAATGCCATGCTGCTGGCGATCACGAGCATCAAGGTCAATTATGAGGGTATGGAACCGGAAGACCTGAAGGAATATCTGGCTGCCTATGGCCTTGGCGATGATGCGATTGTGAACGTGCTCTACACATACGCGGTTAATATGCCGTTTTACGCGTTCTCCTATGCCTTGGGTTATACGCAGCTTGCCGGAATGATGCGCTCGCTCAGCGCGGATCTCGGGGAGGCGTATGTACAGAAGGATGTGCTGACCCAGTATCTGAGCTATGGCCCGGCCTATTTCAATCTGTTGCGCGAGCGCATGGATGTTTGGGCGGATGAACAGGTGAAGAACGGTTGACAAACTGCCAAAATGTGTGGTACTCTATGCAAAGATTGAATAGCGTGCGATGAAAAAGAGGAGTACGGTCATTTCGGCATCAGAGAGCGGAACCCACCGGCTGCAAGGTTCTGCGGCAGGGAAATGATTGGAAGGTCGCTTTTGAGCATGCGCCGTGAAGCGTTTGTGAGCGGCGCACGCAGGAGCCGCGTTAAGGCTTAGAGTGGGACGGCCGCAGCCGTCCAACAAAGGTGGTACCGCGAGCGCCCGTTTCGTCCTTTGACGGAACGGGCGCTTTTATTTTCTTGATTGGGAGGACATGGTGATGGCGCTGGAAATGGAAAAGACCTACGATCCATCCGCGGTGGAATCGCGGTGGTATCAGCACTGGGAGGAGAGCGGCTACTTCCATGCAAAGCCGAATCCGGGCAAACAGCCCTACTGTATCGTGATTCCGCCGCCGAACATCACGGGCAAGCTCCACATGGGACATGCGCTGGACAATTCCCTGCAGGATACGCTCATTCGTTATAAGCGCATGCGCGGGTTTGAAGCGCTCTGGCTTCCCGGCACGGATCATGCGTCGATCGCGACGGAGGTCAAGATCGTGGAACAGATGGCCGCCGAAGGCCTGACAAAAAACGATATCGGCCGCGAGGCATTTTTGGAGCGCGCTTGGAAGTGGCGCGAGGATTACGGCAAGACCATCGTGCAGCAGCTTCGCAAGCTTGGCTCGTCCTGTGACTGGGAGCGCGAGCGGTTCACGATGGATGCGGGCTGCAACCGTGCGGTGAACAAGGTGTTCGTGGACCTTTACAACAAAGGCTTGATCTATAAGGGCGACCGGATCATCAACTGGTGTCCGGACTGCAAGACCGCGCTGTCGGATGCTGAGGTCGAGTATGAGGAGCAGGCCAGCTCGCTCTGGCATATCCGGTACGACGCTCCGGACGGCAGCTATTCGATTACGGTCGCGACGACGCGGCCGGAAACCATGCTCGGCGATACCGCCATTGCGGTCAACCCGGAAGATCCCCGCTATCAGGATATCATCGGTAAAAACGTCGTCATTCCGGTGGTTGGGCGCGAAATTCCCGTCATTGCCGACGCCTACTGCGAAATGGAGTTCGGCACCGGCGCAGTCAAGATCACACCGGGCCACGACCCGAACGACTTTGAGGTGGGGCGCCGCGCGAACCTGCCGGTCATGCGCGTGTTTACGGACGATGGGCATATCAACGAGCTGGGCGGCAAGTATGAGGGAATGGATCGCTTCGACTGCCGCAAGGCGCTCGTTGCGGATCTGGACGCCTGCGGGGCGCTGGTCAGGGTGGAGCCGTATACGCATAATGTCGGCACCTGCTATCGCTGCCATACGACGATCGAGTCCATCGTGTCCAAACAGTGGTTTGTGGATATGAAACCCCTGACGGAGCCGGCGCTTGCGGCGGTGCGAAACGGCGATATCCGCTTTGTTCCGGAGCGGTTTGACAAGGCGTACTTCAACTGGATGGAGAACATCCGCGATTGGTGCATCTCCCGCCAGCTCTGGTGGGGCCATCGGATTCCGGTCTATTACTGCGACGACTGCGGCGAGGTTGTTGCAAGCGAGACGAAGCTGGAAACCTGCCCCAAGTGCGGCGCGGCCATGCGGCAGGATGAGGATGTGCTGGACACTTGGTTCAGTTCCGGTATGTGGCCGTTTTCAACGCTCGGCTATCCGGAGGAGACGGAGGAGCTGAAGTATTTCTACCCGACGTCCACGCTCGTCACAGGCTATGACATCATCACGTTCTGGGTGTCCCGCATGATCACGTTCGGTCTTGCGGTGCGGAAGGAAAAGCCGTTCGACACGGTCTATGTCCACGGGCTTGTGCGCGACAGCCTCGGCCGCAAGATGTCCAAGTCGCTCGGCAACGGCATCGATCCGCTGGAGGTCATTGCCAAGTACGGCGCCGACTCGCTGCGCTTCTCACTGCTGACGGGCAACTCTGCCGGCAATGACATGCGCTTCTACTGGGAAAAGGTCGAGGCTGCCCGCAACTTCTGCAACAAGGTTTACAATGCGGCGCGCTTCGTGCTCATGAGCATTGAGGGCGTGGAGACGCTCCCGCTCGATCAATGCCGGCTGGACGATGCGGACAAGTGGATTCTCCACCGCCTCAACGATGTTACCGGACAGGTCACAGCAAACCTCGACACCTATGAACTCGGCCTCGCGGCCCAGAAGATCTATGACTTTATCTGGCTCGAGTTCTGCGATTGGTATATCGAGATGGTCAAACCGCGCCTGTATGGCGAAGCGGCTGCGGAGAAGCAGACGGCCGCGAGCGTGCTGACCTATGTGCTCAAGCAGGCGATGCAGCTGCTGCACCCGTTCATGCCGTTCATTACGGAGGAGCTTTATCAGAAACTGCCGGGACATGAGGAGACGATCATGCTCTCCGCATGGCCGGAGCAGAACGATGCGCTGTGCTTTGCGGCCGAGTGCGAGCGGATGGAGTCGCTGATGGAGATCGTCCGCGCAGTCCGCAACCTGCGCGCCGAGATGAAAGTGCCGCCGGCGCAGAAGATCACGCTCCGGCTCCGCGTGCCCGCTTCTAAGCAGGCGGCGTATCGCGCGATGGAGGTGTCCATGCAGCGGCTGGCCGGCGCGAACGAGGTGGTTGTGGGAGATGAAACCGTTCCTGCCGAGAAGCGGGACATCCATCTGGTCTGTACGGGGGTTGATGTGCTGATCCCGCTGGCTTCGCTCGTGGACATCGATAAGGAGCGCGAGCGCATCCGCAAGGAGATCGCGCGCGTGCAGGGCGAGCACGACCGTGCCGCGGGCAAGCTGTCCAACGAACGCTTTACCAGCAAAGCGCCCGAGGCGGTTGTGGACGAGGAACGGAAAAAACGGAAGAACGCGGAGGAGATGCTCGGGAAACTGCAGGAACGCTTGGCCGCTCTTGCGGATTGACCCGGCGAACGCGCAAGCGCATGCAAAGCGGCAGGCAGCGGCAACGACTGCTTGCCGCTTTGATTCTGTCATAAACGCGAAGGAAACCGGCGGAGCGGACGCCGGCAATTCGGTTGGAGCGGTTTCGCCGCCGGACGCAAACGCCATGCGCGCCATTTGGTGCAGAGGGGCCTTTTCGAGCAAAAAGCGACAAAAATGTGAAAAAGTTTATGGTTTCTTAGCAGGAAAAACAGGACAGGCCTAGAATAAGAAGAATGTGGGTTAGGATGAGAATACATTTTGATACCACGAATTCGAGGCTTTTTTCGGAGGTTCTACATGGAAAAATTAGTTCTGGGGCTCTCCACATTCGGTTTGGGATTTGGAACCGTTTTTGTAGGGCTGATCTGCTTGATTCTGATCATCGAGCTGATGTCGGTAGCGTTTTCGAGAGTGAACGCGAAGAAGGCGGCCGCGCAGGAAACGGCGACGGCTCCTGCAGCACCCGCACCGGCGGCGGAAATTGCCGACCGCGGTCAGTTCATCGCCGCTGTTTCGGCTGCGATTGCCACTTCGATTGGCAGCGATGTTTCCGGACTTCGCATTCTGTCGGTTAAAAAGATCAACAACGATTAACTTGTGAATAATCACTGGGAGGAAATAATCATGCGTAACTTCTTGGTCAATGTCAATGGCACGTCCTACGAAATCTCGGTTGAAGAAATCGACGGCAAGACCGTAGCAGCCCAGCCCGCGGCGCCCGCGGCAGCACCGGCGGCGCCCGCAGCGGCCCCCGCTCCGGCAGCGCCCGCAGCCGGCGAAACGACGGTGAAAGCGCCCATGCCCGGCAATATTCTTTCCGTCAATGTCAAAGCCGGCGACGCAGCGAAAAAGGGCCAGGTGCTCATGATCCTCGAAGCTATGAAGATGGAGAATGAAATTCTCAGCCCCGTTGACGGTACGGTTTCCGCCGTGTTCGTGCAGCAAGGGGCCACTGTAAACCCCGATGCAGCGCTGTGCTCCATCCGCTAAGGAGGGAGTAAGCTATGCTGGAATTCCTGCAAACAACCGGATTCTATCGAATCATCGAGAATCCGCTGCAGCTTGTGATGATTGCCGTTGCGTGCTTCCTGCTGTATCTGGCGATCGTCAAGAAGTTTGAGCCCTTGCTTCTGGTTCCGATCGCGTTTGGCATGCTGCTGACCAACCTGCCCGGCGCGAACATGTATCACGAGGCCATCTATGCCGGCGGCCATGTCAACTGGGAGATGCTCGGCGATCCCAAAAGCTGCGGCCTGCTGGACTATCTGTATCTGGGCGTCAAGCTTGGCATCTATCCTTGCCTGATCTTTATGGGCGTCGGCGCAATGACGGATTTCGGTCCCCTGATCGCCAACCCGAAGAGCATGCTCCTCGGCGCGGCCGCACAGTTCGGCGTTTATATTGCGTTTGCACTGGCGCTGGTCTTTGGCTTCTCAGCGGAGGTTGCTGCTTCGATCGGCATCATCGGCGGCGCCGATGGCCCGACCGCGATTCTGGTCACGTCCAAATTGGCGCCGGGATATCTTGGGCCGATCGCCGTTGCAGCATATTCGTATATGGCGTTGGTTCCGGTCATTCAGCCGCCGATCATGAAAGCGCTGACCACGAAGAAGGAGCGCCAGATCGTGATGGAGCAGCTTCGCCCCGTCAGCAAGACCGAGAAGATCGTCTTCCCGATCGTTGTTACGATCTTTGTCGCGTTCCTCGTGCCGGATGCAACGCCGCTCGTTGGCTGCCTGATGCTGGGCAACCTCTTCCGTGAGTGCGGCGTGACGGAACGCCTGAGCAAGACGGCGCAGAACGAGCTCTGCAACATCACCACGATCTTCCTTGGCACGACGGTCGGCGCAACCGCTACGGCCTCGACGTTCCTGAAGGTCGACACCCTGTTGATCGTTGCCCTTGGCGTCATCGCGTTTGGCGGCGGCACGGCGGGCGGTGTGTTGCTGGCCAAGCTGATGAATCTGTTCAGCAAGAAGAAGGTGAACCCGTTGATCGGCAGCGCCGGCGTTTCCGCTGTTCCGATGGCTGCGCGCGTGTCGCAGGTCGTCGGCCAGAAGGAGAATCCCGGCAACTTCCTGCTCATGCATGCCATGGGCCCGAACGTAGCAGGCGTAATCGGCTCGGCGATCGCCGCAGGCGTGTTCCTGGCCCTGTTCGGTTAATTGTTGCATAAGGAGACACTGATATGACGAAACTGAACATTACCGATACCATTTTCCGCGATGCGCATCAGTCGCTGGCGGCCACGCGCATGTCCATCAAGGATATGCTGCCGGCGTGCGAGATTCTGGACAGCATCGGATATTGGTCGCTGGAAGTTTGGGGCGGAGCGACGTTCGACGCCTGCCTGCGCTTCCTGAACGAGGATCCGTGGGAGCGTCTGCGCACGCTGCGCAAGGCGCTGCCCAACACCAAGCTGCAAATGCTCTTCCGCGGACAGAACATTCTCGGATACAAGCACTATGCGGACGATGTGGTGGAACAGTTCTGCCGCAAATCGATCGAAAACGGTATCGATGTGATCCGTATTTTCGATGCGTTGAACGACACGCGCAATCTGGAGGCGGCCATTCGCTTCACAAAGAAGTACGGCGGCATCTGCGAGCCGGCGCTCAGCTACACGACCAGCCCCGTGCACAACGAGGATTACTTCGTCAAGCTGGCAAAGGAACTCGTCCAGATGGGTGCGGATGTGATCTGCATCAAGGATATGGCGAACCTTCTGCTGCCGGAAGCGGCGTTCTCTCTGGTTTCCCGGCTGAAGGCCGAGGTCGAGGTTCCGATTCATTTGCACACGCATAACACCACTGGCACTGGCGATATGACGTACCTGCGCGCCGCGCAGGCCGGCGTGGACATCGTAGACTGTGCGCTGTCCCCGTTTGGCAACGGCACATCGCAGCCCGCGACCGAGCCGCTTGTGGCGGCTCTGGCCGGCACGGAGCGCGACACCGGCCTCGATCTCAACCGGCTGGCCGACGCAGCCAAGATCATGCGCCCCGTTGCCGACCGCATGAAGGCGGAAGGGTTGATCAATGATAAATCCCTGCGGGTCGACACCAATACGCTGCTCTATCAGGTGCCGGGCGGCATGCTCAGCAACCTGATCTCGCAGCTCAAGCAGGCGAATGCAGAGGATAAGTATTACGATGTGCTGGCGGAGATTCCACGCGTCCGCAAGGACTTCGGCTATCCGCCGCTCGTGACGCCTACCAGTCAGATCGTCGGTACGCAGGCGGTGTTCAATGTGCTGACCGGCCGCTACAAGATGTTCCCGAAGGAATCCAAGGGACTGCTTCGCGGCGAATACGGCAGACTGCCCGGCGAGGTGAACGAGGAAGTGCGCAAAATGGCGATCGGCGATGATGAGGTCATCACCTGCCGCCCGGCAGATCTTCTCAAACCAGAGCTGGAAAGCTACCGCAAGGCCATTGAGGAGCATATTGAGCAGGAGGAGGACATCCTGAGCTATGCGCTGTTCCCGCAGGTTGCCCTGAAGTTCTTTGAGGCACGGGAAGCGGCCAAAAAGCAGGAGAATGCGCCTCAGACGGAGAATCAAGACAATGGCGTTCGAATGCTCTATGTGGAGGACTTGAGTCACTGATGCGGCATATTCCGAACATTCTATCCGTTCTGCGGATTGGCATGGTAGGGGTATTTGTATACCTGTTTCTTGCGGGGCGGCATGTTGCCGCCCTGTCCGTGTATGTTCTGGCATTTCTGACCGACATCTTGGATGGATATCTGGCCAGAAGGAACAATTGGATTACCAACGTTGGAAAGCTGTTGGATCCCCTTGCGGATAAGCTGCTGGTGGTTGCGGCGCTGCTCTGCATCTATGTCGGCAAGCGGCAGCCGGCATATCTGGTTCTTTTCCTTCTGTCCGCGGGGAAAGAGCTGCTGATGATCGTCGGCAGCGCATGGATGCTCAAGCGCCGTGTCGTGGTCTATGCGGACTGGTTTGGCAAGATTGCAACCGGATTGTTCGCCGCTGGCGTGATCCTTGCATTGCTTTCCTTCCAGGATTCCAGATTGATCCCCTATGACTTTTATACCCTGCTGATTGCGACGGCGCTTTCGTATGCCGCGCTTGTTCATTATGGGATACGGGCGTTCTTCCCCGGCCTCAAAACGGGGAAAGACGACCGGAAAACACAGGAGAAACAGGCCTAGAAATGCAGAAAAGGCTTGCATTGCGGAGCAAAGTGTGCTATACTTTGTTTCGTTGGATTGTGAACTTGCCGAGAGAGTGGGGAAAACCCACTCTTTCGTTTTCAGGGCAACGCTTTGCGACTGGAACCGATCTGGAGGAAACGGCTTTTGAAAACAACCGAACTGGCGGAACAACTCTTGCAGCCGACGGTGGAAGCGATGGGCTTTGAGTTGTGTGATGTGGAGTTTGTCAAGGAATATGGCAATTGGGTGCTTACGCTGTATATCAACCGGGAGGGCGGCGTAGACCTCAATGACTGCGAGCGCGTCAGCCGCGCGGTGGAACCGATTCTGGATGAAGCGGACCCGATCGATCAGCAGTACTATCTGAGCGTATCCTCGCTGGGACTGGATCGACCGCTCAAAAAAGATGCGGATTTTGCACGCAGCATCGGTCAGGAGCTTGTTGTCAAGCTGTACGCACCGTTTGAGAATCAGAAGGAATGGATGGGCGTATTGCAAACATATGACGCGCAGTCCTTTGATCTGCTGCTTGAGGATGGCCGAACGATTACCATCAAGCGCAAAGAAGCGGCGCTGGTCAAACCGTATATCAGATTTTAATGGACGAAAGGATGAAATACTAACATGAACGCGGAGTTTATTGAAGCGCTGAATGCACTGGAAAAGGAACGCGGAATCGGCAAGGATGTGCTGATCGCCGCGATTGAAGCCGCTCTGATTTCGGCATATAAGCGCAACTACGGCACCTCGGCCAATGTGCGGGCAGAGGTCGATCCGCATACCGGCGATATTCAGATTTTCGCCTCCAAAACGGTGGTCGAGACCGTAGAGAATCCGCATAACGAAATCGCGCTTGCTGCTGCGAAAAAGGTCAATGCGCTCTATGAATTGGGCGATGTACTGGAGGAGGAGATCAAAACGCGCGACTTTGGCCGCATTGCTGCGCAGACTGCCAAGCAGGTCGTCGTGCAGCGCATCCGCGAAGCGGAGCGCGGCGTGATCTACGAGGAATATGTAGAAAAGGAAAACGAGGTGCTCACCGCCATCGTCCAGCGCGTCGAGAAGGGGAACGCCTATGTCGAGCTTGGCAAAACGGACGGTCTGCTCACCGCCAACGAAATGATCCCCAACGAGACATACGAGAATTCTGATCGCATTAAGGTGTATGTGCTTGAGGTTCGCAAGGACAATAAGGGGCCGCAGGTGTTGGTTTCCCGCACGCATCCCGGACTGGTCAAGCGCCTGTTCGAATTGGAGGTGCCGGAAATCCAGAGCGGCGTGGTGCAGGTCAAATCGATCGCCCGTGAAGCGGGCTTTCGGACAAAGGTGGCCGTGCATTCCATCGATCCGCAGGTCGATGCGGTCGGCGCATGCGTCGGTCAGCGCGGCGCCCGCGTGGAGCGCATTGTCAACGAACTGCACAATGAGAAAATCGACATCATCGAGTGGGATTCCGATTCCGCCGTTTATATTGCAAAGGCGCTCAGCCCGGCAAAGGTGCTGATGGTTTATATCAATGAAGAGGAGAAGGCGGCTAAGGTCATCGTACCGGATGCACAGCTTTCCCTGGCAATCGGTAAAGAAGGCCAGAACGCGCGCCTTGCCGCGAAACTGACCGGCTGGAAGATCGACATCAAGAGCCAGTCGCAGGCGGAAGAGGCGATGGATGCGATTTTCCATGACGGGGACTATACGGAGGAAACGGAGGCGTAAGGCTTGCCAAAGAAAATTCCGATGCGCATGTGCGTGGCCTGCCGACAGATGCGGCCCAAAAAGGAGCTGATCCGCATTGTACGCACGCCGGAGGGTGCGGTAACGCTGGATCGTACCGGCCGCGCGAACGGCCGCGGCGCATATTTGTGCGATTCCATCGATTGCCTGAGCCGCGCTGTCAAAACGCGCGCGCTCGACAGAGCGCTGGAAACGCGGATCGACGAGTCGATATTCGACTCTCTCAGAGAGGCGCTGCATGCAGGGGCAAAAGCTGAGTAATGCAATCGGCCTTGCGATGAAGGCGGGAAAGTGCCAATCGGGTGATTTTTCGGTTGAAAAACTGGTTCGCGCCGGGAATGCAAAACTGGTCATTCTCGATTCCGAAGCATCGCAAGCGACCAAAGAACGGTATCGCCGTTTGTGCGAGCGCATGCAAACGCCGCTCCTGCTTGCGGAGCAGGTGGGACAGGCGATCGGCAAGCAGGAACGCATTGTGCTGGCAATTACGGACCCGGGGTTTTCCGCTATGATTCAAAACGCGGCGGTCGAATTGGCCGCAAAACGGAATGCGGCGACAGAGCTGACGACTGCATTCGAGGACAAATGATATCGGGGGCAAGAACAGATATGGCAAACAAGAGTTTTCTGGAAACTGCAAAACAGCTTCACGGTGAAGCAAATGTGATTTTGGAACGGATTTCTGCAACCCAGGCATCCGTGACGGAGCTTTTGTCCAACGTGAAGGCTGCAGAAAAATCTCTTCTGGAAAAGGAAGCGCAGGAGCGCCGCGAGCGGCAGGAACGCGAGCGGCAGGAACGTCTGCGCTCGGTTTTGGCCTCCGATAAGGATTTGGCAGTCCATGTGGGCGGTGTGGATGAGATGGATGAATTTGAACCGCAGGCGGCAGAGGAGACTCAGGTACAGCCGCAAGCGGCGGCCGGGGAGACAGACAAGCCGGCAGCCGCGCCGGTGGAATCGCAGCCAGAGCCGACTGAAAAGCAGGAGACGGTGAGCGCGATAGAGGCTGGGGCAGAGAAAACGGCGCAAGCGCCTGCCGAGTCAAAACCTGCGTATGAAGCGCATGTGATATCCGAGCCCGCACAGGTCCAGCAGAGCAAGCCGCAGCAGCCCGCCCAAAGCGGCTACCAGGCACGGCCGATTCAGCAGAGCGGTTATCAGCAGCGTCCGCAGCAGGGAGGCTACCAGCAGCGCCCGCAGCAGAGCGGCTATCAGCAGCGCCCGCAGCAGAGCGGCTATCAGCAGCGCCCGCAGCAGGGCGGCTACCAGCAGCGTCCGCAGCAGGGCGGTTATCAGCAGCGTCCGCAGCAGAGCGGCGCCCGCAGCGCAGCGCCTGCAGCTCCGATAAGCAGCGGCAAGGAGCGCGTGAGCAATTTCGACCCGAATAAGAGCTCGTATCAGCGCAGCTATGAATCGGATAAAAAAGCAAAGAATAAAAAAGCCATTCAACGGGAGAACGGGCCCGACGCACGCAACTGGGATGACGACGGCGTGGTCGGAAACCGCAAGGTGCGCCGCGGCAAACAGCAGCAGATGCGCCGACCCGAACCGGTGGTGATAGAAAAGGCGGTGATTACTACGGAAATGATCTCCGTCAAGGATTTGTCTGAGAAGATCGGAAAGCCGGTCGCGGAAATCATCAAGAAGCTGTTCATGCTCGGCATCATGGCAACGATCAATCAGGAGATCGATTTTGATACCTGTGAGCTGATCGCTTCGGAATACAACATCGAGCTGGAGCAGAAACTCAGCAAATCGTTTGAAGAAGTGCTCAGCGACAGCGCGGACGAAGAGGATACGCCGGATCAGCTTGTGGAGCGGCCGCCGGTTGTGACGATCATGGGCCATGTCGACCATGGCAAGACGTCTCTGCTGGATGCGATCCGCAACAGCGCCGTAACCGAGGGCGAGGCCGGCGGCATCACGCAGCATATCGGTGCGTATACCGTGGTTCGCAACAACCGCAAGATTACGTTTATCGACACGCCGGGCCATGAAGCGTTCACCTCCATGCGCGCCCGCGGCGCGCAGGTGACGGACGTGGTCATTCTGGTTGTCGCCGCTGACGACGGCATTATGCCACAGACCGTGGAAGCGATCAACCATGCAAAGGCCGCGAACGTCCCGATCGTGGTGGCCATCAACAAGATGGATCGTCCGGAGGCGGATCCGGAGCGCGTCAAGCAGCAGCTCACCGAGTACGGTCTTGTGAGCGAGGAGTGGGGTGGCGATACGATCTGCGTGCCGGTTTCGGCCAAGACGCAGATGAATCTGGATTCGCTGCTCGAGATGGTGCTTTTGCAGGCCGATGTGCTGGAACTCAAGGCCAACCCGAAGCGCTTGGCAAAGGGCACCATTGTGGAAGCAAAGCTGGATAAGGGCCGCGGCCCGATCGCTACGGTGCTCGTGCAAAACGGTACGCTGAAGAAGGGCGACACCATCGTTGCCGGCATGGCATACGGCCGTGTGCGCGCAATGATGGATGATCGCGGCCGCGTGGTATCGGAGGCGGGTCCTTCGACGCCGGTCGAAGTGTTGGGCTTCAATGAAGTGCCGGACGCCGGCGACATTCTCAACGTAGTCGAGGTGGATAAACTCTCCCGTCAGGTCGTTGAGGAGCGCCGTGACAAGCTCAAGGCGGCGCAGCTCAAGAATCTCAGCAAGGTCTCGCTGGACGATCTGTTCAACCAGATGGCCGAGGGCGAGCTCAAGGATCTGAACATCATCGTAAAGGCCGATGTGCAGGGTTCGGTCGAGGCTGTTCGGCAGGCATTGGAAAAGCTGTCCAATGACGAGGTGCGCGTCAAGTGCATCCATGGCGGCGTTGGCGCCATCACGGGGTCGGATATCATGTTTGCATCCGCATCCAACGCCATCGTCATCGGGTTCAATGTGCGTCCGGATTCGACAGCGCGTCAAACGGCAGAACGCGAAAACGTGGATGTGCGTACCTACCGCGTCATCTACAGCGCGATCGAGGATGTGGAGAACGCCATGAAGGGCATGTTCAAACCCGTATTTCAGGAGGTGGAGCTGGGCCGTATTTCCGTGCGCAACACCTTCAAGGTGTCCGGCGTCGGCACGATTGCAGGCGCTTATGTGCAGGAGGGCAAGGTGTCCCGCAACGCACAGGTGCGCGTCGTTCGCGACGGTATTGTGATTCACGAAGGCAAGATTGCCTCCCTCAAGCGTTTTAAGGATGACGCAAAGGAGGTCGCCGCAGGCTATGAATGCGGTATCAGCATCGACAACTTCAATGACATTCAGGAGGGCGACACAATCGAGGCCTTCGTGATGGAGCAAGTGCAGCGATAAGGAGATACTATGTCGGCGATTCGTAGCGACAGAATGAACGAAGAACTGAAAAAGACGATCAGCGAAGTGGTTCGCGAGCTCAAGGATCCGCGCCTGTCGGATATGACGACGCTGACCGGCGTGGAGGTCACGAGAGATCTCAAGTACGCCAAGGTGCGCGTTTCCGTGTATGATAAGGAGGAGCGGGTGCGGCAGGATACTGTGGACGCGCTCAACCATGCAGCAGGCTTTGTTGCGCGCGAGGTTGGTCAGCGCATGCTCATCCGCCGCGTGCCGTCGTTCAAGTTCATACTGGATGATTCCATCGCCTACAGCGTGCACATTTCGCAGATTCTGAACGAACTGCACAAGGAGCAGAAATCCGACGATGATGCATGAAGCGGTTCAATTTCTACAAGAACATGACGATCTGACACTGATCGCCCATATTTCGCCGGACGGGGACACTTTGGGGTCCTCGTTGGCGCTTTATTGCGCGCTGGTCCGGTTGGGAAAGCGCGTGCAGGTTGTCTGCGCAGACCCCGTGCCGGCCGCGTACCGGTTTTGTCCATATACGGAGGCCGTTCTCACACCGCAGCAGGCGGTGCAGACGGCGGCGGTTGTAACGGTGGATTGCGCCGATCTGGCGAGAACCGGTGCATGCCAGCCGCTTTTCGAGCGCGCGCCGCACACGCTCTGCATCGATCATCATGGGACCAATGCCGGCTTTGCACAGGTAAACTGGGTTGAGGAATGCGGCGCAACCGGCGAGTTGATCTATCTGCTTCTCACGGCAATGCCCGTTGCGGTGGATGAGCGGATCGCTTCACTGCTCTATGTGGCATTGGCGGCCGATACCGGAAATTTCTCCTACTCCAATACCTCCCCGCAGTCCTTTCGGATTGCGGCGGCGCTTCTGGAAACCGGCATGGACCTGCCGGAATGGAACCGCCGGATTTTTAGAACGATCCCCTATCGAAAGGCGCTTCTGCAGGCTCGTACAATGCAGGGGTGCAGATTGTACGAAAAAGGCCGGATTGCCGTTGCGGCAATGACGCTCGACGATCTTGCCGCATGCGGTGCGGCAGAGGAGGATGCGGAAGGCTTGATCGACGCGCTGCGGGATATCGACACGGTGGAGATCGCCGCAATCGTGCGCGAGAGTGCGGATGGCGCCGTCCGCGTCAGCCTGCGCGGCAAGCGCAGCGCGGATGTGAGCCGCATTGCGGTGCGGTTCGGCGGTGGCGGGCACCGGCTTGCGGCCGGCTGTACGATGCATGCTCCGGTTGAAGATGCTGCCGGGATGATTTTGGAGTCGGCGCGGCAGATTCTTGCGGAGGAATCGGATTGATGGACGGCGTTGTGGTACTTCTCAAAGCGCCGGGCATGACGTCCAGCAATGCGGTTTACGATGTGCGCCGTATATTTGGGGAAAAGCGCGCGGGGCACATCGGTACGCTCGATCCCGGAGCGGCCGGCGTTTTGCCGATCTGCATCGGCCGGGCGACGCGTCTGTTCGATTATTTTGTCGAAAAGGAGAAGACGTATATCGCTGAGATTGCGTTCGGCACGGCGACCGACACACAGGACGCCGCCGGTGCGGTGCTGGAGCGGATGAATTGCCATATTACCCGGGAGATGCTGGAGCGCGTCCTGCCGTCCTTCCTCGGCGAAATCCGGCAGATTGCGCCGGCGTATTCCGCTCTGAAGGTCGGCGGCCGAAAAATGTACGACTTGGCAAGGGCGGGGGAGACCGTACCGGAGCGCGTTCGCAGCGCTACTATTTCAGAACTGACCTTGCTGGACGCGATGGAAGCAAACCGATTTTTGCTGCGCGTCCGATGCTCCCGCGGCACCTACATCCGCACGCTCTGTGCAGATATTGGACGGGCGCTTGGAGTGCCCGCGCACATGTCCTTTCTGCTGCGGACGGGAGCGGGAAATTTTTCTGTCGAACAGTCCTGTACGGTGGCGGAACTGGAGACGCTGCGGGATGAGCACCGCTTGAAAACCGCGGTGATCTCCTGTGAGGATGCGCTTTCCTTTCTTCCTGCACTTGATCTCGGCGCCGAGCGGCGCTCACCCACAATGAACGGTCTGCCGACAACGAGCAGAGCGCCGGAAGGCGCTGTGCGGCTGTACGCCGGCGGCATGTTTTTGGGCGCCGGCACGGTCAAGGCGGGAGCTGCGAGACTTGTTGTCCATCTCTATGAAAACCATGAAAGCGAACTGTGAAAGAACACTGGCGGTTGTGGCGCTCGGCATGTTTGACGGCGTGCATATCGGCCATCAAAAACTGATTCAGACGGCCGTTTCGGCCGCAAACCGCCTGCATGCGATGCCTGCGGTATATACGTTTTCCAACCACCCGCTCTCCGTTCTCGGCGGCAGGCCGCGCCTGCTGACCGATACGGCGACACGCCGCTCCCTGCTGCTGCAGGCGGGCGCGGAGGAGGTGGAACTGGCGGTGTTCGACGCTGCGCTGGCGCACAGCACGCCGGAGGAGTTTTTCGCGCGGCTTATGCGGCGCTGGCGGCTTGCCGGCCTCGTGGCGGGGTATAACTTTACGTTTGGCGATAAGGCGGCGGGCACCTCCGATACGCTCTCTGCCCTTGCAAGCGCGCATGGGGTTGAGGCCATCATTCTCCCGCCTGTATCGGCTGACGGCGAACCGGTTTCCAGCACGCGCATCCGCAGCCTTTTGGAACGCGAGGGGGATATCCGGCGGGCAAACCGGCTTCTTGGCCGTCCGTACCGGCTGGAGGGAACTGTTGTTGCAAACAAGCAGAACGGCAGACGGTTCGGCTTTCCCACTGCCAATATCGCGGTGCCGGTCGATTGCGTTTTGCCGCTGGTCGGCGTGTATGCGACGCGCGCATGGGTTGGCGGCTTACAGTACCCGGCCGTGACGAACGTCGGTACAAACCCGACCGTGCATGGCGACCACCTGAGCGTAGAAACGCATTTGATCGGCTTTCGGGGCGATCTGTACGGTGAACGTCTGGCGGTCGATTTCTCCGCCCGCCTGCGCGGCGAGCACCGGTTTGAGAGCGAACAGGCGCTGATCGACCAGATCGCATCCGACGTGGAGGGTGCACGCCGCTTGCTGGAAAAAAAGAATTGAAATACTTTCCCTTTTCTGTTTACAAGCGATGAATGCTTGTGGTATAATACAAAAGATTTTGAACCGTTTACATGGTTTTGCGACACTCCGACGCATTACTCTGTTGACGGGGATACAGAATAATGGAGGATACAGACATGACGAAACAGGAAATCATCGAAAAGTTCGCGTTGCACGAGGGTGACACGGGTTCTCCGGAAGTACAGATCGCACTGCTCACAGAGCGGATCAACCATCTGAATGAGCATCTGAAGCTGCACAAGAAGGACCATCACTCGCGCCGCGGCCTGCTCAAGATGGTCGGTCAGCGCAGAGGCCTTCTGAACTATCTGAAGGAGAAGGACATCGAGCGCTACAGAGCGATCCTTGCAAGCTTGAACCTCAGAAAGTAAAGATAAGGGCGGGGCTTGAACCCGCCTTTCTTTTTGCTGTATCCGGAAATGCTGTTCCGGATATGCCGTTTGAGCGGGTCGCCTTCTTTCACGGTTGTAATGAAATGAGATAAAGGAAACGAAGGAGCAAACCAAAGCAATGCAAAAAACATTTGAAATGCAGATTGGCGGCCGCACATGGACCGTCGAAACCGGCAAGTATGCCGAGCAGGCAGGCGGTTCCTGCCTCGTGCGCTGCGGAGATACCGCGGTGCTGGTGTGCGCAACCGTGGCAAAGGCCCCGCGCGACGGCGTGGACTTTCTGCCGCTGAGCGTCGAATTTGAAGAAAAACTCTACTCGGTCGGTAAGATTCCCGGCGGCTTCATCAAGCGCGAGGGACGCCCGTCCGAAAAGGCCATCCTGACCTCCCGTCTGATCGACCGCCCGCTGCGCCCGCTGTTCCCGAAGGGGTTCTATAACGACGTGCAGGTCATCGCCACCGTTCTCTCCGTCGAGCAGGATGTTACGCCCGATATCGTTGCGATGAACGGTTCTTCCATCGCGCTCTCCATCAGCAACGCGCCGTTTGCCGGGCCGACCGGCGCGGTGAGCGTCGCCATGGTCGACGGCGAGTATATCATCAACCCCAACTGCGAGCAGCGCGAGAACAGCCGCCTGACCCTCACGGTCGCCGGTACGCGCGATGCAGTCATGATGGTGGAAGCCGGCGCCGAAGAAGTCACCGAGGAGGAGATGCTCAACGCTATCCTGTTCGCACACGAGGAGATCAAGAAGATCGTCGCCTTCATCGAGCAGATTCAGGCAGAGGTTGGCAAGCCGAAGATGGAGGTCGAAATCCACCATCCCGACGAAAAGCTGACCGAGGAAGTGCGTGCCTATGCGTTTGATAAGGTGGAGTGGTCGCTCGATACGTTCGACCGCTATGAGCGTGAAGCGCGCAGCCAGCAGGTGAAGGAGGAGACCATCGAGGCGTTTGCGGAGACATATCCGGACTCCGCCAAGGATGTTGACGCCATTTTGTACAGCATCACCAAGGAGATCGTGCGCGATAAGATTATCAACCGTCACATCCGTCCCGACGGGCGCGCGCTGGACGAGATCCGCCCGATCTGGAGCGAGGTTGGCATTCTGGGCCGCACCCATGGCAGCGCGGTCTTTACCCGCGGCCAGACGCAGGTCATGACCGTCGCCACGCTCGGCACGATCGGTGAAGCGCAGATTCTCGATGGCATCGGCCTTGAGGACAGCAAGCGCTATATGCATCAGTACAACATGCCGCCCTACAGCGTCGGCGAAACCCGCCCCGTCCGCAGCCCCGGCCGCCGCGAAATCGGCCACGGAGCATTGGCAGAGCGCGCGCTGCTGCCGATGCTCCCCTCGGAAGCGGAATTCCCGTATTGCATGCGCCTCGTTTCCGAGGTCATCAGCTCCAACGGTTCCACGTCGCAGGCCTCTATTTGTGCCAGCACATTGGCGCTGATGGACGCGGGCGTACCGATCAAAAAGCCCGTTGCCGGCGTCGCTATGGGTCTCATCAAGGATGATGAGAACGGCAATATCGCCGTCATGACCGACATTCAGGGCCTAGAGGATTTCCTGGGCGATATGGACTTTAAGGTTGCCGGTACCCGTGAGGGCATCACCGCGATCCAAATGGATATCAAGATCAAGGGCATCAACCGCGACATCCTGACCCGGGCGCTCGAGCAGGCGCGCAAGGGCCGCCTGTTCATCCTTGACCGGATGATGGAAACGCTCTCTGCACCGCGCGAGGAGCTCTCGCCGTATGCGCCGCGCATCATCTCCTTCAAAATCCATCCGGACAAGATCCGCGAGGTCATCGGCAGCGGCGGCAAGACGATCAACAAGATCATTGCCGATACCGGCGTGAAGATTGACATCGAGGATGATGGTTCTGTGTTCATTGCTTCGCCCGACGCTGCGGCAGCTGCGGAGGCAAAGCGCATTATCGACGGCATTGTCAAGGACATCGAGATTGGCGATGTGTACCTCGGCACCGTGGTCAGCATCCAGAAGTTCGGCGCGTTTGTGAACCTGACGCCGGGCAAGGATGGCTTGTTGCACATTTCGCGCCTTGCCAACAAGCGCGTGGAGAAGGTGGAGGATGTTGTACAACTCGGCGACCAGCTTCTGGTGCGCGTCATCGATATCGACAAGCAGGGCAAGATCAGCCTGACCCGCAAGGATCTGCTGCCGCCCGACCAGCAATAACATTCCATACAACGGGTGTCTGCAAAGGGTGTAGCGTAGCTACGCCCTTTGTACATAAGTGCGTTCCGGACTGAATACGCTGAAGCATACCAGAACTTTGGAGGTGCGTATGAACCGCGAGCGCTGTGCGGACGCCTTGATGAATGGCGTCAATGTTTTGATCATTCTTGTGATCGTTTTACTGTATGTCGTAACGGGAACAGGCGTTGGTGATAATGCCATCGCAGCCCTGTCCTCCGGCACGGTCTATCATGGCAGCGGAGAGGGATTGGTGGCGCTGGAGTGTGCGGTCAGCTGGGATGCCGACGCACTGCCGGACATGCTTGATTTGCTGGAACAGCGCAATGTGAAGATGACATTCTTTGTTAGCGGCGCATGGGCAAAGGCGAATGCGGCCACGCTTCGGCGCATGACCGAAGCCGGCCATGAGATCGGTACCATGGGATATATGCCCATGCTCGACGGCGACGAAGCGTTGATCCGTTCGGACATCGCCGCGTCTGCTGCGGTGATCTCATCCGCTTCGGGTATCGAGCCGGATTACTATTATTCGGGTCTGCGCGATCGTGCGGTCTCGCTGCAGGCGGCAAACGCACTGGGCATGACCCATGTGATGTGCTCAAGCGACCTGCTTTCCGCACGCGGCGAACCGGTGGATATTGCCTCCCGTGCATCGGAGCATGTCTTTGATGGAAGTATAATCTTATTCCAACCGACTGCCGCTGCACTCGAAGCGCTTCCAACCATTCTGGATTTCATCGAAGAGCAGGGCTATGCGGCGACGACGGTCGGCAATGTACTGAAACGATAAGGAGATTCTATGACGGTCATTCGTGAATTGAAAAACGGCGTTCGTGTCGCCATGGAGCGCATGGAGCATGTGCGCTCTGTTTCCATCGGCATTTGGGTAAATACCGGTTCTGTACGGGAATCGGAGGGAGAGGGCGGCGCTTCGCACTTTATTGAGCACATGGCGTTCAAGGGAACCGCAAGCCGTTCAGCGGAGCAGATCGCATCGGAGATGGATGCGGTGGGCGGCAGCCTGAATGCGTTTACCTCGAAGGAGTGCACCTGCTTCTATGCAAAGGTTTTGGACGAGCACCTGCCGATCGCAATCGACGTGCTGTCGGACATCACGTTTCATTCCACCTTCCCGGCGGACGAGCTTGAGCGCGAGAAACATGTGATCCTTGAGGAGATCCTCATGACGGAGGATTCGCCGGAGGATTTGACGGCGGAGCGCGCAAACGCGCTGTTCTTTCAGGAGGAGCCGTTGGCCAGACCCATACTGGGCACGCGGGAAAGCGTGCTTGCGTTTGACCGCGACCGGCTTCTCGCCTACCGGCGCGAACACTATACGCCTCGCAATATCGTCGTCGCCTGCGCCGGCCACTTTGACGAGGCGACGCTGATGCGCCTCGTTGAAGAAAAACTGAACCTTGAACCGAGCGAGCGCTGCGCGCTGCCGTTGGCGCAGCGGTATCCCGGCGGCGCGCGCGCCCAGTGCGTGCAGAAGGATATCGAGCAGGTGCATCTGACGCTGATGCTGCCGGGATTTGCCCGTGATGCGGCGGATCAGTATCCGCTGGCCGTTCTCTCAAACGTGATCGGCGGCAGCATGAGCTCCCGGCTTTTCCAGAGCATTCGGGAACAGCGCGGCCTTGCGTATTCGATCTATTCCTACCCGATCTATTATGCAGCCACGGGCACCTTCGCACTGTATGCTGGCACAGGAGAAAAGCAGGCGGTCGAGGTCGTGCGCCTGATGCGGGAGGAAATGGAAAAGCTGCGCAGCGAGGGCATAACCACGCAGGAATTCGAGCGCTGCAAGGCGCAGCTCAAGGGCAGCTATGTGCTCGGCCTTGAGGGCAGCGGCGCGCGCATGAATGCCATTGGGAAGGTGGCCTTGTTACAAAACCGTGAATATCGGGAAGAGGATACCATAAACAGCATTGAATGTGTTACAATGGAGGATATTCTTAGGGTGATTCCGATCGTGCTGGACGAGTCGCAGCTTTGTGCGTCGTTTGTGGGCAGGGTCGAACACCAGGAGGGCGCGCTGCTTCGGGCGCTCAAATAGCTACAGACGGGAGTGGATTCAGGGATGGACAAGCTGGAACAGATTTTTGTGATGCAAAAGGCGCTCAACGACGATATTCAGCAGCGTCGGGATCTCCATTTTTCGCAGGAGGAGTGGATTCAAAAGACGATCCTTGCCACGATCTCGGAATTGGCGGAGGTGCTGGACGAGTCCAACTTCAAGTGGTGGAAAAACCACCAGCCGATCAATGAGCCGGCATTGAAGGAGGAACTCGTGGATGTGCTGCATTTTTTCGTCAGCCTCTGCCTGCGCAGCGGCATGGATGCCGAAGAACTGTTTGAACGGTATTGTGAAAAGAATAAGGAGAACTTTGACCGTCAATACGGACGTTCGGCCAAAAAAGGATACGAGGTTGAGTAAGCCATGGCTAGACAGCGCGTTCGGCTTCGCGGAAGGTTCTTTCTCATACTGTTCGGTCTGATCGTCGTCATTGCGGTCGTGATCGTGCTGGCCCGCTCCGGCGGCGGCAGCGCCGAGGTACGCTACGGCGACGTTTCCGCCAGCATGCCCGTTTCTGCGGTCATTGTCCGCGACGAATCCGCCGTTTCAACGGAGAAATACGAGAAGATCATCTTTTCCGTTGTCGAGGGCGAAGCCATCCAAAACGGCGCGCAGATTGCGCAGGTATTTAAGCGGGGCTATCAGGATGAAAGCATGATCACGCTGCTGCGTCTCCAACGTGAGATTTACGAGCAGCAGCGCAAACTGATCACTGAGGATGCATCGGTCGGCCTTCAGGACATCGAGAATCGCATTGCAACCGTGGAGTCACAGATTCGGGACTCCGCGCGCGGCGACAGCTCGCTGGACATGCTTCAACTCGAACAGACGCTCAAGGATTTGCAGGCCGAGCGGATGACATATCTGCAAAACAACGTACAGGCCGACGCAACGCTGACAGGATTGTATAACAGCCTACGGGAGCAGGAGCAGTCGCTTGCCAACTGGACGCGCAATATTGTCAATGCAGCGGGCGGCGGCGTTGTCAGCTTCTATTTTGACGGGTATGAGCGGGTGCTCAACGCATCGCAGCTGAATATGATCAACGCGGCGCTGGTCAACAGCGTTGTCAAGGGCGGAAATACGGCCAATGCGACCGATGCGGCCAGCGAAACGCCGCTGTATCGGTTGGTGCAGAATACGCATTGGTACATCGCGTTCGTTACCAAGGCTGAGCAGCCCATGCGCACCGTTGCCGGAGAACAGTATTATGTCGTGTTTGACGATTATTCCACGCTGACGTATCAGGCAACGGCGCTGGAACCGATCGTAACGGAAACGAATGTGGTCAATATCCTGGAGTTCAATGTGGACATCGGCGATTTTTTGGATATTCGCACCGTCAAGGCGACCATCACCAAGAGCGCGCAGGGCATGATGGTGCCCGTCGAGATGATTGCATATGAAAAAGGAGAGCCGGGCGTTTCGGTCAAAAGCGGCGAGACGATCTACCGCGTTCCGGTCAATATTTTGGCAGCCGACGAGGACAATGCGGTGATCGCTGCGAAGAATGACACCGATACGTTGATTTCCGGACAGAGAATTGTCAAGCAGGCGGTAAAAGAATGAATACGATTGCACAGAATGTTGAGGATGTACGCAGCCGCATGCAGCGGGCGTGCGCTTTCGCCGGCCGCAAGGTAGAGGATGTGCGGCTGATTGCCGTAACGAAGTTTGTCGAGCAGGCGCGCATTGCAGAAGCGCTGGAAACGGGCCTGCACGAAGTCGGGGAAAACCGCGCGCAGGAGCTTACGGAAAAGTTAACTTTTTTTGAACAGCATGGATGCAGCGTCCATTTCATTGGACAACTACAAACGAATAAGATAAAATATGTCTGTGGTGTCGCTGACCTGATTCATTCGGTCGACCGGTCGGCGCTTGCGGAGCAGCTTCAGCGGTATGCGGCGAAACTGGGGATCGTACAGAACATTTTGCTGCAGATCAATGTGGGGGATGAGGCGCAGAAGGGCGGCGCCAGTATGGCGGAGGCAATGCAGCTTCTGGAGAAGGTGGCTGCGATGCCGAATCTGTCCGTACATGGGTTTATGTGCGTCCCGCCCGCGCTTGCGCCTGAGCAGGTGCGGCCCTATTTTGCATCGATGCGCGAGCTTTTGCATGCGGCGCGCAAGGCTTATCCGTCGCTTCCGCTGGCGGAACTCTCGATGGGCATGACGCATGATTTTGAAACCGCCATTGCGGAGGGCGCAACGATGGTGCGGGTCGGTACGGGGATATTCGGCGCCCGGAACACGAAAGCAAACGGATAAGTAATCTTCATGCATTGAAGATTTTTGGATATTTTGAACGGAGGGGTATGGATGGCGAGCCTGTACAACAAGTTTTTGGATTTTATCGGCATTGAGGAGACGGACGATCTCGACGAGGAGGATTCCTACTATCGGGACGAACCGCCGGCCCGCCGGAGGGATGATAACGTCGTAAGCTTTAATAACAGCCGTGCCTCGGCTGCGCCTGCGCCTGCAAGGCGCAATCATGAGCGCGCGCCGCAAGCGCCGGCGGGCGGGCTGCCGGTTTCCGGCGGCATGAAGATGATCGTGTATCATCCCGTCAGCTATGAGGATACGCAGAATATCATCGACAATATCAAAAACCGCAAGCCCGTCATCGTGAACATGGAGGAGCTTGAGATCGAGTGCGCGCAGCGCATTTTGGACTTTTTATCCGGCGCGGTGTATGCGCTCAACGGCACCATGTCGAAGATTTCGCGCGGCATTTTTGTTGTTGCACCCAACAATTATGATGTCGTTGGCAACGGCGAGGACGAATACGATCTGTGAGGACTCCCAGCGTGGAGCAGGTGCCGGCATGATGAAGACTTCGGACATCGTCAATAAGGAGTTTTCCCGCTCGTTCATGGGGTATGACATGCGCGAGGTGGATTGCTTTTTGGATGAAATCATCGAACAGCTGGAGACTTATGAGCGCGAACGGCAGGAAATGCTGACGGCCATGGAGTATCTTCTCCGGGAGCTGGAGCAGTTTGACGATATTGCAGACGACGCGGAAAAACAGCTCCGCCATCCGGAAACG
>ERZ857882.175-NODE-175-length-77265-cov-13.199080_pt1 | contig 77265 bp, 75 predicted proteins | sample MGYA00519697_ERZ857882 | MGnify/ENA primary metagenome ERZ857882 (study PRJEB31778, sample SAMEA3449373) | human gut metagenome | biome: human gut; feature: human-associated habitat; material: faeces | place: United Kingdom | collected 2010/2012 ...
TTAACAAAAAGGATATTTTCACTCTTGAAAATATCCTTTTTGTCTACAGTCTGAAAAGTATAGCTCATATATATGAGCTATACTTTGTATTAATATTTATATTATCTAGTTTTTATTTTTATCTTTACAATTTTTGCAAATACCTTTGAAATAAAAAGATTGATCATGGATATCAAAGCCCTTTAAAGAATCTATGTTCAAGCTATCTATATCAATTTCAATATCATAAAGAGTATTACAAACTTCACATTTAAAATGACCGTGTTTCTTATCATCCAATATTTGATACTTAAATTCATTTTCGTCTATTATAATAGATTCGGCTATCTTGTTTTTGATAAAAAGATTTAAAGTATTATATACAGTTGTTTTTGATAATGTTGGAATTTCATCTATTAATGCATAGTATATATCATTAACTCTTGGATGTTCTTTACTATTATATAAATATTCAAAGATTCTTTTTCTTTGATAGGATGGACTAATTCCATGATCTCTCAAATAATTTTCAATATTATCAATGAGTAACATAATTATAAATCCTCCTTTATTCATTATATAAGTTTATCATAGTTTAAAAAAGTAATCTATAAAAATATAGCTAATAAAACAATAATATTAGTTATATAAAATATATATTTAGTATATATTTTGTATTTATTCAATACAAGTATAAATCTATATATTGATATAAGTGATTATTTTTACAAGTTATTTACTATATTTTCTCTAAGTTATTTTAAAGGTAAAAATATGATAAAATAAATATAAATATAAAAGGAGAGATTTTATGGAAGAATTATTAACAATTATGAATTTCTCTCATGTTTATGAAAATGAGAAATTTTTTCTAGATAAACAATATAATTGGATAGACTGCACAGAGATTAATGGGACTAATGGTTACTGTGATAAAAATGCATTTAATGAGATAAAGCAAAAATTGAAGGGGTTAGAACCAAAGGGAATACATTTTATAGATTCAGGTAATTATCATTATGTAAGTGAATTATGGATAAATAAGATAAAAAGAGAGTTTACTTTAGTAGTATTTGATCACCATTCAGATATGGTAAAGCCATCCTTTGGAGATATATTATCTTGTGGTTCTTGGATAATGGATGCAATAGATAAGAATAATTTTTTAAAAAATGTTCTTATAATTGGATTAAGTAAAGAACAAAAGGATACAATTCCTAATAAGTATTTAGATAAGGTAAAATGTATTTGTGACTATGATCTGAAAAGTATAAATAAAGAAAAATTGTGCGGATTTTTAGATGATAAACTTCCAATTTATATATCAATAGATAAGGATGTATTAAGTGAAAAAGTAGTTGATACATCATGGGATCAAGGTCTAATGAGTTTTGATGAATTAAAGAAATTTCTTCACATTATAATTTCTAATTATAAAATTATTGGATTAGATATATGTGGAGAAAATGATTTGAGAAAAGTTATTGAAATTAAGAATAATGATAAAGTTAATTCAATATTAATTAACTTTTTAAATAAAGAAGATCAATTTTGATATTTTGACAAGTTAAATAAAAGTAACATATATTATAGCAATAAAATATAGCAATATTTGGAGGTATAAATGAAGGTATTAATTTTATCCTGCAATACAGGGGAAGGTCATAATATAGCAGGAAAGGCAATGAAGGAAGCTTTAGAAAAGGAGGGGCATAAAGCAGTTATGCTTGATTATATGAAGCTTTCAAGTGATAGAACTTCGAAAGTTGTTGGAGGGGCTTATATTAATATTGCTAAATATACTCCACATTTTTTCTATTTTATTTATAAAGCTGCACTTAAGATATCATCAGATAAAAGAAAATCACCAGTTTATTATTCAAACTCATTAATGGCAAAGCATTTAGAAAAATATTTAGAAAAAATAAATTTGATATTATTTTAATGCCACATCTTTTCCCAGCAGAAACTATGACATATATGAAGAAAAAGAAAATGCTTAATGAAAAGACTATAGCTATAAGTACTGATTATACATGTATTCCTTTTTGGGAAGAAACTGAATGTGATGCTTATGTAATTCCACATGAAATAATGATGGATGAATATATACAAAGAGGTATTCAAAAAGAAAAGTTATATCCGTTAGGAATTCCAGTGAGGAAAGACTTTTATGTTAAAGAAGAAATGAGAAAAGCAAAGAAGGAATTAAATCTTAATACAGATAAGCCTATGTACTTAATTATGAGTGGCGGTATGGGTTTTGGGAAAATTCAGCTTTTTACTATTCAGTTAAATAGACAATGTAAAAATGGTGAACAGATTGCTGTTATATGTGGGAATAACCAAAAGTTGCGAAGCCTTTTAGAAAAAGAATTTAAGAATAAAAGTAATGTAAATATTATAGGTTACACTAATAAAATATCCACTTATATGGATGCAGCAGATGTGGTATATACAAAACCTGGTGGATTAACATCAACAGAAGTTATTGTAAAAAATAGACCCTTAGTTCATACTGCTCCTATTCCAGGATGTGAAACTAAGAATATGGAATTCTTTGTGGAAAAAGGGATGGCACTTCATTCTAAAAAAATTGCTGATCAAATTGAACAAGGCAAGACATTGCTATATAACTATGAACTAAGAAATAATATGTTAAAAAAGCAAAGAGAAAATGCTAAACTAAATGCTGCAAAGGATATTATAAAGTTAATGCATATTTTGATTAATAAAGAAGATAATTAGCATAGGAGAAGTTTATATGGGATATTTAATATTTATTATAACTGGATACCTATCAGGTAGTATATTATATGCTTACTTAATTCCAAAAATATTTTTAAAGATAGATATAAGGGGGAAGAGTACAGATCAAAATCCAGGAGTAGTAAACGCATTTATTAATGGAGGAGTTTTTTATGGAATATTAGTCCTACTATTTGAATTAGGGAAAGGATTTTTCCCAATATGGATAGCTTCAAAATCATTAAATATAGAAAATATATTGTTTTCAGGTGTTTTAGTAGCTCCTGTTTTAGGGCATGCATACCCTGTATTTAATTTAAAAAAAGGTGGAAAATCAATTGCAGTTTCCTTTGGGGTGCTTTTAGGATTATATCCAATAGTTGAGCCAGTAATTATTTTAGCATTTTTTTATATATTATTTTCAATAGTAATAATTATAAATCCACATTTTTTTAGGTCTATTATTACATTTTCATTTTTTAGTTTAACTTGCTTATTACTAGAAGATAATAGTTCAATTATCTTAGGATGTATTATTATATCAAGTATTGTTGTTTATAGACATTTTCTTAAATATCAAGGAGAGAAATTAAGAATAGTTCCTTTCTATGAGGCTTTAAAGGAAAGAGAAATTAATAGAAATAAATTTTAATCAGTAGTAGTCTAATATTAAAGAAAATCCACAAATTATTTGTGGATTATTTCTAATTAGCTATTAATTTGTGGATTAATTTTAATTAACTGTGGAGGAAAAAATATTGACAGTATCATAGAAATTAGAATATATTAAAAATAGATAGATTTCAAATAAAGAGAGGTATTTTTGTGAGTGTATAGTATCAAATAGTTAACTTAATATTGATTCCCAAAAAATCAGGTTTTTTAACCTTTATTTGTTGTGGAATTAATTAAACTATATTGATACAAGTCCGCGAATAAAAATACATGGGTATAATATACCTTTTTCTGTGATTGAATTTTTAGCTGTGGAAGTATCCATGGCTTTTTTTATTTTTATAAATTATGAAATCTATCAAGGTTTCGTGACTTGTATGCATTTAATACAGGAAAGGAATAAATAAATGGATAAAGTAACATTAGAGAAATTAAATTATTATGAATTAAAAGAAATAGTAAAGAGTTATTGTGTAAGTGGGTTAGGAAAAACTTTAATAGATAAACTTGAGCCAAGTAGCAATTTGAATATCGTAAATAAGAAACTGGATGAAACTTCAGAAGGAAGAAGGCTTTTAGAAGCTTCATACCATATACCTTTAAGTGGAATATTTGATATAACGCCTCATATTGAAAAGATTGAAAAAGGAGCATCTCTAGATCCAGAAGATCTAACTATAATAAGCGACTTTTTAAGGGGATGTAGAAAAGTTAAGCTATTTGTTAAAGATAAGGAAGGATATGCACCAACATTATGTAGTTATGGTGATAACATAACAGATTTAAGTTATATAGAAGATGAGATAAATAAGTGCATTAGAGGTTCTGTTGTAGATTCTAATGCAAGTAAGGAGCTAAAGAAGATAAGAAGGCTTATAGATGAATGTGAAGAAAAAATAAGAGAAAGATTAGATAGATTTTTAAAGAATAGTGAAAATAAACAATATATTCAAGAGTTCTTTATAAGTAAGAGAAATGGCAGATATACAATTCCAATAAAGTCAGCTTATAAGAAATATGTTAAAGGAACTGTTATTGAAGCTTCATCAAAAGGATCAACAGTATTTATGGAGCCAGATACAATTTCTAGATATACTTCAGAACTAGCTACTTTAAAAATAGAAGAAAGTATTGAAGAATATAAGATATTAGGTATGATTACTGAAATGTTAAATGAAAGAATAAGAGATTTAAAAATAAATATAGAAGTAATAGCTGAATATGATATGATTTGGGCTAAAGCTAAGTATAGTAATGATATTTCAGGTATAAAACCTAAGTTAAATAATTATGGTTATATAAAAATAGTAGATGGAAAATATCCTTTAATAAAAAATGGAGTACCTCTTAATTTTGAAGTTGGAAAGGGTTATAGAACTTTAATCATAACAGGTCCAAATGCAGGAGGAAAGACAGTAGTTTTAAAAACTGTTGGTATTTTAACTCTTGCAGTACAATCAGGATTTCATATAGCAGCTAAAGAAGGAACAGAAATATCAGTCTTTGATAAAATATTTGTTGATATAGGAGATAATCAAAGTATTGAAAATGCATTAAGCACTTTTTCTTCTCATGTAAAGAATTTAGCAGAAATAATAAAACAAAGTACAAAATCTACTTTATTATTATTTGATGAAATAGGAAGTGGTACAGAACCAAATGAAGGGGCAGCTTTAGCTATAGCAATTTTAGAGGAGTTGTATCATAAGGGTTGTATTACAGTAGCCACTACCCATTATGGAGAAATAAAAAATTTTTCAGAATCTCATCCAGACTTCGAAAATGCTGCTATGGAATTTAAAAAGGATACACTAGAGCCTTTATATAAGCTTTATATTGGTAGAAGTGGTGATAGCAATGCCTTATATATATCTAAGAAGATGGGTATTTCTGACTCAATAATAAGTAAAGCTAGAAAGTATATAGAAACAAAAGATTATAACTACGGATTAATAAGAGAAAGTAAAGTAATAAGAAAAAAAGAAGAAATAGAAGTATTAGAATCTAAATATAATTACTGTGTAGGAGATAGGGTGATTCTATTAGATAAAAATGAAAGTGCTATAGTTTATAAAGAGATTAATGAATTAAATAATATAGTAGTGCTTTATAAAAATGATTTTGTTGAGGTAAATTATAGGAGAGTAAAATTAGATTTAAAGGCTAGTGAATTATATCCAGAAGGATATGATTTAAATCAATTATTTACAAGCTACAAGGAGAGAAAACTAGAGCATGATATAAGTCGTGGTTCAAAAAAAGTGTTGAAAAAAATAAGAAAAAATTCAATATAATATGAGAGATAGATAATTTATTAGTGATTTGTGCATAAAGATATTTTAATGGTATCGAATTTCTTTACCATTGAAATATCTTTAAATTTTCATGTTATAATGGTTTAAACTTTTAAACTATTATTAATCGATTCAATAGTATGATTTTAAAGTTAAATAAAGAAGGAATGATTAACATGAAGGATAAAATTAAAATCCATGTATTGCATTGTGGAGAGGTAGGAGTTGATCCAGCAGTCCCATTTAGAGATGTTTCTAAAAATCCAATAGCTTATACAGGAATTGGTAGAAGTAAAAAGTTGCAAATTTGGCTTCCTGTTTCTGCTTATTTGATAGAACATCCCAAAGGGCTAATTCTAATTGATACAGGATGGCATAGTGATGTTAGAATAAATCAAAGAAAACATATGTCTTATAGACTAAATATGGCAAGTAAAGCAAGACTACCTGAAGGGAAGGCAATTGATGAACAACTTTTAAAGCTTGGCATAAAGACTAAAGATTTAGATTACGTATTTATCAGTCATATGTATGTAGATCATGTTAGTGGAGTTGAACTTGTAAAAGATGCTAAAAAAATATTAATAAGTGAAGAAGAATTTAAATCTGTAGCAAAGGGGAATATAAGATATTCAAAAAGGATTTGGAAAGACGTAGATATTAAATATTTTAGTATGAAGGATTCTAAATATGGACCATTTAATAGAGCATTTGATGTTTTTGAAGATGGAACAATTCTACTAGGAGATGCAAATGGTCATACAGAAGGTAATTTTATAACAATGGTAAGGAATAATGATAAATTTGTTCTACTTACTGCAGATTGTGGATATGCGAAAGAGTCATGGGAGAATATTAGGTTACCTGGTCCTCTTTCAGATAAGGACAATATGATTAAGTCATTAAAGTGGGTACAGACTATGGCAATGGATAAAAGTTGCGTAGAAGTTTTAGCAACTCATGATCCAAATATAAAGCCACATGTAATAGAATTATAAACAATAGTTCATATAAAAGGATGGTTACAGATATGGATGAATGTAAAAAAAGAATGCTTAAATTATCAAATGATTTTAAGAGTTGCCGAAAGGCATTTATAGCCTTAGGAGATGAAACAAGACAATCAATAATTATTGCTTTACTTGAAAGTGACTGTAATGGAATTAGAGTTGGAGAAATTACTAAGAAGACACATTTATCAAGACCTGCAGTTTCTCATCATCTTCGTATATTAAAGGATTGTGGAATAATAAATATGCGTAGAGAAGGTACAATGAATTATTATTATGTTAATTCTAGTGAAACTCAATGGAGAGAGTTAACAGAGCTTATGAATTATATATATGGAATAGTACAAAGTATTCCATGTAATAATGAAATAAAAGAAATATAATAAAATATGAATGGGGGAAGAGATTATGGATATTTTACAAGCAATGAAGGAGCGTCATTCTGTACGTAGTTATACTGATCGTAAGATTGATGAAGATATACAAAAGGAATTAAATAAAGTTATTGAAGAATGTAATGCTGAAAGTGGTTTAAATATTCAGTTATGTATAGATGAACCAAAAGCCTTTGATAGTTTTATGAGCCACTATGGAAAATTTAAAAATGTAAAAAATTATATTGCTATAATAGGTAAGAAGGGCAAAGATTTCGAAGAGAAAAGTGGCTATTATGGAGAGAAAATAGTGCTTAGGGCAGCGCAATTAGGACTTAATACATGCTGGGTGGCTCTTACTTATAGCAAATCTAAAACTAAATGTATAATAAACAAGGGTGAAAAAATACATTGTGTAATTGCTTTAGGATATGGGGAAACACTTGGAGTTCAGCGTAAAACAAAAACCATAGAGGAACTTTGTAGGGTTAATGGAGAGATGCCTGATTGGTTTAAAAGCGGTATGGAGGCTACACAACTTGCCCCAACAGCTATGAATCAACAAAAGTTCATTATTACTTTGGACGGAAACGCAGTAGGTGCGAAGGCTTTAAAGGGATTTTATACAAAACTTGATCTTGGAATTGTTAAATATCATTTTGAAGTTGGGGCTGGGTACCAAGGTTGGAAGTGGGATAAAGCTTAATGACAATGACATAAAAGAGATAATTAAAACAAGAAATATTACCTTGGAGTGGTCAGATAATAAATAAAATAATTGAGAGTTTTTGTGATTCGCCATATATTTCACAATATAACTATAGCGTTGAATACAAAACTAACTTCCGTTTTAGCGTAAGCTATTGTAGATGCGAGTAAAGTCAGTCTACGGAAGTTACTTTTTCAATTTACAAATGAAAAATAAGTGTAGAAGGAGCATTCGACAAAAAAATATTGCGAAGCTCCTTTTTTATGGAGAAAAAATTATTAATTTTCTATTTGATATTTGCAAATAATGATATATAATTATTTATAATTAAAGTTTTATTTAAAAACGTTTTCTTTATAGAGTTGATTATTATTAAGTATCAATTAATGAAATAATAGGTTTCTAAACTATTAGCAACAAATGAAATATTTAATAATGGAGGTGAATATTTATCAAGTTATAATATTCGAAGAATTTATGGCTTACATAAATAAAAAGACTATTTGCTGATAACTAAATAAAATGATGACTTTGTAGAATGACGAAAATATATAAAAATATAAGTTGTTTATAAGGAAGGAAGAAGTATGAATAAAAAAAGATTGAAAAAATATTTAGTTTCTTTTTTAAGTGCATCTATGCTTTTATCGCAAGGTGTTAGTATTACTTATGCAGAGGGAATATATTCACCAGCTGAGGCTAATAAATTAGGTAATGTTAAAGAAGCAAAAGAGCTTGAATATAATGATTTAAGTCATGTATTCAATGGAGATTTTAGTAAAAATTCTCATTGGGTGACGAAAACAAATAACGCTTCTTATAACAAGTTAGAAGGAGATAATTATTATGGTATTATTGAAAAAGGAACTAGCGATGATTATCTTGTTCAATATGTTGATGTTGAGCCTGGAAAGAATTATAAGCTAACAGCTAAGGTTAAAGTTGACTCTGAAAGTAATGAGGTACCAGGTGTATTCTTAGTTGTAAAGTATGCATTAAATAGAAATTTCAAGCAAGTAGAAATTAAAAAGACTAATGGATGGGAAACATTTGAAATTGAATTTACACCTGAAGAAGGAAACAAGCAAGTAGTTGTAGGTTTAATTAAGTATGCACAAGGTAATGCTAGAACTGCATGTAGTAATGCAACTGTAAGTATAGATGATGTTAAAGTTGTTCAAGAGAAAAAGTCTGATACTGTAGTTAAGTGGACTGATGATTTTAATGGGGATAGCTTAGATACAAGTATATGGGGTTATGAATTAGGACGTATTAGAGGTAATGAACAACAACACTATGTAGATAGCGAAGAAAATGTTTTTGTTAAAGATGGTAACCTTACATTAAAAGTTACAGAACGTCCAGATGAATATAACTATACAAATCCATCAATAAGGGCTACAAATCCTAGACAAATAATTTATAATTCTGGAAGCGTAAGGACTGCTGGTCAAAAAGAATTTTTATATGGTCGTATTGAAATGAGAGCAAAGCTTCCAAAAGGAAAAGGAGCATTCCCAGCATTCTGGACATTAGGTGCAGATTTCTCATTAGATGGATTAATTGATTTAGGACAAGCTTATGGATGGCCAACTTGTGGTGAAATTGATGTTATGGAAATGATTGGTGGACCTACTGATCAACGTTTACAGTCAGGAGAAAGAGCTGCGAATGGACAAAGTAATAAAACAGTTTATGGAACTCCACATTTCTATTGGGCTAAAACTACTGACATAGATAAGGATGGAAGTTACGGTCAAAGATATGATAATGCAACAGGCGCAAGCGCTTCATTTAGAGAAGATCTTGCTAATGATTACCACATTTATGGAATTAACTGGACAGAAACAAAGATTGAATGGTATGTAGATGGTGAAATATATAATGTTATCTATTTTGATGATTTAGCTAATGAACAAATGCAAGCTGCTAAATTAAGTTTAAGTAGACCTCAATACATTCAATTAAATCTTGCTACTGGAGGTAACTGGGCAGGCGATGCTGGTGAATATCTAGCAGAAGATGATACTCAATTTGTAATTGACTGGGTAAAATGGTCACAAAATAGTGAACAAGCAGCTGCTGCAGCTGAATACTATAGTGATATGCCTACTCTTACAAGCAAATTAGATAGTAATGATAAAAATATTACTATAACTCAGGGACAAGATATTAATAGTGAAGACTTATTAAATTATGTTGAATTAAATACTGAAAATACATCAACTGAATATGAAGTTCGTTATTCTATTGAAGATGAATTTATGTTTGTAAATAATGGAATTGGACCAGATAATAACGGACAAACAAAGGTACAATTAGTGTATTCAAACTCAAGTGAAAATGGTTTAATAGATTCACTAAAAGATTTAGAAGCTGGAGCTTATAATATTCATTATACAGCTGTGCCAAAAGGAACAACTGATGGAATAAGTGATAAAGTTCCTGTAACAAGTAAATTAGCAAGAAAAACTTTAAAGTTAGTTGTTCTTCCTGAAGAATTAGCTGGCGTTGAAGGACAGAAGCTATCTTCTGTAACTTTACCTGATGGATGGTCATGGGAAAATCCTGAAACAGTATTAGATAAGAATGTAAATACTTATAATGCAGTATTTGCGAATACATTAAATGAAACTAATTTAAGAAAAACAGTATTTACTTTACCTATCAATGTAGAACAAAATCCAGGTGAAACTACAAATCCTAATATTTTAGTTAATGCTGTTTTATCATCAGATTCTAGTGATAATATTTCTGAAGATTCTTTAAAGAAAGTTGAAAAAGAAGTTGTGACTATAGTTGAAAATATACTTGCTGGTAAAGAAGTCACACAAGTTGATGATAATGCTAAAAAGAAAATAGAAGATGCTGTTGCAGCTAGAAAAACAATAGTATCAAAGGTTATTGTTAACTCAAAAGAAGCAAATAATGTTTCTGAAACAGATAAGAACTCAATTGATGCTATAGTAAAAGATAATGAAAAGGTTGCAAATTATTTAGATATACAAGTTGTAATAAGCATAGATGATGAAATAGTTGATGCAATAGACAACCTTTCAGAAGAAATAGAAATAAAGGTTAATATTCCACAGGAGTATCAAGATAAGGAAATATTCTATATAGTAAGACTACATGATGGAAAAGCTGAAAAACTTGCTACAAAGAGAGAGGGAAATATTTTAACATTTGCAACAGACAGGTTCTCTACTTATGCATTAGTTTATGAGGAAAATGGTGTTATAAGTAGTGAGAATATTATTTCTTATAATACAGATGTTAATACTATTTCAGGCACTAATACTACTACTAATACAAATTCTATAGTTAACACAGGTGATGAGTTTGCTATTATACCTTATGTATTATTAGCATTATGTGCTATGAGTGGATTAGTTATTTTAAAGAGAAAAAAAGCTTACTAGTCTTTAGAAATTATGTAAGAGTGAAGATTTTAATATCTTTAGTAATCTAAAAATATATTTAAATGGGGCTATGGCACTGAAATTTGGTGCGTAGCTCTTTTTTATTGAAAGGTTATGATATAAATAATAATTTACAATTATGTAATTTAATAAACGAATTGAAAAAATATGTAATTATATTATATAATGAATTATATACAAAAAATATTAAGATGATTTCTGAAAATATAATTTTAAGTTAAGTAAAATAATAAAGTATAATATTTCAAAAAAATTAAAATATTATATATAGGATTAGCGAAAGGAGTTGAATTAAATGAAAAATTTATTAGGAAAAGCTTTTATGGTTGAAGGTATAATATTAGCCTTACTAGGAGTAATTTTTCTTATAAATCCAGTAAATGCATTTTTAAGTTTCACAAAAATATGTGGATTTTTTATAATAATAGCAGCTGTATTAAGAATAATTGGAGGATTTGTAAGCTATTCAAAGTTATATTACATACTAACAGGAATTATAGATTTATTATTTGGTATATTGGTATGGAGAAATCCTGTAGCAACAGTTGAAAATCTAATTTTAATATATGGAATATGGACATTTATAAAAGGTATGTATAATATGGTTATAATTTCAAAATATCAATTATTAGGCTTTAACTTGTTAACAATCTTATCTATTATATCTATAGTATTAGGTGGATTTATAACACTTTGTCCTATAGTTGTTTCATTTACTTTAAAATATATTCCTTATGCTATAGGAGTATATCTTGTATTTATAGCAATTTTTGAAATGTATATTGGATATAAAATAAAGAAAATTAATATTTAGAGTAATAGAAGTTGAATATTTAAGAAAATCATAAATTTAGTATAACAGAAATTTAATATAGATATTAAAAAAGGAGCTAGTCTAAGTAATCATATGATTGCTTGCGACTAGCTTTATTAGTTAGTTTTTATTCATTAAATATAATCTATGACAATTAGGTTAAAAAAACAAAAAATATAAGAATCTAAGAGAGGTAAGAAGATTTATAAAAATATAAGTTTCTTATTGACTAATACCTAGGGGATTACCTTAACATATTATTAGAGGTGGTTATATGTTTATAAATGAGGTGTGTAAGTTAACTGGATTAACAAAGAAGGCTATTTCATATTATGAAAAGCAAAAATTGATAAGGCCTATGAAAGGTGATAATGGATATAGAGAATATACTCAAGAAGATGTGTTGCTATTAAAGGAGATATCTATTTATAGAAAACTAGATATACCCATTAAGGATATAAAGGAAATAATAAAAAGTGAAGATAAGAAATCAACTATAAGTAACATAATTGAGAAAAAGCAGAAACAAGAAATTCAAATAAATTTTCAAAAAATGTATTTAGAAAGAATTATATATAATGAGTTCACTGAAAATTATATAAATAAGCTAAATGAAGAAATTATAGAAAATGAAAGAAATAGTGGAGATTTTATTAGAAAAGAATTAATTAGAGCATTCCCAAGTGGAATAGGAAAATATCTAGCATATCATTTTGCACCATATTTAAATGAGCCCTTAGATACGGCAGAGAAGTATAAAGCTTTAAGTGAAATAATTGAGTTTTTAGATAATGTTCCAGAAATAAAAATACCTAAATTTATTGAACTTGGATATGAAAATATGACAGATGATATGTATAAAAGTATTAACGAAGGTATGAAGAATGAAATAAATAATATGTTAAATGCTGAAGGACAAGAATTAGAAGTTTATAAGAAAAAAATATTAGATAGCATAGATAGGCGAAATCATAAGTCATTAAGAAAGTTTATGAATCCATATAATAAGTTTAAAAAACAACTTAATGAATTTTTTATTAGTAGTGGGTATTATGATATATTTATATCTAATATGAAGATATTAAGCAGTGATTACAGAGAGTATCAGGATAAGTTAGTAGAGTTGAATGAATTAATGTCTAAAGAAATGGGAATCAAGTATGATGAAAATATGAATATAATAAAAATAAATAACTAATGTATAAATGCAAATTTAATTTGTTGAAAAAATTCATCTAAATAGTACCTTTTCTAGTAGGGTAGAATATTATGCTACTAGAAAGGATGTGATAAAAAATGAATTATGAAAGAGCTGATTATGGTGGTTTACAGGAATTATATGATGAGTGCAATAGTTTAATGGGCTACCATATAACCATAGTTATGAAAGATGGAAGCACATTAGATGGAATGATTGAGAAAGTAGATGCTAACGGAATTACTATGTTAGTTGGAGAAGATGTTATGGATGATGAAGAGGATATGGATCAATCTATGAATCAATCCAATGTACAAAGGCAATTTGGAAAAGGTCGTAGAATGAGAAGACATAGAAGATTTAGACGTAGAGGTTTTCCGTTCAATTCTATTAAGAGAGTTTTCCCTATAATTTATCCGTATCCATTTTTCCCATTTTTCCTTTTTAATAAATTAAAGACCACTAAATCAAAATTAATTCTAGCTTAGCAGAGTTAATCCTCATATTGTAATATGATATAATAAAATTAAATATAATTACAACTAAGGAGGAATTTATGTTTAAAGTAGCAATCTTTGATTTAGATGGGACATTACTAAATACATTAGATGATTTAGCTAATGCTTGTAATTATGCCTTAAATAAATTTTCTTTTCCAACACATGAAGTTGAAGAATATAAGAAGTTTATTGGAAATGGAATATATAAGTTAGTTGAAAGAGCTGTACCTAATAATAAAAAGGATAAGGAAACAGTTGAAAAAGTATTAGAAATATTTAGCGAATATTATAATGAACATATGATAGAGATGACCAAGCCCTATGAAGGAATAATAACTCTCTTAGATGAGCTAAGAGTAAAAGGAATAAAACTTGCAGTTGTATCAAATAAAAAGCATGAATTTACAATAGAAATTGTAAATAAGTATTTTAGCAATAGATTTGATGTGATATTGGGACATAGAGAAAATTATAAAGAGAAGCCTGATCCAACTTCAGTCTTAGAAATAATAAAGAAATTTAATGTTTCAAAGAGTGAATGTATTTATATAGGAGATTCAAATGTAGATGTAATGACAGCAAGAAATTCTGGTATTAAGTGTATAGGTGTTTCTTGGGGCTTTAGAGGTAAGGAGGAGTTAGCCAAGGCACAGGCTGATTACTTAGCAGATAATACAATAGAACTAAAAAATATAATAATAAATTATTAATAGGAAAATAGTAGCTTGTTTTAATGTTAGCTACTATTTTTCATATCTAAATTAATACAGATATAATATATATATTTAACGGTTATTGACATCCTTATAACTAGGAGTTAAATTTAAAGTATAGAGCGTTGAAAACGTATACTTGATGTAAAAATTAAAATTTAGAACTAATTAAATATCTATAAAAAGTACTACAGTATTGATTAATATAGATAAAAATCATAAGGAGGGTGGATTAAAATAAAAGAAATAATAATATAGAAAGGAGAAGACCACTTATTAAATTTTTTCATGTTACCCCTTGATTATTATATAGATAAGATGAATTTTTTTATAAGCAGAAGTTGAGTACTTACCACATCTTAACTTTTAATGATTAAGTTTTGCTTAATATTTTTATACAGAAAAAATGTTTGTTAGATTATCATTTTTACTTATTGTATATTGTGCTGTTAGAAAAAAATTTAATTACTATAGTATATTTTAAAATATTCAATTGATAAGGAGGAAAAAACATGAATAGATTAATTAATACTCCTATAGATAAGGCTCAGGAAACTATAGATGAATTATATGGAGATTTACAAAGAAGAATAGCTGTTAGTCCTAAAAGATCATGTCCAGTAGATTTAGCGGCTGCTTTCTTAAGAATATGTCAGTGCCATACATGTGGTAAATGTGTACCATGTAGAATAGGGCTTAAGCAACTTGAAAATTTAATAGATGATGTATTAGAAGGAAGAGGCACAGAGGATACTCTTAAGCTTATACAAAGAACAGCAGAGGGAATTGCAGATTCAGCAGACTGCGCATTAGGCTATGAGGCAGCTGAAATGGTGTTAACTGGAATAAAAGGATTTAGAGATGATTATGAGCTTCATATAAATGGTTATGATTGTGTAGAGAGACATGAAAAGTCTATACCTTGTACAGAACAGTGTCCAGCAGAAGTTGATATACCAGGATATATAGCTTTAGTAGAGGAAGGAAGATATGCTGATGCAGTTAGACTTATAAGAAAGGACAATCCACTTCCTTTAACATGTGCTCTAGTTTGTGAACATCCTTGTGAAAGTAAATGCAGAAGGAATAATTTAGATTACTCAGTAAATATAAGAGGGTTAAAAAGAACAGCTGTAGAAGAGGCAGGCTATGTCCCTATACCTAAACCTTATCCACCAACAGATAAATCTGTTGCTATAGTAGGAGGAGGCCCAAGTGGTCTTACAGCTGCTTATTACTTAAGTCTTATGGGACATAAAGTAACAATTTTTGAAAAAAGAAAAAAGCTTGGAGGAATGCTTCAATATGGAATTCCTAATTATAGATTGCCTAAAGACATGTTAGAAAGAGAAATAAGAACTATATTATCTAATGGAGTTAAGGTAAAGACAGAGGTTTCCATTGGAAAAGATATTTTAATGGAGGAACTTAGAGAAAAATATGATGCAGTATATGTATCAATTGGAGCACATGGTCATAAGAAGCTTGGAATACCAGGAGAAGACTCACCATCTGTAATATCAGCTGTACAACTTTTAAGAGAAGTTGCTGATGATAAATCACCTGATTTTAGAGGAAAGAGTATTGTAGTAATAGGTGGAGGAAATGTTGCTATGGATGCAGCAAGAACCTCAATTAGACTTGGTGCATCTGAAGTAAATATAGTATACAGAAGAAGAAAAATAGATATGACAGCACTAGCTGATGAGATAGAAGGAGCTATAGCAGAAGGCTGTGAAGTTATTGAACTAATGGCACCAATAAGTATAGAGGAAGATGGAAAAGACAAGATAAGAGGTGCATGGTTCCAACCTCAAATTATAGGACCTATAGAAAATAGGAGGGCAAAACCTCTTAATTCTAAAAGAGAACCTGAATTTATACCATGTGATATTGTAATAGTTGCTGTAGGTCAAGATATTGAGTCTAAGTATTTTGAAAATTGTGGAATAAGTACTAAGAGGGGAAGAATTATTGTATCAGAATCAGGAGAAGTATGTGGTGAAAAAGGAATATTTGCAGTAGGTGATTGCGTTACAGGACCATCTACAGTAATTAAAGCAATAGCTTCTGGTAAAGTTGCTGCAGCCAATATCGATAGTTATTTTGGATACAAGCATATAATAAAAAATGATGTAGAAATACCACCTATTAAATTTAAAAGTAGTATTTCATGGGGAAGATCTAATATGTATGAAAGGTCAGCAAAGGAAAGAGTTTTAGATTTTAATATGGTTGAAAAATCTCTTACATTAGAGGAAGCAAAACAGGAAGCAGGAAGATGTTTACGTTGTGATCATTTAGGCTGTGGAGCCTTCAAGGGAGGTAGAGTAGATAAATGGTAAGTATTATAATAGATAATAAAAAAGTATTTGTGCCTAGAGAAATTACAATTCTTGAAGCAGCAAGAATTGCGGGAATAGAAATACCTACACTTTGCTACTTAAAGGATATCAATGAAATAGGAGCCTGTAGAGTTTGCTTAGTTGAGATTGAAGGAGTTAATAAACTTGCAGCAGCATGTAATACTCCTATTTCAGACGGAATGGTTATTAGGACTAATAGCCCAAGAGTTAGAAAAGCTAGGAAGATTAATGTAGAACTTATACTTTCACAGCATAATTTCCGTTGTGCTACATGTACTAGGAATGGAAGTTGTAGACTTCAAAGTATATCAAGAGATTTAGGAATAAATTATTTACCTTATAAGGAAGAAATAAAATATAAACCTTGGAGAAAGGATTTTCCTTTAATAAGAGATAATGAAAAATGCATAAAGTGTATGAGATGCGTTCAAGTATGTAATAAAGTTCAATCTTTAGGAGTATGGGATACAACAGGAAGTGGTTCTAGAACTAATATTGGTGTATATAAAAATAATAGAATAGAGGATACAAATTGTTCTTTATGTGGACAATGTATAACTCATTGTCCAGTAGGAGCCTTAGTTGAGAGAGATGATACTGAAAAAGTTTTTGAAGCATTAGCAGATCCAGAAATTATTACAGTAGTACAGATAGCTCCTGCAGTTAGAGTTGCTTGGGGAGAAGAAATGGGACTTTCTAGGGAAGAAGCTACTGTAGGAAAAATAGTAGATGCACTTAGAAGAATAGGCTTTGATTATGTATTTGATACTAGCTTCGCTGCTGATTTAACTATAATGGAGGAAGGTACTGAGTTAGTTGAAAAGTTAAAAAATGGTTATAGACCTCCAATGTTCACATCATGTTGCCCTGGATGGGTGCGATTTATAAAATCCGAATATCCAGAATATGTATCAAAACTTTCTACAGCAAAGTCTCCACAACAAATGTTTGGCGCAATAACAAAGACATACTTTGCAGAGAAAATGAAGATTGATCCAAGCAAAATATACTGTATCTCAATAATGCCATGTACTGCAAAAAAATATGAGAAGGATATAGCAGGCATAAATGGATCAGATGCAGATAGGGATGTAGATGTAGTATTAACAACAAGAGAACTTGTAAAGATGATAAGAGCAGAGCACATAAATCCTAAGGATTTAAAAGATGAAAATATGGATAGTATACTAGGAGATGGAACAGGAGCAGGTATTATTTTTGGAGCTACAGGAGGAGTAATGGAGGCTGCATTAAGAAGTGCTTATTACTTGCTTACAGGAGAAAATCCAAAGGCTGATAGCTTCAGAAATGTAAGAGGAATGAATGGATGGAAAGAAGCTGAATTTGCTATTGGAAGTACTATTTTAAGAGTAGCTGTAGCAAGTGGTCTTGGTAATGCTAGAAAGCTTATGGATGCTATAGAAAGAGATGAAGTTAAATATGATTTTGTTGAAATAATGGCATGTCCTGGAGGATGCTCTGGAGGCGGTGGACAACCAATATTCTATAATCAAGAGCTTGCAGAGGATAGAGCTGATGTATTGTATGGTCTTGATAGAAGTTCTAAATGGAGATTTTCTCATGAAAACCCTATGGTAATTAAGTGCTATAATGAATATTTAGGTGAACCACTTTCTAGAAGGGCACATGATCTTCTTCATTTTTCACATAGTAAATCTCGCTAATATTTAGGGCTTTTAAAGTAAATATTCATTTTTAATAAGAAAACAAATAAGAGAGTTGATTTGTATTTTATCAACTCTTTTATTTATTGTTGTTATTACATTAAATTTTAAGATTATTATAAGGTTACTAAATTACAATATTATTACAAATAATAAATATAGAATAACAATTTACAACTTTAATACATCTCTATGATATTATATTAAATTTAAGGAGGATACTTATATGCAAAGAATATTGATAGTTGAAGATGAAGAGCCAATATCAAATTTAATAAAAATTAATTTAATTGCAGAAGGATATATGTGTAAGTGTGTTTTTAATGGAATTGATGCTGCAAATATAATTGAAGATGAAAAGTTTGATTTAATTTTATTAGATATTATGTTACCAGGTATTGATGGATATGAACTTTTAGAATATATAAAACCACTTAAAATTCCTGTAATATTTATAACTGCCAAGGGAACAGTAGAAAATAGAATAAAAGGTTTAAAGTTAGGAGCAGATGATTATATAGTAAAACCATTTCAAATCGGGGAGCTAATAGCAAGGATAGAAGCTGTATTAAGAAGGGTAAATGGAGGAGATAAGACTTATGATATTTTAGGTGTTAAGATAAATCCAAGTTCTAGATCTGTCATTAAGGATGGTAAATATGTTGATTTAACAGTAAAAGAATTTGATTTATTGTTAGAACTTATACGTAACAAAAATATAGCACTATACAGAAATCAATTATATGAAAGGGTATGGCAAGAAGAGTTTATGGGAGATACAAGAACTATTGATTTACATATTCAAAGATTAAGAAAAAAATTAGGTTGGGAAAATAATATAAAAACAGTATTTAGAATAGGATATAGATTAGAGGTATAAAGTTTTATGAAGCTGTATGTAAAGATATTTTTATGCTCTATAGCAACACTAAGCTTATTTTTATCATTATCAGCATATGTTTTAATTTCATCTTCTTTTAAAAATTATATAAACAGAGAAATTGATCAAGCAAAAAATCAGTATACTTATATAAAATATAATATTCAATCTAAGTTATTAATGAGTAAAAATAGAAAACAATCAATAAAAGAAAAATATGATTTATCTATTTTAGATGTTTCAAGATATACAATTGAGGGAAATCAAATAGCATTGCTTAGTGAAGATAAAAAAATAATATCCTCTAATCTACCAAATAATATAAGTCTTGATATAGTAAATTTAATAAAAGAAGATTCAATAATATGTAAGATAGAAGATTTAAATGATAGTCAACTTATTATGGTTGGAGGAAGTTTTAAGCATGATGATAGTATATATTATTTAGTTTCCGCTACAAATATAAGTGGAATTTTATCTCATAAGAGGGAGATGGAAAAAAACTTTGATTTGATTTATTTTATCGCTATTTTATCTGGGGCAGTAGTTATAATGATATTATCTACTTTAATTACAAGACCAATTAAAAAGCTGATTAAGTCAAGTTCGAGAATTGCTAGTGGGTATTATAATGAGTATTTAGATTATAGTGACAATGGTGAGTTAGGAGAATTAGCTAAAAGTTTTAATATGATGTCGGAAGCTATAGAAGAAAAAATTCAAGAGTTAGAAATTGATTCAGAAAGAAAAGAAGACTTTGTTACTAACTTTGCTCATGAATTAAAAACACCATTAACATCTGTTATAGGATATGCAGATATGATTTATCATAGAGAATTACCTAAAGAAGAAATAAAAAATGCTGCTAAATATATTTTGGATGAAGGTTTACGCTTAGAGGCTTTATCCTTTAAACTTATGGATTTAACAATGCTTAATAAACAAAATTTTATTTTGGAACAATTAAGTAGTAAAGAAGTATTTCAAAATATTTTAGATACAATAAATCCAATAATTAAAGAAAAAAATATTAATATTTCTTTAGATGTAGAAGATGAATATATAGAAATTGAATTTGATTTATTTAAAATGTTAATTTTGAATCTACTGGATAACTCCATTAAAGCAGATTCAAATAAGTTAAAAATAATAGGTTATAAAACTAATGATAATAGATATAACATTGAGGTCAATGATAATGGAAGAGGTATTCCAAGGGAAGAAATAGATAGGATAACAGAAGCTTTTTATATGGTTGATAAATCAAGATCTAGAGCACAACATGGTGTTGGACTTGGATTAGCATTATGTGAGAAAATAGCTAAAATTCATAAAAGTAATTTGAAAATTTCTAGTGAAGTAAATAGAGGAACAACAGTATCTTTAGAGGTATATGTTAGTGGAGGTAATCCATAATGAAGAATAAAAAGAAATCAACTTTAATTGGCGTTATATTAATTGTTATAATTATTATAGGTGGATGGGGACTTACTAGATTTTTACTATATAATCAAGAAAAGAGACTTTTATCAGAAGTTCAAGAATATAGAAATGATATTAATAGTAACAATTCAATTAGCAATGGTGATTTAACTACAGAAGAAATTAGAAATATATTAATTACTTGGAATGATAATAGAGATATAAAAGTTCATGAACCAATTATAAATCAGTTAACTATGGATGAAGCAGTAAGTAAAGCAATTGAAGATATAAAATATTTTTGTGAAAAAGGAGTACTTCAAAAAGACTTTGAGGAAATAGATAACTACTGGAATACACAAGCTTTTTTAGGTAGAAAGTCAGTTGAAGAAACAAGAATTAATTATGCATATAGTTATTGGATAATTAGATTTAAAAGTGATGGATTAAATATAGAAGTAAAGCAAAATGCATATACAGGAGATATATGGAGTATAGTAGCATATGACTTTACAGAAGATAAAAAAGAAAATATTAACATAGAGGAAGCCTTAAAAATATATGCAGATTACCTAGGAATAAATATGAGTAATTATAGTAAAAGTGAGCTTGGTTATGGTAGTCTAACATCAGAAGATTCAATGTTATTACTTACTATACAAAGCAATTTAGAAAATGACAAATTAAGTTCTTTAATTGAAATATCTTTATTGCCAAACTAACAAACAATTTAATCATAAAAATTTAACAAATAAATTACAAGTAAGATACATTTTATATACTTAAACATTACAAGCTCCTCTTATTATTTATAATAGGAGGAGTTAAAATGAAAAGTATTGATAAATTACGTAGAAGAAGGAAAAAAAGAATAGCATTAAAAAGAATTAGAGTATGTCTAGTTTTATTAATATTTATATTGATTTTAAATAAATTTTTAGGTAATTCATTCAGCTTCAAATTAACTTCAGTAAGGAATGGTGATACTTTATTCATTGAAGAGGTTGATAATAGAGTAAGTGTAATTCTTGATCCAGGACATGGTGGACACGATGTAGGAGCTGAATTTGGCTCAATTTATGAGAAGGATATTGTATTAAATATTTCTAATAAGGTTGGAGATATATTAGCAAAAAATGATATTAATGTTATTTATACAAGAAATGAAGATGTGGCGTTAGGGGAAAATGAGAAAGAAGATTTAAAAAGTAGGGTGAAGATATCAAATTCATCTAATGCAGAATATTTTATATCATTTCATATAAATGACTATATAGATATCTATTCATATGAAGATATATATGGCTTTGAAGTATGGACAAACTATAATGATTATAATAGTGTAAGTTTAGGAACAAAGATAGAGGAGAATTTAGAAAACTTAAATTATACAGAAAGACGTCCTATGCTAGATGGAAGTGAGAGCTTATATGTAATAAGAGAAAATAATATTCCTTCTATACTAATAGAATTTGGATTTATGAATAGTTATAATGACAGAATATATTTTTCTGATGAATATAATCAAGAATTACTAGCAGAAGCTGTTGCAAATGCAATAATAGAAAGTATTAATGCTAATTAAAAGTCGCTATACACAATGTGAAATTAAAAATTAAAGAATACACTTCGATATGAGTGTCTAAAAAATATATATTCTTAGTAATTACAAAGGAATTACATTAATAAGTATACATTTTTAATAAAGGAGCTGTTGAGACAGCCCCTTTATTTTAAATTATATAAAAATAAGTTTATTTTTAAATTATATATTAATCTAAATCTTTTCCAGTGAATCCTAGTGGTAAAAGTTCTTCTAATGTATATTCTTTAAATTCATCTTTATTTTTAGCAAGATAAATTTTAAAGGTTTTCGGATCGCAGAATTCAGCTATTACTTGTCTGCATACTCCGCAAGGAGCACAGTATTCAGTTTCCTCAGCATCTGCTTTATTACCTACTATTGCAATTGCAAGGAATTCATGTTGCCCTTCTGATACAGCTTTAAAAAAAGCAGTTCTTTCAGCACAGTTTGTTGGTGTAAAAGCGGCATTTTCTATATTACAACCTAAATATATTTTTCCATTTGTACCAAGCAATGCTGCACCAACATTAAAGTTAGAGTAAGGAGTATAAGCAAATTTTTGAGCCTCATAAGCCTTTTCAACTAATAATTTTGCATCAATCATAAATTTCACCTGACACTTTCCTCAATAATGATTTAAAGATATATCTCACTTTAAAAGTATATAACATTAAGTGGATTTCTATTATAACACTATTAAATACCTGTGTATATATGAATTTTAGTTAAAGATAAATTTGTTTTTAAAGATATAAAAAAATACTAAAATATGTATTGACATTAACGCAACGTAAAGGTCTATTATTAACTTGTAAGGAGGAATGATGATGGAATATACAATTAAGAAGCTAGCTGAAATGGCAGGTATAAGTACTAGAACTCTTAGATACTATGATGAAATTGGCTTATTAAAACCTTGTAGAGTTAATTCATCTGGATATAGGATATATGGTGAAAAAGAAGTTGATGAATTACAGCAGATTTTACTTTATAGATCTATGGATATTAAACTTGAAGAAATTCAAAATATAATTTCTAATCCTAGTTTTGATATCTGCCAATCATTAATTGAACATCGAAAAAACCTCATTTCTAAGAGAAATCAACTTGATCAATTGATTTTAACTGTAGAAAAGACTATTGAATATAAGAAAGGGGAAATAGTTATGTCTAATAAAGAAAAATTTGAAGGATTAAAAAAAGCAGGTTTAGAAGAAAATGAGAGAAAGTACGGAAAAGAAATTAGAGACAAATATGGTAATGAGACAGTTGAAGCTTCTAATAAGAAGTTTATGAATATGAGTGAAGAAGATTTTAATAAAATGAATAAAATTGAGGAAGAGCTCTTTAAGGGACTACTAGAAGTTGTCAGAACTTCAGACCTAGAATCAAATGAAGCCAAAGAAGTTTATGAGAATCATAAAAAGTGGCTTAGCTTCACATGGCCTAGTTATTCAAAGGAAGCTCATATTGGTTTAGCTGAAATGTATGTTTCAGATGAAAGATTTGCAAAATATTATAATGATAAAGCAGGTAAAGAAGTAGTAAATACTTTGAGAGATATAATAGTAAGGTATGCAAAATAGTAATAGTTAATTAAAGGGATTATGGCTATCCATAATCCTTTTATTCTGATATAAAGATATAACAGATTAGTTAATACTGATGTAATGGTAAAATTTATGAATTAATATTATTTTTAATTAGCCTAATAAATATATCAGGAGAAACTATTTTTATTTTAGAATTACTATTTAGTTTATTAATTACATTTTGAAGATTATCCATATCCTTGCTCCACACATGAATGTAAACAAAGGTATAGGATTCAGGATTAGTAATGCCTATATAATCTAAGTTAGCTCTAGAATTAATATTCTTAATTAATTCATCTTCATTTTCTAAATCATCCCAAAGCAAATCTCTGCAAGATACAATAGGTTTATTATTAGACCAAATTATTTCACCTTTATAATTATTATTTCTTTTATAATCAAGATAGAATAAACCATCTATATTGGAACAACTAGTATACTTATCCCATAAATCAATGTCATAAAAGGAATTATCATCAATTATTACTACATATTTTTGATCTACTTTTTTCATATATTCATTTAGTCGATTTGTATAATTAATTAATTTATCCTGAGGATATTTACTTGGATAAATATATCCATTGCCTGAAGGAGAAACGAGATAGTAATCTAAGATTGCACTTTCATAATATTTATTAAATACTGTAGGAGCTAAATAATATAATGATGGACTTAATGTCCAACCTAAATTGAAGTTTCCTCTATTTTTAGAACCATACCATTTTTCAGAACTATAATTACTTCCAAGTAACCATTGCTGATTATCTCCATCAGACATAATAAAAGTTACATAATGGACATTATCATCTTCTGGAACATCAATTTGAGACGTTTGAGTTTGTGGAGTTGGGTTAAATGAGCTTAATACAGATAAATTATATGACCAATCTGCTGCTATAACATCCACACCATACTTTGAAGCTATACTTACATTATTAAATTCATCAGGGCCCCAGCCTAAGCATCGAGCAGTTTCATCCATAGAATTAAATATTTGCTCTCTTAAGGTGGTATCATTTGTATTATCTTCATAAAATATTAGAGATTTAGACATTATTGCATAATCCCTCAAAGCCATAGATTTGTCAGGTGATAATTGAATAACTGTAGAATGATTCAAACCAGAGTTCCATAGATTTTCATATGCCCAATAAGAATTTGTATCTCTACAATTTTTAATTAATGTATTTATATCATAATTGTTTACTTTGACTTCTAGAGATTCTTCAATGGGTAATGCATCTTTTAATGATGAAAGAGAACAAGCATTATTTATAGATGATGGATTAGAATTGCTATATAGTATATATCCTTTAAGTGTGGATTTAAACTTATTTAAAAGTTTCCATGGATCAGATATGTTTTCATAGCAAATATTATAATTCTTATTTAAATCATCTAGCCATATTTTGTAGTCAGGCTAATTTTTATTAAGAATATAAATTTGTGAGTTGGATTTTGTTGATATAATTCCTTGAAGAGCAGAAATCATAGTCTGCTCTTCTTTACTCATATGATCTTCAGAAATAACATATAAATGTTTAGGAATAATAGAATTTTTAATATAATAATCATTTAACTGGTTATTAGTAATATCAGTTCTAATAGAAGAAGTTGATTTAGATTCATAGTTATTATAAAAATCAGTTAAAAATTTATTGTGATTTCCTTCATAAAATCCTTGTGAACTTGTATCACTCATGCCAGATAACAATACTTGACGTTTGATAATGTCGTTCAAATTAACATCTTTATGATTTTTCATAATATCATACATTATTAAAAAGGTAGTAGTTCTACCTATTCCCTCTTTACAGTGAAAGTGAAGCCATGAATCTTTTGGCTGATTTTTAACAAAATCAATAAAATAATTAACCATATCATCAGTGGGGATTCCACCATCTGTTACAGGAATATGAATGTATCCAATTTCTTTTGAGTTAGCAACTTGTAATTCATTTTGAACAGATTTAGGAACTATAGTTTCCTTTGTGTTATAGAAAGTGATAGGGATTCCAATTTTAATTGAGTCCAGTAACTTATCTTGGGTAGATAAAACTTCAGATAAGCTTAATCCCTTGTTGGCATTATTTTTTTCATTTTCAAAGCTAATAGCTATTCCATTTATAAATCCATGAGATTCTTGCCTTAAATCAATATCTATTATAGAAAAGTTATTATTAATAGACTCTTTTATTAAAGAAAGACCTGAATCTGAAAACTGTGCACTTCCTGATATATTTAATTTATCAAGACCTTTAATATTAATAGTATCATCTTTTATAATAGCTTTATAATTAGAAGACATTCTAAAGTGATGTGGCAGTATATTATTATTAGAAGAATTTTCTAACAAATTTAATTCTGATGAAGCTTTAGGAAAGTAATTTATATTCATTAATGAGCAAAGGATTAATAAAATAAAAAGAGAACAAAATTTAATAAATTTTTTCATATGTATGTACATCACAAAAGATTATTTATATTTATTAGCATTAGAAATGAATTAAAGATTTATTCATTAAATCTTATTTAATACATATACGAATGATGGAATCATATTTTAAAATTTGAAAATATTAAATAAAGACAAGGTGCTATATATAATTCCTTATGAAGGATTTTCCTATGATAAGACAGTAAGTATTGATGGATTTAAAAATTTAGATATAAAAGGTTAATTTTTAATTTAATTACAATACTTTTTTTATTATATAAGTTTCAAAAATATTTAAAATATATCTCAATTTAAGCATACCCTTTTATTTCATTTAGATTAATGATATTCTAATTATATCTTATATATATTTATAGTATTGTGGAGGCGGAAAGTGAATATATTAACTGAAATCCAAAAGATATATAATAGTTTTTCTGATAAGGAAAAAGCAATTGCTGATTATATAATGCAGTATAAAGAAAATATAAAAAATATAAATATTAAAGATCTAGCTAATGAAACAGGTACTTCATGTTCAACTATAACTAGATTTGCTAAAAAAATAGGCTGTGATAGTTTTGTTGATATGAAAATTATGCTAGGTTCTAATAGAAGAGAAAAGATAGTTTCAGAAGATGAGGATGAGATTTTTTCTTATGCTTATCATTATTATAATGAAGTTATAGAAAGAACCAAGATGTTAATAGATAAAGAAGCTATTTTTAATATAGTTACTGAACTTAGGGAAGCTAGAAATATATATATTTATGGAGTGGGAAGCTCAGGATTAACTGGGGCAGAAATGATGCAAAGGCTATTAAGAATGGGTTTTAATGTGCATTGTATTACAGACTCACATATGATGATAATTAATAGTTCAATAGTTAAGCAAGATGATTTGGTAATAGGGATTTCTATATCAGGAGAAACTGAAGAAGTTGTGCTTTCATTAAAGAATTCACAGAAAAATGGAGCAAAGACAGTTGCTATAACTAGTTTTGAAGATAGTAGCATAGTGGAGTACTCGGATATAGAATTTATAGTTTATAACCCTAAATTTGTTAATAAAAGTATGTTTATTAACAGTCAATTTTCAGCTATGTATTTATTAGATTTAATTTCTATGGCATTATTAAAAGATGAGGAGTTAAGTAAAAAGATGCAAATCACAATAGATGCTATTAGCAAGGATTAATATTAGATAAAAATTAAAATTTGTGTATTTTATATAAAAAAATATGAATAAATAACATTGAGAGAGATAATCATTTTTATTGGCTTTTTTTAATGACTTTCTGAAAATTAATAGAAGTGCTATTCTGGAAAATAGTGCTATAATTAAGTGAAAGAGAAAGAAGAGGTGATTACAATGGAAAAGCTACTCAGATTTATGAAATATATATCTGGATATTTTAATAATGAAAAACAATTAAAAGAAGAAAAAGAATCAACTGGAGAAGTTAGAACACCTATGGCAAAGCATATAGTTGGGATATGTAATGACAAGATGAAGAATTTACCAAAAGATTTTAATGGATTCTTCACTATAGATGAAACTTACTATAATCATGGAGATAATGAAACTGTATTACATCATTTATTTTTATATACATTAAATGAATATAATGATGTAATGTTAACTTCTTATGAGCTCCCAAACTACATAGATTATAATGATTTTATAAATTCAAATAATGAATTGGTAATAGACTATGATAAATTAGAATTATCTAAGAAATTTACTCCAATAGTATTTCAAGAAAAAGACGGATACTTTTTAGCAGAAAGTGAAAGTAATTTTTCACCTGAAGTAATATTTACTGCAATAGAAAAAGTGTATGATGGAAAGATGCATGTTACAGAGATATTTAGAAAAAATAGAAAAATAATTTCTGGATCAGAAGAACCAATAAAATACGATAAGATTAAATAAGTAAAATTATCTTAAATATAGAAGAAGGCAGATATTAGATTAGCATGTCCAGAAGTTTACTATGGTATAAATAATATAATATATATCTTCTTTTTTTATTGTTTTTTTCAGAATAATCAAATAGTAATTATATAAAATAAAATAATTACGTATAAAATGGGCACAAAATAAAGTTGTCTTTGCAACTATTCACTATTTAACGTATAATAGAAATATATATTAATTACTTGGAGGAGGGTTATATGATTGAATTAATGATAGTTTGTGGATTAATTTTATTAATTTGCATATCTTCGAGTAAGATACTATACAAGTTTGGTATCCCGATGCTTTTAATATTTATAGTATTAGGAATGATATTTGGCTCAGATGGAATTGTAGGGATATACTTTGATAATTATCAATTAACTAGTATAGTATCTTCTTTAGCTTTAGTGTTTATTATGTTTTATGGAGGTTTCGGAACTAATTGGAAAATGGCGAGAAAATCAGCAGTACCTTCAATATTAATGTCTAGTTTTGGAGTTATAATAACAGCTGGACTTACGGGATTATTTTGTCATTATGTATTAAAGACAAGTATCTTAGAAGGATTATTGATAGGAGCAGTAGTTGGCTCTACTGATGCAGCATCTGTGTTTTCAGTATTACGTTCACAAAAGTTAAATTTGAAGGGGACATTAGCACCATTATTAGAAATAGAAAGTGGAAGTAATGACCCGATAGCATATATGCTAACAATTATTATATTAACTTTAATGAGTAATGGAGGAGTTAGTTTAATTATTCCTATGCTAATTAAGCAAATACTATTTGGAATTATAACAGGAAGCATTTTAGCAAGGATTTCAGTATACATTTTAAAAAGAGCTAATTTCGAAGTAGAAGGATTTTATACAATTTTTGTAACAGCTGTTGCAATTTTATCTTATGCACTAAGTGAATACATTGGTGGTAATGGATACTTAAGTGTTTATATGGCAGGAATTATTCTAGGGAATAATAGGATACCTCATAAAAAGAGTTTAGTACATTTCTTTGATGGATTATCTTGGATAATGCAAATAGGTTTATTCTTTGTTCTAGGACTATTAGCATTCCCATCTAAATTACCAGAAGTTTTTGTTATTTCTATAGCTATATCATTATTTATGATGTTTATAGCAAGACCTTTAGCAACCTTTATAATTTTAAAGTGGTTTGACTATTCTAATAAGGAAAAAATATTTATATCCTGGGTTGGTTTCAGAGGAGCAGCATCAATTGTTTTTGCTATTTATACTGTAACTTATGGAGTAGATATAGGAAATGATATATTCCATATAATATTCTTTATAGCTCTATTATCTGTTTCTATTCAAGGAACATTTACACCAATATTGGCTAAAAAGTTAGATTTGGTTGATGATAATATGCCAGTATTAAAAACTTTCAATGATTATAAAGAAGATAAGAGTACGAAAATTTTAGAAATTAATATAGATGAAAATAGTAAGTGGGTAAACAAAACTATTATGGACTCAGATATACCAGAGGAAGTATTAGTAGTAATGATAAGACGTAATAATGAGGTTATAATTCCAAAGGGGTCAACAGAAATTAAAAAAGATGATATATTAGTTTTAGCCTCTAACAGTTTTGATAACTTATTAGCTAATTAGATTATAGTAATACAAAAAAGAAATGATAATTATTTAAAATAGAAGAATATAATTAGTAAAATATGAAATACATATTACCTTATGAGATAATATAAAGGAAAAAGATAATATGTATTTCTTTTTTAATCTTCTAAAATTTCGAATTCTTCCTTTGTAGCACCACAAACAGGACAAACCCAATCATCAGGTAACTCTTCAAATGGAGTATCTGGATAGATTCCATTTTCAGGGTCTCCATATTCAGGGTCATAAACATAAGTACATGGAACACATACGTATTTTTGCATTTAATAAATACCTCCTAATCATCTATACATTAAAATGTATTGGGCATATTATTAAAATATGATATAAATTAATATAAATAGAAAACTAAATGAAGGAGATGTTAAAATGAGTAGAAAAACTAGTAATAATAATGACTTACTTAGTAGTGTAAGAAAAGATACTTCTCCCAAAGTTTATTCTTTATTAGTTGATTTAGTTAATGATGAGAGAGAAGACTTGGCAGAGTTAGTATTAAAAATAGATTATCTATTGGAGTATTCAAGTGCATGTATTCGCCAAAAGGATTTTGAAGAGGCTAAAGAGACTTTAAGTAAAGTGGAAAATAGATTGAAAATGCTAGAAAAAGATAATGTAGATACTGAGTATATTAGATATCTTTATGATGGCATAAAAAAGAAGTGTAAGTAAATAGAAATGGAGCTGTAGTAACGGCTCCATTTCTATTAATAATATATTTTTAATTATTATTTTCTTTTTTTATTTCTATTTGCAACTTCAATGTTAACTTTTCTTTTATTAACTTTAAGTCCTATACATTTTTCAATAACCTTATCTTTAACATCTGGAGCTATATTAACAAAAGAGAAGTTCTCTAATATATCAATATCACCAATAGATGTTGCTCTTATTCTAGCAGTATCTTTTATAAAGTTTACTAAAGATTTAGGTGTAATTCCATCTCTTCTACCAATAGATAAGAACAAACGTACATCCTCTGACTTTGGAGCTTCTAATACATTAGAAGAATAGTTATCAAGTAAGGAACTATTAAATTGATTTTTAATTAATGCTGCAATAAGGTCAACATTATCAAATTTCTCAGATAATTCCTTAGCTATTGGTATAAATCTTGAGTAATCTGAATCATTAATAGTACTTGAAACATCATCTAATATGCTATCTGATTTACTTTCAAATATTTCATTAACTGTTGGGATAGACTTTCTAGATATGTCTCCTTTAGTCACTGATTTTATTTGTTTAAGCATAGAGTATTCTTTTGGAGAAACTAATGAATAAGCTATTCCATCTCTATTAGCTCTTCCTGTTCTACCTATTCTATGAACATAACTTTCAACATCTTGAGGTAAGTCATAGTTTATAACGTGAGTTATTCCTTCAACATCTATTCCTCTTGCAGCAACATCTGTAGCAACTAGATAATTTAATGATCCTTCTTTAAATTTCTTTAAGGTTCTTAATCTATGAACTTGTGACATATCTCCGTGCATTCCTTCTACTACATAGCCTCTAGATTGCATTCCTTCTACTAGTTCATCAACACCTTTTTTAGTTCTACAGAATATTATAGCTGAAGATGGTGTATCAAAATCTAAAACTCTGCAAAGAGCTTCAAATCTAGTTTTATGAGATACCTCAAAGAAACTTTGACTTATTTTAGATACAGTCATTGAAGTTTTCTTTATTGATATATGCTTAGCATCTGGTTTCATGTATCTCTTTGCTAATTTTCTAATTTGATCAGGCATGGTTGCTGAGAATAATAAAGTTTGCCTATCTTCTGGTAATTTCTTTATGATATCTTCTAAGTCATCTATAAATCCCATGTTTAACATTTCATCGGCTTCATCTAAAACTAAGAATTTAATTGTATCTAATTTAATAGTACCTCTTTTTATATGGTCTAATACTCTACCAGGAGTACCAACTACTATGTTAACATTTCTTTTTAAATTTCTTATTTGATTATTTATTGGGTCCCCGCCATATACAGGAAGTATTGTCAATTCATCATATTTTGATAATCTCTTAAGCTCATCATTAACTTGGATTGCTAATTCTCTTGTTGGAGCTAAGATTATAGCACTAAGGCCATCCTTTTTTGAAATATGGTTAATTATTCCACATCCGAAAGCTGCAGTTTTACCAGTTCCTGTTTGAGCTTGCCCTATAAGGTCATATCCTTCAATTGCAACAGGTATTGCCTCTGCTTGTATTTGGGATGGTTTTTCAAAACCTAATTCATTAATAGATTTTAAAAGGGTATCCTTAAGCCCTAAGTTACTAAATTTAATTTCATTCATCTAAAATCCTCTTTCTCTTTATTTAAAATAATATATAATTAATCATAAGCGATTATTTTATATTAATTAATTTAGTTAATTGAGTAACCATAAGACAATGAATACTAATTTACTAAACTTAATTTTATTCGACTAAACTATTTTTTGTATTTATTTAAAATAATATATAATTAATCATAAATAGTTATTTTATATTAACTTAATTATTATACACTATATTAAAGAAATATGCTCGTATTATTTAATGATAAAATGAGTTTATTTATGAATATTGTTGAAAAGTCAAAAAGTAAACCTTTTAAGGGGGAATATTATGGGAAAATATGACGAAATTTTGCACTTTTATAAATTGAATACTATTATTGGTAATGTTTATATTGCAAAAAGTGAAAAAGGACTAAGAAATATTGAGTTAATAGAAGATAAATGGAAAGATTTTAATAAGAAATACAAGTTAATAGAAAATAAAGATATATGTAAAAATGAAATTGAACAAATAAATGAATTCTTTTTAGGACAGAGAAAAGAGTTTGATTTAGTATTAGATATTGAAGGAACTGATTTTAGAAAAAAAGTATGGATGGAGCTATTAAAAATTCCATATGGAGAAGTTAGAAGCTATAGTGATATAGCAAAGGCAATAGGGAATGAAAAAGCTGTTAGAGCGATAGGTCAAGCTAATAAAGCTAATCCTATACCAATAGTTATTCCCTGTCATAGAGTTATAGGCAAAAACCAAAAGTTAATAGGGTACGCTGGTAATCATACTGATATTCAAGAGAAGCTGCTTAATTTTGAAAAGAATAATAATTAAATATAATAATAAGTTGCAAAAAAGTCTTATTCATGTTATTCAAAAAAATATGAATAAGACTTTTTAAAAATGTAGTTATTTATATTTTCTATTTTTGGAGATATATTTTTTCTTTAATAAAAATTCTTAATTCAAAAAATAACATAAAAAATGTTGATATTAAAAATCCAATCATAAAAATCTTATGATAGATTACAAAGTATGCAATATAAGCAATAATAGCAAATAAATATACTATAACTAGTATATGCCATTTTTTTGCACTGCTATCAGAAATGATTTTTTTCTTCACATTGACATCATCCTTTATTAATTCATCCAAACTTAAACTAAATTCATCACTTATTGCAATAAGATTAGATATATCGGGAATACCTTTATTATTTTCCCATTTGGTAATAGCTTGTCTTGATACATTTAATTTTTCAGCAAGTTCTTCTTGTGAAAGACCTGATGACTTCCTATACTCTTTTATTTTATCTCCTAAACTCATTAATGAACCCCCTTAAAATTTATTTTGTAGGATTATAATAGCTTTATTTATAATGTTAAACAAGAAAACTATGGTTACATTCATGCTACTTATCGTAGCAAAGGCTTTTAAAAGAAATTTATGAGAAATTATAATAGATATTAAAATTTTTTTTGATAAATAAATAGATAAATTATTAAGATAAAAAAGAAGAGATACTTCATTAAGAAGATCTCTTGATGTAATAAGATATTTCTATGATTGTGGAAGTTTACTCTTAATTACATCATAAACCTTTGTAATTAAAGCATCTTGCTCTTCTTTATTTAAGTTAGCTGTTTCAATAGCAGGATGTATATATAAATCAACGTGAGTAGGTTTAACCATCCATTTCTTTTTATTACTTTCCATTATCTTATAAGAGCCATTCATTGTAACTGGAACTATAGGAACCTTTGATTTTGTTGCAAGTTTAAAGCTACCAGCTTTAAATTCTCCCATATTATCACCTTTACTTCTAGTTCCTTCTGGGAATATTACTAAAGAATGACCTTTTTTTAGTATTTTAATACCTTCAATAATAGCTTCACTAGATTTTCTTAAGCTACTTCTATCCATAAATACGCAATACATATATTCCATCCAAGTACGAACTCCAGGAATTTTTTTAACTTCAATTTTAGATACGAAACCTTTTAATCCAGGTATTTCACTCATATATATAGGAATATCAAAGTTTCCTTGATGGTTACCAATATATAATACATTCGTATCTTTAGGTATGTTTTCAACACCATGTACTGTAACTTTAACTCCAGCGATTTTTAATAAGGTTCTTGCCCAAGATGTGGTATTTTTATAAACAAGTTTATCTCTTTCTTCATTTAATCCTTTTTTGGTAAGAGTCTTAGTTCTTATCATAGCCGGAATTTTTAAAATAAGTGAACTAAAGAATACTATATACCAAACAATAGATCTAAGCATGCAAATCAAATCCTTTCGATAATATAAATATATAAATAAAGTATATAACAAAGTATTAACATAGAAAAGTTAAATAAAAATCTTTTACTCTTTATAGGGCTAGGGGTAACTATATATAATTAATAAACATATATTGTGAATTATTAGTTAATTGAGGTGTTAATTTTGAATAAGGCAAATCCTTATAAATTAAGTATAGAGAGAATGGAAGATATATTAGATACTGGTCCAATTATACCAAGGTGCTATGAAGTTACTTACTTAAAATCTTCAAAGAAAATGAAAATAAATATAAATAAAGATGAGAATAAAAGCAAGAACATATATAAAGGTGAAGGATTATGTGGAAGATGGTGCTGTGAGAATGAAAAGTACATGCTTTTCTTTCAAATAAATGTAATTTCAAATGAAAATAGTTATGAAAAGGTAAAGGAAAAAGATAAAAAAATAAGAAAAGAGCTTCCACTAATGATTAATTCTATAATTAAATCTGAAGAAAAGTTTCTTAAAAAAAATAAAGATTTAATTGAAGCTGAGATATTTATAAAGTTTAACTCCACCTATGATGATTTTTATAAGGTAGAAAGCTTTGGGGAATTAAAAAATTATATAAATATAGAAGGATATGATGAAAAAGAATTAAAAGAAAAGGAAGTTAATAGTCAGCTAAAAAAAATAAAAAACAATGTGGATATTAATAAAAATCTAATTTTAAATCTAATTAACCCTCATATAGAAATACACTTAGCACCAGTGTATGGAAAGGAAGTTAAGTTTCTAATAAAAGAAATAGAACTACTAAGTATAAAAGAATTAGATAGTATTGATGGATACTCTAAGGAACATGAAATAGTTGTTTTGGTGAAAATATTAAGTGGAAATGATATAGAAGAGTTAATATTAAATATAAGAGTAAAACCAAATGTTTTAATAATTGAAAAGATAGGGTAATTCTAAGTTCTAAATCAAAATATTGACATATGGAAAATGTTATTATACAATTTATTTGGTACTCAAGTCTCCATAGTTCAATGGATAGAACAGTCCCCTCCTAAGGGACAGATACAGGTTCGATCCCTGTTGGGGATACCAGTAAAAACTCGTAAGCCTTTATATCAATAGGTTTACGAGTTTTTTATTTATTAATTGATGTAATAAAGATTTCGTTGTTTTAATATTATTGACAAACTAGTTGAATTATTAGAAAATATTTTATGTTTAAGAGCAGATGGGCAGCTAATTACCCATTGCTCTTTTTTTATGCAAATAAATAATAAAAGTAATCGTACTAATAAATGCAGGAGGATACAATGAAGAAAATATTAAAAGATAAAGCTTTTATTACTACAATGCTTACATTAGCATTACCAATCACATTTCAAAATCTTGTAACATCATCACTAAATCTTGTAGATAATTTGATGATTGGTAGATTAGGAGAAGAAGCAATTGCATCAGTTGGACTAGCTAACCAATATTTCTTTATATTTACTCTATGTCTTTCAGGTATAAATGCAGGGGCTAGTGTGTTTATGTCACAGTATTGGGGAAAGAAAGATGTTAAAAGTATTAAAAAGGTACTTGGATTAGATATATCTATAGGTTTTGTTGCTTCTATAATTTTTGGAGGTGCTGCCTTTTTCTTAGTTAATCCAATAATGTCTGTATTATCAAAAGATGCTAAGGTTATTGAACTTGGAGCACAATACTTAAGAATTGTTGCTATTAGTTGTTTATTTACTAACTTCACTCAAGCTTTTTCATCAGCTCTAAGGAGTTCAGAACAGCCAAAGACACCAATGTATGCAAGTATAATAGGAGTACTTTGTAATGCATTTTTAAACTGGGTATTTATATTTGGTAACCTTGGAGTAACACCAATGGGAGTTGCAGGTGCTGCTCTAGCAACAACTATTGCTAGAACTTTAGAAGTGGCCTATATAATTTTTATGATTTATGCTAAAAATAATATTGTTTCATCAAAGATAAGAGAGCTATTTTCTTTTGATATGAACTTTATAAGAATTTATTTCAATACATCTACTGCAGTTATTGCTAATGAATTATTATGGTCTTTAGGGATGACAGCTTATTCAATAGCCTATGCGCAAATAGGAACTAGTGCAGTTGCTACAATGCAAATTGCAACAACATTAAATAATATGTTTATGGTTTTATGTATAGGATTAGCATCTGCAGCAGCTATAATGGTTGGCAATAAAATAGGTGCCAATGAAGAAGAGGTTGCTATAGATTATTCACATAAGCTTGGGAAAGTTTCTCCTATAATAGGATTAATAATAGGAGTAGTAGTATGGATTTTAGCACCACAAATTGTTAAGCCATTTAATGTTGAATCAAATACTTTTAAAGACGCAGTTACTGTTTTAAGAATTATGGCGTTAATATGTCCTATAAGGTTCTATAATGTAGTTATGATTGTTGGAATTTTTAGAGGTGGTGGAGACACTCTTTATTCAACACTAGTACAATTAGGAACTATATGGTTCTATGCTGTACCTATTTCTTTTTTTAGTGCAATAGCTTTAGGCTTACCAGTAACAGTAGTATATTTTTTAATATGTACAGAAGAATTTATTAAAATTATATTTGAAAGAAGTAGATTAAAGTCAGGAAAGTGGATAAAAAATGTAGTGGAAAATTGTGAAATTGCGTAGAAAAATATAAATTTAAGGATACAATTTTTATTAGTTCTAATATTTTGAAATTTATATATGATATAATAAATAATAAAATATATTTATCATTTAGGAGAGTGAATTAATTTGGAGAGTTACACGTGGCAGATAATATTATTAATAATGTCAGGATTCTTCTCTATGTCAGAGACAGCCTTAATGGCACTAAGTAAGATTAGAATAAGACATATGGTTGATGAGGGAGTGAGAGGATCAAAATTAGTTGAGAAGTTATCTCAAGATCCGAGCAAATTATTAGGAGCAATATTAATTGGAAACAATATAGTAAACATAGGAGCATCAGCACTTGCTACATCAATTGCTGTTAAGCTTATTGGACCAAGTGGAGTAGGAATTGTTACTATAGTAATGACTATATTAGTACTTATATTTGGTGAAATAACACCTAAGTCTATAGCTAAACAAAATTCTGAAAAAGTATCATTATTTGTTAGTAAACCAATAGGAATTATAGTTAAAGTATTTAATCCATTAGTAATAGTATTTACTTCTATATCTAGTGTATTTATAAGACTTTTAGGTGGTGATCCTAAAGCTACAGAACCATTTATTACAGAAGAAGAGTTAAGAACTATGGTTGGAGTTAGTGAAGAAGAGGGTGTACTTGAAGATGTTGAAAAGGAGATGATTTTCAATGTTTTTGAATTTGCTGATTCTCAAGTAAAGGATGTAATGGTTCAAAGAGTAGATATAGTAGCTGTAGATGTTCATTCTACTTATGAAGAAGTTATTAGTATAATTAAAGCTGAGCAATTTTCAAGATTGCCAGTTTACAATGAAAATATAGATGATGTTATAGGTATACTTAATGTTAAAGACTTAATAATGGCATCTGAGTGTAAAGATAATTTTAAGGTATCAGATTATATGAGAGAACCTTATTATACTTTTGAGTTTAAGAAAATAGCTGAATTATTCAAAGAGATGAAAAAAACAAGAAATCATATGGCAGTAGTATTAGATGAATATGGTGGAAATGTAGGTATAGTTACTATCGAAGACTTAATTGAAGAAGTTGTTGGAGAAATTGAAGATGAATATGATGATGATAGAGACAGCGATATAATAGTGGTTAAGGAAGATGAGTATATAGTTGATGGTAGCGCAAGATTAGATTACATTGGAGACTTAATAGGAGTTACTATGGAGTCAGAAGAGTTTGATTCTATAGGAGGATTAGTAATTGGAGAATTAGGAAGATTCCCAGAACAAAATGAAGAAGTAAAAATTAATAATATTAAGTTTATAGTAGAGGATATCGATAAGAATAGAATAAAAAAGGTTAGAATATTTACTTAAGGTGCTATAGCATCAATATATAATGTGAAATTAAGGGGGAACTCCTTAAAGAGTTTCTAAAATAAATATATTTTTATTAATTTATTTCAAATTATATTAATAATTATATATTTTAAATTCTTAATAGGGGCTGCTAAAACAGCCCCTTTTAAAAATTTTTAAGGGGAAGTGTATTATGGACTACATGAATCTTGCAATAAAGGAAGCAGAAAAGGCTTTTTCAAAGGGAGAAGTTCCTGTTGGTGTAATAATAGTTAAAGATGGAAAAGTAATAGCAAAAAAACATAATTTAAAAGAAGAAATGAAGGTTACTACTGCTCATGCTGAAATATTAGCTATAGAAGAAGCCAGTAAAAATTTAGATAATTGGAGGCTAACTGGTTGTGAGATGTATGTAACCTTAGAACCTTGTCCAATGTGTGCAGCAGCCATAGCACAAAGTAGGATATCCAAGTTATATATTGGTACATTTAATAAGGATATGGGAGCTTGTGGCTCTACAATAAATTTATTAGATTATAATGTATTTAATTGGCAAGTTGATGTAAAATGGTGTTATAATCAAAAATGTAGTAATTTGCTTACATCATTTTTCGAAAATAGAAGAAAAAACAAATTATAGAGGAGGAAGTGGGATGAATCCAGTAGCTTTTGAAGTTTTTGGCTTAGAAATTAGGTGGTATGGAATAATAATATCAACTGGGGTTTTAGCTGCAATGTTATTAATGTACTTACTATCAAAGAAGAAAAATATTAATTACGATGTAATAATAGATGCTTTTTTAGTTACTTTCCCTATATCAATTATAGGAGCAAGATTATATTATGTTGCATTTGAATATCAAAACTATCATTCTTTTATGGATGTAATAAATATAAGAAATGGTGGTATGGCTATTCACGGAGGAGTTATAGCAGCTTTACTTTCAGGATATATTTTTGCAAAGTATAGAAAAATTAATTTTTTAGAATATGTAGATGTAATAATGCCAGGGGTTATTTTGGCACAAGCTATAGGTCGTTGGGGAAACTTTATGAACCAAGAAGCTCATGGAGGTCCTGTATCTCAAGAATTTATAAGTAAGTTCCCTGAATTTATTCAAAAGGGTATGTTAATAAATGGTACATATTATCACCCAACTTTTTTATATGAATCTGTGTGGAATTTATTAGTTTGCTTAATTTTAGTTTATATACTTTTTAAAAAGAAAGAAGGGAAAGATGGAATTGTTCTTGGAGGATATATGATTTTATATTCAATAGGAAGATTCTTTATTGAGGGATTAAGAACAGATAGCTTAATGTTTATGGGCCTTAGAACAGCTCAAATTGTAAGTTTAATTGGAATAATTCTAGGAATAATATTAATTATATTTGTAAGCAAGAAGAAAAGAGCATAAATAATATTGCAGCATTTAGAAGTACTGTAAGCTTTTAAATGTTGCAATATTTATTTGTATATGATAATATATAGCAGTAGTTCAAATTAAGTAACTATAAGAAAAATTAATAATAATTATATTTTTAATTTTATTAATAATTAATTTGTTTAATTTAATATGGAGAGATGTCCGAGTGGTCGAAGGAGCACGCCTGGAAAGCGTGTATAGGGGAAACTCTATCAGGGGTTCAAATCCCCTTCTCTCCGCCATGGCCGTGCTAGATGGGGAGTTAGCGGTGCCCTGTAACCTGCAATCCGCTATAGCAGGGTTGAATTCCTAGCCTAGGCTTTAGTCTGTAGAGCCTGCCTATGCAAGTGGTGTTGATGGCAAGGTCCCATACGACGTAAGTGCATGAACCTCGTCAGGTCCGGAAGGAAGCAGCGATAAGTGATTACTGCGTGTGATATGGATAAATCTTGTCAGAGCTAACTACATAGTAACGTCTATAGACTACTGTCGAAGCTAGGTGCACGGTTTAATTTTAGGCCTTTCTTGCTAGAAGGGTTTTTTTAATGTAAATATGAAATTTAAAAAATAATTATTTATAGGTTACTCTTCAATAGGATTAACATACAATAGGACAAAGAAAGCGAGGGCATTCCTTTAGGAAGACCCTCGTTTTCTTTGTTACTTAGAAATTTATAAAAAAGATTACTCTCATTTTTATTTTCTTGTTAAATTGATAAAATCAAAATTTAAGTTATCAGTTTCATTAACTTGAATTTCTGACTCATAATCAACAAACCAATCTTCAGGATTTATTTCAGGGAATTTAGTATCACCATTAAAATCCTTATAAACTCTAGTTAAGTAAAGTTTATCAGACTTAGGTAAAAGAGATTTATAGATTTCTCCACCACCTATAATAAAAGCTTCTTCAGTAGAATCTTGAAATCTATTAATAATAGAATTTATATCATTAACTACTTCAACCTCAGGTGAGTCAACTTTATAATTTTTATCTCTTGTAATTACAATATGATGTCTATTAGGTAAAACCTTTGGTAAAGATTCAAAAGTTTTTCTTCCCATAATTATAGTATGACCAGATGTAATTTCTTTAAATCTTTTTAAGTCTTCAGATATATGCCATAAAAGTTTATTATCACCACCAATTACATCATTGCTTGCCTTAGCCACTATAATTGATAACATTATACACTTACCTCCATTTTAATAGGATCATGATGCTTGTAATCTATAAGTTTTATATCATCTACAGTAAAATCGTAGAAGTTGGTAATTTTAGGGTTTATCCAAAGCTTTGGAGCTTCAAAATCTTCATTTTCTCTAGTAAGTTGAAGCTTCATCCCTTCAATTTGATTTTCATAAATATGAGCATTATTAATAACGTGAGTAAATAATCCTGGTTTAAGATTAGTTACTTGAGCTATTAAATGAACAAGTACTGCATATTGACTGGTATTAAATGGAACACCTAATGGTATGTCTCCTGACTAAGTTTTCAATAAGATTCGCTAGATCTTATCCGTTTCATTTAATGAAACTGCTGTATATTCCTATACAGAAAAGACTATATCATAATCTAATAAATTATCTTTAATAGATTCCCTGCTTTTCCCGTTACCTCACTTGTCAATGTGACCTCCGATAGCTTGAGGGGTACTCTACTTGCTTATATTTAATATCCTATAAAATATATTAAATATGCGTTCGATAGTCGTTAGGCATTTATTTATATATCATAGTATAAATGATATATAAATTTTTAGCACGGGATTATCCTATAAAAATGGATTTTCCCCGTTTAACAGGGTTTGCAAAAAGTATTACTACTTAATGGCGCTCATTTGAACGCTGGATTAACATACAATTTAGGTGGCCATCAGTTACATCCCATAAAGTTTGATAGCAACAAGGTTGTAAAGTCATCTCTGGTAAATCTTCAATGTTCCACATAGACATTATCATTCTTCTGTCTTGAGGATTAGTTTTTAAAGTTTCAATAAGCTTATCAACTTGATTAAATTTAGCTATTTGATATCCATAAGCCTTACCAATTGTATTATTTTCATCTACCCATTCATCCCAAATGTGTACATTTTGTTCTTGTAGTTTTGTAACATCATTGGATTGATCTCTATATATCCATAGCATTTCCTTTATGGCTGTTTTAAATGCAACCTTCTTAGTTGTTAGAATAGGAAATTCCTTTTGTAAGTTAAATTGCATAATTTGATGGGGCAGTTTGTATGTAGGCATTCCAGTTCTGTTATTATCATAATATCCGTTATCTAATATATCCTTAACTATAGATAGATATTTCTTATCGTATGAACTCAAATTATATCCCTCCTTTTTTTTGCTAAGATTATTTTACTATAAAAAAATAAATATAAGTAGAAAAATATTTAATGCATAATATGGTATAATATCCATTAATGGTAAATGTTAAAAGATTTTAATCCAGATTGGACAATTTTGATGATGTTTAATTGAAAATAAATAAAAGGAGAAGTGAGAGGGATGAGTGATAGTATAATTAGCATAATTTTATTAGTAATTATTTCGTATTTAATGATTGATATTTCTCAATTAAGAGAAGAAGTTAAAAGAAATAATAAAGTTTTAGATAAAATAGTTGAACATTTTGGGATAGAAATTTATAAGAATATAGATGATGAGTTGAGGGATATTATCTATAATAGCGGTAAAGTTAAGGCTATTAAAAGATATAGAGAACATACAGGGCAAGGGCTTAAAGAGTCTAAAGAATATATAGATAATTTAGATACAAAATAGGAGAAGAAAGTTTTGTTTTAGGTGCTTTTAATGACGAAAATCAAATGATAGGTGTAGTTGGGTTTTATAGTGAAAAAAGAGTTAAGTTAAGGCAGTGGGATTCGTAACTTACGGCAAAGAAAAAAATGCAATAAAATGTGGTAATAAATATTTTCATGAAGATTATATGGTGTATTTTGTAAAGTAAAAGGCATAAAATTCAGAAAAAGATATATAGTATTAAATACTATGTTTTCACCTGTGTTTTTTTGCTTGAAAATTTCTAGTAAATACTTTATTATATATTATATGATTTGGAAATAGAAAGGAGAAATAGAACTGTGGAATTTCTTTTGAATAAGTTTGAAAATCAAATTTTATCTAGTAGTTCAAGATCAAAAACAGCAACAGTTTTTGGAAATTGGATTACTATACCATTTTTTAAAGGAATTTTGCAAGGATCTATTTCTTAACTTGCAATTATAGTAACTCCAATTAGACCCATTTATTAATAGTGGGTCTTTTCTTATATCCAAAAATGAAAATAAATGGTTGGAGTTGATTTAAATGAATAAAATAATAAGTAATATAAAAAATGAATATTTATATAGATTCTTTTCGTCCTTTGATATAACATCTGCTATTTGGGTATTATATCTAGGCTACAAGGGAATGAATTTAGTGCAGATAGGATTGCTTGAAGGTATATTTCATGTTACGGGGCTTCTATCAGAAATACCAACTGGAGCTTTAGCTGATTTATTTGGTAGAAGAAGAATTTTAATAATTGGAAGAATGATGTCTTTAATATCTGCAATAATTATGTTGTTTTCCAATTCTTTTTTAGGTTTTGCTATGGGATTTATATTGTCTGCTTGGGGATATAATTTAAATTCAGGATCTGAAGAGGCTTTAATTTATGATACCCTTAAGGAGCTAAAAAAAGAAGATGAGTATTTAAAAATTAATGGAAGAATAAATTTAATTATAGAAATTTCACAAGGACTAGCAGTATTTATTGGAGGAATTCTTTCGCAAATAGATTTTTCTATTAGTTATATTACTGCAATTATTGTAGGGATAATTTCATTAACTTTTTCCTTTAATTTTAAGGAAGTAGATATTAGAGATGATTTCGAAGAAAGAATTACAATAATAAATCATTTTAAAAAGTCTATGAAAGTTTTGAAAGATAACAGAAAATTATTAAATATAATAATGTTCTTTCCTATAGTATATACATTTTCTGCTATAGTATATTTCTATGGGCAACAGTTTTTAAATGATTTAGGGTATTCTAGATTAAATATTTCTATAATATTTTTATTTAATGGAATTCTTTCAGCTATTGGAGCTATATTAAGTGATAAAATTTATAAAAAATATAATGCCTCAGGCTGGTTATCTATATCTATGATAATTAGTTTTTTACTTATATTAATGGGGAATATAAGTAAAGAATTATCTATATTTACTTTTCTAGCAATAGGTTTTTTAACAGCAATACTTCAACCTATTAGTAGTAAATTAATAAATTCAATGGTTGAATCAAAACAGAGAGCAACTATAATTTCAGTTGAAAGTATGTTTTATTCACTAATGATGATAATACTATTCCCAGTCTGTGGATTAATAGGAGACTTACTTTCATTAGAACTATCGTTTGAAATTATTGGTATTATAGGAGTAGTAATTACCACTATTGAAATACTGATTTTAAAGAAAAAATAATATTGAATACAAGGAGGAACTCGGGATAACTTGAGTTCTTTTTTTATATTTAAAGAGGTATATATTTAAAATAAAAGTAATTAATATTCTTTTTTAGGCAAAAATATTTAATGTAAACGTATATGTATAAAATTTAACAAAGTACAATTACAATATTTGTATATTTTAATATATAAATATTGGCAGTTGATTTTATTGCAAGATTTTAAAATGTCACTTGCAAGATGAAAAAAATAATATGAAGGAATTGAAATTAAAACTTTCAATTCCAATATGATTACCAAAGAAATATATAATGGAAATTCTTTTTATAAGAAGGGAAATATAATTAAGTAAGAGAACTAATAGTGTTATTAAAAAAATGTAAAATGCATATTGGAAGAATAGTAAATAAGAATATAAGTTTAATTATGTGAAGTTATAGCTTTTAATTCTTCATTAATTCTATTCTTTGGTCTATAATATAAATAAAAGATAAATATAAGGAATGATTTTATGGGATATACAGCTTTATATAGAGAATGGAGGCCACAAAATTTTTATGATATTGTTGGTCAAGAACATATAACAACTACAGTTAAAAATCAAATATTAAATGATAGAATAGCTCATGCATATCTTTTCTGTGGTACAAGAGGAACAGGTAAGACTACTACAGCTAAGGTTTTTGCTAAAGCCCTAAATTGCCTTGATTTACATGATGGTGAACCATGTAATAAGTGTGAAATGTGCCAGAAGATAAATGAAGGGTTAGCAATAGATGTTACAGAATTAGATGCAGCTTCTAATAATGGAGTTGATAAAATTAGAGATATTATAGATGATGTTAAATATCCACCGCAAGAAGGTAAATACAAAGTTTATATTATGGACGAAGTTCATATGTTATCTACTGGTGCTGTTAATGCATTCTTAAAGACTTTAGAAGAGCCACCAAAGAATGTAATATTTATATTGGCAACAACAGATCCACAAAAGCTACCAATTACCATTCTTTCAAGATGTCAAAGATTTGATTTTAAAAGAATAAATAATAATGAAATTATAGGTAGGCTTAGAAAAATTGTTGACGATCAAAATGCTTTAGCAGATGATAAAAGCTTAAGCTTAATTGCAAGAGTATCTGATGGTGCTATGAGAGATGCTTTAAGTATATTAGATCAAGCAATTTCAATGGGAAATGGTGCAGTAGAATATGATGTACTTGTAAGTATGCTTGGACTTGTTACTAATGATAATTTATTTAATTTAACTAATTCAGTTATTCAAAGAAATGTTGAAAAGTCTATAAGTATAATAGATGAAGTAGTTTATGCAGGAAAAGATATTTATCTATTTATAAAGGATTTGATTAGTCATTATAGAAATATTCTTATGGCTAAGGTTACTAATAACCCTGAAGAAGTACTTGATATGTCAGAAGAAAATATAGCTTTAATTAAGGAGCAAGCTTCAAAAATTAGAGCGGAAGAAATTATGAGATATATTAGAATACTTCAAGAAGCAGAATCAAATGCTAAGCTTAGTAAGCAGGCAAGATTATACTTAGAATTAGCAATAATAAAAATGTGCAAAGTAGAATACGATACTTCAAATGAAGTTATATTAAGTAGGCTTAATAAGCTTGAAGAAGGTTTAAGAAATGGAAGTCTTAAAGTTGTAAGTACAGCACAAGCAGAAACCACTGTAAGTTCTACAAAAGAAGGCACTACAAGACAAGTGAATAAACAAGTAAAAACTCCTATTACTAGGAATCTAACTAATAATGAAAATTCTAAGGTTACTTTAAATGATATACAAAGAGCTTGGAAAGATATATTAGAAAGAATTAAGGCAAGAAGAAAAATGATAGTATATGCTGCTATGGTTACTGGAAAACCTATAGAGTGTAAAAATGGTGTACTAATAATTCAATATGAGGATTTATATAAATTTAATAAGGAACGATTGGAGAAACCAGAGAATAAGGTTGTCATTCAAGAAGTATTAGCAGAGCTATTTAGAGAAGATATAAAAATATTATTTGAAGTTGAAGAACCATCAAGCAATGAGAAATCAATGGAAGATATGTTAATAGAATCTCTAGGTGCTGATATGGTAGATATATTAGATGAATAATATCTACATAAGTGAGAATCTAAATTTTAATTTAGTAATTCGAACTTACAACGCTGACAATAGGAAGCGTTGTTACATTAATAATATAATATAAGAATAATAAAATTATTAATAACCTAAATATAGTAAAATAAAGAAAAATACTATATAATAGAGAATATATTTTTTATATAAGGAGGATGTTTTTATGGCAAGAGGAGGATTTCCAGGCGGATTTGGGGGAGGAAATATGAATAACCTAATGAAGCAAGCTCAAAAACTTCAAAAAGAAATGGAGCAAATGCAAAAGGACCTAGAAGCTAAGGAATTTGAAGTTTCTGTAGGCGGTGGAGCTGTAGTTGTAAAGGCAAATGGAAAAAAAGAAGTTGTTTCTATTAATATAAAACCAGAAGTAGTAGATCCAGATGATGTTGAAATGTTAGAAGACTTAGTATTAAGTGCTGTAAATCAAGCATTAAGAAAAGCAGAAGAAGAAAGTGCAAACAAAATGGGAAAATTAACTGGTGGAATGAACTTGCCAGGATTATTCTAAGAGATTTAAACTAAGGCGAATTTAATTTCGCCTTTTTATGTATTATTTTACAGAAAGGATGATTTTATGGATTTTTATCCGGTTGCTATAGAAAAGCTTATTGAAGAATTTGCCAAGCTACCAAGCATAGGGCAAAAAACAGCTCAAAGATTAGCATTACATGTATTAAATCTTCCTGAAGATGAAGTTAGAGAATTTGCAGATGCTTTAGTTAAAGCAAGGGGGACTATAAAGTATTGTTCAATATGTGGAAACTTTACAGATTCTGATCCTTGTGCAATTTGTTCTAATCCTAGTCGAGATAAAGATACAATTTGCGTAGTTGAGCAACCTAAAGATATAATGACAATGGAAAAAGTCAAAGAATATAATGGTAGTTACCATGTTTTACATGGAAATCTTTCACCAATGCAAGGAAGAGGACCTCAAGATATAAGAATAAGAGAGTTAGTTTCAAGAATGAGTGCAGATGTTAAGGAAGTAATTCTTGCAACGAATCCTAATATTGAGGGTGAAGCAACTGCTATGTATATATCAAGAATTTTAAAACCTCTAAATATTAAAGTAACTAGAATTGCATCAGGTATACCAGTTGGAGGAGATTTAGAATATGCTGATGAAGTAACACTTTCAAAGGCTCTAGAAGGAAGAAAAGAGATTTAAAAAAGGGGAATATATGACTAAGTTATTAAAGTTTTTATTTAGTAGAATGGTTATTATAGGATTACTTATTATTATGCAGTTAGGAATACTTATATTTACTATATGGAAGTTATCAGAATCTTTTGTGTATTTATATGTATTATTTACTGCAATAAGTATATTTTCTGTTATTTATATATTAAGCACAAAAGATAATCCATCTTATAAATTAGCTTGGGTAATACCAGTTCTTCTAGTACCTGTTTTTGGAGGATTATTATATCTGATTTTTGGATCAAGAAAGACAACTAAAAAATTTAGGGAAAGAATGATTAACATTTATAATAAAACCGCAAAGGTTTTACCTCAAGATGAAGAGATAATAAGGGAGATTAAAGAAGATGATAAGTCTTTTGCTAATCAAGTTAAGTATTTAAATAACTACGCAGGAAGTCCTATTTACAAAAATACTATAACAAAATACTTGTCACCTGGAGAAAAATTTTTTGAGGAGCTAAAGGAAGAATTAAAAAAAGCAAAGAAGTATATATTTATGGAATACTTTATTATTCAAGAAGGAGTTATGTGGAATAGCATACTAGAAATCTTGGAGGAAAAAGTAAAAGAAGGTGTTGATGTAAGAATAATTTATGATGACATGGGATGTCTTCAAACTCTTCCATATAAATATTATGAAAAGCTTAGAGAAAAGGGAATAAAGTGCTTAGTTTTTAATCCTTTTGTACCATTTTTATCTGTAATTATGAATAATAGAGATCACAGAAAAATTACCATTATAGATGGGCATACAGCTTTTACTGGAGGAATAAATTTAGCAGATGAATATATTAATGAAATAGTTAGATTTGGACATTGGAAGGATGCTTCTATAGTTTTAAGGGGAGAAGCAGTTTGGAATTTAACTATAATGTTTCTTCAAGCATGGGAATTTACCTGTGGTGAAAAAGATGATTATGAAAAATATAGACCAGCTGTTAATTACATTGGAGAGTTTGCAAGTGATGGATATGTTCAGCCCTATGGGGATAGCCCATTGGATGATGAAAATGTTGGAGAATTTGTTTATCTAAATATTATAAATAGGGCAAAGGATTATATTTATATAAATACGCCATATTTAATAGTTGATAATGAGTTAGTTACAGCTCTTACTCTGGCTGCTAAAAGTGGTGTTGATGTAATTATAGTAACACCTCATATAGAAGATAAATGGTATGTGCATTTAGTAACTAGAGCATATTACCTTCAATTAATAGAGGCTGGTGTAAAAATATATGAATATACCCCAGGATTTATACATTCAAAAACCTTTGTATCTGACGATAAAATAGGTGTTGTTGGAACAATAAACATGGATTATAGAAGTCTTTATTTACACTTTGAAAATGGTGTGCTTCTATATAAAACTAAATCAGTAATGGAGATTAAAGAAGACTTTATTGAAACATTAAAGCTTTGTCAAAGAATATCAATAGAGGATTGTCATAAGGTAAAATGGGCTAACAGGTTTATAACAGCTATATTAAGAGTATTTGCACCTTTAATGTAATAACACATTATCTTAATTTTATACTCAATTTGAATAATTTTATTAAAGTATGGACATTACTTTAATAGTAATTATTTGGGAGGAGTTTAAAATGAATAAGAGTGCAATTTTAGAATTTTTATTTAAAAGTGAAGAGAAAAAGAAGAGAGAGTATAGCGAAGAAGATATAGCTATATTAAAGGATATCCAAGAAACGATAAAGGAAATGGAAGTAGCTAGAGTTTTATTTAACTCAGTTAGTGATCCTAAATTAATAGAGTTAGCAATTCATGAAGAAGATGTAGCTAGAACAAGATTTGATTATTTAATATGTATGGCTAAAAGAAGAGGTTTAAGAAGAATAGAATAATATAGTAAAAAAATAATATTATTAAGTGGAGGGGATTTATATGGATATAAATTTAATATTATATGGTTTAATTGGGTTAGTATTACTTTATCTATTAATAAAGGTTTTGAAATGGCCGCTTAAAATACTAATAAATGGTGTAATAGGTATAGTATTATTGTATTTAACTAACTTACTAGGAGCTTATTTGGGTTTTTCCATAGCAATAAATTGGATAACAGCCTTAATAGCAGGGTTTCTAGGAATACCAGGAGTAATATTCTTAATAATATTTCAATTATTTTTATAGAATATAAGGAAAGAAAAAATATAATGCTAGTGTGACTTGAAGCCTTGCGGCTTAGAAACTAGCATTATATTTTTTATTTTTTATGGAGTAGTTTAATAAATCTCCTTTTTTGCACGAGAGAGGGAACAAAATAGTTCCCCAAAGTTTATATAGATGGGAGTTAGAAGTTTAAAAAAAATTAATGAGTGAAAAGCTTCTTATGAGATTAATATATGAGTATACAATAAAGAGGTTACTACTATTTTATAAATTATATGTTAAAATATCCATATAAAAGCATATAAAGGAGATGGTAAGGTGCCAGCAGGAAATGGAGTTAATTGTAATTATTGCCCAGAATACAAGAAAACTTGTAATGGAGATGATAAAAGTTGTTTATGTTATAAGTGTCCAAGGCATTTAGGGCAATGTAAATGTGTTAAATATTGCAGGGAAACAGAGTCAATATTAATATTTGAAGAATAGATAGGAGGAATATAAAATGACTAGTAAAGGAAAAAAATTTTTATCAGAATTTAAAGAGTTTGCATTAAAAGGAAATGTGCTAGATTTAGCTATCGGTGTTATTATTGGGGGTGCTTTTAATAAAATAGTATCATCTTTAGTACAGGATATAATAATGCCACCAATTGGAGCTATAGCAGGAGGCGTTGACTTTAAAGACTTAGTTTATGTATTAAAGCCAGCAGTAGGGGAAACTCCAGCAGTTACATTAAACTATGGTTTATTTATTCAAAATGTAGTAGATTTTTTGATTATAGCTTTATCAATATTTATATTTATAAAGGTAGTTGCAAAGTTAAATAGAAAGAATGAAGAAGTTAAAGAAGAGCCTGTAGTTGAAGAACCAAAGTTAACAGTAGAGCAAGAATTACTAACAGAAATTAGAGATTTACTAAAGGAAAATCATAGTGAACAAGTATAGAATATTTGCATAAAATGATAATAAAAAAATATATCTTTATTCAACAAAAGAAAAATTATGGAAATCATTAATAAAAAACTAAAGAATATTCTAAATATTTAATAAAATAGTTGTTAATCTTGCGAAAAAGTAGTAAAATTAACAATAAAAATAAGCAATAAGTAATAAGCAATAATTAATAAAATTTACAATGGGGGAGAAGAATATGCATAAAAAATTATTTATTCCAGGTCCAGTTGAGGTAAGACCAGATGTATTAGAGCAAATGGCTAAACCTATGATTGGACACAGAAGCAAAGAAGCTTCTGCAATTCAAAGAAGAATTAGTGATAATTTAAGAAAATTATTTTTTACAGAAAGTGAAATACTTTTGTCAACTACTTCTGGTAGTGGACTTATGGAAGGAGCCATAAGATCGTGTACAGCAAAGAGGGCAGCTGTATTTTCCGTAGGGGCATTTGGAAAAAGATGGTATGAAATGGCAACTACTAATAATGTTCCAGCAGATTTATTTGAAGTAGAAATGGGAAAAGCTGTTACTCCAGAGATGGTTGATAAAGAATTATCAACAGGAAAATATGATTTAGTTGCAGTAACACATAATGAAACATCAACTGGTGTTATGAATCCAATTGCAGAAATTGGCGAAGTAGTAAAGAAATATCCTGATGTAGTGTTTATAGTAGATACTGTAAGTTCAGCAGCTGGTAGCAAAATAGAAGTGGACAAGTGGGGAATTGACGTATGTATAACATCTAGCCAAAAGGCACTAGGATTGCCTCCAGGACTAGCTGTATGTACATTCTCAAACAAGGCTAAAGAAAGAGCTGAAAAGGTACCAAATAGAGGTTTTTATTTAGACCTTCTAGCTTTATATAAATATATTCAAAAGAAGGATTATCAATATCCATCAACACCATCACTATCACATATGTATGCACTTGACTATCAACTAGACTATATATTAAATAAAGAAGGTTTAGAAAATAGATTTGCAAGACATATAGAAATGGCTAAGGTAGTAAGAGCGTGGGCTAAAAAACATTTTGAATTATTTCCAGATGAAAACTATTTATCTAATACATTAACAAATATTAAAAATACTAAGGGTATAGATGTTGCAGCTTTAAATAAAGAGTTAGGTAATAGGGGATTCCAAATCTCTAACGGATATGGAAGCTTAAAAGATAAGACTTTCAGAATAGCTCATATGGCAGATTGCCAAATGGAAGATATTCAAGAACTTTTAAGTAATATAAATGATATTTTAGGTTTAGAATAAATTTAAAATATATTAAGCAATAAGTATTAAAAGAAAATATAAGGAGCTGTCTAAGCAGCTAAAAAATTAAAGTTAAGAATTATTTATGTAACTTGAATAAATTTACTGAAAATATAAATTTAGAAACTCCTAAAGGAGTTTCTTCTTTAATTTTACATTCTACATTCTTAATTTTACATTGATTTTCAGGGGGGATAAAAATGAATAAGATATTAATTAGTGATGGACTACAAGAAAAGGCATTAAGCAAGCTTGTAAGCTTGGGTTTTGAAGTTATAGATAGACACTATAATAAGGAAGAATTAGGAGAAGCGCTTAAAGATTATGATGCTTTAGTTATAAGATCAGCTACTAAGGTAACTAGAGAGGTTTTAGAGGCTGCTAAGGGTGGAAGATTAAAATTAATAATTAGAGCAGGTGTTGGAATAGATAATATAGATTTAGTAGCAGCAAATGAATGTGGGGTAGCTGTAAGAAATACACCAAATTCTAGCTCAGATTCAGTAGCTGAACTTGCTTTAGCTCATATGTTTGCAGTCGCAAGATTTATTGGGATTTCTAATTTTACTATGAGAAATGGTGAGTGGAATAAAAAGAAATATGAAGGTATTGAATTAAGTGGAAAAACTCTTGGTATTGTAGGAATGGGTAGAATAGGTAGATCTTTAGCTAATAAAGCAACTGCTTTAGGAATGAAAGTAATATATAGTGATGCTTTTGGCAAAATAGATGGTGTAGATTATGAATTCTTAGATTTAGAAGATTTATTAAAAGAATCTGATTTTATATCTCTTCATGTACCTTATGATAAAACCAAAGGTTCATTAATAGGAAAAGAAGAATTGGCAATAATGAAAGATGGATCATATTTAATAAATTGTGCAAGAGGAAAAGTTGTAGATGAAGAAGCTTTACTAGAAGCTTTAGATAGCGGCAAAATTGCAGGTGCAGGAATTGATGTTTTTGAAGTAGAACCAACTACAAATGAAGCTTTAGTTAATCATCCAAAAGTTAGCTGCACACCTCATATTGGAGCATCAACAATTGAAGCTCAAGAAAGAATTGGTGATGAAGTAGTTTCAGTAATTAAGGATTTTTTTAACTAAGATAAATATAGGAGGAGTATTATGGCAGTAGTTAGACCTTTTAAGGCTATAAGGCCTATAAGTGAACTTGTAGATAAAATAGCTGCATTACCATATGATGTAATGGATAGTGATGAAGCTAGAGAGATGGTAAAAGATAATCCTTATTCATTTTTGCATGTAGATAAGGCAGAAGTAGATTTACCTGTAGATATAGATATATATGATGACAGAGTTTATGAGAAGGCAAAAGAAAATTTAGATAAAATGATAGATACTGGATTATATATTGAAGATAATAAGCCAAACTATTATGTTTATAGACAGGTTATGAAGGGTAGAAGTCAAACAGGGCTGGTAGCTTGTGCATCAATAGATGATTATAGTAAAAATATAATTAAAAAACATGAGTTAACAAGAGAAGATAAAGAAATTGATAGAATTAATCATGTTTATAAGTGTGAAGCTCATACTGGTCCAATTTTCTTAACTTATAGAGAAGATAAGAGAATTTCAAATATAGTAAATGAATGGGTTAAGAAAGAACCTGTGTATGATTTTATAGCTGATGATGGAGTACAGCATACTGTTTGGGTTATAGATGATGAAAGTACAGTAAATAATTTAGAAGAGTTATTTAAATCAGTAGAATATTTATATATTGCAGATGGACATCATAGATCAGCTTCAGCAGTTAAGGTGGGACATATAAAGAGAGCAGAAATAGAAAATTATACTGGAGAAGAGGAATTCAATTACTTCTTATCAATATCATATCCAGATAGTGAATTAGAAGTTTTAGATTACAATAGAACTGTTAAAGATTTAAATGGACTTTCTACAGAAGAATTTTTAGAAAAAGTAAAAGAAAAATTTGAAGTATCTGAAAGTAATGAGCAAGTTAAGCCAGCAGTAAAGCATACTTTTGGTATGTATATAGATCATAAGTGGTATTTATTAAAGGCAAAAGAGGGCATATTTAATCCAGAAGATCCTGTAGATAGATTAGATGTATCAATCCTTCAAAATAGCTTATTAAGACCTATACTTGGAATAGACGATCCAAGAAAGTCTAAAAGAATTAAGTTTATTGGAGGTATAAGAGGGTTAAAGGAACTTGAAAGAAGAGCTAATACAGATATGAAAGTAAGTTTTTCAATGTATCCAACTACTACTGAAGATATAATGGCAATTGCAGATAGTGGAGAAATTATGCCACCAAAATCAACTTGGTTTGAACCAAAGCCTAGAAGTGGTTTGTTTATTCATAAGTTTTAGTTATTTAAATAAAAAATATATAATTAATTTTATTAAATAAGCTCAGTATATCTGAGTTTATTTTTTTACAGTAATAAATAAATATTATGTAGTATGAATTTTAAACATAAAAGAAGAATATTTCATAAATATTCAGAAAATATCTCTTGAATAATATGGATTTATTAGATAATCTTATATATGTATGAAAAATAGAAATTTATGAAAATAAATATAGTATAAGGAGTAAGTTATGGTAGATTCGTTAATTAATTGGTTTACTAGTACATTAAGTTTTATGCCAAAGGAGATGGTATCTTTTATAATATCAATGGTACCGATTTTAGAGCTAAGAGGTGGATTGATTGCAGCTTCATTATTAGGAATTGGAGTAGTTAAAGCAATAGTTATATGTATTTTAGGTAATATAGTTCCTATTCCATTCATTTTATTTTTTATTACACCAATATTTAATTGGATGAAAAAAACCAGTTTACTTAGACCTATGGTTGAGAAACTAGAAAGTAAATCAATGGCAAAAAGTGATCAAATTCAAAAATATGAATTTTGGGGACTTGCTTTATTTGTTGGAATACCTCTTCCAGGAACAGGTGCATGGACAGGTGCACTAATAGCAGCATTATTAGGAATAGAAATTAAAAAGGCATCTTTATCAATCTTTATTGGATTAATAATAGCAACAATAATAATGACCATTATATCTTATGGAATTCCATTTTTCATTCAAGTAATGTCTTAAATTAGAATGGCTAGTAGACTAAATGTTGAAGGTTATTACTTTTAAGAAAAAATATTAGATTTGTCGAGATTAGTTTATAGTTACAAACAAAAAGAGATATTAGCTTACTTAACACAGTATTATGTAAGTTAATATCTCTTTTTTATACTTTACTATCAGCACTAATACCATAAGTCATAGCAAGCATCTTTATTTTACAATAATATAATTTTATGTTAATATTTTATAGTATTTTAATAATAATTTAAAATAATACATATATAACCATAAAAATGATAGAATTAAGTAAATGTAAATTAATATTGGGGGAAGTTTTGAATGAAATTACAGAAAAATGATCAAAATAAATACACGAAATATATATTATGTATATTTATTATATTTTCAATTGGATTAATATATTATATATTATTTAAATATCCTCAAGTTGGAGTAGCAGATCAAGGGGATTTTGACAGAGTTATGAATTCAGTAGGATTGTCACTTCTAGAATCGGATAAAGCGAATCCAGATTTTAAAAGATTTTATCAGTATATAGTTACTGATTATAAGATAAATATAAATATATATACTTTATTAATCGGTATATTTGGTTCTAGTATGGGCTACCTAATTACCTTTATTAATTTTATCTGTAAGTTACTTGGACAAGAAGTGTTTAAGACACAATATATTGCAATTGCATATGCAATAATTTATATATCTTCAATAGCAATTATATTAAAGAATTTGAATGTAAAAAGTAACTATAAGCTGTTTATTATAGCTTTATTAAGTATTTTTGTATTTATGGATGGAAATTATATAGTTTGGTTTAATAGTTTATATGGAGAGCCAATGATGTTAAGTACATTATTGTTATTTTTAGCAGCATTTTTATACTATATTAAGTGTAAATATACTGAAAAGAACATTGGATTAAAAATACTTTTTGTGTATATTTCAGCATTTATGTTCTTAGGATCTAAAATGCAGGTATTAACTACGTTGCCATTTATAATAATATATCCAATTCAAATAAATATGGTAAATAAAAATATAAGTAAAGATACACAGTATAATTCTGTATTTTACGGAGTTCTTAATGGATCTAAAACTCCAAGGCAGGATTTAATAGATTTAGGACTTAATCCAGACATGACTAGTGAGGCAGGAAAACACTCATATTTAGATGCAAGTGAATATGTAAAATATGTACCTAGAACTCCAATTACTGAAGAGGAGTTCTATAGTAAGATTGGTAATGGAAAATTAGCAAAGTTTTATTTGACTCATCCAAAAAGATTGATAGAAGGAATGCAATATACAGCTGGAAAAGCGTTTATAACAAGCACCTCTCTAGGTAAGGGTTATAGAGCTGACAGTGAAGAACCATTAATAGAATTTAACAGATTTACAACTTGGTCTGATTTTAGAGAGGATAAATTCCCTAAGAAATTATGGTTTATAATTACTGTCTTTATAAGCATATTTGTAGTTTCAGCAATAGAGTTTGTAAAAAATAAATCAAATAGAGAGGTAAAAGATAAGATAGTATTATTATGGGGACTAGTGTTGATAGGAGCTATACAATTTCCAATGCCCTATGTAGGTAATGGACAGGCAGATACTGCAAAGCAATTATATTTGTTTAACTTTGTATTTGATATTTTAATCCTTACAAGTACATTTTATATTCTTTTTAATCTCATTGATTTTATTAAGAAGAAAGTATTTTTTAGACATTAGGATTGGAGCAAATTTGATATGGGTATTAAAGAAATAAAGAATAAGTTTATTAAATATATTAGGAGCTATAGAAAAGGAATATTTTCTACTGAGATAAGTAAATTTAGATTTGCAACAATTATAGATATGTTAATTAAGTCACTTTTGTTTATGGCTTTATTAGAAGTAAATTCTGCAGATACAATTAAAATAAATAATATAAGTTTCAAATTCATTTTTGTATATTTAGCTTTTATATTATTATTTTATTCAATTGGATATTTGTTTCAAAGGAATAATCAACTTATTTATTATATTTTCGTTAATATATTTTATAGCGTCTTATTAATTATGGACTTATGGTATTTTAGAGTAAATAGAGATTTCTTAGGATTGAAAAATGTGTTTTATATAGGTACATTTAATCCTATAGGAGAATCTTTATACCAATTCAGAGCTATAGATTTATTATTTATAGTAGATATTGTTTTTATAATTATTTATGCAATTATCAAAAAACCAACAGGTAATGATAGTAGAAGAGTAAAAAGGTTTTTACTAACTAATAGTTATGCCATTATTATATTAATAATATCTTTTTTCTTAATAGATATTTTAAGCTTTGGAGGATGGGAAAATAGAATCCTTACAAAGAGATGGAATACATTAATGTCTGCAAGAGCATCAGGACCTATAGGATACCATCTTATTGAATCTGGTAGAACTATATCTAAAGTATTAAATCCATTGTTAACAGATGAAAAGTCAGAGATAGAAGATTGGTTATCATATAATAAAGAAGAATTAGAGCCAAATGAATATAGTGGAATTGAAAAAGGAAAAAATGTTATTTTTATACAAGTTGAGTCTCTAGAGAACTTTGTAATAAATAAGAGTGTAAACGGAAAAGAAATATCACCATTTTTAAATAAACTTGCAAGAGAGGGATTATATTTTACAAATATTTATGAACAAAATAATGCTGGGAATAGTATTGATTGTGATTTTATGGTTAATACTTCAATTTATCCATTGGGAGATAAGATAACAGCTTTGAATTATGGAGAAAATACTTATAGTAATTCCCTGCCTAGAATATTAGAAGGGGAAGGATATAATACAATATCATCCCATGCTGAGGAAATAGGTGAATTTAATTGGACTGAGATTCATAAGAATGGATTCGGAGTTAAAAACTTATGGGATATAGGTGATTATATATATGAAGAAACTGTAGGATACGGATTATCTGATAGAAGTTTTTTTACACAAGTAGCTAATAAGTTAGAAAATGTAGATGAACCTTTCTTCTTCCAATCTCCAACATTATCTAATCATGGGCCTTTTAATATTGATAAAAAATATAGGGAGTTGGAGCTACCTAAAGAGATAGATGAGAGTTATCTTGGAGGTTATTTTGAAAGTGTTCTCTACACTGATAAACAAATAGAGAGATTTTTTATTGAATTAGATGAAAAGGGAATCCTAGATAATACTATGGTTGTAATATATGGAGACCATGCTGGTGTTCATAAATATTATAATGATGATATAAAGGACTTAGATTATGAAGGGAATTGGTGGAAGGAATATGATAATAGAATACCACTAATTATATATTCAAAAGATATAAAATCTAATGTTATAAATGTAAATGGTGGACAAGTTGATATCCCAACAACTGTTTTATATTTACTTGGTGTTGATAAAAAAAAGTATATGAATACATCTATGGGAAGAGTGCTAGTAAATACTAATAGAGATGCAACAATTATAAAGGGGAATGAGATTAAGGGAAACGTGAAAAATAAGGAAGAAATGGAACATATGCTAAAGTCTTATGAAATAGGAGAAAAGATTATAAAGAATAATTACTTTGGAATAAAGTAAGAACTTTATGGAGGGTTAATAATGAGCAAAATTTTATATTTAGTAGTTCCTTGTTACAATGAAGAAGCTGTTTTATATGAAACTGCAAAAAGATTGTCTGATAGGCTTAAGGGTATGATTAGTAGTGGTTTAGTATCAGAAGAAAGTAAAATATTATTTGTAAATGATGGGTCAAAGGATAAAACATGGCCAATAATTGAAGCACTTTATAATCAAGATAATATATTTAGTGGAATTAATTTATCTAGAAATAAAGGTCATCAAAATGCTTTGTTAGCTGGACTTATGACAGCTAAGGAATATTCAGATATGGTAATATCATTAGATGCAGATTTACAAGATGATATTGAAGTTATAGATAAATTTATAGAAGAATATTATAAGGGGAATGATGTAGTATATGGTGTAAGATCTTCTAGGAAGACAGATACTTTTTTTAAGAGAGCAACAGCTCTTGGGTTTTATAGATTTATGAGTAGTCTTGGAGTAGAGGTAATTTATAATCATGCAGACTATAGACTAATGAGTAGAATAGCTTTAGAAGGTTTAAGTGAATTTAAAGAAGTAAATTTATTTTTAAGAGGAATAGTCCCTTTAATAGGATATAGATATTCAGTGGTAGAATATGAAAGATTTGCAGGAGAATCAAAATATCCTTTTAAAAAGATGCTTGCATTTGCTTGGGATGGAATAACTTCATTTAGTATTAAACCAATAAGGATAATTACAGGATTAGGTTTTTTAATATTTATACTTAGTCTCATAGCTTTAATATATTCCTTAATAGTTAAATTTATTGGAAATACAAAAGATGGATGGGCATCATTAACTATTTCAATTTGGATGATTGGTGGAATACAATTATTATCACTTGGTGTAATTGGTGAATACATAGGTAAAATATACAATGAAACCAAGCAAAGACCCAGATTCATTATTGCAAATAAGCTTATAAATACTGAAGAAAGAGTTAAATAGTTTATGGAATATTTAATTAACAAATTTAAGAATATATTTTTTTCAAAACAATTTATAATTTTTGTTATTATTGGAATCATTAATACCTTTAATGGAGTTATCTTTTCTTATATATATTCAATTTTTTTTAATGAAAATATAGCCTTTATATTTGGATATATTTCAGGGTTAATAATTTCATATATACTAAATAGTTATGTAACATTTAAAGAAAGATTAGATTTTAATAAATTTGTTAAGTTTACTATATCATATATACCTAATTTCGTAATTCAAAATATAATAGTTTTAATAGTATTTAATATTATGGGTATATATAAGCTAATTGCTTATGGATTAGCAGCCATTATTGGTGTACCAATAACATTTATATTTATGAAGTTTTTCGCATTTAATAAGAAAAGTTAGAAGATAAGTTATTATATTTAGTTTCTAGGTTAAAAATGTAATATTGCGTTGACTTGGAACTTGCGACGATTAAATAAAAGAAAAGATTATATTATAATCATATAAAAAATTACATACTAAATTTTCATAATTCCGAGGAATGAGGAATTATTACCTTTAGTGTAGAAAGAGATAAATATTATATTACTGCGACTTGGAGCCTGCGACGAAGAAATGAAAGAAAAGAATATAGTATAATATATAAAAAATTATATACTATATTTGTATAATTCCGAAGAATGAGGAATTATTACCTTCAGGATAAATAGGTAAAATAACATGGTGTCGCGACTTGGAGCTTGCGACGGAGCAGGCACTATGTTATTTTACCTATATTTTTAAAGTTTTTTAATCATGTTCATTAATATTTTAGTTGAATTACTAACAGCTATTGGAATAAATTTTTCATAATCCATATGAGCACCATTATTAGCATTATCTGAAATTGATCTAATAACTACAAATGGAATATTATTTAGATAGCAAACTTGTGCTATACTTGCACCTTCCATTTCACATGCCATAGCATTAAATTCCTTTTCAAACCATTTGATTTTATCCACACTTGAAATAAATTGATCCCCAGAAATTATTCTACCTGAAAAAGTATTTATTTCTTTAATTTCTTCGCAAGAGTCTAATGCAGCCTTAACTAAAGCATCATCACACTTAAAATCAAAGGTGTCTAACCTTGGAATTTGCCCATGAGGATCTCCAAAGGCTGTGGTATCCATATCATGTTGAACTAAATTAGTAGCAACTACAACATCCCCAGGATAAATATCTTTACCAATTCCACCAGCAACTCCAACGTTAATTATAGAATCTACATTAAATTCAGAAATTAATATTTGTGAGCAAACTGCAGCATTAACTTTACCAATTCCACAAACAACGGCAATTATGTCTTTATTTTCTAAACTTCCTCTATAAAAAGTCATGTTAGCTTTTTTAGTTTCTTCTTTAATATCCATATCCTTTAGAAGAAGCTCTAATTCTTCAGTCATTGCACTTATAATTCCTAATACCATAAATTATCCTCCTTAAATTTATGCTTTACATAACTTAAATCTTTTAATATCTTATCATATTATCTACATTATTTAAATAAAATATATAATTTGTTATTTTTCACTTAAGATATATTAAATATTTAAAACTAAAAAAATATTGTTGTTAATAAATTAAGAATAGTCTAAAATAAGATATATTAAATTTAAATATTTTTGTAAAACACAAGATATATAAAGGAGAGAAATCAATGATACAACATCCATTTTCTAGAACAGAGCTTCTTGTAGGAGCTGATGGAATAGAAAAATTAAAAAATGCAAAAGTAATGGTATTTGGTGTTGGTGGAGTGGGAAGCTTTGCAGTAGAAGCTTTAACTAGAGCAGGAGTAGGTACATTAATATTAGTAGATGATGATACTGTATGTATTACTAATCTAAATAGACAAATTCATGCCACACATAATACAGTAAATAAAAATAAAGTAGATGTTATGAAGGAAAGAATACTTTCTATAAATAAAAATTGTAATGTGATAACTCATCAGATTTTTGTTACGCCTGAAAACTTAAAAGAATTAATTCCTGATGATGTGGATTATGTAATAGATGCTATTGATACAGTTACTGCAAAGATAGCATTAGCAGAATATTGTTATGAAAAAGGAATTAATTTAATAGCTTCAATGGGTACTGGTAATAAACTTGATCCAACTCAATTTAAAGTAGCTGATATATATGATACAAGGGTATGTCCTTTGGCAAAGGTTATGAGATATGAGCTTAAAAAAAGAGGAGTTAAAAAACTTAAAGTAGTATATTCAGAAGAAAAACCAATGAAGCCAAGTGGAGAGAAGATAGTACCATTAGAAGCAGAAGATACATCAAAAGATAGCACAAAGCTTGTTAAGACTAAAAGACAAGTACCTGGAAGTGTATCCTTTGTTCCTCCAGTAGCTGGAATGATTTTAGGAGGAGAAGTAATTAAATCTATATTGGATATAAATTAATATAATGAAATTATATTAAGTAATTTTACATTTGTAAGCTATAAATATTAATATTTATATAATAAGGGGCTGTGGTTGCAGCTCCTTTATTATATAGTTTTTTCTACACTTAAAAAATCATCTCTATATTTTTTAGGTGTCATTCCAGCAATCTTTTTAAACATTTGACTAAAATATGATGAGTTTGAAAAACCAACAATAGATGCAATATCTCTAATTGAATAACTTGTGGATGTAAGTAAGTTTTTTGATTCTTGTATACGTTTATTTATTGTATAATTAATTGGAGATAAACCAATTTGTTTAGTAAATGTATGAACTAAGTGAAATTTATTCATATAAGATATATTTGATAAAAAATCTAAGGTTATATTTTCAGAATAATGGGAATCTATATAGTTCTTTATTTTTATACATTCTAAATTTAACTTTTCTTTAGATTCTTCTGTAAACAGAAGTAAGTTTTTACTTCTAATAATGTATGTTATGAATATAGTTAATATACTTTTGCACACTACCTCATAATTAAAATCTTTATTTTCTATTTCCTTTATTAGGTTATTAAAATAATTTAAAATTATATCTTTATCCTTAGCAAAATTAATAATTTCGTATAATTTAATTTGTTTATCATTATCAGTTAAGCTATAGGATTCTGGAAAATTTAATAATAGATTATTTACACCTAAAACAATATATTCAAGTGGAACATCTGATAGGGAAGATTTTTCAGTATGTAAACAATTTGAGTTAATTATAATTAGGTCCCACTTATTAACAGTTACTATCTGATCATTTAAATAAAAAGCTCCTTTTCCATCAGTTATAAAAAATATTTCTGTAAATGGATGAAAATGAGCTGTACTATGCCAATCATTTTCAAATTTTGATTTACTAATATATAATAATTCATAGTTAGGGTTACAATTATTTTTACTAATAAAATATCTAGTATTGCTCATCTTAAATCTCCATTCTATATAGTTATTTAATTATAGTATAACATATAGGTCAGATTAATATTGGAATATCTATAATATGTGAGATAAAGAATTTAATGGAGTGCAACCATCTTTTAGATTAATTCCATCACTATAACCTTCTTCTCTTCCAACTAATTCTTTAACAAGACATTTTCTCAAATAATCAATACGATCTTTATAAGAAATATTATTTATTAAGTTGTGTTCTTCTCTAGGATCTTCTTTTAAATTGAAGTATTGTTCTTCATTCTTTTCACTATACCATATAAATTTATCTCTAGTAGTAACAATAAAATGATTTGATAAATTAGAATGGAAACTGTGTTCTCCATGTAAATATTCACGATTATTTTTTTTATTTCCATATATCTCTTGGGCTAGTGAGAAACCATCAACCCCATTAGGGATTTTAATTCCTGCAAAATCTAAAATAGTAGGCATAATGTCTCTAAGCTCAACAAGAGTATCACTTCTAAAAGGTGGTTTATGTTTTATATTATTACCCACATGAATAATTAGAGGTACATGAGTGCTTCCTTCATAAGGGAAAACTTTACGATATAGATTATTATCGAATAAAAGCTCACCGTGGTCAGATAGAAATAAAATAATAGAATTATCAAAGGTTCCATCCTCCATTAGAGATGTGATGAGCCTTCCTATTTGGTGATCAATATGTGTTATACAGGCATAATATCCACACATAGCTTCATGACGAAGATCTTTATCTTTACAACCATAAATTGAATCTTTTATATGCCCATATTTTTCTGTTAGGGTTTTATCTATCCAATCACCCATAGCTGGTTCTCTTAGAGTTTTATCTTTATACATATCAAAATAATTTTTAGGGGCATCAAAAGGCTGATGAGGGCGAACAAAGGAGCTCATTAAGAAAAATGGCTTTGTACGATCTCTAGTCTTTAAGAAACGGATACTTTCGTCTACTACCCAATTTGTTGGATGAAGCTTCTCTTCATATATCCATGGATGAGTAATCCAGGAATTACATTCTGGACCTGTTGCATTAAAATCAGCAGCTTGTCCTTCAATATTTTTTAAGTAATATAAATAATCATCTGTTACTTCTTGATGCTGATAGTGAGGTATTAAATTACTTCTATAATAGCCTAAATATCCATCATGAAGCTTAACATTATTGAAACCACAAGATAATCGTGGAGGATCTACATGCATTTTTCCAATACATTGAGTTTGATAGCCATTACTAGATAATTCTTCAGCAAGCATATGATCATAATTCCAAGGGATTCCGTCTTCATATCCAACTCTACCGTGATTTTTTTGACTTTTTCCAGTAAATAGAGCAGCTCTAGCAGGAATACAACTAGGGCAAGATGAATAAGTATTATCAAAGCTTGCACCTGTTGATGCAAGTGTATCTAAATAAGGAGTTTTAACATCAGGATGACCTTTAAAGGATAAACAGTCACCACGGAATTGATCGCACATTAATAATATAATATTCGGTTTTTTCATGTTTAAACCTTCCTTCTTAAAAAATAATTTCTATGAAAATGTTTTAAATTAATTATATCAAATTAATTACTTACACACAAATATGGAATAAAAGTAATTTTATTCTTTTTTTTGTTAAAAGCAAGATGTTTATAAAACATGACAATATTGCTATAGATAAAACGTTTACCTAATAATATACTTAATTTGTAATAAACTTTTAATTTTATAAAAACACCAAATTATAAAAATAAAAAGGGGAATGAGTTTATGAAGAAATTATTATGTATGTCATTAGTAGCACTTATGGCTGCTACAACATTTGCAGGATGTAGTACTAAATCCACTGACGTAAGTAAAACTGAAGATGAAAAAAGGGTTTTAAAAGTAGCAGCATTTGAAGGGGGAAATGGTGGAGACATTTGGAGAAATCTTGAGAAGGCTTTTGAAGAGGAAAATCAAGATGTTGATATCCAATTACAACTTTCTTCAAAGCTAGATGAAGAATTACGTCCTCAAATGTTAGATGGACAATATCCTGATGTAGTTTACTACAACATGGGACAAAAGAGTGGGTTTACTGAAACAATGATTAAAGAAAATGCTTTAGCAGATATTTCAGATGTATTCACAGGAGATCTAAAAAGCAAATTGGCAGATGGATTTGCAGAAAATGCAATTACACAACCATATGGAGATGGAAAAACATATTTAGCTCCAATTTTCTATTCACCAACTGGTTTATGGTATGATGCATCTAAATTCCCAGATGGAAAGGTTCCAACTACATGGGATGAAATGTGGGCATATGGAGATAAGTTAAAAGCAGAAGGTAAAGCTTTATTCACTTATCCTCAAGCTGGATATTTAGATGGAACACTATTTGCAATGTTATATCAAGCTGGTGGATCTGATTATTACAAGAAGGCATTAGAATATGATGCTAATACTTGGAATTCTAAAGAAGGACAACTTGTAATAGATACAATTGCTAAATTAGCTACTTACACTTGGGATTTAACAGTAGCAAATGCAAACAGTGACGGTGGATTTAAGAAGAATCAACAAGCTGTAATTGATGGACAAGCTGCATTCATGCCTAATGGTAACTGGGTAGTTGGAGAAATGGCAGAATCTACTCCAAAAGACTTTAAGTGGGGCTTCATACCATTGCCAGCATATGAAGCAGGTGGAGATCGTTATGCTTATACATTCTTTGAACAAGTATGGGTTCCAAAAGAAGCTAAAAACCAAGATGATGCTAAAGAATTTATAAAGTTCTTATATTCAGATAAAGCAGTTGACCTTATGATCAATAATAAGGCTAAAAATAAGAAGGGTGAAATGGTATCAGCTCCGCTTGTTCAACCAGTTAAAGGAATTGTTAACAAGCTTAATGGTGATATGAAATTATTCTATAGCATATATGAACAAAAGGGCGTATTACCTGCTTTAGGAAACTGGGCTACAACTAATACAATTGAAGGATTAGACTTCAAGAAATCTGTATATGGTGCTGTAGATTCAGTAATTAACGGTTCAATGACTGCAGAACAATGGAAAGCTCAATTAAATGATACATTCAAAAAATGTAGAGAAAACTTAAAATAGCAGTATAAATAGTTAGGAAATTAAGCGGTGAGTAATAATAACTCACCGTTTATTTGAAAAGAGGTGTTAGTAAAATGAATAAAAGGAAGTCGCAGAGACGATTTATTATTGCTTGTATGACTCCAGCTGTAGTACTTGTAACAATATTTATGGCAATACCTACATTTAATGTGTTTAGAATGTCATTATATAAATGGGGAGGGCTTTCTAATAATAAAACCTTTCAAGGATTTAGAAATTTTGAGATTTTAATTAAAGATCAAAACTTTCTACAATCTATACAAAATTCAATATTAATTATTACTCTTGTAACAATTACTACTCTTGCTATTGCAGTGTTTTTTGCATCAATATTATCTAGAGAGAACTTCAAAGGAAGAGATTTTTTTAGAGTAATATTTTATATACCCAATATATTAAGTATTGTAGTTATTTCAGCTATTTTTGGAGCTATTTATGATCCACAAGCAGGACTTTTAAATAGTATGTTAGGATTCCTAAAATTAGATAACTTAAAGCAAATGTGGATGGGCAATCCAAGTATAGTAATTTACTCATTAATTTTTGCTTTAATTTGGCAGGCTATTGGATATTATATGGTAATGTATATGGCAAGTATTGCTTCAATTCCAGATAGTTTTTATGAAGCTGCAAGTTTAGATGGAGCAAGTAAAATAAAGCAATTTTTTGTAATTACACTACCTCTTATATGGAATAATATTCGTACAACATTGACATTCTTTGTTATTAGTACAATAAATTTAAGCTTTCTAATGGTTCAAATTATGACTGGTGGTGGACCTAATGGACAGACTGAAGTATTTTTAAGTTATATGTATAAACAAGCATATACGTCATCTGCTTATGGTTATGGAATGGCTATTGGAGTAGCAGTATTCTCATTCTCATTCATTTTATCTGCAGTAATTAACAAGATAACTGAACGTGAAGTGTTAGAGTATTAGGAGGTAAAATATGAAAGATATTAAAAAAGCAGGTAGAAACCAAAATATATACAAAATATTCATTTATATTGCCTTGATAATTCTAGCAATTTCAATAATTATTCCAGTTGCGTGGGTATTTATGGCGAGTCTTAAGTCTAATGCAGAATTCGTTGGAAAAGATGTTAATCCATTTGCATTTCCTAAAGAATTAATTTGGGAAAACTTTACAATTGCTTTTGGTAAAGCAAAAATGGGAGAGTACTTATTAAATTCAGTAATTGTTACTTCTGTAGCACTTAGTATTTTATTAATGGTAGCTCTACCAGCATCTTATTGTTTAGCTAGATTTGAGTTTAAAGGTAAAAAATTTTTAAGTACAGGATTTATGGCAGGTTTATTTGTTAATGTTAATTATATTGTTGTTCCAATATTTTTAATGCTAAGTGCTGCAAATAGATTTTTTGATGTAAGATTCTTTTTAAATAATAGATTGGTTTTAGCAATAGTTTATGCTTCAACTCATCTACCATTTACAATATATCTATTAAAAGGTTATTTTCAAACACTACCTAAGTCTTATGAAGAAGCAGCTTTAATTGATGGATGTGGATATTTTAAAACTATGATAAAAATTATGGTTCCAATGGCTAGGCCAAGTATTATTACAGTTATATTGTTTAACTTCTTAGCTTTTTGGAATGAATATATAATTGCATTTACATTAATGACTACAAATAATAAGACTTTACCAGTTGGATTACAAAATTTAATGGCCGTTGAAAAGACAGCAACTAATTATGGAATCATGTATGCAGGTCTAGTAATTGTAATGATACCTACATTAGTTTTATATATTTTAGTACAAAGGAAACTTACGCAAGGTATGAGCTTAGGTGGATTAAAGGATTAAGGAGGATTATTATGGCAAAGACAAGAGGGAGAGTTACATTACCAAGTGAAAGCAATTTTCTAAAGGAAACAAAGGAATTATTAGCACGTTGGGGTGCTGATGCTATTCGTGATAGTGATGGAACAAAGCTTAGCGATGATATTAAAAAGTTAGATGCAAAAATTTATACAACATATTTTGTTTCACGTGGACATAATGATTTTGCTGAAAAGCATATGGATGAATGTCAGCAAATATACTTAATGAGCAATTATAAACTAGCTACATCTAATACTTTAGAAATAAGTTTCTTAGAATCATATTATGATCAACAAATAAAAGCAGACTATAATCATGATCCTAAAATTTGGTGGGAAGTAATAGATAGAACTACTAATAAGGTTATTACTTCAGAGAATTGGGAGTATGATAAAAATAACAATGTAGTTAAAATATATAATTGTGAAAAATTCCATGAGTATACAGTTTCTTTCCTTGCATATATATTATGGGATCCAACACAAATGTATAATCATATTACAAATAATTGGGGAGATGTACCACATGATATACCATTTGATGTAAGGAAGCCAAATTCAAACAAATATATTTTTGAATATTTAAAGCAATGGTTAAAAGATAACCCTGATACAGATGTAGTACGTTTTACAACATTTTTCTACCATTTCACATTAATATTTAATAACTTAGCTAAAGAAAAGTTTGTTGATTGGTGTGGATATGGAGCAAGTGTTTCTACTGAAGCTATTTTAGCCTTTGAAGAAGAATATAAATATAGATTAAGACCAGAAGTTTTTGTTCAAAATGGGTATTATAATTCAACATTTTGTGTTCCAACAAAAGAGTATTTAGATTATATAGATTTCCAACAAAGGTTTGTATATAAAACAGCTAAGGATTTAGTTGAATTAACACATGAAGCAGGAAAGGAAGCTATGATGTTCCTTGGAGATAATTGGATAGGAACAGAACCTTATGGAAAGTACTTCTCTAAAATTGGATTAGATGCAGTAGTTGGAAGTGTTGGTGGTGGAGCAACCCTTCGTTTAATAGGAGATATTCCAGGTGTTAAGTATCATGAAGGAAGATTTTTACCATACTTCTTTCCAGACACTTTCTATGAAGGAAATGATCCTACAATAGAAGCTATTGATAATTGGTTAAGTGCAAGACGTGCTATTATGAGAAAGCCAATTGATCGTATAGGGTATGGTGGGTACCCAAGTTTAGCTTATAAGTTCCCTAAATTTGTGGATTATATAGAAAAAACTTGTGATGAATTTAGAGAGATTTATGAAAATATACATGATGTAGCTCCATATTGTGGGTTAAAGGTAGCTATTTTAAATAGTTGGGGGAAATTAAGAAGCTGGCATACTTATATGGTTGCTCATGCTTTATGGTGTAAACAAATATATTCTTATAATGGAATGTTAGAGTCATTAAGTGGAGCTAGTGTAGATGTAACATTTATAAGCTTTGATGAAATAAAAGAAAAGGGAGTTCCTGAAGATATTGATGTAATAATTAATGCTGGAGATGCACATACAGCTTTTTCAGGTGGAGATGTATGGAAAGATTCAGAATTTATATCAATAATAAGAGAATGGATTTATAATGGTGGAGGTTTTGTTGGAATTGGTGAGCCAACAGCAGTTGAAAATGGTGGACATTTCTTCCAATTAGCAGATGCTTTTGGTGTAGATAAAGAATTAGGATTTACTCTACATACAGATAAGTATTTCCATAATGAAGTAGAGAAACATTTTATTAAGGAAGATAAGGTAGAAGAATTTGATTTCGGTGAGGGAATGAAAAACATATATGCAACAAAAGCATCAACTAAAATAATTGCATATAATAATGGGGAAGTAAATATAGCGAGTAATGAATATGGTAGAGGAAGATGCGTATATATTGCTGGACTTCCATATTCAGAACAAAATACACGTTTATTAATGAGATCTCTATATTATTCTGCACATAAGGAAGAAGAGTTTAAAAAATGGTATGCAGATAATTTATATTGTGAAGTTCATGCTTATCCAAGTATTAATAAATATGCAATTCTAAATAATACAAATAAAGAACAAGATACTAATGTCTACGATGGTAATGGTAATATGGTTAATATTACTTTAAAACCAGGTGAAATTAAGTGGATGGTGATGTAATATATGAATAGCATAATAAGGATTGTTATTAATATTATTGTCTTTATAGTATTTTTATCAATGATTATAATAGGACAAAAATATATTGGAATACCAGGATTATGTATAATGCTAGTAGGATTAATAGGGCTTCTTACACAATTATTCTTATATAATAAAAGAAATAAGTAATTAAATATATAAATTCTTTAAAACGAAATTCTATGTAAAAATAAATAATTTACATAGAATTTCATTTTTTTATTTTATAATTTTATGTGACAATAACCATTTGGATTTTTCTTTAAATATTTTTGATGATATTCTTCGGCTTTATAATAATTAATTAGAGGAACTACTTCAGTAACGATTTTTTCAGAATAATTTTTTTGATTTTCCTCTTTACTTTTTAATATTATATTTAAATCACTTTCATCTAAATAATATATTCCAGTCCTATATTGGCTTCCTACATCAGGTCCTTGTCTATTTAAAGAAGTTGGATCTACTATGGACCAGTATTCTTTTAAGATGTTTTCTAATGATAAAATATGTTCATCATATACAACTAAGCAAACTTCAGCAAAGTAAGTATTTTTATAGCATACATCTTCATAAGTTGGATTTTCAGTTCTTCCATTGGCATAGCCAACTTCTGTAGAAATAACTCCATTAAGTCTAGATAAGAATTCTTCAACTCCCCAAAAGCAGCCACCAGCTAAAACTATTTTTTTCATCATATCACTCTCCTTACTATATGATTTATTATTTATTCTATATTATACATCTTAAATAAGGATTAAGTATATTTATTTAAATAATATATCAATAATTATATTATCACCAATAATTTGCCCAAATAAATTTGTAAGTGAGATCTTAGTGTTAGAAATAGGTTTATTATATATGTCTTTTTCACTAAAAGTAGCTTCATAGCTTTTATATACTTCTTCTTTTTTTATTTTTTTATAGGTCTTAAAATTATAATAAAATTTCCTCAATATATAATAATATTAAATATATGAAAAGATAATTATAATAATGAAAGCAATTAATTATTATGTTTGAATTAATTAGTCTAGTATAATATATTGTGTAAATTATGCTTTTATCGTTATAATAGATATAATAGTAAACATATTCAACTTAGGAGATAATATTATGAATGAAAATAAAGAAGTAACCATAGAATTAGTTAAAGGAAGTCTAAATGATTATAAAATCAAAGATAGAACTAATATATTTATAGGAAGGTTTACTATAGTTGAAATAGATAAAGATAATAAAAGATGTAATATTAAGTTAAAGTTCTTTAAAGAAAATAAACAGGATTTATTAAGAGAAACTATATTAACTATATTAAGAACTATTTTTAAGGACGGAACAATTTATAAGGCTAATATAATAGTAGATGAAAATATAAATTATAAGGTTTTCTTAGACTTAGGATTCACTTTAGAAGCTATATTTACTGAAAATATATTTTTAAATGGAGTATTTATAGATGAGTTGAGTTTTGGAATTAATAGGAGTGAATTTAATAGTAAACAAAGAAATTATGTTATTAATTTAAAAGGTAACAGAATAAATTTAAAGAGTTTTACTCCTGATTGTGCAGAAGAATTATTAGCTTATTATATAAAAAATAAAGAGCATTTAAGTTGTTATGAGCCTACAAGAGATAATAGCTTCTACACAATTGAAGCACAAAAGGATATACTTCTTGAAAGCTATAAAAATCTTATGAATGGTACTGGAATTGATTTAGGCATTTATACTGATAATAAGTTAATAGGTAAAATAAAAATATCTAATATAGTATACGGTGTATTTAAAAGTGGAATAGTTGGCTATTCCTTAGATGAAGATTACCAAGGAAATGGATATATGACAGAAGCTTTAACTTTAGTATTAAAGTATGCAGAAGAGGATCTTGATCTTCATAGATTAGAAGCTTCAGCTTTAATTGATAATGATAGATCTAAAGCAGTTCTTATAAAGTGTGGGTTTAAGCAGATAGGGATAAATGAAAAATATTTATTCATAAATGGAGCTTGGAGAGATCATATAACATTTTATAGGATATTAGAAAAGCTTTAAATTTAGCATGGATAGAGGTGCGTATAGTATGAGCAGAATAATATTAAATAATAATGCTAAAGTGGTAAAATCTTTTAATAACAACATATTACTTGTAAAAGAGAATGGAAAAGAAAAGATATTATTTCAAAAGGGGATAGGCTTTGGGAGAAGGCCAGGGGACTTAATAGAAAAGGGAATAGTAGTAGAAAAAGTATTTATTATAGAGGATGAAGATAATCAAAGAAATTTTAATGAAATATTAGATAGAGTAGATTCTAAGCTAATTGTATTAGTAGAGGAGCTAATAGCTGAAATTACTGATGAATTAGGTGAGGAGCTAAATGAAAATATTCATGTTGGATTAACAGATCATTTATTTTATGCTATAAGAAGATTAGAGGATAATGAGGAGATTCAAAATCCTTTCTTAGTTGAGATAGAAACTCTATATGGAAGAGAATTTAGTATGGCTTGTAGATTAGCTAACAGAATAAAAGAAGAGTTAGGAGTAGAAATACCGGAAGGGGAAAAAGGTTTTATAGCTCTTCATATTCATTCTGCTAGAAATAATGGTAAGTTATCAAATACAATAAAGTATAGCTTTTTAAGTAATTCTATAATAGAACATGTTGAGAAGAGATTAGAAATAAAAATAGATAGAAAGTCTCTGGATTATGCTAGATTCTTAACACATATAAGATTTGCCATAGAAAGAATAATAACTAATAGTCCAACAAAAAATGATTTAATTGATGTTATAAAAGTAAAATATAGATTATCTTATAAAATTGCTCGGGAAACTAAAGATATAATTTGTAAAGCACTAGATATTAATAGTGTATCAGAAGATGAGGTAGCTTATTTGGCTATGTACATAGAAAGATTTAGAGTAGCAATAGTAAAATAAGAAATTACAAGTTTAAAGAAGATTTCATATGTTGCAATAATTAATAAAAAATGGTGAGGAGTATTAAACTTAAATGTTTAATACTCCTCACCATTTTTTATAATTTTTTAAACTTCAAAATTAACAACTGTAGTTTTTCCAGCTACAACTTCTCCACTCTCAACAGGAGTAATTGATTTAGCTGCATCAACATTTGTTATAAGAACTGGTGTTGCAAGTGATAAACCTTTGCTTAATATAAATTCTCTATCTATTTTAATTAAAGGAGTACCAGCTTTTACTTTTGTTCCTTGTTCAACTAATTGTTCAAAACCTTCTCCTTCAAGAGAAACAGTTTCTAGTCCAATATGAACAAGTATTTCTAAACCATTTTCTAAAGTCATAGCAAATGCGTGCTTAGTTTTGAAGATTAAAGTAACTTCTCCATCTGCTGGAGCAACAACAGTGTCTCCTTCAGCAAATATAGCCATTCCATCTCCAGCTAACTTTTCAGCAAAAACAGGATCAGGAACTTCTGATAAAGGCATTGCTTTACCTGAAACAGGAGCAACAAGAATATTTGGATTAATATTTGTAGCTACGATTTCTTCATTTTTTGAATCTGAATTAAATAGATTTTTTAAAAATTTAAACATATTATTTCCTGAATAATCAGGAATCCACATCCTTTCTGTTTCATATTTGTTGGCTTATTTATAGTATTAATTAATTTGAAGTAATAAATACATAAATAAGTACGCCATTAATTAAAAATAAAAGGCATAAGTCCCTTTTCATTTTGGACTCATGCCTGATTAAACAGTAACACGTCTAAAATGATTATATATATACTTATTGATAAATGTCAATAAATAATAGAAAAAATATAGTATAGAAAGAAATTCTCAGGTCAATTTCCAATAATTTCTTTTAAAAATATATTGAAAGCAATAACATATAGTGGTAGAATAATCGAGTAATTAAAAATATATTAATTTAGGCGTGTTATCATTTATTTGAGCATGAGCCGAAAAGGGTTTTATAAGCATATAATATCCTTTTCGGCTTTTTTTATTCCAAAGGTATTATTTTATATTCGCTTAAATTAGTATAAAAATCTAAGGAGGAATTATAATGGGAAGTAAGGTTATAGCTTATTTACAAAGAATTGGTAAGGCTTTAATGTTACCAATAGCAGCTTTACCAGTAGCAGGTTTATTGCTGAGATTAGGCCAACCAGATGTTTTAGGAAGATTTTTTGAGGCAGGATGGATATCAGCAGCAGGAGGCGCTTTATTTGACAATTTACCTTTAATATTTGCAATGGGAGTTGCAGTGGGATTATCAGATGATGATAATGGTTCAGCAGCACTAGCAGGAGCTATAGGATACCTAGTATTAGTAAATGTAAGTAAATCAATATGGGGAATTAGACTTGGAGAAGAAGTTGCAAGTACATTAAAATTTGATACTTTAGGAGGTATTTTAGCAGGTATAGTAGGTGGCCATACTTATAATAAATTTAAAAACACTAAATTACCTGATTTCTTAGGATTCTTTGGTGGTAGAAGATTGGTTCCAATTATGACTTCTTTATTTATGCTTATTATTGGAGTAGCAATGGGATTTGTTTGGGAGCCAATTCAAGGAGCGATTAATTCATTTGGTATGTGGATGGTTGTATTAGGAGCTATCGGTTCAGGTATATTTGGAATATTTAATAGGTTATTGATACCAATGGGATTACACCATGTTTTAAATAATATATTCTGGTTTACTGTAGGAGAATATAATGGTAAAACAGGAGATATAAATAGATTCTTTGCAGGAGATCCAACTGCAGGAATTTATCAAGCAGGATTTTTCCCAGTAATGATGTTTGGTATGGTTGCTGTTGCCTTAGCTTTAGTGGTATGCGCTAAAAAAGAAAATAGAAAAGCAACTATTGGATTAGTTGCGTCACTTGCATTTACAGCATTCTTGACAGGTATAACTGAACCAATTGAGTTTTTATTTATTTTCTTATCACCACTATTATTAATTGCTCATGCATTAATAACAGGTATATCAATGTTCGTTACAGTATCATTAGGGGTTTTACATGGATTTAGTTTTTCAGCAGGATTTATTGATTATGCATTGAATTTTGGTATTGCTACTAAGCCATTATTAATAATCCCGATAGGATTAGGCATAGGTGCATTATATTTCTTTGTTTTTGTATTCTTAATAAAGAAATTTAATATACCAACACCAGGTAGAGAAGAAGATGAAGAAACTAAAAACACTAAAATAGAAACAAGTGATATGAATGAGTTAGCAGTAAGTTATATAGAAGCTTTAGGTGGAGAAGATAATATATTAACAGTTGATAACTGTGTAACTAGGTTAAGATTAAGTGTTAAAGATAATGGAATTATAAATGATTCGAAGTTAAAATCTTTAGGAGCTAGAGGAGTAATTAGGCCGACTAAAGGAGCTGTTCAAGTAATTGTAGGTACTAATGTACAATTCGTAGCTGATGCTATAAGGGCTAAATTAAAAAAGTAATGTAATATTAGTAAGGTGAGGAAGTTAACTTCTTCACCTTTTATGATATATAAAGGAATATATAAGGGGTTGAAGGCTTAATTAATGATAACAAAAGTTAACTTATCCTGGTGTATCAACAATAGAAATATGTAGAAATATAGAGAATAAAGTAGAAAAAAGGAGTAATTTTATATAAGGAGTAATTTATACAATTACTATTTATGATTTAAGTGTTAAGATAAGTCTCGTTCCCGAGAGAAACAAACAAAAGGAACGAACAAGAAAAAAGATTTAAAAAGTCGAAAAATGTTGACAAACAATTTTTTAAGTGTTATAATGATTAAGTCGCTTGAGGGCGACGAAGAAAATGGTCTTTGAAAATTGAACAGAATATAAGTTAAGTATAAAGTAAACCAGCAATTCTTTTAAGTCTTAAAACTAAGACTCAAAGTAATTTGAGCAACAGATTAAACTTTTTATTGAGAGTTTGATCCTGGCTCAGGACGAACGCTGGCGGCGTGCCTAACACATGCAAGTCGAGCGAGGAGAGTTCCTTCGGGAACAAACCTAGCGGCGGACGGGTGAGTAACACGTGGGCAACCTGCCTTGTAGAGGGGAATAGCCTTCCGAAAGGAAGATTAATACCGCATAATATTGCACTTTCGCATGAAAGAGTAATTAAAGGAGCAATCCGCTACAAGATGGGCCCGCGGCGCATTAGCTAGTTGGTGAGGTAACGGCTCACCAAGGCGACGATGCGTAGCCGACCTGAGAGGGTGATCGGCCACATTGGGACTGAGACACGGCCCAGACTCCTACGGGAGGCAGCAGTGGGGAATATTGCACAATGGGGGAAACCCTGATGCAGCAACGCCGCGTGAGTGATGAAGGTCTTCGGATCGTAAAGCTCTGTCTTCAGGGACGATAATGACGGTACCTGAGGAGGAAGCCACGGCTAACTACGTGCCAGCAGCCGCGGTAATACGTAGGTGGCGAGCGTTGTCCGGATTTACTGGGCGTAAAGGGAGCGTAGGCGGACTTTTAAGTGAGATGTGAAATACCCAGGCTCAACCTGGGGGCTGCATTTCAAACTGGAAGTCTAGAGTGCAGGAGAGGAGAGTGGAATTCCTAGTGTAGCGGTGAAATGCGTAGAGATTAGGAAGAACACCAGTGGCGAAGGCGACTCTCTGGACTGTAACTGACGCTGAGGCTCGAAAGCGTGGGGAGCAAACAGGATTAGATACCCTGGTAGTCCACGCCGTAAACG